>ERZ724516.424-NODE-424-length-26330-cov-6.722322_pt1 | contig 26330 bp, 21 predicted proteins | sample MGYA00376049_ERZ724516 | MGnify/ENA primary metagenome ERZ724516 (study PRJEB28724, sample SAMN07190886) | activated sludge metagenome | isolation source: activated sludge of sewage treatment plant in Hong Hong | place: USA: Christiansburg, Virginia | collected... | reverse complement strand
CCCTGGCCGGCTTGGGAGCCGTGGCATTCAGCGGCAAGGCGATCATTGTGAAGCTGGCCTACCGCCACGGTGTAGACGCCGTGACCCTGATCATGTTGCGTATGTTGTTTGCATTGCCCTTTTTTCTGGCCATGACCTGGTGGGCGAGTCGCAAGACGCCCTCCAGTACACCGGTTGAACTCACACGCAAAGATGTGCTGGGCATTGTCTGGCTGGGGGTGACCGGTTATTACCTGGCGAGTTTTTTGGACTTTGCCGGCCTGCAGTACATCACCGCGTCGCTGGAGCGTTTGATCCTGTACCTGAACCCGACGCTGGTGTTGCTGCTGGGACTGGTGCTGTACGGGCGACGGATCGGTGTGCGCCAGGCGGTTGGTATGGCGATCAGTTATGCCGGTGTGTTGTTGGTGTTTGGGCACGAAGTCACGCTGCAGGGCGCTGACGTTGCCTTGGGCGCGTTGTTGGTGCTGCTCAGTGCCATCAGTTATGCGCTGTACCTGTTCTACAGTGGGGAGATGGTGCAGCGCTTAGGTTCTTTGCGACTGGTGGGGCTGGCCACCTCGGTGGCCTGCGTCTTATGTATCGTGCAATTTGTTGTATTGCGACCGTTGGATGTGGCTTGGGCCGTAGCGCCCCAGGTGATTTGGCTGTCGGTGTTGAATGCCACCCTGTGTACGGTGGTGCCTGTCATGTTGGTGATGATGGCCATCGAGCGCATTGGCTCGAGTTTGGCCGCACAGGTAGGCATGGTGGGGCCTATGGCGACCATGTTGATGGGGGTGTTGGTCCTGGACGAAGCCTTTACCGCGTGGCTGGTGGCGGGCACGGCACTGGTGATTTCCGGGGTGCTGGTGTGCAGCCGGGTCGGTCGATAAGTGAATACTTGGCTATTTGGGATAAATAGATATTGCGAATCATTCTTGTTTGTATTATTATCCAAACCAGCGCATCGAAGATTTTTTAACTGTCTTGCAACATGAAACACACACACCTGGCCCTTGCCACCCTCATTTGTATCGCCAGTACAGCAGCACTGGCGCAAGAGCAGACGCTGAACATTTACTCGGCACGTCATTACCCGACTGACGAGGCCATGTACGCCGACTTCACCAAGGCCACGGGAATCAAGCTTAACCGCGTGGATGCCGATGACGCCGGCATCGTGGCCCGCTTAAAAGCCGAGGGCAGTGCTTCTGCGGCTGACGTGATTTTGCTGGTCGATGCCAGCCGCCTGTGGCGCGGGGAGGTTGACGGTCTGTTTCAACCGATAAGGTCCAAAGTCCTGGAAGAGGCCATCCCCGCCAACTTGCGTGGCAAACCCACTGCAAGCGGCGAAACACCCTGGTTTGGTTTTTCCACTCGGGCCCGTGTCATTGTGTACGACAAGGCCAAAGTCAAGAAAGAAGACGTCGACACCTACGAAGAACTGGGTGACCCGAAAAACAAGGGCAAACTGTGCATCCGCTCTGGGTCCCACCCGTACAACCTGTCCTTGTTCGGTTCGGTGATCGAACACCTGGGCGACGCAGCGGCCGAGCAATGGCTCAAAGGTATGGTCGCCAACATGGCCCGCTCACCCAAAGGAGGGGACACCGATCAGATCAAAGGTGTGGCGTCGGGTGAGTGCGCGATTGCAGTCACCAACACCTACTACCTGGCGCGTATCATGCGCTCCAGCGCAAAAGAAGACCAGGCCATCATGGACCGGGTGGGAGTGATGTTTCCCAACCAGTCCAGTTGGGGCACCCACGTCAATATCGCCGGTGGCGCAGTGGCACGGTATGCCAAGAACCAGAGCAATGCCATCAAATTCCTGGAGTACCTGGCCAGCGCTCCAGCCCAGGAGCATTTTGCCAATGGCAATAACGAATGGCCGACCGCCAAGGGGGTGAAGGTCACCAACACGGCGCTGCAAGCCATGACGGGCGGCGGTTTCAAGAGTGAAACCATTCCGATCAGCGTGGTGGGCATGAACCAAGTCAAGGTGCAGCAAATGCTGGACCGTGTCGGCTTCAAATAAGCGCCGGTGAAACCCTGGCGGCTGATCGCCGCGGGGACATGAAAAAAGGCTCAGTTCGCAGGTAACTGAGCCTTTTGTCCGTCGGGCCGGTGTTATCCAGCCGTGGCTTCTTCCGGTTTGGCCTTGCCCTTCTTCTCTGGCAGGGGCTGGATATCCAGAATAACTTCGGTCTTGGTGGTATCGGTGTCGTCCAGATCAACGGTCAGACGACCGCCTTCGGTCAGGCGACCAAACAACAATTCATCGGCCAATGCGCGGCGAATGGTGTCTTGAATCAACCGCTGCATGGGGCGTGCACCCATCAAGGGGTCAAAACCTTTCTTGGCCAAATGTTTGCGCAACTTGTCGGTGAAGGTGACTTCAACCTTTTTGTCGGCCAATTGCGTTTCCAGTTGCAGCAGGAACTTGTCCACCACGCGTAGGATGACGTTTTCGTCCAGCGCCTTGAAGCTGACGGTCGCATCCAGCCGGTTGCGGAACTCTGGCGTAAACAGGCGTTTGATATCGGCCGCCTCATCGCCGGCTTCACGCGGGTTGGTGAAACCGATGCTGGCCTTGTTCATGGTCTCGGCACCGGCATTGGTGGTCATGACAATGATCACATTGCGGAAATCGGCCTTGCGCCCATTGTTGTCGGTCAGCGTGCCGTGGTCCATCACCTGCAGCAGCACATTGAAGATTGCCGGGTGCGCCTTCTCGATTTCGTCCAGCAGCAGCACACAATGCGGCTTCTTCGTAATGGCCTCGGTCAGCAGGCCACCTTGGTCAAAACCCACATAACCCGGAGGTGCGCCAATCAGACGGCTCACAGCGTGTTGTTCCATGTATTCGCTCATGTCGAAGCGAATCAGGTCAATGCCCATGATGTAGGCCAACTGCTTGGCGGCTTCGGTTTTTCCCACACCGGTGGGACCACTGAACAGGAAGGAGCCAATGGGTTTGTCACCCTTGCCAATACCGGAGCGCGCCATCTTGACCGCTGAAGCCAGCACATCGAGCGCCTTATCTTGGCCAAACACCACGTTGCGCAGATCACGCTCCAGTGTTTTGAGCTTGCTGCGGTCGTCGTTGGACACATTGGCCGCCGGAATGCGGGCGATCTTGGCCACAATTTCTTCGACCTCGGCCTTGCTGATGGTCTTTTTGCGTTTGCTCGGCGCCAGAATGCGCTGCGCAGCACCCGCCTCGTCAATGACGTCAATCGCCTTGTCAGGCAGGTGTCGGTCGTTGATGTATTTGGCACTCAGCTCGGCAGCAGCCTGCAGGGCCGCGACCGCGTATTTGACGTTGTGGTGTTCCTCAAAGCGGGATTTGAGTCCCTTGAGAATTTCAACAGTTTGCTCGATGGTGGGCTCCACCACGTCCACCTTCTGGAACCGGCGCGACAAGGCAGCGTCTTTTTCGAAGATGCCGCGGTACTCTGTAAATGTGGTTGCGCCAATGCACTTCAATTGTCCCGAGCTGAGGCCGGGTTTGAGCAGATTGGACGCATCCAGTGTGCCACCCGATGCTGCGCCGGCACCGATCAAGGTGTGGATCTCATCGATAAACAATACGGCGTGAGGCTTGTCTTTCAGTGCTTTGAGTACACCCTTGAGGCGTTGCTCGAAGTCACCGCGGTATTTGGTGCCGGCCAGCAGCGCCCCCATGTCCAGGGAATACACCACGGCCTCAGACAAGATTTCTGGCACTTCGCCTTGTGTGATTCTCCAGGCTAGGCCCTCGGCAATGGCGGTCTTGCCAACACCGGCTTCACCCACCAACAAGGGGTTGTTTTTTCGACGACGGCACAGAATCTGGATGACACGCTCCACCTCGTATTCACGACCAATCAGCGGGTCAATTTTCCCTTCGCTGGCCAACTGGTTCAGGTTTTGTGTGAACTGTTCCAACGGCGAAGACTTTTCATTCTTTTCCCCGGCAGCGCCTTCTTCCGATTCGGCCTGATTTTCACTGGCTTTGGTCGACTCCGGAGGATCGCTCTTTTTGATACCGTGGGCGATAAAGTTGACAACATCCAGGCGTGTGACACCTTGCTGGTGGAGGTAATACACCGCATGTGAGTCCTTCTCGCCAAAAATGGCTACGAGCACATTGGCACCGGTCACTTCCTTCTTGCCACTGCCGGTGGACTGCACGTGCATGATGGCGCGCTGGATGACGCGCTGAAAGCCCAATGTCGGCTGGGTATCGACATCATCGGCACCCGCGACTTGGGGCGTGTTGTCCTTGACAAAGTTCGATAGTGATTTGCGCAGATCGTCAATATTGGCCGAGCAGGCGCGCAAGACTTCTGCGGCGCTGGGATTGTCCAACAAGGCGAGTAACAGGTGTTCCACGGTAATGAACTCGTGGCGCTGCTGGCGCGCTTCGACAAACGCCATATGCAGACTAACTTCCAATTCTTGGGCAATCATGTGATTTCCTTTTGCCTTGCGTTGATGATCAACTGTAAACCGAATCTCGATTCACCGTCAGTTCGATTCGTAACCCCACTTACACTTCCATGGGTTCACAGATGCATTTCAGCGGGTGGCCCGCCTTGTGTGCTGCGTCCAGCACCTGATCGACTTTGGTGACTGCAACATCCCGCGAGTACACACCGCATACAGCCCGTCCATCCAGATGGATCTTGAGCATGATGCGTGTCGCCGATTCCAGATCCTTTCCAAAAAACTCCTGGATCACCACCACCACAAATTCCATAGGGGTGTAATCGTCATTGAGCATGACAACCTGGTACATCTGCGGCGGCTTGACACGTTGTGTCCGCCGCTCAAGGACGACAGAGCCGCTGTCGTCGCGGTCCGGCTGCTTGATCGGAGTGTCAGGTGGTTTGAACGGGTTATTGGTGGCCATGAAAACGATTCTATCGGTCACCACAATGGATTGCACCGCCAATGTGAATTGGTGCCAAAGCGCGCCGTTTCAAGCTGAAAGAGTAAAAAATGAGGCCGTTCCGGATTTAAATTGCGCTTGGCTACTGCTGCGCCGTTGCAGGTCCAAGGTTCAGAGCCTCTGGATCAGCTCCATTTTGTAACCGTCCGGATCAGTCACAAACGCGATTACGGTGCTGCCGCCCTTGACTGGGCCAGCTTCGCGCGTCACGTTGCCGCCCGCAGCCTTGATCGCTTCGCAGGCCGCGTAGGCATCGGGTACACCCAGTGCGATGTGGCCATAGGCGTTGCCCATTTCATACTTCTCCACGCCCCAGTTATAGGTGAGCTCAATCTCGGCATGCTCCGGGTTTGTGCCATAGCCCACGAAGGCCAGTGAGTATTTGTACTCCGGGTTTTCCGACGTGCGGATCAGCTTCATGCCCAGGATCTGGGTGTAGAAGTTGATGGAGCGCTGTAAATTGCCAACGCGCAGCATGGTGTGCAAAAGTCGCATGGTGGGTGCCTGGGTAGTGGAGAGGGTCTGGAGCAGCATTGTGGCCGCAAAGCGGGGATTGCCGGGACAATACACCCATCCCAAATCAACGCACTTGCCATGACCCATTTCACCAAAGTTGTTCTGTTTACCGATACCGATGGCAGAGCCCGGTTTCGCGAAGACGCCGTTGCGCTGGACCAGGGCACGCCTCAGTCCATGCTGTCCGATGTATTTGCCTCAGGCGGCTACCAGTTGCGCACCAGCCCGGTCGGCTTTCGCAGCAGTTTTCACTGTACAGGGGCGCCGCAGTGGTGTTTTATTCTGGGTGGGCAGATGGAGATCGGTCTGCAGGGCGGTAACTCGCGCATCTTCAAGCCGGGCGAACATTTCTATTCTGCCGATGTGCTGCCGGACGGCGCGGCGTTCGATGCGGCTGTCCACGGACATTGGAGTCGCCAAGTGGGTGATGCGCCGCTGGTGACGTTGTTTGTGCGGGGATAGGAGGCGGTGCGGCAGAGCGTTTTGCGCAGGTAAAGGAGGAGGCCGAAGGCCGGGGGACACGGAGCAAAGCGCTCTGCCGCACCGCCTCTTTGGCGGCGCAGGACTTCAGTTTCAGCCGCCCTGCATCTCGCCCGACATCAGCGTCACCACGCCGGGCACGCCAGCCTTGACGTGACGGATCAGGGCATGCGCGATGTCACTGGCCTTGATGGCGCGATAGTTGGCGGGCAACAGCGGACCCAGTCCACGCGCCAGTACCAGGCCCATGCCTTCGCCGATGCGTCCCGGCTGGTGCAATGTGGCGCGGTCGCCATCGATCATGGAAGGGCGGGCAATCACCAGGCTCTTGAAGCCCATTCGGGCCAGGGAAACTTCCATTTCGCCCTTGATCCGGTTGTAGAAGACCGAGGACTGGCTGTTGGCCCCCATGGCGCTGATTACTCCTAAATTAGTAGCGCCTGACCTTTTGACGGCGAGGGCTAGAGCCTCAACCGCCTTCAAGTCAATCGCGCGAAAGGCCTCCTGGCTGCCAGCCACCTTGATGGTTGTGCCCAGGGCGATGAAGCAGTCATCGACCTTGGGCAACGGCGGCAGGGCCGCAAAATCCACTACATGGCAGGTCAGCTTGGGGTGCTGTTGCGCCAGGGCGCGACGGCCCACGCAGTGGACCGCCGAATAGGTCTTATCGGCTAAAAGGGCCGCGAGGATTTCCTGACCCACGAGGCCCGTTGCCCCCGCCACCATAACCACCCGAGCGTGATCCGCCATTGCCGCCTCCATTGCGATTGCCGCCACCAAAACCACCACCACCACGGCGCTGGCCGCGTTCGGTCATCATATCGACACTGGTACGCATGGGATCGGGTTGGCCACCAGGTGCGCTGCGAGGCGGGCGTGGGTCGGCCGTCATGCCACCAGCGAAACGACCCTCGTGGCTATGGGGTTGTGCGTCGCCAACCGGTGGGCGGCTGCGACTTTGCCCCTGACCACCTTGACCCTGCGGCCCGCGTGCACCTTGTGGACGGGGCGCTTGATCACCGCCACGACTTTGGCCGCCGCCACCGCGCGGCCCTTGCGCGCCACGGCCACCGCTGCCACCACCACCATTGCCGCGACCAGCACCTTGGCCGCCACGCTCTCCTTGACCGGCCTTGTTCTCCCGCACACGCTGCATCATTTCGGTGCGTGCGGTGCGGGCCGCAGCCTGCATCACATCGCGGCTAGGGGGTTTGCCAGCGCCACCCCAGATGGTTTGGCGGCCCATGGCGATGGGTTCACCCTTTTCACCGGGCGCCGGGCCAAAGCCGTCGATCACCCGAACAGGAATATCCTGTTTGGTGAAGCGCTCGATATCCTGCATGAATCCCTCTTCATCCAGGCACACCAGGTTAATGGCGGCACCATCGTTTCCGGCGCGGCCGGTGCGGCCGATGCGGTGTACGTAGTCTTCGCTGACATTGGGAATCTCGTAGTTGACCACGTGCGGCAGGTCGTCGATGTCAATGCCGCGAGCGGCAATGTCGGTGGCAACCAACGCGCGCACGTCGCCACTCTTGAAGCCGGCCAGGGCCTGGGTACGCGCTGCCTGGCTCTTGTTGCCGTGCAGGGCCATGGCGGTGATGCCGTTCTTCTCCAGGAATTCGGCCACGTTGTTGGCGCCGAACTTGGTGCGGGTGAACACTAGAACCTGGCTCCAGTTGTGTTCGTTGATGATGTGGGCCAGCAGGGCCTTTTTCTTGCCGCGACCGACCGGGTGGATCACCTGGGTGATGCGCTGAACGGTGGTGTTGCGGGGAGTGACCTGCACGCTTTGCGGGTCTTTCAACAGGCCGGCGGCCAACTCGCGAATCTCGTCGCTGAAAGTGGCCGAGAACAACAGGCTTTGCTTTTCCTTGGGAACGGCGGCCAGCACTTTCTTGACGTCATGAATAAAGCCCATATCCAGCATACGGTCGGCTTCGTCGAGTACCAGCATTTGCACCTGACCCAGATCTAGCATGCCCTGCTGCATCAAGTCGAGCAGGCGTCCGGGGGTTGCCACCAGAATGTCCACGCCCTTTTTGAGCTTGGAAATCTGGGGGTTCATGCCGACACCGCCAAAAATCACGGTGGAACTGAGTTGCAGGTACTTGCCATAGGTGCGCACAGACTCTTCAACCTGGGCTGCGAGTTCGCGGGTGGGCGTGAGTACCAGGGCACGGATGCCGGTTCCGCCAAACTTATTTTGCGCGCTGCGGCTCATGGAGAGGCGGTGCAGCATGGGCAGTGTGAAGGCCGCGGTCTTGCCAGTCCCGGTCTGGGCGCCGCCGAGCAGGTCGCGGCCTTCCAGAATCAGAGGGATGGCCTGGGCCTGAATGGCTGTCGGGGTCTCGTAACCTTGCTCGCGCACGGCTTTAACGATGGCCGCAGCCAGATTCAATTCTTCGAAGTTCATGAGTTGTGGCGCCCATCCAGGGCGCTTGGGATATCGGCCTATACCTGTGCGGTGGCACTGGTTCAGTCTAAGGCAGATAGATTCAAAAGCAGGACGGAGGCTGTCAACCTGTCCCCAGCAATGTGCTGACGTTGTGGGCAACTGAAGCCCCGCAACAGGCGTATTGTCGCACGTTGCGGGCGGTCGCGCCAAAAATGCATGGTCCATGTGTTTTGTCTGCACCACTTGGCGGTAACAATGTGTCATTGGGGCTAGTCATTGCACACGGCAACTGGGAGAATCTTTCTACAATGAAAAAGTTCATGTTGCGACGGTTGGGCGTGGCCCACGAGCCCGGCAGTTTCAAGCCGTCCCTTCAGGACTGCATGGAGGCCGTGCTGGAACAAAGTGACACACTCGCCAACGATGTGCTGTTGGGTTTGGCTGCATCAATCGCACCGATTCGCAGCAAGTCGATCCAGTTGATCCAGAACCCGGCTGGTAAAGCGGCGATTGAGCACCTGGGTTTACATGCGGCGGCGTTCAAGGCGAGTTTTGGCACACACTTGCGGGCCTCTTTGTATGGAGGCGACATCCACCGGTCGCAATCCCAACCCCTGCGTTTTGACGATTTCCAGTTTCTGGAGGAAGAGCAGATCGATGCCAACATTGAATTTGCATTGACCCAGCAGGAAATCGCAATGGCGGTCGACGACGTTCTACCGACCCTGAACGGCATGATGAGCAGTCTGCTGGGCTGGATGACGGTTCAGCCTCACTTGAACCCCTTGAAACCGGATGCGTTTGTCTACGCTTTGCGTGAAAGCCTGGTCGAGCATGTCCCCAAGGACGATGCGCGTACGGCAATCATGACGCCTGCGGCCGGCATGTTGGGTGTCAGCATGCGCCAGTTGTACAAGGAAATTGCCGAATGGTTGCGCACGCAGGGCGTGGAGCCGGTGGCGCCAACGTTGCCTTCCGGAGGACAGGGTGCGCAGGCTAAACCGGTCGAGAACTCGGTAACACGAACCTTGCTCACGCTGGACAAACTGCGCCGACTGTTGTCAGGCGAGCTTGATGCCGGACCTCTGAACGGAAACATCAAGGACTTCACCCATACCGTTCCGGCCTCGTTTGTGGCGCTGGAGGACATGAAGCTGATGGAGCCGATGATGAAACGCCTGTCCGCGAGGGCAAATCAGGCGGCCATCCCCAAAGCTTCGGCTGACACCGGTGGAATGTTGGATCCCGTCGTTCAACGGGAAAAATCCAAGAGCAAGAAACTGGGCCGGGAGCTTGGTGAAGAGGTCGTAAGACTGATGTTGGAGAACCTCACGCAGGACCATCGCATGATGGGGGGTGTACGCAAGAAGCTCAAACAGTTGGAGCCGGTTCTGATGGCCCTTTCGCAATCGGATGCCCGCTTTTTCAGCGAACGCCAGCACCCCGCGCGCCAGTTCATGGACAAGATTACCAGCCGAAGCCTGGCCTTTACTTCTGAAGACCAGCCGGGTTACGCCCATTTTCAGAAGGCGCTGGAAAACGCCGTCAATGTGCTCAGCGGCAGCGGGGGTGATGCACCCGCCTTTGCCCGCGTTCTGCGCAAGTTGGAAGACGGCTGGGCTCGTGAAGAGCATGAACAACGCCAGCGTGCAGAAGAGGCAGCCCGGGGGCTGTTGCATGCTGAACAGCGCAACCTGTTGGCGCAGCGCATGGCGGAAGATTTTGCGGAACGGCTGAAGAACAAAAAAGTCCCCGAGATCGTATCGGTCTTCCTGCGTGGCCCATGGGCACAGGTTGTGGCGGAATCACAATTGAAATGTGCCGATGGTGCGGCGGATGCCGATGGCTATTTGAGCCTGGTGGATGACCTCATCTGGAGCGTACAACTGCGTCTGGCGCGGCGCAACCGGGCTCGCCTGGTCGATATGGTGCCTGCAATGCTGGTCAAGATGCGCCAGGGCCTTGGCCTGATTTCGTATCCCGAAGAACGCATACCCGTGTTCTTTGATGAGTTAATCACCTTCCATGAACAGGCTTTCGAAGGAGCGCGGTCGACTTCCACATCGGAGACTGCAGCCGAGTCGGCTGAAGCTCTGCCAGCGGTAGAGATGTCTCCGGTCGAGACGGTGGGCATTCCGGAAGACGACTTCTGGATGGCGGACAATGAAGCCGCTGAGTCTGGCTTTGTGAAGGGCACTGGAGATACAACGGCTGAGGTCGAAGAGAGTGAAGTCCCGGACCCCATCGCCCAGGAGGCATGGAGCGCACACACCCTGATCACAGGTTCTTGGGTGGATTTGGCGCTGGGCGGCCAATGGGTACGTGCCCAACTGACCTGGGCCAGTCCGCACAAGACTTTGTTTATGTTCATTTCGGCTGGCGGCATGGCCCATTCGATGTCCAGGCGAACCATGGATCGTTTGCGTGGCCTCAGTTTGATCCGTTTGATATCTGATGGCCGTGTGGTCGATCACGCGCTGGATGCGGTCGCACAGGCAGCGTTGCGTAATGACCTGGAAAAATCGAGCGGAAGTTCCTAGGCCAATTTGAACCGTTGACCGTTGGGTGCGGGTGCCGCAGTCGATAATGTGGTTTTTCCCCTCCCTAAATCAGACTCGCAATGGCCCAATACGTTTTTTCCATGAACCGCGTCGGCAAGATTGTGCCGCCCAAGCGGCATATTCTTAAAGACATATCCTTGTCCTTCTTCCCCGGCGCCAAGATCGGCGTGCTGGGCACCAACGGTTCGGGCAAGTCCACACTGCTCAAAATCATGGCCGGCGTGGACAAGGAAATCGAGGGCGAAGCCATCCCCATGCCCGGGCTGAATATTGGTTACCTGCCCCAGGAGCCCAAGCTGGACCCCGCCCAGACGGTGCGCGAAAGTGTGGAAGCCGGTATGGGCAAAGTCTTTACCGCCAAGGCGCGGCTGGAAGAGGTATACACCGCCTATGGAGCCGAGGACGCTGACTTTGATGCCCTGGCCGCCGAGCAGGCCGAGCTGGAAGCCATCATCGCCACCGCCGGAACCGACTCCGAGCACCAGTTGGAAATTGCCGCCGACGCGCTCCGCCTGCCGCCTTGGGATGCCAATATCGGTGTGTTGTCCGGCGGTGAAAAACGCCGCGTGGCCCTGTGCCGGTTGCTGCTGTCCAAGCCCGACATGCTGTTGCTCGATGAGCCGACCAATCACTTGGACGCCGAATCGGTAGACTGGCTAGAGCAGTTTTTGCAGCGTTACCCTGGCACCGTGGTGGCCATCACCCACGACCGCTACTTCCTGGACAATGCCGCCGAGTGGATTCTGGAGCTGGACCGGGGCTCCGGCATCCCCTACAAAGGCAATTATTCCGACTGGCTTAGCCAGAAGCAGGCGCGTCTGGAGTCCGAGCAAAAGGGCGAAGAGTCCCGCGCCAAAGCGCTGAAGAAAGAGCTGGAGTGGTCGCGCCAGAACCCCAAGGCACGCCAGGCCAAGAGCAAGGCCCGTCTGGCCCGCTTTGAGGAACTGAGCGATTTTGAATACCAGAAGCGCAACGAAACCAACGAAATCTTCATCCCCGTGGCCGACCGCCTGGGCCATGAGGTCATCGAGTTCACGAATGTCACGAAATCCTTTGGCGATCGGGTGCTGATCGACAACCTGAGTTTCAAGGTACCTGCGGGCGCTATCGTTGGCATCATTGGTCCCAACGGCGCCGGTAAGTCTACGTTATTCAAGATGATTGCCGGGCGCGAAAAAGCGGATTCGGGTGAGGTCAAGATTGGCTCCACGGTCAAGATGGCCTTTGTCGACCAGAACCGTGACGACCTGGCCAATGACAAAACGGTGTGGGAAGACGTTTCTGGCGGGCTGGACATCCTGAACGTGGGCAAGTTCCAGATGGCCAGTCGCGCCTACTGCGGCCGTTTTAATTTCAACGGTGGCGACCAGCAAAAACGGGTCGGCACGCTGTCCGGCGGTGAGCGCGGGCGCCTGCACCTGGCCAAAACCCTGATTGCGGGTGGCAACGTGCTGATGCTGGACGAGCCGTCCAACGATCTGGACGTGGAAACCCTGCGCGCGCTGGAAGACGCTTTGCTGGAATTTGCGGGCAGCATCATGGTCATCAGCCACGATCGCTGGTTCCTGGACCGTATAGCCACCCACATCCTGGCCTGCGAGGGCGACAGCCAGTGGACGTTCTTCGACGGCAACTACCAGGAGTACGAGGCCGACAAGAAGAAGCGCCTGGGTGAAGAAGGCGCACGCCCGCACCGTATGCGCTTCAAGGCCTTGAAGTAAGGCTTTTCCAACCGTCAGCCATGCTGCTGCCACCAACACCACACCAGTCTGTCTACCAGGCCACGGTGCAAAAAGCCACGGCGGACGCGAGCCTGTTGATGGGCAAGCTGGTTGCAGCGGCACGCATTCATCTGCAGATGCGTGAGGCCGCTTGTCGCGATCTTCGAGAGCGCGATGCACTGGCCCAGTCGGCCAAACAGTTGCGCAGCTGGGAGCCGCAGTTGTGTCAGCGTTTTCCGCAATCCTTGCTGGATGCCTTTGCCAATTTGGCTGCCGGACGTAAGGCGGGGGTGGCGTCGGTTGCGGATGTAGAGTTTGACGAGCTGGAGTTGATGGACGAAGTCCAGGTGCTCACCAGCGTCACACTGGCCCGTACATTGCAGGTCGCTATGGTGGCGGCCGAGGCCAGTTTGGCCGAACTCAACACCCTGATATGCAGCACCTTGGGTCTGGTTGCCGTAAACCCTGAACGCAACCCCCTGCGCCCTCAGATCTACCTGAACGCGTTGCGCGAAACGGTGCAACAAACGCAGGTGCCAGCGGCCATCCAGTTGGACTGGTTGGGAGCGATGGGTGTGACCTTGGGCCAAGAGTTGCGCACCCTGTATCTGCAACTGAGCCAAAGCTTGCGTAGCCAGGGGGTCGAAAGTGTCGGTTATGCCGTACTCCAATCTCCCGGCGGCCACCGGGTTGGTCGCGGTGCGTCGCAGAATATTCCCCAGGCTTCTCGTGGTGCGCCTGGTCCGGTGACGGCGCGCCGGAATGGCCAGGATGACACTCTGTTGACTCTGGACAGACTGCGACGTTTGCTGGCTGGCGAACTCGAAGATTCACAGCCGTTGAATCCTAAAGAACAGTTTGCCAGGCAGTTCGCACAACAATTTGAAAGTCATGGTGAACCCGTTGCCGACGCAGCGACGGATTTTGATGCTACGGTACCGGCCGCGCTCGAAGCACTCAAAGAAATGGAGCAGGTCGACGCCGTGGTGCAACGGCTGCAACAGCGCCAGCGTTCCAAGGCCCTGCCGGTGATTGAGGGCGACCCATCCGTGGAGGCAGTGCGCACCGGTTTGGGTGTTCGTGCCCAAGGGCTGGGCCAGGCGCTCAGCCTGGAAGTGATTGCGTTGATGATCGACAACATCGCCCAGGATCCGCGCTTGCTGGCCCCGGTGCAGGATCTGATCCGCCGACTTGAGCCACCGCTGTTGCGCCTGGCGCTGGTTGACGCCAGGTTGTTCACCCATAAACAGCATCCCGCACGCGTCTTGGTGCAGGAAATTGCTGACCGTAGCCTGGCTTATGCAGCCGTCACTGCGGCCGGTTTCACTGCTTTCCTTCGTGGCGTCGAAAAAGCGGTTGCTCCGTTGGCCACCCAAACCATCGACAGCGCTGAACCCTTTGTTTGGGCACTGAGGGCGTTGCATGAAACCTGGCAGCGGGCAAACAAAACCAGTGAACGCGCCCGTGCCGCCGCGGTGCGCGCCCTGCAAAACGCCGAACAGAGGAACGTGTTGGCGAGAAAAATTGCGCGCGAAATTGTGGCTCGCCCCGACGCTGCCCGTGTACCCGATGTGGTCATCGAGTTTTTGTGTGGCCCCTGGGCGCAGGTGATTGCACAAGCCCGTATCGCAAGCGACGGCGGTACAGTCGCAGCAGAAAAGTACCAGGCACTCGTCCCGGCCTTGTTGTGGAGCACGCACCCCGACCTGCCACGCCAGAACACCAATAAATTGACCCGACTGTTGCCTCGGTTGCTGGGAATATTGCGTGAGGGCCTGGACACCATTCTTTACCCAGCCACCCGCACCAGCACCTTTTTGGAATCGCTCATGGGCTTTCACCAGTTGGCGTTCAATTCGGCGAAGAAACCGACACCAGTGGCCGCGCCCCAGCCTGACCGTTTGGTCGCCGCTGCGCGGAGCCATCGGGTGGAAGATGACGATCCCTGGGTCGCGCCTGGTGAGGCGCAGGCGTCCAATTTTCTGGATATGCCTGAGGCCGCCCAGAATGCGACCAAAACAGACGGTCCGACCATCAGTGATCTGCCGCTGGGCGCGTGGGTGGAGTTGTGCGTGGACGGGCAGTGGACGCGGACCCAACTGACCTGGGCCAGTCCGCACGGCACGTTGTACCTTTTCACCAATGCGCGGGGCTCCACCCAGTCCATGTCGCGCAGGTCCCGCGACAGGCTGGTCGCTTGCGGGGAACTGCGCGTCATTTCCGGTCAGCCCCTGGTCGATAGCGCACTCAATGCCGTGGCGCAATTGGCCATGCGCAACAGCGTCGACACCCTGATCTGATAGAAACCTAAAGCAAAAAATGCCTCTAGCCCACGTGAAATATGCGTAGACAGCTATCTATTTCGTAGCAAATCGCAGAGGCCTATAGCGGGTGTTCGGCGTAAAACTTGCCGCCATGGAAGAGCAGGGGTGATGCACCGTCATGGTGGGAACAGCGCTCCACCTCACCCACAAAAATAACGTGATCACCCTCTTCGTAACGGCTGCGGTTGAAGCATTCAAAGGTGGCAGCAGCGCCCTGTAACAAGGGCGCACCACCAGCACCCGGTTCAAACTGCACACCGGCAAAGCGGTCGACGTTCGGTGCGGCAAATTGCCTGGCCAGGTCTTGTTGCTCGGCGCTCAGGATGTTGATGGCGTAATGCGAGCCCGTGCTGAAGGCTACCATTGAACCGGCCGAGCGCGACAGGCTCCACAGTACCAGGGGCGGCGTGAGCGAGACGGAATTGAACGAATTGGCCGTCAAACCAATGAATCGGCCTTGTATGTCGCGCGCTGTGACGATGGTTACGCCCGTGGCAAACATGCCCAGTGCTGCGCGGAATTGGGGTGTTGAAAAATCTGGGGGAAGGGCCTTGGGCGGCCGGGCAATCGAAGGCATGCGCGAATTTACCTTAATTCCTGGCGCGTTGGCTGCCGCCTTGAGGACATCCTGGGTATATTGAGGGGCGCCCTACAATAGGGGCATGCGTTTCAAACTGCTGGTCTCAATTGCAATTGCTACAGTAAGCATAGCAAGCTATTCAATTCCTATGAGGTCCTGCAAGGACTATGCTGCAAAGATCCCGAATGTAAAACCGCAATTGTGCGAGAGTGCGAAATTGCAGGATACGCAAGCGCGCTCGGTATTGGGTCGTCCGATCTGGGGCAGCGAAGTCCGGGCTGAGGACGCCCGTTTGCGGGTGTTGGTGTTGGGCGCCATCCATGGCGATGAAATGTCGTCCACTTCTCTGGTGTTTCACTGGATTGCCATGGCGCAATCGCCCACTGCGGCGATGACCATTCCCATTCATTGGCGCTTCATTCCGGCACTCAACCCGGACGGCCTGTTTGCTCGACCGGCCAAACGCGTCAACGCGCGTGGCGTCGACTTGAATCGCAACTTTCCCACACCCAACTGGGCCCGTGATTCACGCCATTACTGGGAGGCCCGCACCCGCCGCGACCCCAGACGCTGGCCGGGACGCCAACCCTTGTCCGAGCCGGAGTCCCGCTTTTTGCTGGAACAGATGGACAGTTTCAAACCCAATCTGATTGTCAGTGTGCACGCGCCTTATGCCTTGCTGGATTTTGATGGTCCTTCGGTACCGCCCAGCAAACTCGGCCGCCTGTACCTTGACCAGGTCGGAATTTTTCCCGGTTCGTTAGGCAATTACGGTGGCATCCACAAAGGGGTCCCGGTGGTCACCATTGAATTGCCCAGTGCCTCGCACACCCCCAGGGACGCTGAAATGCGCCAGATGTGGAGCGATCTGCTGCGTTGGACCTCCGATCGTCTGGGGCCAGGAATTGCCACCGCGTCACAGGACTTACCCAAGTAGGTTTCAGGGGTTTGCCGCGTGGAAGGGCTCCGTGTTAACTTCTGCGCATGCAACAACATTTTCACGACGTGGCCATCATTGGGGCCGGCTTTGGCGGTCTGTGTGCCGCCATTCGTTTGCGGGAAAGCGGCGTCCAGTCGCTGGTCATTCTGGAGCGCAGCGGCGAGGTAGGCGGCACCTGGCGTGACAACGTCTACCCGGGCTGTGCCTGCGATGTGCCTTCGCACCTTTACTCGTTCTCGTTTGCACCCAACACCCAATGGACGCGACCCTATCCCCAGCAGCAGGAGATCCAAGACTACATTCTGCGAGTGACGGAACAGTACGCGCTGCGGCCCCTGATCCGCTTCAACAGTGACGTGCAGGTCCTGCGCTGGTTGGCTGACCAGGCCTGCTGGCAGGTCGAGTTGCCGGGGCAGGAGCCACTGCTGGCACGCCACATCATTCTGGCTACCGGCCCGTTGAACAAGCCCGCCATTCCGGATATTCCGGGCATGGGCAGTTTCGCCGGGGGATCGTTTCACTCTGGCCACTGGCGCCACGGTGTGGACCTGAAGGGCAAACGCATCGCCGTGGTCGGCACCGGTGCCAGCGCCATCCAGTTTGTTCCGGAGATTGCGCCAGATGCTGCGCAGGTCGATGTGTTCCAGCGCACCCCCGCCTGGGTGGTTCCGCGCTTTGACAACCCCTATGGTGCCCTGCGCCGTTGGGCGTATCGGTGGGTGCCTGGCCTGCAACACCTGAGCCGCTGGCGGGTGTACTGGTTCAACGAGTGGATCGGCATGGGTTTCATGGGATCAAAATACATGCAAGGCATGCTCAGACGGCTGGCTGGCCTTCATCTGCGCAGGCAGGTGGCCGACCCCACCATGCGCCAGGCGCTGACGCCGGACTTCAACCCGGGCTGCAAGCGGCTGTTGATCTCCAACACCTGGTTTCCCGCATTGCAGCGCGCCAATGTGCGCCTGGTGACGCAGGCCGTGGCCGGCATTACACCCAACGGCGTGGTTGGTGCCGATGGCACGGTGTACCTCTGCGACGTGATCATCTGGGGCACCGGCTTCAAGGCCACCGAGTTTGTGGCCCCGATGCGCGTCTATGGCGAGAACCCGGCTGCGGATGTGCCAGGCACCAGCGTCACCCCGGCTCCCGAGCTCGGAGATGTCTGGCGCACGCAGCCAGCGGCCACCCGGCTGGGCATCACCGTTGCCGGTTTTCCCAATTTGTTCCTGCTGGTGGGGCCCAATACCGGCCTCGGCCACAACTCCATCATCTTCATGATCGAGTGCCAGGTGGACTACATCGTGCGCGCGCTGGCCAATCTGCGCCAGAGTGGCCAGAAAACATTGCGGCTCAGGCCCGAGGTGCAGCAGGACGACTACCGGCTGAACCAGCGCAAGATGCAGGGAACGGTCTGGACCTCTGGCTGCAAGAGTTGGTACCAGAATGCCGATGGTCACATCGACACCCTGTGGCCAGGCTACACCTGGGAATACTGGCTCAAGACGCGACGGTTCCAGGTTGGTGATTACTTTTGACCTTGTAAGCTCCGGGTACTTCGCGACGGCCAGAGGGAGCCGGTAACGTCGCAGCACACATTACTTGCGTGCCAGATATACAGCCCACACCGTCAATGCCATACCGGCCAGTGCCATGCCGGTAAAGGCTTCATCGAACAGCAACCAGGCGACCAGTGCGGTGCAAGGCGGCACCAGGTAGAACAAGCTGGCGACATTCACTGCGTCACTGTGGCGGATCAGCCAGTTCAAAAGGCTGATGGCGCCAATGGACAACACGAAGACCAGCCAGCCCATGGCAAACACCAACTCGCCGGTCCAATCCACCCGAAACGTCTCGGTGAGCCAGGCGCCGACAAAGGTGAGCAGGGCAGTGGGTAAGAATTGCGCGATGGCACCGGTGCGCCAGTCAAACGGTGCGCAATAGCGCTTCTGGTACAGCGTTCCTGCGGTGATGCCGATCAGGGCCGCGACGGCAGGCCACAAGGCGTCCATGCCGAAGCCTGAACCAATCTTGCCAAACACCACCAGGCCCACACCCAGCAGGCCCAGCAACAGCCCCAGCCACTGGCGCTTCAGGACCGTCTCCTGCAACAGCCATCCGGCACCCACGGCCGTCAGCAGGGGTTGCACACCCACCACCAGGCTGGCCACGCCGGCCGGCAACCCCTTGGAAATGGCAATGAACACGCCACCCAGGTACACCCCGTGCAACAACAGGCCAGCCACGCCGATGTGAAACCAGGCACTGGCGCCTGACGGCCACGGCGCACGCGTCAGCACAGCGACCAGAGTCATGCAGGCCAGCACGGCGATATAACGAATGAGCAGAAACGTCAGTGGCTCGGTGTGTGGCAAGCCCAACCGGGCGCCAATGAAGCCGGTTGACCACAGCAGTACAAAGATGAGCGGGAAGGCATAGGAATAACGATGGGTCATTGACGCTATTGGAACACTGCCCTCAATGCCCCAGAATCTTCGAGAGGAAGTCCCGGCTGCGTTCGTTCTGTGGGTTGTTGAAAAAGTCGTGCGGGTTGTTCTGTTCGACTATCTGGCCTTGGTCCATGAAGATCACACGGTCGGCCACGGCCTTGGCAAAGCCCATTTCATGGGTTACACAAATCATCGTGATGCCCTGGTTGGCCAGGGCGATCATGACGTCCAGCACTTCCTTGATCATCTCGGGGTCCAGCGCGCTGGTGGGCTCGTCAAACAGCATGATCTTGGGTTTCAGGCACAGCGCGCGCGCGATGGCCACGCGCTGCTGCTGACCACCGGAGAGCTGCAGCGGGTATTTGCCAGCTTGCTCGGCAATTCGCACCCGGTTGAGCTGCTCCATGGCTTTTTCTTCGGCCTCTTTCTTGGGCATCTTGCCCACCCACATCGGGGAGAGTGTCAAATTTTCCAGCACGGTGAGGTGCGGGAACAGGTTGAATTGCTGGAACACCATGCCGACTTCCTTGCGCACCTGGTCGATGGCCTTGACGTCGTCGCTAAGTTCCACACCGTCCACGATCAGGCGGCCTTCCTGGTGTTCCTCCAAGCGGTTGATGCAGCGGATGAGTGTGGATTTTCCGGAGCCCGATGGCCCACAGATGACGATGCGCTCGCCTTTGGCCACCGACAGGTCAATGTCGCGTAACACATGGAAATTGTTGCCATACCATTTGTTGACCTTGTCGAACGTGATGATGGGTTGGGACATGGATTTCTCTCAATCAGTTGGGGACAGAGCTTGTTCGCTTCGCGTAACTGCGGACTGTGCCCCAACCGTTTTATCGTTGCTTCGACTTGTTGACCTGCTTTTCGACCCAGTGGCTGTAACGCGACATGGAGAAGCAGAAGATGAAATAAATGGAGGCGATGAATAAGTAGCCCTCGATCTTGAAGGGGCGCCAGTCGGCATCCGAGTTCAACGCCAGCCCCATGGCACCGGTCAACTCATACAGACTCACGATGGTGACCAGGGAGGTGTCCTTGAAGGTGGAAATAAACCCGTTCATGATGCCCGGCACCACCATGGCCAGCGCCTGTGGCAGTACGATCTTGCGTTGGGTCTGCCAGTACGACAGGCCCAGCGTGGCAGCCGCTTCCACCTGTCCTTTGGGAATCGCCTGTAACCCGCCGCGTATGACTTCGGCCATGTAGGCCGCGGCAAACAAGGTGATACCCACCAGCACACGGATCAGCACGTCGATGGTGAAGCCCTGCGGCATGAACAGCGGAAACATGAACGACGCCATGAACAGCACCGAGATCAGCGGCACACCGCGGATCAGCTCCACATAAACGGTGCAGGCGCTGCGGATGGCCGGCATATTGGAGCGCCGCCCCAGCGCCACCAGCAGCGCGATGGGGAAGGCCATGGCAATCGACAGCGAGGCCAGCAGAATGGTCAGCGGCAGGCCGCCCCAGCGGTCGGTCTCGACCCGGCTCAAGCCCAGCACCCCGCCGAACATGATGGTGAAATACGCCCCCAGCACAGCCAGCCACAGCAGCGCCAGCCAGGGTTTCCAGAAAGCCCGCGCGCAACTGGCCACCAGCAGGCCGACCATCAGCAGCGTGGCCACCAGCGGGCGCCACTGTTCCTCGAACGGATAGCGGCCAAAAATGATCAGGCGGTATTTCTCGGCAACCACGCCCCAGCAGGCACCAACACCGTCCAGCCGGCAGGCCTCTGCATCGGGCGCCCAGGCGGCGCGGAACAGGGCCCAACCCAGCAGGTTGGGCACGATCCACAGCAGCAGCCCACCCAGAATGATGGTGCCTGCCGATGTCTGCCAGTTGCCAAACAGGTTGGCCCGAATCCAGGGCACCAGACCTTCGGTCTTGACCGGTGCGGGCCGCGCGGCAATGGGTTGAAAGGTTTGTGCAGCCATGCTCAGCGCTCCTTGATGGCCGCACGGGCGTTGTACCAGTTCATCAGCAGCGAGGTGGCCAGCGAGGTGCATAGGTAGACCAGCATGATGACTGAAATACACTCCACCGCACGCCCGGTCTGGTTGATGGCGGTGTTGGCAATGGACACCACATCCGGGTAACCAATGGCGACGGCCAGCGAGGAATTCTTGGTCAAATTCAGGTACTGGTTGGTCATGGGCGGAATGATCACGCGCAAGGCCTGCGGCAGCGTCACCAGCCGCATTTCCTGTGCCGGTGACAGGCCCAGTGCACTGGCGGCCTCCACCTGGCCACGTGGCACCGACTGGATACCGCTGCGCACCACTTCGGCCACAAATGCTGCGGTGTAAATGGTCAGCCCCAGCAACACGGACAGAAACTCCGGCGTCAGGGCGCCACCGTTTTCTATGGCGAATTCACCTTGCTTGGGGTTATCGAAGCTTGCTGGCGCACCACCGAGCAGCCAGCCCAGCGCCCCACAGCCCAGCAGCACCAGCAGCGGCATCCAGAAAGTGCTGGCGGGGTGGCCGGTGCGTTCAAACAACCGGATGGAGCGCCTGCGGTACAGCCAGGCTGGAAGCAGCCCTGCCACCAGAGCCCACGCTGTCCAGGCGTGGCCACTGGCCCAGATGGGAATGGGGAAGTTCAGTCCGCCCTTGCTCAGAAACAGAGGGCCCAGCACCAGGGGTTCGGTGGAGGCGGGGAGCAGTTCGGTGAATAGCAGGTACCACATCAGCAGTTGCAGCAGGATGGGGATATTGCGAAACACCTCCACATAGGTGGCGCACAGTCCGCGTACCAGCACATTGCGCGAGAACCGGCCAATGCCTATCAGGGTGCCCAGGATGGTCGTGAGCACGATGCCCAGCACCGCCACCCGCAGCGTGTTGGTCACGCCGATCAGGAAGGCGCGCCAATAGGGCTCGCCCGAATCAAAGGGGTAGAGACTTTCGCCGATATCAAAACCGGCGGCGCTGGTCAGGAAGTCAAAGCCGCTCTGGATGCCGCGAATGCGCATGTTCGTGGCCGTGTTGTGGGCCAGGAACCAGACCACCAGGCCAATGCCGGTGATCGCAAGCACCTGGTACACCAGGGCGCGAAAGGCCTGGCTGCGCCAGGAGAACGGTTTCTTCTTCATACGGAAAACCTGACCATGCGTTGTGAAAAAGGGCAGCGGAGCAAAGCCCCGACTGCCCTTGACGGACCAGGGATCAGCGGATCAGCGAACCGGATAGGCGTACATGATGCCGCCCTTGTTCCACAGATTGTTCAAGCCGCGTGGCAATTGCAGCGCCGACTTGGGGCCGACGTTGCGCTCGAAAATTTCGCCGTAGTTGCCGGTGGTCTTGATGGCGCGGGCCAGCCATTCCTTGTCCAGGCCCAGCAGCTTGCCGGTGTCCTCGGTGGTGCCCAGAATACGGCCCACCACGGGATCGGCGCTGGTCTTCATCGCGTCGACGTTGGCTTGTGTTACACCATATTCCTCGGCTTCAATCAGGCCGTAGATGACCCACTTGACAATGGCAAACCACTCGTCGTCACCCCGGCGCACCAGCGGCCCCAGCGGTTCTTTGGAAATAATTTCCGGCAGGATGATGTGGTCGGCCGGGTTCTTGGCAGACTTGTTGCGCACCGAAGCCAGGCCGGAGGCGTCCGTGGTGTAGGCGATGCAACGGCCCGAAAAGTAGGCACCTTCAACCGCTTCGAGTTTTTCAAACACGACCGGTTTGATATTCAGTGCGTTGGCCTTGGAGAAATCGGTCAGGTTCTTTTCGGTGGTGGTACCGGACTGCACACAAATTGTTTGGCCTTTGAGCTGCTTGGCGCTCTTGATCTTGCTCTTGACCGGAACCATGAAACCCTGGCCGTCGTAGTAGGTCACGGCGGTCTGGTTCAGACCCAGCGATGCGTCGCGGGTCAGCGTGAACGTGGTATTGCGTGACAACACGTCAATCTCGCCAGACTGCAGTGCGGTGAATCGGGCCTGCGCGGGCAGGGGGACATATTTCACCTTGTCGCCATCACCCAGCGTGGCCGCTGCAATGGCGCGGCAGATGTCAGAGTCCAGGCCATTCCACTTGCCGCTGGAGTCAGCGGCCGAGAACCCTGCCAAGCCGGTGTGCACACCACAAATGACCTGGCCACGGGCCTTGATGCCGTCCAGTGTTTTGCCAGCGTGGGCGGGGGCTGCCAGCAGCGCACCCAGGGAGGCCACAACGGTGGCGACGACTTTCACGGTATTCAATTTCATCAGCACGTACTCCAGTTAATGACGGGGTTTCAGTATGCACGCACTGTGCCACTTTTGCAGCACCACGCGCCGCCTCCCATGATGGGACTCGATGGATTTAATGCTGCAGAATCTTGCTCAGGAAATCCTTGGTGCGGGTCTGCCGATTCTCCGGGTGGCTAAAGAACTCGTCCTTGGAGCAGTCTTCCAGAATTTTGCCACCCACGTCGATAAAGATGACCCGGCTGGCCACCTTGCGGGCAAATCCCATTTCGTGCGTGACCACCATCATGGTCATGCCTTCTTTGGCCAGAGTCACCATCACGTCAAGCACTTCGCCCACCATTTCCGGGTCCAGTGCTGATGTGGGTTCGTCAAACAGCATCACGATGGGGTCCATCGACAATGCGCGGGCAATGGCCACCCGTTGCTGCTGGCCGCCCGAGAGCTGGCCGGGAAACTTGTCCTTGTGCGCCATCAGGCCCACGCGGTCCAGCATCTTCAGGCCGCGGACATTGGCTTCGTCTGGCGAACGACCCAAGACCTTGATCTGGGCAATGGTCAGGTTTTCCGTAACGCTCAGGTGGGGAAACAGCTCAAAATGCTGGAACACCATGCCAACCTTGCTGCGCAACTGGGGCAGGTTGGTGGTGGGTGCCTGCAACTCGGTGCCGTCGACAAAAATCTTGCCCTGTTGCACAGGCTCAAGGCCGTTGACGGTTTTGATGAGTGTGGATTTGCCAGAGCCGGAGGGGCCGCAAACCACCACCACGTCGCCCTTTGATATGGTGACCGAACAATTGTTCAGAACCTGAACCGGGCCGTACCACTTGGAGATGTTGTCAATCTTGATCATGTTTCAAATCATTGGAAAGGGTTAGCGGATGATGGCGATTTTGTTCTGCAGGCGCTTGACCAGCGCCGACATACCAAAACACACGACAAAGTACAAAACGGCGGCCATCAGGTAGGCCTCTTCGGGGCGACCATAGATTTTGCCGGCGGTCACAAAGCCCTTGAGCAAGTCGTAAGCGCCAATCGCATACACCAGCGATGTGTCCTGGAACAGGATGATGGTTTGCGTCAACAGCACCGGCAACATGTTGCGAAAGGCCTGGGGCAGCACCACCAGTCGCATGTTCTGCGAATAAGTCATGCCCAGCGCCTGCCCGGCATGGACCTGGCCACGCGGGATGGACTGGATGCCGGCCCGCATGATCTCGCTGAAGTAGGCGGCTTCAAAGGCAATGAAGGTGATGGTTGCCGACAGTTCCGCGCCTACCGGCCGCCCGGTGATGAGCGGTACCAGCAAGAAGAACCACAAAATCACCATCACCAGCGGCACACTGCGCATGCCGTTGACGTAAAACGTGGCGACCAAGGCCAGGGCCTTGTTGCCCGACAGCCGCATCAAGGCCAGGATGGTGCCAAACAGTATGCCGCCCAGCGTGGCAACAATGGTCAGGTTGACGCTGAACATGAAACCACCCAGCACAAACTTGCTGATGATGTCCCAGTTAACGAAGGTAAGGTCGAGTCCGCCCATGTCAGTGCCCCCCGCCTGTACCACCCGCGACGACGTAGCCGGGGATTTGTACTTTCTTCTCGACAAACGCCATCACGCGGTTCACCGCAAAGGCGGAAATGGCGTAAAGACCCGTGACGGCGATATAAATTTCGATGCCCCGCGAGGTTTCTTCCTGGGCCTGCATCGCAAACATGGTGAGTTCGGCAATCGACACGGCAAAAGCTACCGACGAGTTTTTCAACAAATTCATGGATTCACTGGTCAGCGGTGGCAGGATGATGCGAAACGCCATGGGCAAAATCACATAACGGTAGGTTTGCAGGGTGGTAAAGCCCATGGCCATGCCAGCGTAACGCTGGCCTTTGGGCAGGGACTGAATACCGGCCCGCACCTGCTCGGCGATACGCGCCGAAGTAAAAAAGCCCAGAGCAAACACCACGAGCACAAAACTCGGAATACCCTGCATCACAGGGAACATTTTTGGTACCACAAAGTACCAAAGAAAAATCTGCACCAGCAGCGGTATGTTGCGAAACAGTTCCACCCAGACATTGGCAAGACGAACCAGCCATGGGTTGTTGGGCAAGGTGCGCAGCGTGCCAATCAGTGCACCCACCACCATGGCGATGACCCAGGAGCTGCCTGCGACGGACAGGGTCCAGCCCCAGGCGTCCATCATCCACTGCAGGTAGGTTCTCCCGCCACTGCCATCGTCATTGAGAAATACCTGCCAGTCCCACGCCATAAAAATCTCTCCAGATCAAGAAAATCGGTGATGCGGGACACATGCCCCGCATCACCCGCGATTGCCGTGCGGCAGTGGATTACTTCTTGGCGTAGTCTTCCATGGGTTTGTCATTCAGGTTGGCCCAGGCGGCCTTGGTGGTTTCGCTGGCTGGCAGACCGACCCTGGTGTTCTTCGGAGGAATGGGCTGCACGAACCACTTGTCGTACACCTTGGCCAAGTCACCGGATTTCTGCATTTCACGGATGGTGTCGTCGGCCAGCTTCTTGAAGGCGGCGTCGTCCTTGCGCATCATGATGGCGATGGGTTCCACACTCAACACTTCTCCGACGATCTTGAAATCAGCCGGGTTCTTGGCAGTGGCAATGTTGCCGGCCAGAATCTGGCCGTCCATCACAAAGGCTTCGGCACGACCCGATTCCAGCAGCAAGAAGCTGTCGGAGTGGTCCTTGCCAAACACTTCCTTGAAGTCGATGCCCGCTGCGCGTTCGTTTTTGCGCAGCGTTTGCACTGAAGTGGTGCCGGTGGTGGTGGCTACGCTTTTGTCTTTCAACTGGGCGACCGATGTAATGCCGGAGCTGGCTTTGACCGCAATGCGCACTTCTTCCACATAAGTGGTGACGGCAAACGACACGTCTTTCTGGCGTGTGGCGTTGTTGGTGGTGGAGCCGCACTCAATGTCCACGGTGCCGTTTTGCACCAGCGGGATGCGGTTTTGCGAGGTGACGGGCTGGTATTTGATTTCCAGCTTCTTGCCCACGGCCTTCTCGGCACTGGCAATGATGCGCTGGCAGATTTCCACGTGGTAACCCACGTATTTGCCGTCGCCCAAGGTGTAGGACAACGCGCCAGACGAGTCACGCACACCCATGGTGATAGATCCCGAGGCCTTGACCTTCGCCAGGGTGTCCACGGCTTGGGCGGCGGCGCCCAAGGGGAACAGGGATGCGGCAAGAGTCGCTGCAGCGATGGCA
>ERZ724516.421-NODE-421-length-26371-cov-6.722146_pt1 | contig 26371 bp, 21 predicted proteins | sample MGYA00376049_ERZ724516 | MGnify/ENA primary metagenome ERZ724516 (study PRJEB28724, sample SAMN07190886) | activated sludge metagenome | isolation source: activated sludge of sewage treatment plant in Hong Hong | place: USA: Christiansburg, Virginia | collected... | reverse complement strand
ATAGCCAAGGGCAAAGTATTCTTCCACGGCGCAGGGGTCGATTTCACGCTTGAGGTCGCCGTGGGCTAGCAGCGATTTTAGTTCCGACCCGAAAAGGAAGGTGCCGTCGTCCAGCAGGGCGTAGAACAGCGGTTTGACGCCGAGGCGGTCGCGGGCCAGAAACAGCGATTCACGGTTGCGATCCCAGAGGGCGAAGGCGAACATACCGCGGAAGCGGTCGACACAGCTTTCGCCCCAAGCCTCCCAGGCGTGCACGATGACTTCCGTATCGCTGCGGGTGTGGAAGGTATGGCCCAGTGCCTGCAGTTCGGAAATGAGCTCCTGATAGTTGTAGATTTCGCCGTTGAAAACCACGCAGACGCTCTGGTCTTCGTTGTAAAGTGGCTGCTGTCCGGTGGACAGGTCGATGATGGAAAGGCGGCGGTGGCCGAGCCCGACACCTGGTTCGACGTGCAGGCCGCCTTCGTCGGGGCCGCGATGGAACTGCGATTCGTTCATGCGGTGCAGCACCGTGCGATCGATGTTGCGCTTGCCTCGAGTGTCAAAGATGCCGGTAATGCCGCACATGGGGTTTCCTGTCAGTGCCTGCTGGCGCTTGCGCCGCCGAGGTGCAGAAGCTTGTCGTAGGCGCCCTGGTAGGCAGCGACCATGGCTTTCATGCTGAATTTTCGCTCGACCAGGTCACGTCCGGCGCCCCCCATGTATTTTGCGGCATCGGGCTGGCTGGCGAGGCGGACGATTTCCACGGCCATTGCCTCGGGGTCGGCAGCGCCGATGATGCTGCCGGTACGTCCGGAAGCCACCAGATCGGCATTGCCGCCGACATCAGTCGCGATCACCGGCAGGCCGGAGGCCATGGCTTCGAGAATGGTGTTGGAGATGCCTTCGGCCAGCGAGGGCAGGACGAAGCAGTCGAGTCCGCGCATGATCTCAGGAATGTCACTGCGTTCGCCAGGCAGCCATGCAAGATCGGCCACGCCGGCATCAGCCAGGAGTTGCCGGCATTCGGCAAGCAAGGGGCCATCGCCGATGAGGGCGAGGCGCAAACGTTCCTTGAGCGAAGGGTCGAGCTCCAGCGCGCGAATGAAGGCGCGGACGAGGGTTGGTTGGTCCTTGACCGCCTGCATGCGGCCGACCGTACCGACCAGCCAGTGGTCCGGGCGGATGAACGGGCAGCCGGTAGCGCTCTCACCAACTGGATCAGCAGGGTGAAAGCGGACGGAATCGACGCCGTTATAAACCTGAAGCACCTTGTTTCCCGGAACGTGAATGATCTCGGTGAGATAGTCGGCGAGATCGCGCGACAGCGCGAGGTAATAACTCACGAACTGGCGGTAAAAACGCCGGACCCGTTGATAGGTGACATTGCTGCCGTCTAGATCACCGATGTCGCGGCCATGCTCGCCGTGGATGCGTACCGGAACACCGGCGAGCCATGCCGGCAACTGGACTTCGAGTGCCGCCAGGTTACGGCTGTGGACGATGGCTGGACGCAGCCGGCGGAACAGCCGAAATAGTTTTGGATATAGCCAGATGCCGTGGCCCGGTGGCTTGTGCAACGAAATGAACTGCACGTCGTCACGCTGGATCCTTTTGCGAAAGTCGGTGACCTCGGTCAGGGCGATGACTGCATGGCGGTAGCGGTCGGCCGGCATGTGGTTGATCAGGTTGACGATGCCGTTTTCCAGGCCCCCGGTGTCGAAGCGGTACATGACGTGGGCGACGAGTGGTCGCGGGTCAGTCATCTTCAGCGTGCCTCACGGGTCGCGGCAAGCAGTTGCTGGATTTGCGGACCGGCCGCCGCTGCAAAGGCGCTCAGCCTTTCCGGCGATCTTCCGGCCGGTGCGTAGAGCATTACCACGGCCGAGTCGTCTCCCCGCCCACTGATCCGGGAGAGGGCAGTCAGCCACTTGGCCTCGATATCGCTGGTGGTCAGGCGGCCATTGATCCAGTACCACTGCCAGACGGTGAAACGCGATTCGATGCCGCCTTCCTTGCTCAGGATTTCGGTTATCGTGACCCCCAGCGGAGAATCCGGTAATGCTGCCTTGAGGGCTCCGCGGGAAATCACGGACCAGATTCGATCGTTGCTGGTGACCAGCGCGTTGGTCGATGTGATCAGCTTTCGTTCGTAGTCCTGGCTGCGGTAATAGGCCACATAGACGCCTACCGGGCCATTGCCGTCGTCAAAGGTAGCCTGCAGCGAGGCCGATGGGTTTTCGTAGGCTGGCGTCCAGGCGGTAAAAGCCGGTGCCGGCGACCATCCCGGCGGGGTATTCAGCGATCCGAGAGTTGCCGGGGCTGCCTTGTCGGCATTCGCGATGGCGAGATAGGCAATTGGCCCGCCCGCAGTGAGTAAGGCAATCGCCGCCATGACCCGCCACGAAGAGAAGCCTTTCCTGGATACAGCCGGTTGCTGCACAATTATTGAGTGCGTTTCGGCCGGCGCCTGCTCGCTCCAGCGGGCGCCGATGGCGAACATGGCCATGATTACAACACCGAAGAATATCCAGCCATAGATCAGGTGATCGACGCCGACAGCCAGCTTGTTGCTCGACAGGTGGCCGATCATCACGATCATGTAGGCTCTTAGCCAGTTTGCGATCACCGGGACGATGAGGGAAATAGCAATGAAGATCAGGCGCCGGCGCAGGGTCACGTAGTTCAGATAGGCGAAGAGCGTGCCGACCGTGACCGAGGCGATGATGTAGCGGATGCCGCTGCAGGCTTCGACGACCGACCAGCTACCCGAAGGGATGACGAACTGCAAGCCTTCCTGATAGACGGGAATGCCGGATGCGCGAAGCGCCAGAACAGTAAACGACGCAGTCCATTCCATCAGCTTGGGTAGCATGAAATCGCCGATTGGAATGCAGAGCAGGAGGAAGGCCAGCGGGAATGCAATCTGCCGACTGACGGCGATCCCCAGTGTGGAAATGACCGCCAGAACCAGAGTGGCGACCAGGGCAAACTGGGTCAATGCATTGACCGCAGTCAGTTCGCCCATCAGCCAGAAGATCGTCGTCGCGAGAATCGGCAGGACCATCCACAGCGTCGGTTCAGGGTTGAGGCGGGCCAATTCGTGACGCTTGCGCCAGATCAGCCAGAGCGTGATCGGCGGCACGATGAAAGCGTGGGCATAGGTATCGGAACGGGCCCAGATCGCGACCATGGCGCGCGCCGTATCCCAGTACCAGAAGAGCACCCAGCCAATGGTGGCGATCAGCAGGAACAGTGTTGTGGGCCAGGCCCGATTGCGGGCGGCAACTGGGAGAGCGGTCATTGTGCGAAGGCCTCGGGAGATGGCAGGTAACGGTCGATGGCTTCCAGATGGGCGTCCCAGCTATAGTGTTCTACAACGCGTTGGCGGGCTGCCTGGCCGATTGAAACAGCCGCTTCAGCCGAATCGAGTACCCGGCCCAGTTCGGCAATGTATTCCGCCGGGCTGCTTGCGGTGAGCAATTCCGTGCATTTTTCGGCGTCGACCGCAGCAGCGCACTCCGTGGAGGCGATGACCGGCCTTGCCATGGCCATGGCCTCCAATATTTTGTTCTGGATGCCGCGCGCGATGCGCAGCGGCGCGACGACGGCGGCGGCATGCTGGAGATAGGGACGAACGTCGGGCACGGTTCCGCTGACCGCCACGCGGTCGCCTGCCAGTGCCAGTACTTCGGCCGTCGGGCTGCGACCGACGATGTGAAAGCGTGCTTGGGGCCAACGTTTCAGGATATCGGGCAGAACTTCTTGTGTGAACCACGTGACGGCATCGACGTTGGGCAGGTAGTCCATGGCGCCGGTGAACACCACCGGCAACTCGTCGCCTTGGTACGGTGAGGAGCGCGACGGTTCCGGCGAAAAGTAATCGGCATCGACCCCGTTGCACATCGCCTCGACCCGTACCCGGCATTCGGGGGCCTGCTGGCAGAAAAGCGCCGCTTCGTTTTCGGTGACGAAGTATGAGCGCGTGCTCCGGGCAGCCATTCGCCGCTCGTAATCGAGCAGCAGCCGGCCTTCCCGGCGGTATAGCCAGGACAAGGGCCAATGATGGCGCGGCGCGTACTGGGTCCACTTGGCTGAATCGACATCGACGAAATCGATCAAGGTCGGCAAGCGCTGGAAGTCTTCGACGTACTGGGCCATCGCCGAGGAGAAGATGACCGCGGCGTCGATGTGGTTGGCGCGGCAGAGCTGGTTGACCCAGTCGGACATGGCTGGGCTGCGGTAGTAGCGCAAGGTGAGCGGGTCGCCCGCGAGCAGGGCGTTCAGGCTGGCGACCCGGGCGCGCCGTGGGTGCAGGCGTGTGACCTGCAGGTCGGCACAAAGGGTGCGAACCGTGGCGACATGGGCCTCGTCTTCCGGATCGTCGATGAAGGTGCCAAGGAATACGCGATGGAGGCGGGTGAGGTGCTTCAACAGGTGGTAGGAACGCACCTTGTCGCCCTTGTTGGGCGGGTAGGGCAGGCGGTGGACAAGGTAAAGGATATTCGCCATTGGCCCGCTACCCCAGGTTGCGCACGATATGTGGCCCCAGCCAATTGGCCAGGCCGACCGGCATGCGCCGCCAAGCCTCGATGAAGAACCTGTACTTGGGATTGTTGGGGTTGTTCTGCGGAATGGCGTCGTGCTTGTAGAGGCAATACTCGTAGTGTAGCGGCTGTGGCTCGAACCCCCAGTTTTTCTTGAAGGCGAACGAACCCGTGTCCTGTTTGCTGCGCCCGTAGTCGAAGACCTTGAGGCCACGCTCACAGGCGCGACGCATCAATTCCCAGTATTTGAAGTCGTTGGCTGCCAGGTGACGGGCGCTCTCGTCATCACCGGCGTAGTAGGGGAGCACTTCGTCGCGGAAATAAAAGGAGAGCACGCTGCTCAGCAGGCGGCCGTCCGGACCGCTCACGGTCAGTACTTCGCAGTCCGACCCGAAGACCTGGAGCAAAGTGTCGAAGTAGCGCTTGGGCATGGCCGGCGTGCCGTGGCGATGGACATTGTCAGCGTAGAGCGCAAAAAAACGGTCCGTGTTGCGGTCGACCGCGCTGACCAGCCCATTCTTGATTCCCTTGCGCACCATGGCCCGCTGCTTGCGCGGGATGGCCAGCATGTTGTCTTCAACCGTTGGCAGGATGGCCTTGCGGAAGGTTACGTAGAGATCCTGCGTCGGCCACGCCGCATGGCGGGGCGCCACATTGCGGAACTCGAGATGGTCCACGCCGAGGCTGCGGGCCAGTGCCTGCGCCGCATCTTCAAGCGCCGCCACCGCCTCGCCATCGACCGCAGCGATTCCCCCATAGACCGCGAAAGGCAGGGCGATCAGGGCGTTGCCGAAGAGTAGGCTCTTGACATGGGCTAGCGGGAGAATGCCCCGGATGCCGCTGTCGTCCTCGGCATAAAGAAAATGGGCGGGGTGGCGGAACACCTCGAGGATGATCTTCTGCCATGCCGAACGATGAAAGAAGGTCGCTTCGGGGCAATTGAAGACAAATGCGTCCCAGCGCAATGCGCCGGCCGCGTCGGCCTGGTCGAGATGCTTGATCCTCAGCATGCTGTTCAGTTGTCGGCGAGGAACAGGTGATCCATGCGCCCCCAGCTAAAATCGCCCAGAAGACGGTGCAGACGCGCTTCCATGCGGTGGATGTTCACGTAATGGCGGAACCGTGTCCTGGCGCTGATGTCGGGAATACGGGGCTGTTCCGGATCGATTTCCCACGGATGGAAATAGAAGACCGCGCTGAGCTGGTCGGCATGGTTGATTCGGCGCAGCATCCAGCGTGACAGCCCGTAGGGCATCAGCCGGAAATAGCCGCCGCCGCTTGCCGGCCAGTTGCGGTTCATGAAGCGTAGCGTCGTGGCAGGCACTTCCAAAAGGCCGCCGACTGCATGCGCGTGGCGCGGGGCATCAGGCATCCCGTAATGGTCGTGGCGGATGGGATAGATGCTCGAACTGTAGCGGTAGCCAGCACGCTCAAGGCAATCGAAGGCCCAGAGGTTCTGGTGGCCGATCGAAAAACTCGGCGCGCGATAGCCTTTGACTTCAAGGCCGGCGAGGTCCTCGAGAATTGCTTTTGCGTGCCGGATATCCTCGAAGAATGCTGCTTCCGACTGTTCCGTCGCGCGCTCATGTCCGTAGCCGTGGCTTGCCAGTTCATGTCCGCCGGCGACGATGCGCCGGACGAGTTCCGGGTAGCGCTCGGCCACCCAACCCAGCGTGAAGAAGGTCGCCTTCGTGTCGTGGTCGTCCAGCATCGCCAGGATGCGATCCACGTTGCGTTCGACACGGCACTCCCGGGTCGGCCACTCGCTGCGCGGTATGTGCGGCGCGAACGCGGATACCTGAAAGTAGTCCTCGACGTCTATGGTGAGGGCGTTGGTGACCTTTGCCGGGTGCATGGTGCGTGGAGTCAGGCGGCGGCCCGTGCCTGATGCTGTTCGAGAAGCCATCGGGCAAGGTCGCTGGCGATGCGTTCCGCCGCGTGGCCGTCCCAGAGTTCGGGAACGCGTCCCTGTTTGCCGCGGCCGGCGAGGATTCCGGCCGCTTCGCGGCGGATTGCCTCGATGTCCCGGCCAACCATGGTGTTGGTGCCCTGTTCGACGGTGATCGGACGTTCGGTGTTTTCACGCAGGGTGAGGCAGGGGACGCCGAGCGCGGTCGTTTCTTCCTGCAGGCCGCCGGAGTCAGTGAGGACGATCCGTGCCCCGGCCATCAGTCCGAGCATTTCAAGATAACCTTGCGGCGGCAGAAGAATCAGGCGCGAATCGTCGAGGAGGCCTTGCAGGCCGAAGCGCTCGATGTTCGTACGTGTTCTCGGATGCATTGCGAACACCAGCGGCAACTGACGAGCGATCTCCGAGAGGACTTCGAGCAAGGGAGCGAGGGTGTGCCGGTGGTCGACATTCGACGGGCGGTGCAGTGTGACCACGCCGTAGCCGGCAGCCGATGCGATCACCGCCGGGTCAAAGCCGGCGGCAGCAATTGCGCGGGCCGGTGGGCGTGCGAATTCTCGGTTATGCAGGAGGGAGTCGATCATGACATTGCCGACGAAACGGACACGTTCGGCATCGACGCCTTCGCGCACCAGATTGGCTTCGGCGCTGCGCTCAGTCGTGTAGAGCAGGTCCGCCACCTGATCGGTCAGGACGCGGTTGATTTCTTCCGGCATCTTGCGATCGTAGCTGCGCAGTCCCGCCTCGACATGGACGACGGGAACCCCTTTCTTGACGCCGACCAAGGTGCAGGCCAAGGTGGAGTTTACATCGCCCACCACCAGCACGCAGGATGGCTGGTGCAGGTCGATTACCGGTTCGAAGCGCCGCATGACTTCTGCCGTCTGAACCGCATGTGACCCGGAACCGACTTCGAGATTGATGTCCGGGCGGGGTAGCCGCAGATCCTCGAACAGCTTGTCGTTCATGTCCTTGTCGTAATGCTGGCCGGTATGGACGAGCAGGGTCGGGATGGCCGGGGTGTTGGCGGCAAAAGCACGCAGGATCGGCGCCATCTTCATGAAGTTGGGCCGCGCACCCACCACGCAGATAACGGGGCCAAGATCTGCCGGCCAGGTAAGGCGGCTCATTCGGGCTCCCCCGGTTGCGGTTGGGCTTGCGCAGGCATGATCGTCGGGACGAGTTTTTGCAGCAGCGAGAGCGTCGTGCCGTTGATAAATTCAAGTTGCTGCAGGCTCTGTTCGAGTCGCGCGAGACGTTCGTTGAACTGCCAGGCGTTGAGTCCGGCCAGCAGTTGGTTCAGGTCGTCGCGTGACGATACGGCGATATCCATCCCCTGGCCATTTGACTCGCGTCGCCGCCGTCTGACCACACGCCGCGGCAAGGTATCGGTTTCCGACAGTCTGGGGTCGTGCTGGGTGTCTTCCAGACGGTTTTCACTGCGTTGGACGCTGGTCGAACCCCGGGTTTCTTCCTCGATTTCCCGCGCTACATCCTCGACATCTGCCGCCTGGAATGCCTTTTTCTCGGTCAGGTAACCAAGCAGCAAGAGGCGGTCACAGATCGAGTTTATGCGCCGCGGTATGCCGCTGCTGGCCTTGAAGATGGCTTCGAACGAGTCTTCTGAAAACTCCGGGCAGCCTGTCGAGCCCGCGTGCTTGAGACGGTGTTCGATGTAACCCCGCGTCTCCGCCACGTCCATCGGGCCGATGTGACATGAGGCGATGACACGCTGGCGAAACTGCATCATCTGCGGACTCTGCAGGATTTCGCGGAATTCAGGCTGGCCGATCAGATAGCTCTGGAGAAGCGCGTGGTTGCCGAACTGGAAGTTCGACAGCATCCGCAATTCCTCGACAGCCCTGGCCGTGAGGTTTTGCGCCTCATCTACGATCAGCAGGCAACGCTTGCCCTTGCCGGTCATGCTGATCAGGAAGGCTTCGAGCGACATCAGTACATCCGCTTTGGAGACATCCCTGGTGCGAATGCCGAATGCCGCGCCGACCAGGCGCAGCGTGTCATCCGCATCGAGCTGGGTGCTCACCAGGTGGGCCGCAACCACCTTGTCCTGATCAAGGCTCTCGAGAAGGCCACGGACGATCGTCGTCTTGCCGGCGCCGACCTCTCCGGTAATGATGATGAAGCCTTCATTCTGGTGCATGCCGTACTCAAGGTAGGCGGTTGCACGCCGGTGCTGCTTGCTGGCGAAATAGAACGCCGGGTCCGGATTGAGCTGGAAGGGCTTGCTGGTCAAGCCGTAGAACGACTCGTACATTTTCTAGAAGAACATACTTAGAGAAGCAACGACAGCGCTTTCGTTGTATGGACTGGTGTTGCTGTCGAAATTTGTATGGCGCAGGTTGAGCGAACCGCCGGTTTTTGCACCCAGACGCGTGGATACGCCGATCTGGTAAGTCGTTGTCGTAGTGTCGAGCGCATCCGTCAGGCCACTCTGGCTCTTCATCCGATATCCGAGCAGGTTGAGGCCGGTCAATGGGGTCAGTCGATGCAGGAAACTGAGGGTGACGCCCTGCTGCACGATGTTCGAGGCTTCCCCGGCGATTGCCGTATTTTGACCAAAGACGGTCAGTGCTTGATTTTCGTTTCGGGCCGCGACAAGGGTAAGCGAATTGCGCGCGCCAAAGAGCACATAGGTTAACGCCTGTCTGCGCTGGACGCGTGGGCGCTGGGCGGCATAATCGCTGACCGCCTGGGCGTTCGGTGCGATGCCCGCCTGGTTCAGGAGGCTGTTGACGTAGGCTGCGCGGGCTGCCAGATCGGGGATGAGTGTTGCGAATTGATCGAAATATTGGTCGTACACTGTTCCCAGCCCGACTGTGCTGGACTGGTTCGGAATCAAGGAAATATCGCGGATGTCGGTATAGCGAATGCTGCTCAACGGAAACCGGTGACTGATCAGTACATTGTGACCGTTGCCGAAGAAACGGCGCTCCTGAAAGCCGGAAACCTGGGTGCGCTCGGTCGGCGTCCAGTCTAAACCGTAGCCATAGGTACTCTGTCCTTCATTGTCGAGGGACTGGTAGTTGTTTGTTTCCCAACCGCCGCTGCCGGATATACGGAATTCCGGAAACAGCCTGTAGGTGAGGATTCCACGGAGGCGACCGTCTTCATAGTCGCGTCCGCGGCTGTAATCCGTGTTTTGCTGGCTGCCGTCAATTGTCCAGTTCAGGTTCTGGAACGTGGTGTTTCCGCGAACTTGCCCGAGCCACTGGGAGATGGAGACATCGGAAAGGGACCCACTCTGGTAGTTGGTGACTGACCCGTTATAGCGCAGGAAATAGTCGGCTGAACCACCCAACTGCCCCCGGATATATGGCGAGAGGCGATAAGTTGACGTTTCGGTCAGGTTTCTGTTGTTGTAACTGTTGTTCGGGGACTGGACACCGAAGGGGTTGATGATTTGCTGGGAAATATTGCCGCTGAAATCAAGGAACAGCCAGTTGTCGATCGCTTCCAGCGTCCCGAAAGCATTCAGCGCATTCTGTGCATTGTTGCTGGTGTTCCCCGTGGAGTAGCGCAAACCGCTCAATGCGTAGTCGAGATACATTTTCAGTCGCGCTGTCTGCGCGTCGATACGCACGCCTGGCGTGAGCTGGGAGATAAAGCCGCTCTCCTTGTTGGTTGAACTAAGGTTGATATTGTCACTCAGCGTTTCGGTTAGGCTCAGGCGCGGCACGACCGTCCATGCCCGCCCGGGAGCTGCCCCATCATCTGCCGTGCCTCCTTGGCGGCCAGGGAAGGGAACCGGCGCGGCACCCGGCACGTTTTGTCCTGCCGGCGTGCCAATCGGCGTAATGACAGAACCTGCCTGCTGGGCAAGCACCGGCATGGCAATGCAGCACCAAAAAATACCTGTGGTCGCGAGAAGCCTGATGGCATTATTTTTCATTGCCATATCCGTATCCATACGCGTACCCGTACCCGTAACGGTCGGACGCGGACTGCGTGGCCTGGTTGAGTAACATCATCTTGAGCGGGCAGGATTCGATGGTCGATACTGCTTCCTTTACGGCCGCTTGTGTTGTCTCGCCGGATTGCACGACGACGACGATCTGGCCCATGTGGGATGCCAGGGCCCGCGCCTCGGTGGTCAGGAGTAGCGGGGGGGAGTCGAAAACGATGATCCGGTCCGGGTAGCGTTTCGCCATGTCATCGAGAAGCCGGATCATGGCATCGCTTGCGAGCAGCTCGGTTGCCCGGGGGTGCGGCGTGCCACTGGGAAGAATGGAGAGCTTCTCGATGTTGGTGTGGAGCAAGACCCGCGAGATATCCAGCGAGTTTTCTTTGACCACATCAAGGAGTCCCTCGGCAGGCGGGAGCCCAACCATGTTCAGGATGGTTGGCCGGGCGACGTCTGCATCGACCAGCATGACCGTGTTGTCCAGTTCCATGGCGATGCTGATGGCCAGGTTGACCGCCGTGAAACTCTTGCCTTCTCCCGGTAGGGCGCTGGTCACCATGATGAGATTGCCATTGGGAATCGGCGTCGAACCCTTGCCCATGGCATTGGCAATCAACGGGCGCTTGATGACCCGGAATTCATTGGCCAGCAAATTCCGGGATTGACTGGGGACGAGCAGTCCGGAAGCAGCCATCGCGTCGAGATCAAGAACCACCCGCTTGGTCTTGGATTGGGCAGTAGTGGAGGGCGGCGCGGCTTCGATCGGGCGCGGGACGGGCGCGCCAGAACCGGAGACAGGCTCCCTGCTGGCAGGCTCGACGGCTTTTTCAACCGGCGCTTGCGCCGGCACCTCGGGCGCAGGTTTGTCGTCGGGCAACTCGACGCCAGCCTGGCGGAGTTGCTCCAATCGTTTCGCCGCTTGTTCAATAAGGCTCATTGATTATCCTCAGGCAGCGCGTTGTGAAAGGAATGTCAGGATGGCGATTCCCGCACCATACGTCACCACCAGTGCCCCGCCGGCCAACAGGAAACGCATGAGACTGGCACGTTCCTGCTTCTGGCGGGTTTCGTTGGGCAGCAGCGAAACTATTCCGAGCAGCGGGAGACCGGTTTCGTCGCGCAATGACTTTCCATCGAAGAAAACTGGTCGCAGCTGACTGGCGACAAAGGCTACGAACAGACCGCCGGCAATGGCCAGCAACAATCCTAGGGGGAGCAGAACGAGACGATTCGGTGCCACCGGCTTGGACGAAACGCGAGGGGGGTCGATCAAACGGAAGTCAGCCCCGCCACCAGCAGACTCGAGGTCGCCGGTAAGTTCGGCAGATTCACGACGGGTGACCAATTGATCGTAGTTTTTCTTGTGAATTTCATAGTCGCGGTTGAGTTGCGTAAACTCCGCTTCGAGTTGCGGCATCGACTTCATCATTTCCTTGGTGCGCTTGTACCTGGATTCATACTCTGCAACCCGGGTGCGCAGCGAAGCGACACTGGCTTCCGCCTCGCCGAGTGAAACCTTGAGTTGCTGGAAAGCCGGATTGCTACTGATCCCGGCACCAGGGTTGACCTGCGCAAACTTGCGACGGGAAATGATTTCTTCACGTTTTTGCTCTTCAAGATCCTTGATCAGGCGCCTTGTTCCAATGACATCGGGGTGCTTGTCGGTGTATCTCTGGAGCAGTGCATCGAGATTGCGCTTTTGTGCGTCGATCCGGCCATCGATTTCCGGTAGCGAGATGCTGGCGTCTGCACCCGGCGATTCTGGCAGAAGTACAGGCTCTTCTCCGACGATCTGGCGGCGCAGCGCATCGCGGGAGTTTTCCGCCTCCCTGAGTTCCAGGCGCGACTTCTCGAGCATGGTCGCGATGTCGCCAAGGCGGTCTACGTTGGTCTTGCCTTCTGCCGTCTGCATTTCAAGATTGCGCAGCTTGAAATCCTTGAGGCGAGCCTCGGCTTCTTCGAGCTTCTTTTCGTAATTGCGAATCTGCTCTTCGATGAATTTTCGGGCCGAGTCGGAATCCTGGCGCTTGCCGCCTAGACTCGACTCGACGAAAATCGAGACCAGAGACTGAACGATGCGCTGCGCCTTGGCTGGGTCGGAATCGCGATAGGAGAGCGTGTAGAGGTTGTCGCGGTTGGTGCTTTTGATCTCCAGTGTCTTGCTCAGGCGATCGATCAATTCCTCCTGGTCGGCCTTGCTTTTGATGTTGAGATCGGCATCGGACATGCGGATCAGCTTTTCGACGTTCGGGCGACTGATCAGGGTCCGGCTCAGCATCATGACCTGCTGGTCGATATTGGGCTGGACCGCCAGCCCGGACATCAGGGGCTTGAGGATCGACTGGGTGTCCACGAAGATACGGGCCGAAGCTTCGTATTTGTCGGGAATACGCAAAATGACGCCGGCTGCAATTGCACCGATCAGCCACGCGAACACCATCCCCAGACGGCGGTGCTTCCACGCCGCGCGGAGGAGGGTTCTGGCTTGTTGGAGGATTTCTTCCATCTGATTTGGTCCGAGTTCACAGACCACCGGGAGGATAGCTCCACGGTGGTTTCAGTTACGTTTGGTTAATCAGAACCAGCTCTGCGGAATGATCAGGATGTCGCCCGGCTTCATGTCCACATTGGCGGAAACGTCGCCACGCTTCACCAGATCCTTGAGGCGAACCGTGTATTGGGCATTGTTTTCAGACGGGCGGAGGATTGTCGCCCGGTTGCCGTCCGCGAAATCGGTGATGCCGCCGACGGCGATCATGACGTCAAGCACGGTCATCTTCTGCTTGTAAGCCAGCGTCTGCGGCTTGGCCGCTTCGCCGACGACCCGGATCTGCTCGCTGTAGGGTCCGACGAAACTGGTGACGATGACAGTGACCACGGGGTCACGGATAAATTTCCCAAGCTCTTTTTCGAAGTCACGTGCCAGCGTCGAAGGATCCTTGCCCATCGCCTGGAGGTCATCGACCAGAGGAGCAGTGATCTTGCCGTCAGGCCGTACGGGAACGCTCATCGAGAGTTCCGGATTTCGCCAGACGACGATATTCACGTTGTCGCCGGGGCCGATGATGTAGTTGTAGTCCGCCGAGGCTGCGGCCGCAGGCGCTGGCGGGTAGGTCGTCGAGCAGGCGGCCAGCATGAAGGCGGCAAGTGCCGCAACAAGCCACTTGGCACCGAAGGACAGATTGGAACGATTCTTGAACATGGTTTTCCCCCAAACAGGTAGCAGACTAGGCACGTCGAACTATCAACAGCTAGGCATCATAACGGAAACAGCGTCAGGGTAAAGTCATTCGCCTGAAGGGTGGCGGAACTATTTCACGGTCAGGCACAAACTTCGGGTGAAGTTGTTCCTGCGGTTTCCTCCGGCATCTCGGGATCACTTACAATCAATCGCCATCAATCGATAAACATACCCTCTTCGTAGTTTAATGTCATATTCTCCAGCCCGCGAGGTCGCTTTGGATCTGCTTCCCGTCGTTCTCTCCGGAGGCTCAGGTACGCGCCTGTGGCCGATCTCCCGTGAAAAATATCCCAAACAGCTGCTGCCGCTGGTTGGTGACCTGTCGATGTTGCAGGCCACCGTGGGCCGCCTTGACGGGATTCCCGATTTGCTCGAACCGCTGGTGGTGTGCAATGAAGAGCATCGCTTCGTGGTTTCCGAGCAAGTTCGCCTGCTCGGCAAACAGGCCACGGTCATCCTTGAACCGCTGGGGCGCAATACCGCGCCCGCGCTGACCCTGGCCGCATTGTGGGCAAGGCGCGGGGGCTCCGATCCGGTGCTGATCGTCATGCCCGCAGACCATGTCATCGCGCTGGGCGAAGCGTTCCGCGATTCGGTCATGCGCGCGGTTCGCCTGGCCGGGCAGGGAAGGGCAGTGACCTTCGGAGTCACCCCCGACTGTCCGGAAACCGGCTACGGCTATATCCAGCAGGGATTGCCGCTTAATGACGGCTCGGGGGCTTTCCAGCTCGCCCGCTTCGTCGAAAAACCTGACCGCGCAACAGCACAGGCTTATCTCGATTCGGGCGATTATTTGTGGAACAGCGGCATTTTCGTGATGCGGGCATCGACCTGGCTGGCGGCGCTGGCCGTCTGCAGGCCCGATGTTCTGGCTGCGTGCCAGGCAGCCCTGGCGGACGCCAGCGAGGACGGTGACTTCGTGCGTCTCGATCGTGCGGCATTCGAGAAATGTCCTTCCGATTCGATCGACTACGCAGTCATGGAACGCCTGTCTGCCGGGCAGGCGGGCTTGCCTGCAAGTGCGGTGATTCCGCTGACCGCTGGCTGGTCGGACGTCGGCGCCTGGGACGCCCTGTGGAAGGTGCTGCCGAAATGCGAGTCCGGCAATGCGACACGCGGCGATGTCATGCTCGAAGACTGCAGGAATACCCTTGTGGTTTCCGAAAGCCGGCTGGTTGCCTGCGTCGGGCTCAGCAACCTGGTAGTCGTCGAAACCGACGACGCCGTGCTGGTCGCTCATCATGATGCGACCCAGGACGTGAAGAAAATTGTCGACCGGCTCAAGGCGGACAAACGCAGCGTCGCCCAGTGGCACCGCAAGGTCTACCGGCCGTGGGGCTGGTATGACGGCGTGGATGCAGGCGCGCGTTTCCAGGTCAAGCGCATCGGGGTCAAGCCGGGGGCTGCGCTCTCACTGCAAATGCACCATCATCGGGCAGAGCACTGGATCGTGGTCAGCGGGACGGCCAGGGTGACCCGGGGCGAAGAGGTATTTCTCGTTGGCGAAAACCAGTCGACCTATATCCCGCTGGGCGTCAGGCACCGTCTTGAAAATCCGGGGATGGTCACCCTCGAGATGATCGAGGTGCAATCGGGCAGTTACCTTGGCGAGGACGATATCGTCCGTTTCGAGGACAGCTACGGGCGCAGCTGATCAGTCGAAGAGCAGGGCCGCGGCAACCTTGCGGCCCTCTGCGGCAAGAATGTTGTAGGTCCGGCAGGCGGCCTGGAGGTCCATGATTTCGAGGCCGATGCCGGCGGGCGCGAAGGGGCGCATCAGGGCGCCGGGCGGGAAACGCTGGCGCCTGCCCGTACCGAGCAGGATGATCTCGGTGCCCAGTTCGAGCAATTTCTTCATGTCGGCTTCGGCAAGGGTGGCGGCTGTTGCGGTCGACCACTCGAAAATGATCGATTCCGGAAGCACGATCAGGTTTTTTGCATGATTTTCCTTGTTCACCGCAACATAGTCGTCGCCATAGGCGGTGAACAGGTTCAGTCCGGCCGGATTGGAAAGGTGGAGTTTCACTTGGATATCTGCCCGAAAAGCCCGCCGAAATTGCGGTGCACCATGCGATAAAGTAGGATTATACCTTTTCGCCTTTCGCGTACCGGATTTGCCCGACATGAGAGATTTTCCCCGCATCAAGCGTTTGCCGCCCTACGTCTTCAACATCACCGGCGAGTTGAAGATGGCGGCGCGTCGTCGTGGCGAGGACATCATCGACATGAGCATGGGCAACCCGGACCAGCCGACGCCCCAACACATCACCGACAAGCTTGTCGAGGCCGCGCTGCGCGAAAATACCCACGGCTACTCGATATCCAAGGGGATTCCGCGCCTGCGCAAGGCCATCTGCGACTGGTACAAGCGCCGCTACGACGTCGAATTCGACCCGGAATCCGAAGCGATCGTCACTATCGGTTCCAAGGAAGGGCTGGCCCACCTGATGCTGGCAACGCTGGACCGCGGCGACACGGTGCTGGTGCCGAATCCGAGCTACCCGATCCACATCTACGGGGCCATCATTGCCGGGGCGGACATCCGTTCGGTGCGCATGACGCCCGATGTCGACTTTTTCGACGAATTGCAGCGGGCGATCAAGGAATGTACGCCCAAGCCGAAGATGATGATCCTCGGCTTCCCGAGCAACCCGACCGCGCGTTGCGTCGAGCTTGAGTTTTTCGAGCGGGTGATTGCCCTGGCCAGGCAGCACGACATTCTGGTTGTTCATGACCTGGCCTATGCCGATATCGTCTTCGACGGCTGGCAGGCACCCTCCATCATGCAGGTACCCGGCGCCCGCGACGTCGCCGTCGAGTTCTTCACCATGTCCAAGAGCTACAATATGGCCGGCTGGCGGGTCGGCTACATGGTCGGCAACAAGGAACTGGTCGCCGCACTGGCCCGCATCAAGAGCTACCATGACTACGGCACCTTCACGCCGATCCAGGTCGCATCGATCATCGCGCTCGACGGTGACCAGGCTTGTGTCGAGGAAGTCCGGGCCATGTACCAGAACCGCCGGGATGTGCTGGCCAAGGGCCTGCACGAGGCGGGCTGGATGGTCGAGGTGCCGAAGGCGTCGATGTATATCTGGGCCAGGATTCCCGAGGCTTACGCGGCGATGGGTTCGCTCGAGTTCGCCAAGAAGCTGCTGGCGGATGCCCGGGTGGCGGTTTCTCCGGGAGTGGGCTTCGGCGAGTACGGCGACGACCACGTGCGTTTCGCGCTGATCGAGAATGAAGAGCGGACGCGCCAGGCGATTCGCGGCATCAAGGACATGTTCCGGAAGGATGGATTGCTGTAATGAAGCCAGTCAAGAAATCGGCCAAGCTCGCCAATGTCTGCTACGACATCCGCGGTCCCGTGCTGCAAAAGGCCAAGCAGATGGAGGAGGAAGGGCACAAGATCATCAAGCTGAACATCGGCAACCTGGCCGCATTCGGCTTCGATTCGCCCGAGGAAATCCAGCAGGACATCATCCGCAACCTGCCGAATGCGGCGGGCTATACCGATTCCAAGGGCATCTTCGCGGCACGCAAGGCGATCATGCACTATTGCCAGCAGAAGCACATCAAGGGCGTGACGCTGGAAGACATTTACGTCGGCAACGGCGTCTCCGAACTCATCGTCATGGCCATGAATGCCTTGCTCGATGCCGGCGACGAAGTGCTGGTGCCGGCCCCCGACTATCCGTTATGGACGGCGGCGATCAGCCTTTCCGGCGGCACGCCGAAGCATTACCTCTGTGACGAGAACAACGGCTGGTATCCCGACCTCGACGATATCCGCAGCAAGATCACATCGAAGACGCGGGCCATCATCATCATCAACCCAAACAATCCGACCGGCGCGCTTTATCCCGACGAATTGCTGAAGGAAATCATCGAGATCGCCCGCAAGCACCAACTGATCATCTATTCCGACGAGGTCTATGACAAGGTGCTCTACGACGGCGCGACGCACACGGCGATCGCCGCACTCTCGGAAGATGTGCTGACCATCACCTTCAACGGGCTTTCGAAAAATTACCGCTCCTGCGGCTATCGGGCCGGCTGGATGGTGGTTTCCGGCGACAAGCGCCACGCCAGCGACTATATCGAAGGTCTCGACATGCTGGCCTCGATGCGGCTGTGCGCCAACGCCCCGGGGCAGCATGGCATCCAGACGGCGCTTGGCGGTTACCAAAGCATCGACGACCTGGTCGGCGAGGGCGGGCGAATGCGGCGCCAGCGCGACGTCGCTTACGAATTGATCAACGCCATTCCCGGTGTCAGCTGCGTCAAGCCCAAGGCGACCTTGTACATGTTTCCGCGCCTCGACCCCAAGGTCTATCCGATCAAGGACGACCAGCAGTTCATCTCGGAACTGCTGCAGGAAGAAAAGGTCCTGCTGGTCCAGGGCAGCGGCTTCAACTGGCCGCATCCCGACCACTTCCGCCTCGTTTTCCTCCCGCATGAAGATGATCTGAAGGAGGCCATCGGCCGCATCGCCCGTTTTCTTGAAAACTATCGCAAACGTCACTCAACCTGAGCAAATTCTGAACATGAAACCTATCAACGTTGGCCTTATCGGCATCGGCACCGTCGGCGGTGGCACCTGGACCGTTCTCAAGCGCAACGCGGAGGAAATCACCCGCCGCGCCGGGCGTCCGATTCGCATCACGGCCGTGGCCGACAAGAACGTCGAACTAGCGAGGCAGGTCACGGGTGGCGAAGCCCGTGTGACAGATGACGCCTTCTCGCTGGTCAATGATCCGGAAATCGACATCATCGTCGAACTGATCGGCGGTTACGGAGTCGCCAAGGACGTCGTCATGCAGTCCATCGCCAACGGCAAGCATGTGGTCACCGCCAACAAGGCGCTGCTCGCCGTGCATGGCACTGAAATCTTTACCGCCGCCCAGAAGAAGGGCGTCATGGTGGCCTTCGAAGCGGCTGTGGCGGGCGGCATTCCGATCATCAAGGCGTTGCGCGAAGGCCTGACCGCCAACCGAATCGAGTGGGCGGCCGGCATCATCAACGGCACGACCAACTTCATCCTCTCCGAAATGCGCGACAAGGGTCTGTCCTTCGACGACGTGCTGAAGGAAGCCCAGCGCCTCGGCTACGCCGAAGCCGACCCGACCTTCGATATCGAAGGCGTCGATGCCGCGCATAAGGCGACGCTGATCGCCTCAATCGCCTACGGCATTCCCGTCCAGTTCGACAAGGCTTACATCGAGGGCATCACCAAGCTTGAGGCGTCCGACATCAAGTATGCCGAACAGCTGGGCTACCGCATCAAGCTCCTCGGCATCGCCAAGCGCCGCAGCAATGGCGTCGAACTGCGCGTCCACCCGACGCTGATCCCGGCCAAGCGCCTGCTGGCCAATGTCGAAGGGGCAATGAATGCGGTGATGGTCAAGGGCGACGCAGTCGGCACCACCCTATATTACGGGAAGGGCGCCGGTGCCGAGCCGACCGCCTCTGCGGTGATTGCCGACATTGTCGACGTGACCCGGCTGGCGACTGCCGATGCCGCGCATCGCGTGCCGCACCTGGCTTTCCAGCCTGACGCGATGTCCAGCCTGCCGGTCCTGCCGATGAGCGAGGTCGAAACGGGCTACTACCTGCGCCTGCGGGTCGAAGACAAGCCCGGCGTTCTGGCCGACATCACGCGCATCCTTGCCGACCAGGCTATCTCGATCGATGCCATGCTGCAACGCGAGCCGGCGGAAGGCGAGGGCGAGACCGACATCATCATCCTGACCCATGTCTGCAAGGAAAGTGCTGCCGACGCGGCAATCGCCAAGATCGAAGGCCTGTCTGCGCAGAAGGGCAAGGTCAAGCGCATTCGTCTGGAAGAGTTGCAGTAGGCTAAAAGTTTCGGCCTGTCGCTGCAGGCATGGCAATGGCCGCGGAGAAATCCGTGGCCATTTTCACTTATGGGTGGCATTTCTTCCTGAGCCGGAGAAATTTGGCCAGCACGCAGTAGTTGCCGTGTTGCCATCCAATGAATGGCTCTGGCATAAATTTATCAGCCGGCAGCATGCCTGGTGGGCTGTTCAAGCCTTCCAGGCAGGAAAATTCGAAGGCAAAAATACAACACTCTGCTGTGCAGAGCGGTCGTGAGGGTGGGCAGATGCCGCCAATCGAGGCTGTTACATGGCATGCTGGGACAATCGAGGTCGACACCTCATTGATTTAATCAATTGGCTCAACATGAACGCGGCGATCAAGAGTGAATCCACCATGCGAGAGGAACTTCTACCTTTCGTTATCCGCCCTGCGGTTACTGAACAAGACTATTTCAAGGCCGTCGATATTCGCCACCGGGCTTATGCACGGCATGTGCCGGAGTTTGCCGCCAGTTTACGGGTGGCAGAGACTGCCGACTATGAAGACGGTTCGCTCGTGCTGCTCGCTGAGGCGAAGCTCGATGGGTCGCCCTTGGGGACGATGCGGATTCAAAGCAATGTCAATCAGCCCTTGCATCTTGAAGAGTCGATCACCTTGCCTTCCTGGTTGCAAGGGGCGAGCATGCTCGAAGCGAGTCGTCTGGCGGTCGAATTGGGGGCGGCGGGTCGGCTGGTCAGGGTCGCGCTATTCAAGGCATGCTACTTCTACTGCGTTGAAGCGCCAATCGACTGGATGGTCATTACAGCTCGCGAGCCACTTGATCGGCTTTACGAATCGCTGCTCTTTCAAGATGTTCTTCCGGGCGGAGGGATGGTTCCCATCCATCACGTCGGGAATATTCCGCATCGGGTAATGGCACTTTCCGTTTTGGATGGATATAGCGCGTGGGCCGAAGCGAACCACCCCCTTTTCCGGTTCTTTTTCCAAACCATCCATCCCGATATCCGTCTCTCTGAAATTCGCAATGCTCGCTCCATTCACCGGCGCACTCCAGAACAACTCGGACATGTGCTGGATGACGGAGGTCTGCCGTCTACCGTCGCATCTGCTCCAAGCGAGGCCATCGGGACCAGATACAGGTCTGATAGGCACTAGACTCATCACTGTTGTTGCACCTCGCACGCTGTCGCCAGGAGTCAGCCCGAAGGCTGGCGTAGTTTTTCTTGACGGATATCGTCAAGTCGCGAAATACGTCTCGCGTTCGTTCAAGGCTTGCACGGAATGGATGAGACTCGCCAGGTAGCCCCGGCAGCCTGTGATTGCGTATCGAAGCAAGCTGGCAGTGTTCCTGCAGCGCCTTGCGTGACCAATTCTCTGCAAGTGTGAATTATTCCTCAGGTACTCAAGGGGGCAAGGCGTAATCTTGACCGCGTAATGGGGACGTCTGTTGCTTGCGCTGTAAATCCAACGCTTTGATCGGATGACAGCTTAGGCGCTGGCCTTGGCTGTGGGCGATGTGGCCAAGCAACTGGACGGTTTCCTGGCAACCACACTTAGGCCAAGCGCGATGAAAAATAGACTCCCAGGGACGCCCCAGTCTGTAGTGAAGGCATCTGCAAGCACTGCAAAAACCGGCATGGCCAGCGATAAGCCGCTTGCCTTGGCGTCGCTCTATCTCATTCCAGCATTGGCGGTGGCCATGGTCGTGTGGGCCTTGCTGTCCTGGGCACCGGTTTACGAATTCAGCGGTGTCGAACCGGTTAAGTTCAAGGTGCTTCGCGACGATAGCGGGCGCTTGTCAGAGAGCGTCGCCTTGGAGCGTCTGGCAAAGATGCCACAAGTGAGCGAGCAGGAAACCAAACTTTCAGAGAAGCCTTTCTGGATTTCGCTCACTGCCGACGTCTCTGCAACGGGTGTTGATCCGGTCATTGTCTTCCCGTCGCGACATGTATCTCAAATGAGTTGTTGGAACGCAGCAAGCCTTGAGCTGCTAGGTGAGGTGGGCCCGGGTCAGAGTAGTGGCAACCTCAGTCATGCAATGGGCGGTTATCGTCTCGACGGGGAAAAAGGCGATGTCTTGTGCCGGACGGAGTTTGTCGGACCTGCGCGCATCAGTGTGCAACGCTGGGATTCGGAAAATATTGGTACAGCCCAGAAGAAGTTCGAGAGAAACAGCGGCTTGATTGATGGCGGGGTTGGAATATTGGCGGTCTTCGCGCTGATGGTCGCGATTGTCTATCGCGAGCCGCTGAACGTCCTCTTCGCAGCGTGGTTGATCGCCAACATGCGTACGGCTGCGCTGTCCGCGGGCTGGGATACGCATTTCGTGGAGCATGCCATTCCAGCCGAGTGGCTGCCGACAGTGCGAGCAGTGTCGATAGCTGCTTTCTACACGCTCACAGCGGCGGTCTTCCGGCGAATGTTCAAGGAGGAACTGAAGCTCGTACCAGGGCAGTGGGCCCTCCGATATGTCGAATGGTCGGCCATCCCTCTGCTCGTTGGCGCGTTCTTGCTTCCCTATCGCACATTTTTGCCAACCCTTTGGTTGGCATCTGCAGCCGGAGTCCTTGTCATGGGCTACCTCTGCTACCGCGTGCTCAAACTTGCGCATTCCTGGATGGCAATTTGCTACGCTAGTTCCCTCGCCGTGATCCTTGTGTCGAGCATCTATGAAGTGGCAGCGGCTGCTTTGGGGTTCCGGGGTGCGTTAGGCAGCATCAACAGCATTACTGCCGCTGTTGTATCCAGCCTGATGGCAGCCATCGCAATCGCCGAGCACATGCGCCGCGAACATCAGGGGCGCTTGGATGCCCAGGCCGAGTTGCAGCACACCTATGATGTCAGTCCGGTTGGCTTGTTTACGTTGGCTTCTGATGGCCGTTTCCTCAAGACGAACCCGGCGCTGGTGGCGATGCTGGGCGACTCCGTGGAAACCGATGACGGTGTTTTCTGGGGCAACCATTTCCAACCGGGATCCTGGCAGATGTTGCGTCAGGCGATGCGTACATCGGATGCGGCCGAAGTTGAACTATCGGGACTGCCGGGCGTTGGTGGTGGCATTCAGCGATTTCTCATCAAGGCGGCAATGGCCAACGGGCGGATCGAGGGCTCCCTGCAGGACATCACCGAACGTCACCAGGCGACGGAGAAGCTCCGCCACCTTTCCGAATTCGACGCGCTCACCGAAGTCCTGAACCGTCGCGGGATCGATGCGATTGCTGCAACTGCCCTCAGTCGTTGCTCCCCGGAGCGCCCACTGGCGTTGGCCTACCTCGACATGGACCGCTTCAAGCTTATCAACGACCTGTTCGGCCATTCAGTCGGTGACGACGTGTTGAAGCAGATCTGCGAACGTCTGGCCGGACAGATCAAGCACTATCGCCTGGGCCGGGTCGGTGGCGACGAATTCCTCATCGTCATGGAGGACGCCAATATCGGCCAGGCCCGCCTGGTCTGCCAGCGCATTGTGGATTCAATTTCCGGGCGGCAGTTCGAGTCCGGTGGCAAAGGATTCAAGGTCGGGGTGTCGATCGGGCTGGTCGAGTTTCTGGGTTCGGAAAGCCTCAAGGATGTCATCGCGATGGCGGATCGTGCCTGCCGCCTGGCGAAGTCGTCCGGTTCGGGCGTGCATGTCTTCGAAGCGGGCTCTGCAGCCCTGCGCGACCACACCCGGGAAATGGGGCTGATCGGACGCTTCGGCGTGGATCGGCCGCCCGAAGGCCTGTTTCTGGAAATGCAGCCGATCCTCTCCTTGCGTGCGCCAACCGAATCGCTCAATTTCGAGATGCTGCTGCGCATGCGCGAGCCGGACGGCAGCATCGTTTCCGCCGGGACGATCGTCACTGCTGCCGAGAACAGCGGGCGCATCGCGCTGATCGACCGCTGGGTACTGAAGACCACGCTGGAGTGGCTGGAGCGCAACAAGGATCGTCTGGGCAAAACGCGTTTTGTCAGCATGAACCTCAGCGGTGCCTCCCTGAGCGATGAGGTGTTCGTTCGCGATGCCTTCGAGATGCTGAGCAACGCGCCGGCCGCTCGTGACCGGCTGTGCCTGGAAGTCACCGAGAGTGTCGCGCTGCGCGATACCGGCAGTACGCGGCTGTTCCTGGAAAAGGCGCGGCGGGCAGGCATCCGCGTGGCGCTCGACGATTTTGGCGCGGGTTACACCTCGTTCTCCTACCTGAAGGAATTGCCGGCCGACGCGTTGAAGATCGACGGTTCCTTCGTTCGGGATGCAGCCCAGCATCCGGCCAGCCTCACCATCATCGAGGCCATCGCCAAGCTGGCCAGCAACTTCGGCATGCAGTCGATCGCCGAGTGGGCCGAGGACCTGCCGACGCTGGAAGCGCTGGTCCTTGCCGGAATCGACCATGTTCAGGGCTATGTGGTCAGCCGGCCGGTCGGCGAGGCTGAACTGCTGGAAGCCGATTCCGTGGTCGACCTGATCCGTGATCCAAAAGTCGCCGCATTCGTTCGCGGGCTTGGCGCCATGCCCAAGAATGCCCCGCTGCCGGTCGAGCAGGACTACCCGCAGTGGACTGTGCACTAGCCTTGACCGCCTGATAGCGACGCTGGAAGCCGCCCGGTGGAGGATTCACCCGGGCGGCGTCCGTTCTTTCTTGTCGGAATCGTTGCGGGGCGGCACGGGCGGCGGTGGCGTACGCGCCCCGAGCAGCGCCAGCAAAAGGATCAGTACGACCAGGCAGACCGCGCCGCCGATGACATTCCCGCTCAGGAACATCAAGGTCGGGATCAAGGCCAGGCCCGCCATGACGAATTCGATGGCATCATCGATACTGTCGTAGCCAAGTGCGCTGAATAGCCGGCGCATGCTCTTTGTCCTCCGCTCGGTAGACTGGTCTGTCCCGGTTATCTTTATAGCACCCTTGGCGCAGCAGCGCATTGCGCCGCATTTCCCCATTGCCGAAATGGGCATTGCGATGCGCATCAAGGAAAAGCCGCGCCCATATCGCGACAATCGCCGGCGATTGCCAGTCCGGCACGATTGTTAAGGAGTCTCCATGCAAGCCATTCATGTGTGTAACCACACCACCCCGGAAGCCCTCTATCCGTTCGATGCGCGCGGTATCGCCAAGCGCTTTCGCCATGCCGCCATTTTTGGCGCACTGGATGCACTGCTGCCAGGCGAGACCATGCGCTTCTGTAATGACCATGATCCGCTGCCGCTGCTTGCCCAACTGCAGGCCCGCTATGGAGAGCGCCTGAGCATTGCCCACCAGCAGCGCGAACCGGGGGCCATCGTGATCGACTTTGCTGTCGTCAGCTGATTGCTCTATACCGCCGGCCTGACCCTTCTCGCGTTGCTCGGCAGCGCCGGACTGGCGCTTGGCGGGCTTGGCTCGCCGCTGGCGGTGGCGCATCTGGCCTTCGCCGTCGGTATCGTGCCGCTGATCTTCGCGGCGATGAGCCATTTTGTGCCGGTATTGACCCGTACCGGCGACCCCGGGCGCCTGATCAAACCCTTGCCGGGCGCCGCACAGCTGGCTGGCATCGTCGCGGTGGCAGCCATGGAAGGATTGATGCCGCGCTGGCTGCTGCACATGGCGGTTGCGGTCGACCTCCTTCTGGCGGCCATTTTGCTGAGCTGGATCGCCGGCCGCGTGCGGGCAACCCTGGGTACGCCACATCCCGGCTGGCGCTGGTACGGCACGGCGCTTGGCTGCCTGATGCTGGCGCTGCTGGCTGCCCTGCTGATCCCTCTGTGGCCGCAGCACTGGAAGGGCCTGCGCATCTTTCATATGCACCTGAACGCCATCGGCCTGGTCGGCCTCGCCGCACTCGGTACCTTGCCGGTACTCTTGCCGACCGCATTCGGCAAGCCCGATCCTGAAGCAGCCGGTTGGCTGCGCCGGCGGTTGTGGCTGGTCGCCGGTGGCGCGCTGGTCATTGCGACCGGCGCGGCGATCAGCTGGCCGTTTGCCGTGCCGGGCGCGGCTCTGTTTCTAACCGCGGCGCTCGGTCTGGCGGGGCAGTGGATCAGGCGTTTCGGGTTCCGCAAGCTGCTCGCCGATGGCGTCGCGGCTTCTGCGCTGGCGGCGCTCGCTGGGCTGCTGCTGACCCTGACCGCGGGCGTCGTGCATGGCGCCGGGCTGAGTGCGGCACGCCCAACCCTGTTGGCCTGGGGAGTCGGCTTCCTCCTGCCACTGGTCAGCGGGGCGCTCAGCCAGCTCCTGCCGGTCTGGCGCTGGCCAGGGCCGCAGATTCCGGCACGGGCGATCATGCGGCAAAGGCTGGCGGCCACCGGCGGCTGGCGATCGCTGCTGTGGCTTGCCTCGGCAGCGGCCTTGCTGGCCGGGCTTGATGGGCCGGCAGGCGGACTGCTAGCGGCAGGTATGCTGCTCTTTTTTGCGGGCTTGCTGCAAGCAGTGCGCGTGTCGCGGTCGACGCGGTAAAATCGCAGGTTTTCGCCTCTCAGGTTTTCGCCATGCGCTATATCTCGACCCGCGGCCATGCCGTACCCCAGGCTTTTTGCGACATTCTGCTCGGCGGGCTGGCACCGGATGGCGGCCTCTATCTGCCGGAAAGTTACCCGCAGATCAGCCGGAGCGAACTCGATGCCTGGCGAAAGCTCGCGTATGCCGACCTGGCCTACGAAATCCTCGCCAAATTCATCACCGACATTCCCGCGGGGGATCTCAAGTCACTGGTAGCCAGAACCTACACCGCCGAGGTTTATCGGCATGCCCGCAACGGTGGCGATGCGGCGCAGATCACGCCGCTGACCAAACTCGAAGACGGCCTCTACACGCAGGAACTGTCCAACGGCCCGACGCTGGCCTTCAAGGACATGGCCATGCAACTACTCGGCAACCTTTTCGAGTACGTGCTCGAAAAACGTGGCCAGGCGATCAACATTCTCGGCGCCACCTCCGGCGACACCGGCTCGGCGGCCGAATACGCGATGCGCGGCA
>ERZ724516.419-NODE-419-length-26417-cov-7.686367_pt1 | contig 26417 bp, 22 predicted proteins | sample MGYA00376049_ERZ724516 | MGnify/ENA primary metagenome ERZ724516 (study PRJEB28724, sample SAMN07190886) | activated sludge metagenome | isolation source: activated sludge of sewage treatment plant in Hong Hong | place: USA: Christiansburg, Virginia | collected... | reverse complement strand
GCCAAGTCACCCGGATTTCCCGGGCGTTTTAGCGTGATCGTGATCGGCGCCGGTGCGGCCGGCATGATGTGTGCCGCCCAGGCCGGCGCCCGTGGCCGCCGGGTGCTTCTTCTCGATCACGGCGCCAGGCTGGGCGAGCGGATCCGGATCTCGGGCGGTGGCCGCTGCAATTTCACCAACCGCCATGTCGGCGCCGAGCATTTCCTTTCCCAGAATCCCCATTTCAGCCGCTCGGCGCTCGCCCGTTTTTCGCAGAACGATTTCATCGCCATGGTCGAGCGGCGGCGCATCGCCTATCACGAGCGCGAGCACGGGCAGCTGTTCTGCGACGACTCGGCTGACGAGATCATCGCCATGCTGCGCGATGCCTGTGACGATGCCGGCGTGCGCCGGCTGATGTCGTGCGGCATTCATGCCATCACCCGTGATGCGACATGCGCGCAAGGCCGCTACGCCGTCACCACCGATGAGGGCACTTTCGCCTGCCAGTCGCTGGTGGTGGCGACTGGCGGCCTTGCCATTCCCAAGCTCGGCGCCAGCCCGTTCGGCTACAAGGTGGCCGAGCAGTTCGCCATCCCGGTGGTCCCGCCAAGGCCGGCGCTGGTGCCGCTGGCGTTGGCCCCGGAGCTGCTCGAGCCGTTGAAGCCGATGGCCGGCGCCACGCTCGATGCCGGCGTGCATTTCGACCAGGCATCCTTCCGCGAGAACGTGCTGATCACCCACCGCGGCCTCTCCGGTCCGGCCATCCTGCAGATTTCGAGCTACTGGCAGATGCAGGAATACCGGCCGGCCAGGAAACAGCCGCTCGCCATCGACCTGCTGCCCGGGTTGGACGCGGCCGCCTGGCTCGCCGGACACCGCCAGGGCAGGGCCCATCTGCCAAGCCTGCTGGCCGAGTACCTGCCGCGGCGCTTCGCGCACGAATGGTGCGCCCTGCAGGGCGGCGAGAAATTCCTGACGCGGCCACTGGGCGAATTCTCAAACCGCGATATCGCCGCAGTCGCCGGGTCGCTCAACGCCTGGTCCCTGATGCCCTCGGGGACGCTCGGCTTCGCCAAGGCGGAAGTGACGCTGGGCGGGGTGTCGACCGCGGCCCTGTCGTCGAAGACCATGGAAGCCAGCAGCGTCCCGGGGCTCTACTTCATCGGCGAGGTGGTTGATGTCACCGGCTGGCTGGGCGGCTACAATTTCCAGTGGGCGTGGTCGTCCGGCTGGGTTGCCGGGCAGTTCGCCTGAGCCTGCGTCAGGCGCCCTTCACCATGTCGAGGGCCAGCGCTTCCGCCACCTTGATGCCGTCGACGCCGGCCGACAGGATGCCGCCGGCGTAACCGGCGCCTTCGCCGGCGGGGTATAGGCCGCGCGTGTTCAGGCTCTGGAAGTCGCTGCCGCGCTTGATGCGGATCGGCGACGAGGTACGCGTCTCGACGCCGGTCATCACCGCATCGGCCATCGCGAAGCCGTGGATCTGCTTGTCGAAGGCGGGCAGTGCTTCGCGCAATGCGGCAACGACGAAAGGCGGCAGGCACAGGGAGAGATCGGTCCAGTGCACCCCGGGCGTATAGGAAGGTTCGACAGCGCCTTGCGCGGTCGACGGCCGTCCGGCGAGAAAATCGCCGACCCGCTGGGCCGGCGCCGAGTAGCTGCCGCCGCCGGCCTCGAAGGCCATCGACTCCCAGTGGCGCTGGAAATCGATACCGGCCAGCGGATGGCCCGGATAGTCGACTTCCGGCGAGATGTCGACGACGATCCCGCTGTTGGCGTTGCGCTCGGCGCGCGAATACTGGCTCATGCCGTTGGTCACCACGCGCCCCGGTTCCGAGGTGGCGGCGACCACCGTGCCGCCCGGGCACATGCAGAAACTGTAGGCGGTGCGGCCGTTGGCGCAGTGGTGCACCAGCTTGTAGTCGGCGGCGCCGAGCAGCGGGTGCCCGGCTGCGGGACCGAAGCGGGCGCGGTCGATCAGCGACTGCGGGTGTTCGATGCGGATGCCGATCGAGAAGGGTTTCGCCTCGATATAGACGCCCTGGTCGAACAGCATCTGGAAGGTGTCGCGGGCACTGTGGCCGACCGCCAGGACCACGTGGCCGGTGGCGATCTCCTCGCCGCCGGCCAGTCGGATACCGCGCACCTGGCCGTTGCCGGCGGCATCGCGGTCAATGGCGATTTCCTCGACCTTGCAGCCGAAGCGGACCTCGCCGCCCAGCGCAAAGATGCTGGCGCGCATCTTCTCGACCATGCTGACCAGGCGGAAGGTGCCGATATGCGGTTTGTTGACATAGAGGATCTCGGCCGGCGCGCCGGCCTTGACGAATTCCTCGAGCACCTTGCGTCCGTGGTGCTGCGGGTCCTTGATCTGGCTGTAGAGCTTGCCGTCTGAAAAAGTGCCGGCGCCGCCTTCGCCGAACTGCACGTTCGAATCCGGGTTGAGCTCGCCCTTGCGCCACAGGCCCCAGGTGTCCTTGGTGCGTTCGCGGACGATCTTGCCGCGTTCGAGGATGATCGGGCGAAACCCCATCTGCGCCAGCAGCAGGCCGGCGAACAGGCCGCAGGGGCCGGTGCCGATGACCACAGGGCGGGTCGCCAGGCCGGCTGGCGCCCGGGCGACAAAACGGTAGGTCGTGTCCGGCGCCGGCATGACGCTGCGTTCGCCGGGCAGGCGGGCGAGGACGGCAGCTTCATCCCTGACCTCGACGTCGAGCGCATAGATGAGGGTGATCGCCGTCTTCTTGCGCGCGTCGACGCTGCGGCGATAAACCGAGTGGCTGAGCAGTTCGTCCGCGGCCACGCCAAGATGCTGGCAGATCGCCTTGCGCAGGGCGTCGTCAGGGTGGTCGAGCGGGAGCTTGATTTCGGTCAGTCGCAACATGCTGGGAATCCGGAAACGTCGGCGGTGGGAGTGCCGCGCCGATGGCAAGGCCGCTATTCTATCCCGTGCGAGCGGCGCCCCGCCTTGACCTGCGCGTGGCGGGCCTTGTATTCCAGCCGCTTGGCGATGGAACTCCGTGTCGGCTTGGTCGGCCGGCGCTTCCTGGGGGTGGCGGCCACGCTCGAAACGAGTTCCTCCAGCCGGCGCATCGCTTCAGCCCGGTTTTTTTCGAGACTGCGGAATTCTTGCGCCTTGATGACGACCACGCCCTCCTTGCTGATGCGCTGGTCGCGCAGACTGAGCAGGCGGTCGCGAATCGTCTCGGGGAGCGAGGAGTTGGCGATGACGAAGCGAAGGTGCACGGCATTGGCGACCTTGTTGACATTCTGCCCGCCGGCCCCCTGGGCGCGGATTGCGGTCAGTTCGACTTCTTCGGCGGGGATGGTGTAGTGGATTCGCATAGTTCAATCGGCAGGCGTTCAGGGTCCGATGATAGTTCTTTCGGCGGGGGTGGTAACCGGGCGCCTGCGGTCATGAAGCCTTGCAGCAAGGCCGTGTGACATGGCGATGACAGCCGTGTGACGAAATCTGGCACGGCACCTCCGGAAGTTGTATGATGAATCGAGCGACCTGATTCTTACTAATAAGTTCCAACAGGAGGAGATCCTATGTTCAGCAGTCTCATGCCGCAGCGCAAGGAGTTTTTCGAGCTTCTTTCTGCCCATTCCGACCGTGTCGTGGCTGGTGCCAATGCGACCCTTCGCTTGATGAACGGGTTGGGCAACGGGACCGAGGATATCCCGGTGCTCGTCGCCGAAGTCAATATGAACGAGCAAAGTGCCGACAAGATCAAGGCCGAACTGATCACGCTCCTGCACCGCTCGTTCACGACGCCGATCAACCGCGACCAGATCCATACCCTGACCATCGACCTCGACAACGTGCTCAATGCCTTGCAGGACGTGGCAAATGCGGTGGGCATGTACAACATCCAGGAATCCACCGTCGAGGGTCGCGAGATGGCGGCGCTGGCGGCCGACGCCTGCATGCGCCTCAACCGGGCCGTGGTCTCGCTGCCTGAAAAGGACCGCAAGCAGGAAACCACCGACCTGTGCAAGGAAATCGACGCCATTGAATCGCAGGCCGACCGCATCCAGCGCAAGGCGATCACCGCCCTGTTCGATGGCAATACTTCGATCTGGACGGCGATCAAGATGCGCGAGTTCTACGCCTTGCAGGAAGAAGTGCTGGACCGTTGCGAAGATGCAGCCAAAACGATCGAAGAAATCCTGATCGAAAACTCCTGAGGGGGCAGCGCAAATGGAACATCTAACCATCAGCATGTGGTCGCTGGCGTTGCTCATAATCGTCGCCCTGGCCTTCGACTTCATGAACGGGTTTCATGACGGTGCCAATTCGATTTCGACCATCGTCGCGACCGGCGCCCTGACGCCCAAGCAGGCGGTGATTTTCGCCGCCTTTTTCAATTTCGCCGCGCTCTTTGTCTTTCATCTGTCGGTGGCGGCGACCATCGGCAAGGGCACGGTCGATCCGGCCTTCGTCGACCACTTTGTAATTTTCGGTGCCCTGATGGGCGCCCTCGCCTGGAACATCATCACCTGGTACTACGGCATTCCCTCGTCTTCCTCGCACGCGCTGGTCGGCGGCCTGGTCGGCGCCACGGTAGCCAAGGCCGGCTCGGGGGCGCCAATCGTCTGGGCAGGTTTTGGAAAGATACTCGCGTTCATCATCATCTCGCCGCTGGTCGGCTTCTTCATCGGCGGCATGCTGATGGTGCTGGTCGCCTGGGTGTTCAGGAACCAGTCGCCGCACCAGGCCGGCAAGTGGTTCCGCAGCGGGCAGTTGTTCGCGGCGGCGGCCTACAGCCTCGGCCACGGCGGCAACGACGCGCAGAAGACCATCGGCATCATCTGGCTGCTGCTGATCACGGCCGGCGTAGCGACCAAGGATGTCAGTACGCTGCCGATGTGGGTCGTCTATTCCTGCTACGGCGCGATCGCCTGGGGTACCTACCTGGGCGGCTGGCGCATCGTCAAGACCATGGGCAGCAAGATAACCAAGCTGAATTCGGTCAGCGGCTCTTGCGCCTCGATGGGCGGCGCGATCAGTCTGGGGCTGGCGACCTTTGCCGGCATCCCGGTGTCCACCACGCACACCATCACCGGCGCCATCGTCGGCGTCGGTACCGCGCAGGACGTCAAGGCCGTGCGCTGGGCGGTGACTTTCAACCTGCTGATTGCCTGGGTGCTGACGATCCCGGCGGCGGGGCTGATCGCCGCGCTGTTCTGGTATGTGGGCAAGAGCTTCCTCTGATCGATACAAGGAACGGTGATCATGCTGAATAATGTGATGCCGCAACGCGGCACGTTTTTCGAACTCCTGGGCGCGCATACCGATCGCGTGGTGGCCGGCGCCAACGCCACCATGCGCCTGGTCAGTGGCCTGGGGAATCCGCATGCGGACAACGCGGCGCTGATCGAGGAGGTGAATGCCAACGAGAGCAGTGCTGACCGCATCAAGTCGGACTTCATCCACCTGCTCTACGAGTCGTTTACCACGCCGATCAACCGCGAGCAGTTGCACACCCTGATCCTGGACCTCGACCGCATCCTCGACACGCTGCAAAGCGTGGCCAATGCGGTCGCGATGTACAACATCGACAAGTCGACCGCCGAGGCGCGCACCATGGCCTCGCTGGCTGCCGATGCCTGCCTGCGCCTGAACCGCGCGGTGATCACCCTGGCCGATCGCAGTCGCGGTCAGGCGGCGCTCATCGATTTCTGTACCGAAGTCGACAAGATCGAGGGCGTCGCCGCAGAAGCGATGCGAGATGCCGTAACCAAGCTGTTCGAGCACGAGGGCGATGAAGCCGCTGCCTGGCACGCACTGAAGATGCGCGGTTTCTATTTCACCCAGGAAGAAGTGCTGCGCGGTTGCAAGCGGGCGGCCAAGACGATCGAGGAAATACTGCTCGAGAACTCCTGAAGGCGGTTCCGCCAGGTCGTTGCCCGGGGAACCAGGCGCTGCCTTGACCTGTCATCGCAAAGACGCCGCGGACCATGCGGCAGCCCGGTGGTGTGGGACGAGCCGTAAAAGCTGCATCGTGCCGCTCGGCGGCGCTTCCTTGCCGCCAGCTTCGTCAGCAGGGATTGCTAGCGCCGTTCGTTCTGCACTGTCGTCGTACTGCGGTCGAGGGGCAAATTGCGGATCGACCGGGCAACCACCTCCGCCCAATGGCGGTAGGCAGGCTCGCCGGGATGAAAGCGGTCGCTGGCCAGGTAGGCGGGATCCCGGGGATAGTTCAGGTCGACAACCGTGCAGCGCCCGTCGCGCTGCGCGAAACGCTTAAGTTCATGGTTGAAGCGCCCTGCGCGCAGCCCGACACACCAGCGCAGCGGTTGCGGCAGGGCAGTGAAGCGGTGCATGGGCGGGAGCGCAGACAACAGGACGTGGCGCCCGCCGAAATCGGCCGCCAGCCTGTCGAGCAGCCGCGACAGCGCGTCCGTCCAGGTCCGCGTCCGGCTGCCGGCGATGACGTCATTGACCCCGATCGAGACGATCACCACGTCGAAGGCCTCGCCAGGGTGGTCGGCGAGTCGCGCAATGAGGTCCCGGGTCGTCAGGCCGGATTCCGCAAGCAGCCGCCAGTGCACCGTAAAGTCCGCGGCCAGTTCGCCGACCAGGCGGCCGGCCAACGCTGTGGACTGGGACGACGCGCCGACCCCGGCGGCAGCTGAGTCGCCGAGAATCAGCACCCTGATCGGCTGGCCTTTCCCGCGCACACCGGACCGGCTGCCCGGCGGTTCCGGCAGGACGGGCGTCACCCGCCGGACATGCCGCCCCTGCACGAAAAGCAGGGGGGCGAGCGCCAGGGCGGGAAGCCAGCTCAGCAGGCCCTTCATGCCGGCCACGGGCCTGCGGGGTCGGTCTGCCGCCACCTCATCCCATGTGGAAGAGGTTCAGCTTGTGGCCTTCCGGGTCGCGAAAATATGCTGCATAGAAGCCGTCGCCGCGCGGGCCCGGCTTGCCTTCATCGCTCGCCCCGAGCTCGATCGCCAGCGCATAGTACCGGTCGACGTCCGCCTTGCTGCCGACGACGAGGGCGACCATGGTGCCGTTGCCGGCGACCGCCGGTTTTCCGTCGAACGGCGTGATGACGCCAAGGGAAGGCGCCTGCATGCTCGTGCCCCAGGCGACACCGCGCTCGCTCTCCCAGACGCGCTTTTCGCCCATTGCCGCAAAGAGCTTGTCGTAAAAAGCGGTGGCTGCCGCCAGGTCATTGGTGCCGAGTGTGACATAGCCGATCATGTGATTTCTCCTCGAGACGTGGGGGCTGGCCGCTCCGGAAATGGTAGGGCCCGAGCGCCGAGTCTACGCCAAAATGCGCCTTGCGAATGCCCCCGGTGGCAGTGTGCCGGCTTCGTTCAGGCGGCGCGTTTCTGCTGGCTGCTCGCCTCTTCCCGGGCACGCCGGGCCTCGTCCAGCAGGTAGCGCTGGTAGTCGTCGAGGTCGCCGTCGAAGGGCGCGATGCCGCCGCGCGAAACCAGCCAGAATTCGTCGCAGACTGCGCGCAGAAGGGCGCGGTCGTGGCTGACCAGCATGACGGTGCCCTCGAACTCATTGAGCGCGACGCTGAGCGCTTCGCGGGTGCTGAGGTCGAGGTGGTTGGTCGGTTCGTCGAGCAGCAGCAGGTTGGGGCGCTGCCAGACGATCATGCACAGCACCAGCCGCGCTTTTTCGCCGCCGCTCATGGTGCCGACCGCCTGCTTGACCATCTCGCCGCTGAAGTTGAAGGTGCCGAGGAAATTGCGCAGTTCCTGCTCGCGCCCCGCGACATTGCTGCGCCCGGCGGCGATGGCTTCCTTTGCGAGGCGGACCATGTGTTCGAGCGGCGTGTCCTGCGGGCGCAGCACGTCGAGCTCCTGCTGCGCAAAATAGCCGATGTTGAGCCCCTTGCCCTCGGTAACCTCGCCGCTGACCGGCGCCAGCTCGCGGGCGATGCTCTTGACCAGCGTCGATTTGCCCTGGCCGTTGGCGCCGAGGATGCCGATGCGCTGCCCGGCCATCACCGAGCGGTTGATGCAGCGCACGATGACGGTCGACGGCGTGCCGGCCGGTGCCTCGGCGTCCGGCGGGTAGCCGATGGCGGTATCGACCATCGACAGCATCGGGTTCGGCAGGTTCTGCGGCTCCTGGAATTCGAAGGTGAATTCGGCATCTGCCAGCACCGGCGCGATCTTCTCCATGCGTTCCAGCGCCTTGACCCGGCTTTGCGCCTGCTTGGCCTTGCTCGCCTTGGCTTTGAAGCGGTTGATGAAGGACTGCAGGTGGGCGATCTTCTCGGCCTGCTTGGCCATTGTCGCCTGCTGCAGCAGCATCTGCTCGGCACGCATGTCCTCGAACTTGCTGTAGTTGCCGCCGTAACGGACCAGCTTGGCGTTGTCGATGTGCAGTGTGACCTGGGTGATGGCGTCGAGGAATTCGCGGTCGTGGCTGATCATGATCAGCGTGCCGGGGTAGCGCTTGAGCCAGGCTTCGAGCCAGACCAGAGCGTCGAGGTCGAGGTGGTTGGTCGGCTCGTCGAGCAGCATGATGTCCGACGGGCACATCAGGGCGCGCGCCAACTGCAGGCGCATCCGCCAGCCGCCGGAGAAACTGCTCACCGGATTGTGCAGTTCCGCAACCTTGAAGCCGAGGCCAAGGATCAGCGACTGCGCCCGCGCCTCGGCATCGTGCTCGCCGGCATCGTTGAGCGCCATGTAGGCTTCGGCCATGCGCATGCCGTCGTCGCTGGCTTCCGCGTCGTGCACCTCGTTGCGGGCGGCGAGCAGCGTGGTGTCGCCATCGATGACGAAGTCGGTCGCACTCTGCTCGGTTTCCGGCATGTCCTGCGCCACCTGCGCCATGCGCCACTGCACCGGGATCGAGTAGTCGCCGCCGTCTTCATGCAGGGTGCCGTTGAGCAGGCCGAACAGGGTGGACTTGCCGGCGCCGTTGCGGCCGACCAGGCCGACCCGTTCGCCGGGGTTGATGGTGACGGAGGTCTTGTCGAGCAGCACCTTGGAGCCGCGGCGCAGGGTCACGTTCTTGAGGAAAATCATGGGCGGAACTTTCTGGTAGGACGCGCATGATAGCCAGCCAGGCGCCGGCAACCTACCAATATTTTGCGGCCAGGGCACTCAGACCGGATCGGTGCCGTTCCGGACCATGTGGATATACAGGGATTCGACGCGTTCCCGCGCCCAGGGTGTGCGGCGCAGGAATTTCAGGCTGGAGGCGATGCTCGGTTCATGGTTGAAGCACCGGATGTCGATCTGCCGGCCCATTTCCGCCCAGCCGTAGCCGGCAACCAGCCGCTTGAGTATTGTTTCGAGGGTCAGGCCGTGCAGCGGATTGTTCACTTGGTTCGTGTTCATGGACGGGCATAGTACTGCAGGCGCTCGGTGATACAGTCGTCGGCACCCATCGGATAGTCGCGGCAGACATCGGGGCGGCGTTCGTAGATGGTGCAGCGCATCGTGTCGCGGTCGAGCGCGGCGCACCAACCGTCATCGAGGCGGCGCATGACGGTTCCGCCCCAGGCATCCTCGGCGGTGAATCGGTCGGGAACATCGTCCGCGCCCATCAGCAGCACTTCCAGCCGGCAGCAGCAGGCCTCGCAGTCGGCGCACGAGAAGCCGGCAGCCTCGCCGGCGGCATCCTTCATATGCTTGCCGGCCGGTCGATCAAGAGCGTCACGTGGGCCGAGCCGTCCTCGGCCACGCTTTCCATCGGCCAGCCGCTCCCCGCGAAGACCCGGAGCATGGCCGAATTCTGGTTGAGGACTTCGGCCCGGAAGCGCTTGATCCCCCGTTCGCGGGCGATCTTGCCGAGATGCATGAGCAGGTGGCGCGCAATGCCGAGCCCGTGGTAGTCCTCTTCGACGATGAAGGCGACCTCCGCTTCATCCTGCCCGAACACCGAAAAGCTCGACGAGGCGATGACTACTTCGCTGCCGTCTTGAATGATCGTGGCGATCAGCGCAACACGGAGATCGAAATCCATTTCCCGGATCAACTGGAAATCCTCTTCGGTCACTTCCTTCTTGTAACTGAAGAAGCGCGTGTATACGGAATCCGGGTCGAGCTTGCTGAACGCCTCGGCCATCCGCTCGCCATCATCGGGTTGCAGCGCCCGGATGCAAATCACGAGTCCGTTGCGCAAGGTTTCCCCGGCCCTGTAGCTGCGCGCATCCTTCATTCTGCGGTCTCCCCGGCGTCGGTTGCTGCCCGTGTCGTCATCGTTGTGCGCACGCGCTGCCGGGGTGGCCCGGCAACGTGACCCGCGGCCGGCGGGGTGCAGGCCGGTACTTTGATTGCCGCGGTCGCGCAACCGGCAGCGAGAAGCAGGCCGAAGAGCGGTTGGCTCGCGATTTTCATGCAGACGCTTCCTTGAATCCGATGGCTGTTGCGCGAGCATCGGCGATGCCAGCCTGCCGGATTATGCGACCACGTGATGCCGCCAGGCAAGCAGGCGCCGGCGCAGGGTCAGTGCGCCGGCATCCATCAGTGCGCTGCCTAGCCCAGGTCGACCGGAATGAAGATTCTTGCGTTGCCGCGGTCGACCAGCACAGCGATGCGTTTTTCGGCCTTGGTGACCAGGCTGCGCAGCTGTTCCGTGCTGGTGATCGCTTCCCCGTTAACCGACAGCACGATATCGCCGGGCTGGATGCCGGCTTTCGCGGCCGCGCCGGCCACGTTCTGGACGACCACGCCGCCATTGACCTCGGCCCGGCGCTGCTCGTCCGGCGTCAGCGGGCGTACGGTCACGCCCAGCCGGCCCTTGGCGGCTTCGGGCGCATCGCCGGCAGCAAGCTTTTCGTCATCGAACTTGCCGACCTGGACTTCGAGCTGGCGCGCGCCACCCTTGCGCCAGACCTGAAGCCGGGCGGACTCTCCGGGGCTCATGGAGGAAACGATCGCCGGCAGTTCGTTCGAGGCGCCAATATCCTTGCCGTTGATGGCGAGAATCACGTCACCGGGTTCGAGCCCGGCTTTGGCTGCGGGACTGTCCTTTTCCACCGATCCGACTAGGGCGCCGGCAGGTTTCTTCAGGCCGAACGAATCGGCCAGCGACTGATTGACTTCCTGGATGCCGACACCCAGCCGGCCGCGCTGGACCTTGCCGTGGGCCACGATCTGGCGTTCGACGTTCATGGCGACCTCGATCGGGATCGCGAAAGACAATCCCTGGTAGCCGCCGCTGCGCGAATAGATCTGCGAGTTGATGCCGATCACTTCGCCGGCCATGTTGAACAGCGGGCCGCCCGAGTTGCCCGGATTGACGGCGACATCGGTCTGGATGAATGGCACATAGCTGCCGTCGGGCAGGGAGCGCGCGTTCGCCGAGACGATGCCGGCGCTGGCACTGCTCTCGAATCCGAAGGGCGATCCAATAGCGAGCACCCACTCACCGACGCGGGTATTGGCTGCCTTGCCTATCCTGGCTACCGGGAGGTCGGTGGCGGCGATTTTCAGAACCGCGACGTCGCTGGCCGTATCGAGCCCCAGGACCTTGGCCTTGAACTCGCGCTTGTCCGTCAGCTTGACGATCACCTCTTCGGCGCCGTCGACCACATGAGCGTTGGTCAGGATGGTTCCGTCGGCGCTGACGATGAAACCTGAACCCAGGCCCCGCACCGGCATGTCACCCCGGTTTTGCGGAATGCGGAAGCGGCGGAAGAACTCCTGAATGGATTCGTCTTCATCGAGCTGGGGGTTCCTCGATGCATTCGGGCCACCCTTGCGCGTGCCCGAGACGCTGATGTTGACCACCGACGGGCTGTTGCGGGCGACGATGCTGCTCATGTCCGGCAGTGCGGCAGTGGCCGCCGGCGCCTGGGAGACCGCAGCCGGTGCCGGGGCGCCCGACATCGTGGCGTGGCCGAGGGAATAGGCGCCGGTCAGGGCTGCCGCGACTGCAGCGGCGCCGACGGTCAGTTTCAGTCGATTGCTGTTCATCTCTTTCTCCTGTTTCAAACGTGCGCAGGCAGATGCCTGCTGACCGGCACAGCATGCACTGGCAAAACTTAAATCCGACTTAAGGGAGATTGCGCAGGTTTCACCGACCCTGGGCGGGCCGCCTGCTCAATGCGCGGCGGGGATGTCGGGAAAGCTGACCCGTACCGTCAGGCCGCCGCCCGGCGTTTCGTCAAGGCGTATCACGGCATGGTGGCGTTGCGCGACGCTGCGCACGATCGCCAGGCCGAGGCCGCTGCCCGTCGCCTCCTGGCCGCTGCGGCGGTAGAAACGATCGAACACGCGTTCGCGCTCGCCCTTGGGAATGCCGGGGCCATTGTCGGCGACTTCCAGCCAGGCCTTGCCGTGATCCGTACCGCACCCGAGGTCCACCTTTCCCCCGGTCTGGGTGTAGCGCAGGGCGTTGGCGACAAGATTGGCGAGCAGGGTATGAAGCGCATCGACATCGCCCAGAACCGTGGCTGCCGGGTCGAGCTCGCTCACGCCCAGGTCGATCGAGCGCGCCTCGGCAAGCGGCAGCTGGTCGGCCGCCACCTGCTGCAGCAACTGGCCAAGGCGGACTGCCGTTGCCTGCGGCTGGCTGGCACCGGGTTCGTTGCGGGCCAGCGCGAGCAACTGCTGAACCGCATGGGTGGATCGCGCCAGGCCTTCCCTGAGGTCGGCGAGCGCCGCGTTGCGCTCGCTTTCACTGGTGGCGCGCTGCAGCAGTTCAACCTGCAGTTGTAGGGCGGTCAACGGGGTGCGCAGTTCATGCGCCGCGTCGGCGACGAAGTCGCGCTGGGACTGGAGCGCCGTGCGCAGGCGGAGCAGCAGTTCGTTGAGCGAGCGAACCAGCGGCAGTGCCTCTTCCGGCACGCCTTGCTCGGCGAAAGCGTCCAGTGCGTCGGGGGTCCGCGTGCTGACCGAGCGCGCGAGCGCGGTCAACGGGCGCAACTCGCGGCCGACGACCACCCAGATGAGCAGCGCAATCAATGGCAGCAGCACCATGAACGGGATCAGGGTACGCAGGGCGGCGGTGGCGGCCAGCCGGGCGCGAACACTGGTCGGCTGGGAGACGGCAATGGTCGCGCCGCGGTATTGCAGGGCATAGACGCGCCAGACGCCTTCGCTGGTGCGCTCGGTCGCGAAGCCGAGGCGGGCGATTTCGGGCAGGGGCCGGTTCGGGCGCGATGAATAGATGGTCAGGCCATTGCGGTCCCAGACGCGGATCACGAACTCGAAACTCTGCTCGCCGGCCAGCGCCTCCGTTGAGCCCTGGAATGTCTGGTTGCGCAGGGCCAGGGCGATCTGTTCGAGGTGGTAATCGAAGATGGCATTGGCTTCCTCGCGTGCCGCGCGGTACGTTGCCAAGGCGCCGAGCAGCATCACGATGGTCATCGCTACGGTCAGCACCAGGACAAGTTTGCGGCGGATAGAATTCATGGCTGTCTGGGCACCAGATAGCCGACGCCGCGCAGATTGCGGATCAGGTCGCTGCCGATCTTGCGGCGCAGCGCGTGGATGTGAACCTCGACGGCATTGCTGCCGACTTCTTCGCCCCAGCCGTAGAGGCGATCTTCGAGCTGGCTGCGCGACAGCGGGGTGCCCGGTTCCTTGAGCAGAAGATGGAGCAGGGCGAATTCGCGGGCCGAAAGATGGACGGGCTCGCCGTTCAGACGAACTTCGTGGGTGGCCGGATCGAGCGCCAGCGGGCCGTGTTCGATCAAGGGGCTCGCGCGTCCGCTACGTCGCCTGATCAGGGCGCGCAGCCGCGCGGACAGCTCGTCGAGGTCGAAGGGCTTGACGAGATAGTCGTCGGCGCCTGTGTCGAGGCCGGATATCCTGTCCGCGATCGCATCGCGGGCGCTGATGATCATTACCGGCACCGTGCTCTGCCGTTTGCGCCAGTGGGCGAGGAGCTGCAGTCCGCTTTTGCCGGGCAGCCCGAGGTCGAGCAGGATGGCATCGTAGTCGGCGGTGGTCGTCGCCAGGTCGGCGGCCTCGCCATCGCGCACCCAGTCCACCGTATAGCCGTCCTGGCAGAGCGCGGTGCGGATGCCGGCGCCGATCATCGGATCGTCTTCAACCACGAGAAGTCGCATTGCCGTATTAGTCTGCCTGGCGGAACAGGGGGTTCCAGGATAAGGCGCGCTCCCGGTCGGGGGCACGAGTTGATCGATATGGAGTGATTCTAGTCAAAAGGAATCGGCTGGCGAAAAAAAACCGGCCCAGGCCGGTTTTTCCGTTTGCGGTCGCCGCCGCGCCTAGAACACGAAGGTCAGGCCAGCCTGCCCGCCAGTCATGCGCATGGTCGCGTTGTGCGCATCGAAGTTGTAGGAGACGTTGCGTATCGACAGATTCACGTTGCCCCAGCCGAAACGGTAGGCCACGCCGGCCTGTGCCTGCCACGTCCAGTTGTCGCTCCCGGTGCCGATGTCGGCATAGTAGGGGAGGAACCATTTCCCGTCTTCGCTGAGGTTGGCCTCGCCCTTGACGCCGGCGATGAAGTCCCAGTACTTGCTGTCTCCGGATGACTGCTCATTCACCAGGCCGATCGGCCCGGCGCTGACGTTGAAGCTCAGGTTGTCCTTGAGGCCGAGGTAGCGGAAACCGGCAAATGCGTCGAGATGGCTCGCGCCGCTACGCCATGCGGTGTAGCTGCCGACCGTGGTCCACATGCTCACCTTGAGGTCGAGCCGGGCATCCACATCGACGACGCCGAGGCCGCGGGCTCTCGACTTCACGCCCCCGAAATCGGAATACAGGTAATCGGTGAAGATCGACCAGTCGCCCTTGCGTGCTTCGCCATTGATCATGAAGGCCATGTTCAGCGCACTCCACCAGTCGCTCGGGCTGAGGCTGACCGACGCATCGACCTCCTGGCCGTTGCGGCGGTCAAGGGTGACCGACTGGTTGATGTGGGGCAGGAAAACGTATGGCGTGACCGAAAAATGCCACTCGCCGTCGAACATGTTGGCCTGGGCATTCGCCGTCACGGACATCGCCGCGAGGGCAGCACCGATCAAGGTCTTTTGCAATGTCATTTTGTACATGAATGTTCCCTCCCTTATGAATGGAATGACTGAAGACCAGATACTACGCGATCACCGGCGGCTTGCGGTACTCATGACGGCTTCCGGCGTCCACTCGGCGGCCTTGCCCTTGTAGTTGAAGCGCCATGACATCTTGCTCTCGTTGTCGAGGTTCTCGACCAGATAGCCGCCGTTGCTCAGGTCATGAAAGATATGGGCACGGTAAAAAGGCACTGGCACGTCGTAGGCCTGGATCAGTGGATGCACCGCGACCCGCCACAGATTGCCGCGCACGTCGTAGGCATCCTCGTATACGATGGACCAGGAATCCTCGTCGATGTAGAAGGTGCGCTTGGGGTAGGCGTGATTGAAACCGGCCTTGACCGTGCCCTCGACCACCCAGGCGCGGTGCAGTTCATAGCGGACAAGGTCGGGGTTGACCGAGTGCTTGCCGAGAACCTGGGCCATCTTGAGGTTCTTGTCGCCCAGCTTGTAGGCGTTGTACGGCACGTAGATCTCCTTCTTGCCGGCCAGTTTCCAGTCGTAGCGATCGGGTGCCCCGCTGAAGGCGTGCCCCTGGTCGATGACGCGCAGGCCACCGACGGCGATTGCCTCGGCGTCGTGGGAGAGGTCAGGCTCCTTGCGCAACCGCTTCTGGGATACGTTGAAGAACCAGGATTCCCGTTCCGGCCGGGTGAAACCGATGGGCTCGTGGATCACGCGGTACATTCCGGAAAACATCGCCGGTTCGATGAGGTTCAGGACGCAGAAAATCTCGCGTTCCGCCCCGCGCTTGTCGAGGTTGGTGTCCCAGATGCAGCGTTCGCGGACCCGGGCCGCGGAGGTGCTGCTGCCCGGCAGCACCACCGTCCGGTCGTAGTTGATGTCGAGCGCGCCGCCACCGTAGCGTACGAGGGTATTCCAGATCGCTTCCAGCCCGCTTTTGGGGATGGGGAAAGGCACGGTCGAATCGCCGAAGTGCTTGACGATTCCGCCGTCGAGCATTGCGGTCGACGCCTGTTTGGCCACCAAATCCGTGACTTCCTTCGGGAACGCCGCCGTGCGCCGCGTCGGATAGACGTTCATGCGCAACTCGGGATGGGCCTTGAGCAGGGCCTGCATGCCCGGCGTCACCTTGTCCGCATACTGGGCCAGGTTCTTGGCATCGATGGCGAACAAGAGCTTGTCCGCCGCGAACGGATCGACATAGCCGGCCTCGGGTTTCCAGCCGGCCGGCGGACTGGTCAGCCCGCCCGACCAGGCCGGGATCGAGCCGTCCTTGTTGGCGCCGCGCTCGGCCCCGACCGGTGTCAGGTCCTTCGCCAGGCGTTCGACCTCGGATGCCGGAAGTGCTGCTTCGGCATCCTTCGACAACAGTGCCGGAACCAGCAGGGTCACCGCCAGCAAGGCGACCGATGCATGCTTGGCGGCGTTGCCATCGACCTTGAGGGTCGACCGGTTGTTGCGGCCGGCGACCAGGAAGGCAGCGAGGGCCGGCAGCAGCAGGATGGCGCCGAGCATGTTCACCAGGAACATGAAGGCGAGCAGGAGGCCCATGTCGGCCTGGAACTTGAGCGCCGACAAGGACCAGGTCGCCACCGAAATGGTCATCGTCACCGCGGTGAATACCGACGCGGTTCCGCGCTGTTTCAGCGCATCGACGAAGGCCTCGCGCAGGGTCATCTCCGGATGCTCCTTCAGCGCGTGCGTCATGCTTTCGAACAGGTAGATGCCGTAATCGACGCCGACCCCGACGCCGAGCGCCACCACCGGCAACGTGTTGACCTTGACCCCGATGTCCATCAGCGCCATCACCGCGTTGCACAGGAGGGTCACCAGTGCCAGCGGCAGGATGATGCACAGCGTGACGCGGAACGAGCGGAACATGATCACGCAGAGCAGGGAAACGGAGGCGAACAGGGCGAGGTTGACCCACTTGTCCGACGCGTGCACCACCTCGTTGGTCGCCGCCATGACGCCGACGTTGCCGCTCGCCAATTTGAACTCGACGCGATCATCGTCACCGTTCGCGGCCTTGAAGGCCTTGATCTGGTTGATGATGTGCTCGATGGTCGTCGCCTGGTGGTCGCTAGTGAAAACCGAGACCGTCATCGCCTTGCAGCCCGAGCTCATCAGTTCGTTGCCGAGGCGGGTGGCGAGGCCGACGCCCTGTCCGAGCTGCGCCTTGTCCTCGGGGAGCGAGCGCCACTTGATGAAGGTCTCGGCGTAGTTCTGGGTCGTCCGCGAGATGAAGCCGCCAAGGCTGACCACGGCAGCGACGCCGTCGGTCTGCTTCATCTGGAGTTCGAGCTCTTCCATCTTGTCCATCACCGGCCGCTCGATACAGGGGCCCTCGCTATCCTTGTTGCCCACCGCAATGATCTGCAGCAGGTCGACGCCGATCGCGTAATCCTTGGTGATGCCGGCGACGTCCTTGTTGTAGCGGGCATCGGGGCGCAGTTCCGGCACGCCGGCACCGAGGTCGCCAACCTTGAGGTCCTTGGCGTACCAGAAGCCGACCAGCGCCGCCAGCACGGCAATGGCGATGGCGCCGGTTGCCGCCTTGCGCTCGGCCAGGGCACCGAGCTTTTCCCACAGCGCATGGCCCATGTTTTCGCGGCCGCGCAGCTTTTGCGCCGATTCCGGCGAGAACTGGCGGTAGGAGAGCAGGATGGGGAGCAGCATCTTGTTGGTGATGATCATCACCGTGACGCCCAGGGTCGCCGTGATGGTCAGTTCCTGCACCATCTCGATCTGGACGAAGGCGATCACCATGAAGCCGAGCGCATTGGCCAGCAACGCGATTGCACCCGGAATGAAGAGCTTTTCGAAACACAGTCGGGAGGCGGTGAGGCCATCATGGCCGGCCAGCGTTTCCAGTTTCCAGCCGTTGGTCATCTGCACCGCGTGCGAGACGGCGATCGAGAAGATCAGGAATGGGACCAGGATCGACATCGGATCGAGCGCCAGCCCGAAGAAGGGGAGCAGGCCGAGCAGCCAGATCACCGGGACGATCGCGCAGATCAGCGCGTAGCTGGTCAGCATCGCCGAACCGGAATACCAGTAGAGCAGGATCGTCGTGATCACGAAGGCGATGGCGAAAAAGACCAGCACCCCGGCCGCGCCGTCGGCGATGTCGGCGATCGACTTGGCGAAACCGATCACCTCGACCCGGTAATCGTCGGTTTCGTACTTCTTGCGGATGTCTTCGAATTTATGGCCGATTTCGCGCAGATCGAGACGCTGGCCCGTCTCCGGGTCGCGCTCCTGCAGGGTGGCTACGACCATCGCGGCGGTGTGGTCGCTGGCGACGATGCGCCCGACCCAGTCCGATTTGCGGGTGTTGTTCTTGACGAGGTCGATGTGCTCCTGCGACCCGTTGAAGTTCGAGGGCACCAGGACGTCGCCCTTGAAGCCGTCCTCGACGACCTCGGTGTAGCGGACGTTCGGCGTCACGATCGAAGTGACCGAACTGCGCTCGACACCATTGACGAAGAACACCTCCTCGGTGATCTTGCGCAGGGTCTCGATGAATTCCTTGTTGTAGATATCGCCCTTGGTGTTCTTCAGTGACACCAGCACCTTGTTCGCCCCGCCGAAGGTATTTTCGTATTCCTTGAAGGTGAGCATGTACTCGTGCTTCAGCGGAATCATCTTGGAAAATCCGGCCGACACCTGGAGGCGCGTCGCCGACCAGCCGAGGACGATGGTGATCGCGATGAACAGCCAGAGCAACGGCTTCCGATTGTGGAATATGAGATACGCCGCCTTGCCGACCCAGCCTTCGGCGTAGTTGCTCCGTTGGTCCAGGCTGCCGTTGCCGTCTGCTGCACCCGATTCAGTATTTTTCATTTTGTTTCCCCCGCGTTCTGCGTGTCTTTAGGGCTGTCTGTTACTTGGCTGGCGCGCTGGCTGCCGCCAGGTCGACCTTGGCCACGCCGGCGTCGCCGACCAGCAGGAATTTGTCGTCGCCGAGCGGTTGCGCCTGGGCGATCCCCTGGCGGACGGGCACCTTGAGCGGCGTGAAGCTGCGCCCGTCGTCGCTGCTGATGGCCATCTTGCCGGCAATCCCGAGCAGCAGGATGCGACCGTCGTCGAGCACGCGGCCGTTGGTCAGCGTGCGTTCGTCGCCGGCGCTGAGCTTGGTCCAGGTGGCGCCCTGGTTTTCCGAACGGTAGATGTTGCCGCGCATGCCGTACACCAGCCAGGCGCCACCCTTGGTCACCAGGCCGCCAAACAGCGAGCCCTTGTAAGGCGACTCGCGACGCTCCCACTTCGTACCGTCGTTGGATACCGCGAAGGTCGCCGATTCGCCGACCAGCACGTATTTGTCGCCGGCCTTGAAAATCTGCGAAACGTGACGATCGAACTCGTCGTCGATGATCTGGGTGCGCTGCCAGGTGGCGCCGTTGTCCGTCGATTCCATGAACAGGCCGAAGGAACCGTAGGCGAGGATGCGGCCGCCGCCCAGCGCGACCGCGCCGAGCATCGAATCGGGACCGGTTTCGGGTACCTTGACCGCCTGCCAGGTTGTGCCGCCGTCGGTGGTGCGCACGATGGTGCCGCCATGCCCGACGGCTACGCCATTCTTTTCGTCGTTGAAGGCGACCGCGGTCAGCGTGCGCGTCGTCGGGGCGCGCTGCCCTTTCCAGCTGTTGCCGCCGTCATCGGAAATCATGATCACGCCGCGCTCGCCGACGGCGACCAGGCGCTTGCCCGCCGGCTGGACATCAAGGAGTATCACGCGATTGGCCTTGGTCGGGACGAAGGTCGGCGCATAGGCGGCGGCAGCGCCAGCGGCTTCGTTCGCCGCCCAGGCGCCCACCGGGCCCAGGGTGGCGAAGGTGGCCGCGATTGCTGCCAAAATGGGTTTGACGCGCATCATCGGTATTCTCCAGAAGCGGAAACTAAACTACCGTGGCTATGATTAAGCCACGGTAGAGGAGTTGAAGGCGCCGTCAGGCGCCACAGGGCGGGCCTTGCTTACTTGCCGCCGGCGAAGCGACGCAGGGCGTCCGGCTGGAAGTCCTTGAGCTGGCCCTTCTGGCCGAACTTCCAGGCGGGTTCCTGGTTCATCAGGCTGGACGCGAAGTAACCACCGTTCGACAGGTCGTGCCAGATGTTGGCCGCATACCAGGTGACGCCGGCGTCGTAGAACTGCATGATCGGATGCATGCCGACGCGCCACAGGTTGCCACGGGTGTCGTAGGCGTCTTCCCAGACGATGCTCCAGCTGTCCTCGTCGATGTAGAAGGTGCGACGGCCGAAAGCGTGCTTCTGGCCTGCCTTGAGCGTCGCATCGACGACCCAGACGCGGTGCAGTTCATAGCGCACCAGGTCGGAATTGACGCTGCCCGGCTGGATGATGTCCTTGTACTCGACGCTCTTGCTCGCCAGCTTGTAGGCATTGTAGGGGACGTAGATCTCCTTCTTGCCCACCAGCTTGAAGTCGAAGCGGTCCGGGGCGCCGTTGTAGCCGTCGTACTGGTCGGTGTAGCGCATGCCTTCGGTGCCGTCGGTGATCGAGTCATAGGCGAGGTCCGGGGCACGGCGCACGCGGCGCTGGCCGGCGTTGTACACCCAGGCCGAACGCGCTTCCTTGACCTGGTCGAGCGGTTCATGCACCAGGGTCATGCTGCCGACCAGCGAGGCCGGGGCCAGCAGGTTGCTGCGGAAGTAGAGCAGGCGGTTGTCTTCCGGCGCATCCATGTTCTGCGAGAAGATCCGGTTTTCGGTGGCCTTGATCAGGAAGGTTTCGCCATTGGCGCGCACCGGGAAGTTGGAGAACTGACGCTCGAAGCCGCCGCCCAGATAACGGACGTTGTGGTTCCAGATCACTTCGAGACCGCTCTTGGGGATCGGGAACGGAGTCGTCGTGCCGCCGACGTTGGCCAGGCCGAAGCCTTGCAGTTCGACCTTGGTCGCCTGGTCCTTGACCTTGTCGGTGATCGCCTTGGGCAGTGCTGCGGTGCGGTGCGTCGGATAGACGTTGATCTTGTAGTTGTCGTACTTCTTCAACAGCGCCATTTCACCGGCGGTCAGGTTGTCCTTGTACTGGTCGGCATTGGCCTTGGTGATGGTCAGCGTCGGCTTCTCGTTGGCGAAGGGGTCGATGTAGCCGGTCTCGCCTGCCTTGAAGCCGGCGGGCGGCTTGGTCAGGCCACCGTCCCAGGCCGGGATGGTGCCGGCCTTGTTGCCGGCTTTTTCGGCGCCGATCGGCGTCAGGTCGGCACCGAGGCGGGCAGCATCAGCGGCGCTGAGGGCGGCCAGGGCCTGCCCGCTGGCGGCAAGCGCCGCCAGGCAAGCCAGGGTCATCAGGTTTTTTCTAAGTTGCATGGGTGTCTCCTCTGTTGGATTCGTGCGCGGTCAGAACGTGGTCGACAGGCCGAGCGAGATGAAATCGCGGTCGCTGAAGATGTCGTATTTCGCCGAGTTGTCGTAGTAGGTGTAGGCGAGGTCAACCGCGAAACGCTTCTCGTAGTCGAACTTGACGCCGAATGCCCAAGTGTTGCGACCTTCGACGAACTGGCTGTCGATCGAGTAGCCCGACCAGTCGCGCGCCCAGAAGATGCTCGGGGTGGCGGTGATGCCGGTGTCGAAGACGTTGTTGTAGGTCAGCGCGGCACGGATCCTGGTGCCCCAGGCGAAATCGCTGAAGTAGCCGTCGTTCTGGCAACCAAGGACTTGCGGGTTAAATGCCGGGTTCAGAGCGGAGCAGGTATTCGCAACAATGGCGGGCGTGCCCAGCGCATTGACCGAGTTGTTATAAGAACCCACACCATAGATGAATCCCCGGCCGTAGCGGATATTGGTGCCATCGTTGTCCGGCAGGTTGTTCCACTGGAAGCCGGCCTCGCCGATGACGGTCAGGTTCTGGGCGCCCAGAACATCGCTGAACAGCTTGACGCCGTTGAACTGGAAGGATGTCTTGTCGAACAGACCGTAGCCAGGGATCTGAGTTCCAACGGGGACTTGCGACCCGTTAGGGGAAGTGGTGGCCGCCGTGCCGGGTGTCCGGCCTGCGGCTTTGCGGGCAGTGGGGCCATACGGTCCCACGCCTGCAAGAAAACCGGCAACCATGTCGTTGCCGTTGACCTGCACCGGAACATCCTTGGTGTAGCTCAATTCGGAACCGACCGACCAGCCGCCGAGCGTCGTCGCCGCCGTGATGGCAAAGATCTGCATCGGCTTGTTATCGGGGTAGTCCCATTGGCCTGAACTCGCAGGCAGACCGCGGTAGGGCTGGATAGGCTGACCTGTGGCCGGGTTTACGCCGGCGACCAGGTTGGAATTGGGCACGAAGAGTGTCCCCCCGGGGATTGCAAGCCCTGCCCTCGGGCTGATGACCGGCGTGCGCGAATACAGTTGCTGCCAGTAGAGCCCGAATTCGGTATCGAGCGCCTCGATCGGCATGCGGAAGGCGAGGCCGAACTGGTTCATCTTGTCCGGTTCATTACCGTTGACGAGTGCTACATACACATTTGCAGCGGCCGCCGTAGCGTTGTTCACAGTGGCAACTGAGCCGATGTTGGTCGCGAAGTTGCAGTTGCCGACCCGCGAGTTGGTTGCGCCGCTTTCGGTCGGAGCGAAATAGGTGCCGCAGGAGTCGATCACGGTGCGCTGCCAGTCGTACTGCCAGAAGCCTTCTAGCGAGGCGCCGCCGGGCAGGCCGAGGTTGGCGAAGACCATGCCGACCGGGATCAGGAATTCCTTGATCTCGGTGCCGGCGCCACGGCGCAGTGCCGGCAGGTCGACCGGGCTGGTGACGTTGATGCCCTGGAGGAAGATACTCTCGCCCCAGTTGACGACTTGGTTACCGATCTTGACCTGCATCGGGCGCTCGCCGAGATCGAAAGTGCCAAAGACATAGGCGTCCATGATCTTGACGCCGGTGTAGCGGCTCATCATCTCGAGGCCGTTGTCGCTCAGCACGCCACCCGGGGTGGTACCGTTGTAGTAGGGGCGCTGGCCCTGGTTGCCGAAGCGCTGCTCCCCGTTCTGCAGTTCGGAGTCGGTCCAGCCCTTGACGCGGAGCAGGCCGCCCCAGCCGTTCTTCTCGATCGAGACGTCGGTGACGAACTTGAATACCGAGGTCGTGATGTCGCCCGAGTTCCAGTTCAGGTTGCCAGAGTCGCTTTGGTTGCCGCCAGTGCCGCCGCTCTTGCCGACCCGGGCGCCGTCGGCCTGCGTAAAGAGCCCGGTGTTCTGGCCTGTGGCCCGCCAGGCAGCGCCGTAGGACAGCGTGGTGTTCCAGTTGCCCTTCCAGCCGTCGCCGACTTCGAATTCAATGGCCGATGCGTTGCCGGCGCCGAGTGTCATCAGCGTAGCGATGACCAGCGGCTTGAGTACCAGCGGATTTTTTTGAACTTTCATGTTGAGACCCCTCTCCGTCAAAATTTCGATTTCCCCGAATATACTGCAATTGTTTCACCGCGCAAGAGAATTCGCATCCGGTGCTTTGCTGCACTGGCGAAATTGCAACAGTGCCTTGCCGGCAAAATTCTCACGCATGTCAGCGTCGGAGGATAGGCCAAAGGCCATAGGGGATGCCATCACCCGAATAGGGGAGGGCGGTTGTCGTGGACATCCGCCGGGCGGGGGCATAAAGTCGGCCGCAGAATCGCGCTGCCGGAACAACGTGCGGCACTGCAGTGAATCCGGGTGGATAGTCTTGCCGACGGCCGGTAGGTCGTTGTCTCCCGATGACCGAAGGAGTTCGCCACCATGACCCGCCCACCGAAAAAGCCGCCCAGGCAATCACCGCCCGGGTCGGTGGCTGACAGTCCGCTGCGCCATCTGCGCAGCTCGGACATCCGCGGCATCGCCAAACTGGCGACCCAGTCTACCTCCGGCATCCACCGTCTTACCGAAGGCGTGCATCAGGCCGTCCTCGGTACCCTGGGCATGCCGCGCGGCGCAGCGCCGGGGCAGACGCGCGGCATCACCGGGCTGGTGTACAAGAGTATCCACGGGATGACGGCCCTGGTGGCCAAGAGCATCGACAGCGCGCTGCATGCGCTGCAGCCGCTGTTCGAGCTGGTCGAGCAGGAGAAGCCGGGCACGCCGGAGCGCGAGGCGGTACTGGCCATCCTGAACGGGGTGATGGGGGATCGCCTGGTCGCCACCCGGAACCCGCTCGCCACCCCGATGAGCCTGCGCTACCGCGGCGAAGCGCTGGACTGGCGGGCACGAAAAGTTCTGCCCCAGGTCACCGGCAAGGTGGTGGTGCTCCTTCACGGGCTGTGCATGAACGACCTGCAATGGCGGGTCGTCAAGCCGGCTGCGGATGGGCAGCCGGCGCAGGTCAATGAGCTGGGTGCAACGCTGGCGACCGAACTCGGCTATACCCCGGTGTATCTGCGCTACAACACCGGCCTTCATGTTTCGCAGAACGGGCGCGAACTTGCCGCACAACTGGAACAACTGGCCGCGCACTGGCCGGTGCCGGTCACGGCGCTGTCCCTGGTCGGTTACAGCATGGGTGGCCTGGTCGCGCGCAGTGCGATTCACTATGGCCAGGCCGGCGCGATGCGCTGGGCCGGCCAGCTCGGCGACCTGGTCTGCCTGGCCGCGCCGCATCACGGCTCGCCGCTGGAGCGCGCCGGCAACCTGCTGGACGTCCTGCTCGGCGTCAATCCCTACTCGGCTCCCTATGGCAAGTTGATCCAGCTGCGCAGCGCCGGCATCACCGACCTGCGCTATGGCCATTTGGTCGATGAGGACTGGCACGGCCACGACCGCTTCCGGCGCAAGCCGGACAGCCGGCATCAGGTGCCGTTGCCGGACGGCGTACGATGTTTTGCCCTGGCGGCGACGATGGCTGCCAAGCGCAGCGCGCTGGCCGATCGCCTGGTCGGCGATGGCCTGGTGCCACTGCACAGCGCCCTCGGGCAGCATGACGATGCGCGGCATACATTGCGCTTTTCCAAAGCGGCCCAGTGCGTGATGTACAAGATGAATCACATGGCGGTGCCCGCGCATCCGGCGGTGATTCAACAGGTGCGGGAATGGCTGGCGCCCGCGAACGGCGAATGAAAATGGCGGGCGCATCCAGTCGATGACTCCGCAGGAAGTGCGAACGGCTGGCTGAGCGCGGCGTGCGCCGGACCGGGGCGCAGCGGAAAATTACTCAGGCGCATGATCTTTCCGGTTTCTTTGCAGTCGGCGGCGGCGGGGGGCGCCGGCAGTGCGGTGCCGGAAATGGCGGCCCCGGCAAGTCGAACGGTCCGTGTGCCGATCGGTTGTCAGACGTCAGAATCTCGCCTAGGCTCGCGGTTTGATTCCGTTGATCGTGATGCCTGACCAATCCATTCCCTATCGCGGGCGTTTCGCGCCGTCGCCCACCGGGCCCCTGCATTTCGGGTCGCTGGTCGCGGCGGTCGGCAGTTTTCTCGATGCCCGCAGCCAGGGCGGCGAGTGGCTGGTGCGCATGGAGGATGTCGATACGCCGCGCAATGTCCCGGGTGCCGCGGAGGATATCCTGAAAACACTTGAGGCCTTTGGCTTCGAGTGGGATGGCCCGGTGCTCTGGCAGAGCAGGCGCGCCGAAGCCTACGCGGCGGCCCTCGAAACGCTCAAGGGCGCCGGGCTGGCTTACGGCTGCGCCTGCTCGCGCAGTGAAATCGCCGATTCGGCGTTGCGCCCGGCGGTCGATGGCGGCCTTGCTTATCCCGGCACCTGTCGCGCCGGTCTGGTGCATGGCCGCGCCGTGCGTGCCTGGCGGCTTTGGGTGCCCGACGAGGAGATTGCCTTCGGCGATCGCCTGCAGGGGCGTCAGATGCAGAACCTCGAACGCGATGTCGGGGATTTCGTCCTCCTCAGGGCGGACGGCTTGCATGCCTACCAGCTGGCAGTTGTGGTCGACGACGAATTCCAGGGCATTTCCGACGTCGTGCGCGGTGCCGACCTGATCGCATCGACGCCGCGCCAGATCTGGCTGCAACGTTGCCTCGGCTACGCCACGCCGCGCTACGCCCACCTGCCGGTGGCGACCAACGCGGCGGGCGAGAAGTTGTCCAAGCAAACCCGGGCCCCGGCCTTGCGTCCCGACCAGCCCGGGCCGGCGCTGGCGGCAGCGCTCGGCTTCCTCGGGCAGGCGGTGCCGGCCGGGCTGGCGGCAGCCGGGGTGCGCGAGATCTGGCGCTGGGCCATCGCACACTGGGTGTTCGCGCAGGTTCCGCAGCGGACTGCCGTTCGCCCGCACCTGCCCGGGGCGTCAACTTGACCGGCCATCTCTGACGGGCGGCGGTTTCCGCGCGCCACTTGAACGATAATCAGGCATGCCCGCCGATTCTCCCAAACACGCTAGCCGTCCCCGCAAGCTGTCGACCCTGAAGGGGCTGTGGCCTTTCGTTCGCCCCTATCGCAGCCGCGTGGCATTGGCCTTCTTCCTCCTGTGCCTTGCCTCGGGGACGCTCCTGCTGGTCCCGCTGGCGTTTCGCGACCTCATCGACTTCGGCTTCGGTGCGCGCGAGCAGGCCACCGGCGGGTTGCTGGGCAGCC
>ERZ724516.416-NODE-416-length-26463-cov-9.253408_pt1 | contig 26463 bp, 28 predicted proteins | sample MGYA00376049_ERZ724516 | MGnify/ENA primary metagenome ERZ724516 (study PRJEB28724, sample SAMN07190886) | activated sludge metagenome | isolation source: activated sludge of sewage treatment plant in Hong Hong | place: USA: Christiansburg, Virginia | collected... | reverse complement strand
GACATGCTGCGCGCCATGCACCTGATCGTCAACGCGGTGGACGAGGCGTTTGAGCCCGAGAGCGGCGCCTATGCCAGCGGGGGCCATGCGCATGCTGGGCACGGTCACGACCATGGGCACGAACACCACGATCACGGCCACGCTCATTCCCACGCAGAGGCCAAGCCTTCCGGTGCCACCAGGCTCGCATCCATCCCGATTGCCGCAGTAGCCAAGCCGCACGTGCACGGCCCAGGCTGCAAGCACGACCACTAAAGTCCACGCCCATGCTCGACGCCAGCCTGATGCAGCTGATGTGGCTGGCCTCCCCGGCCCTGCCCATTGGCGGGTTTTCGTATTCGGAGTGCCTGGAGTCCGCTGTCGATTCCGAACGGGCCGCAACGGAAGGCGATGCATCGGCGTGGCTGGTAGACCATTTGCACCTGAGCCTGGCCCGTTCCGATTTGCCCGCCGTGGCGCAGGCCATCACCGCGTGGCGGGCGGATGACCCTGTGCGGATTGCTGCGTTGAATGCCTGGGTGTTGCAAACCCGTGAGAGCAGCGAGCTGCGCGCGCAGACCGAACAGATGGGCCGCTCGTTGCTGGACTGGCTGCGCAACCACACCACTGCCACGCCGGCCCAGATTGCCATGCTGGCCGCGCAAGACCCCACCTACCCGATTGCCTTTGCGCTGGCGGCCAGCGCCACCCAGGCGCCGCTGCGCGAGTGTCTGCTGGCATACGCCTTTGGCTGGGCCGAGAACCTAGTGCAGGCCGCCATCAAATCGGTGCCGCTGGGCCAGAGCGCGGGCCAGCGCATCTTGTCGGCACTGACCGCCGAGATTCCGGCCGCCATTGACCACGCACTATCCGTCACCGACGACAACCGCCAGGCCTTTTCCCCCATGCTGGCCATTTTGAGCAGCCAGCATGAGATTCAGTACTCAAGACTTTTCAGGTCCTAGCCCTCGTCCACTCTAGCGATAGAGCTTCACTTTTTATAGCAACCATGTCCACACTGCACCATATCCCCAACCGCACCAAGACCCTCCCTCCCCTGCGCGTGGGCATAGGCGGCCCCGTCGGCTCCGGCAAGACCACGCTGCTGGAAATGCTGTGCAAGGCCATGCGCGAACAGTACGACCTGGTGGCCATCACCAACGACATCTACACCAAGGAAGACCAGCGCATCCTGACCGTCAGCGGCGCGCTGCCCGCCGAGCGCATCATGGGTGTGGAGACCGGCGGCTGCCCGCACACCGCCATCCGCGAGGACGCCTCCATCAACCTCGAAGCCATTGACCGCATGCTGGTGGAGTTTCCCAATGCCGACATCGTGTTCATCGAGAGCGGCGGCGACAACCTGGCCGCCACCTTCAGCCCCGAACTGAGCGACCTGACCATCTACGTCATCGACGTGGCCGCCGGTGAGAAGATCCCCCGCAAGGGCGGCCCCGGCATCACCAAGAGCGACATGTTCGTCATCAACAAGACCGACCTGGCGCCCTACGTGGGCGCCGACCTGGCCGTGATGGAAGCCGACACCATCCGCATGCGCACCACGGCCAAGGGGCTCAAGCCGTTTGTGATGACCAATCTGAAGACCCAGGACGGCCTGAAAGCAGTGATTGCCTTCATCGAAACCAAGGGCATGCTGCGAGCCAGTTAGAATATGCCCCTCTGGAAGCTTGGCCGAGCGGTTTAAGGCACCGGTCTTGAAAACCGGCGAGGATGTGAGTCCTCCGTGAGTTCGAATCTCACAGCTTCCGCCACCGGGCCTTGTTCCTCAAGGGCTCCCGGGCAGTTGGGGCCTTCTACCCACCAATCCACCCCCCGTTTGACCTGACATGTTGTAAGTCAGAGCGAGAGCCCTGGGCAAACGGCCAACAGCACTGCGTTCACGGTTGGAGCATCGCCACACGAATAGACGATCATGACTAGGGTTTACCCTTATATTCGTACCCTATGCTTTACCAACTCCACGAAACCCAGCGCGCTCTTAAAAAGCCCCTTGCAAACTTTGCACATTCAGCTTCCAGGGCTTATGCAAGCCCTTGGTCCATGCTGGGGCAAAACCCGCTAACCAAGAACCTGTCTGCGGGATACGAGCTGTTGCATCGCTTGGGCAAGGACTACAAGAAGCCTGAGTTCAACATTGACAGCGTGGGCATCAATGGGGTAAACGTGGTCGTCCACGAACACGTTGAAATGGACAAGGTTTTTTGCCGCTTGCTCAGCTTTGAGCGCTATAGCAAGGGAGTGTCTGAATTTCTGTGTGTGAGGCGGGAATGCTTACCTACGGTATTGGGTAAGCGGATTTAATCTTAATGGACTTTGTTGGTAAAACGATCTTCGTAAAGGATCGCAAACTGGTTCATCGCCTCTTTCCAATCTCTGCTGGCCCGGCCCCAGTCTGTGGTGATGTTACGCAGAGCCAGCCAAATCAACTTTGAAGCCGCATCATCAGACGGGAAGTGTCCCCGCGTCTTGATGATCTTGCGTAGTCTGGCATTCACACTCTCAATGGCATTGGTGGTGTAGATCACCCGACGGATGTGCGCTGGAAACGCAAAGAACGGAATCACCTTGTCCCAGTTGCGCCTCCAGGCCGCTGCTACGGTAGGGAACTTGGCACCCCATTGGCCTGCCTCAAACGCCTCCAATTCCGCCAGCGCGGCCTCGGCACTGGCCGCGGTGTAAATCGGCTTGATGGCTGCTGCCAGCGCCTTGCGGTCTTTCCAGCTCGCATAGTCCAGGCTGTTGCGAATCAGGTGGACGATGCAGGTTTGCAGCGTGGTGGCCGGGAACACAGCGCCCAGAGCCTCCTGCATTCCCTTGAGTCCGTCGGTGACGGCAATCAAGATGTCATTGACTCCTCGGGTCTTGAGGTCGTTGAACACTTTCATCCAGAACTTGGCACCTTCAGTGTTTTCTATCCACAGCCCCAGAATGTCGCGTGTTCCATCTGGCTGCACACCCAGCGCCAGATAGATGGCCTTGTTGCGCACCACCGCGTCCTCTCGAATCTTCACCCGCAGGGCGTCAAAGAAGACCACCGGATACATGGGCTCCAGGGGCCGAGCCTGCCAAGCCGTGACCTCGGACATCACAGCGTCCGTGACCGAACTGATGAAATCCGGCGAGACTTCAGTGGCGTACTGCTCGGCCAGAAAGCCCTGAATCTCGCGCACCGTCATGCCGCGTGCGTACATGGCCACGATCTTGTCGTCAAAGCCTGTGAAGCGGCGTTCGTGCTTGGGGATGAGTAAAGGCTCGAAGCTGCCAGCGCGGTCACGAGGAACTTCGATGCGCAGGGGGCCATCCTCGGTCAGCACGGTCTTGCCAGTCGCGCCATTGCGATGGTTGCTGGCATCCATTGGCTTGTCTGCACCAGGGGCGTAACCCAGGTGATGGGTGAGTTCAGCGCCCAGGGCACGTTCAATCAGTGCCTTCTTGAAGGCCATCGAGGCGGCATTGACCGCCTCTGCGTTCATGGGGCCATTGACAAACTGGTCAATGAGTTCTTTGGGTATCGTAGGCAGCGCCTGTGCGGCTGCGGCCTTCCTTGTCTTGCTCGGCATTCATGCTCCTTGGTGACATGGTATGCCTCACACACAAAATTTCTGACAGGCTCTATAGCAATGACGTTTCGACGCTTACCGATATCAGGAATCAGCCCGTGGTACTGGTCGTCGCGCCCCTGTCAGGCCACTATGCCACGCTTCTGCGCGACACAGTGCGGACCCTGCTCCAGGATCACCACGTGTTTATTACCGACTGGAAAAATGCCCGCCTGATTCCCGTGGAAGACGGCGAGTTCCATCTGGATGACTACGTCAACTACGTGCAGGAATTCATCCGTCATCTGCAAGGTGCCCACGGCAACTGCCACGTGATCAGCGTCTGCCAGCCCACCGTGCCGGTTCTGGCCGCTATTTCCCTGATGGCCAGTCGTGACGAGACGACCCCTTTGAGCATGACCATGATGGGTGGCCCGATCGACGCGCGCCAGTCACCGACCTCGGTCAATGAATTTGCCACTAGCAAGAGCTTTGATTGGTTTGAGAGTAATGTTATTTACCGTGTCCCAGCCAACTGCAAGGGTGCCGGACGCCGCGTATATCCCGGTTTCTTGCAGCACACTGGCTTTGTGGCGATGAACCCGAATAGCCACGCCCAGCACCATGTCGATTACTTCAAGGACCTGGTCAGTGGGGATGACGAAGGCGCGCAAGCCCACCGCAAGTTCTACGATGAATACAACGCAGTGTTGGACATGGACGCCGATTTTTACCTGGACACAATCAGGGTCGTCTTTCAGGATTACTCCCTGGCCAAAGGCACCTGGGAAGTCAGGGGTGTGGATGGAGAGTTGGAACTCGTGCGGCCACAGGACATCACCACGACTGCCGTTTTTTCCGTAGAGGGCGAACTCGATGACATCACTGGATCAGGCCAGACCACGGCGGTGCACGCGATGTGTAGCGGAATCCCTGAGGCACGCCACCAGCATGTGGAAGTCACGGGAGCCGGGCACTACGGCATCTTCAGTGGACACCGTTGGCACGAGCAGACGTACCCGGCCCTTAAGTCCTTTATTCGCAACCACAACAAGTAGCTTCGTCTGCAATTGCCCAACAGCTCGCAGCGTTTGTCGCAGGAGAATTGTGTCGCTGGTCAGTTTGCTTCCACACAACCGACGCAGATCAACGATGTGTTCGGTCGCGCACGGATGTTGTGGCGCCCTGTCAATAAAGTAGGTGCTGGATCACAAATCCTTCCCCCACTTTAAAGACTTAGGAGCCAGCTGCAATGGATACAAACGATGGCAGGAATCATCTGTTCGAGGTGGTGAATGACTTCAATGTGGCGATGCTGGTAACCCATACTTGTTTTCGATGCCGCCAAGGCGTACCTGTCCGGCGAACCGCCGAAAGCAGATGACGCGCAGCATGCCAAAGTGTCCCTGTATTGGGTGGGTCCATCGGCGGTGAGTATGAAATTTGCTGTTGAAGTGAAAGCTCAAATCCGATGAATACATACAACTGGTATTCACAACTCATAAAACCAACGTGGGCGCCGCCAAGCTGGCTGTTTGGGCCTGTGTGGACGGCCCTGTATGCCATCATGGCCGTGACATATGGCACGCATCGCCAGACCTGCGCTGGGTGGTGTACACCAACATTCCATACCTCATGTAGGGAACGTTCGCGACAGTATTGCAAATAACGATAACCTATCTCAACGCCTGAGAATATCGCGCCTCTCTCCATGTTTTTAAAGCTGTACGCCGTCGCACTTCCTGTGTTCATCACCATGGACATGGTTTGGCTGGGCCTTGTGGCCAAGACCTTTTACCGCAATCAAATTGGTTTTTTGATGAAGAGCGAGATCAATTGGACAGCTGCGATTATTTTCTATCTGCTGTTTGTAGTTGGGCTTGTGCTTTTCGTCATTGCACCAGCCATTGAAAAGAAGTCCTGGATGCACGCGCTTTTATTCGGAGCACTCTTCGGACTTGTCACTTACGCCACCTATGACCTCAGCAACCTGGCAACGCTCAAAGATTGGCCATTTTTGGTTACGATTGTTGATCTGGCATGGGGCGCTACGCTTGCCGCTTCGGTCTCAACCGTGACCTACTTCATCGCAAACAAAGCCAACGTTTGAATAGAAGAACTTGCCGGCCAGTTCAAGCTATGCCTTTGGCAAGCTGTGTATGCCCTCGACGTAAAGAGCCTCAATAGCACCATTGCGGCCCACCACCAAAACCATCAGACTGCCGACCATTCAGCAGGCGCCTGCCAGTTGGCAATCCACAATGGAATCTGGTCCGCTGGCATGGGCCGTGCAATGGCATAGCCTTGGCCCAATTCACAGCCCAGGGCCAGCAGCTCTATGCCATGTGCACCAGTTTCTACACCTTCGGCAATGACATTCCGGTCGAATGCGTTGGCCAAACCAATGACACCCTTGACAATAGACAAATTGCCCGGGTCCACCAGCATGTCGCGAATGAAGCTTTGGTCTATTTTCAAGGTGGTCACCGGCAAGCGCTTCAGGTACGTCAGCGACGAATAGCCCGTGCCAAAATCATCCAGCGAAAAATGCACCCCGATGTCATGGCAGTCGCGCATAATTTTTTGCACCATGGCCACGTCCTCCAGCGCACTGGTTTCCAGTATCTCCAGTTCCACGTCAGCCGCTGCTGCGTGCGGATATTTGGCTAGCAGGTCAGCCAGATTGGCCGCAAATTTTTCGTCCTGAAATTGCCGCGCGCCTACATTGATACTCACAGGCAGATGCAGCCCACTGCAACTCCATGCATCCAGCTGTTGCAGGGCTGACTCCAGGACCCAGGCACCCAATTGTTCGCACAGGGGGTGGTATTCAATCTGCGGCAGAAATGATCCAGGAAGCATCAGGCCGTGATCCGGGTTTTGCCAGCGTATCAACGCTTCCACGCCCACCACGGCGCCGGTGCGCATATTGACCTTGGGCTGGTAGTGGAGGACGAATTCGTGTTTGAGAAGCGCCTGTTCGATGCGGGACTGCTGGATGTTGAGCTTCTCGATTTCGGTATCCCGCGCGGCGTCGAACATGTGGAAGCGGTTCTTTCCCTTTCGCTTGGCCTCGTACATGGCATTGTCGGCGTGGCGCATCAGCTGATCGGCATCAACGTCGTCATGGGGGTACAGGGTCACGCCAATGCTGGTGGTGACACTCAACACACTGCCATGCACCTCGACCGACTGCGAGCAAGCAGCAAGCAGTCTGTGGACCAGTTGCACGCAATCATGGATATTGCCCAGGTTTGTCAGTACCACCACGAATTCGTCACCGCCCATGCGCGCGAGCGTGTCGCCTTCCCTCAGGGTGGCGCGCATTTGGTCGGAGATCGCGATCAGCAGTTCGTCACCGACACTGTGCCCATAGTTGTCATTGATGAATTTGAAGCCGTCTATATCCATGTACAGCACAGCCAGCATGTGCTGGTTGCGCTGGCAGTTCGCCATGGCCTGTTGGAGGCGATCCGACAGCAACAGACGATTGGGGAGCTTGGTGAGCGCATCGAAATGCGCCCCATGCTCCAGTTGCTCCTGCTGCAGTTTGAGGGGAGTGATGTCGGAGAACAGCACCACAAAGTTGCTGACCGCTCCGCGCATGTCGCAAACGCGGCTGACCGTGAGGAGCACGGAGAAAGCTTCTCCGTCCTTGCGCCGGCTCCAGATCTCGCCCCTCCATTCACCAAATCGCATCAACGCCCTGCGCATGCGCCGGAAGACAGTAGGGCTTTGGCGACCGGAGCGAAAAGTCTGCGGATCCCGGCCCAGTACCTCGTCCCGCCCATAGCCCGTAATGCGGGAAAAGGCGTTATTCACATCAACAATCAGGCCATCGCTCCCGGTTATGAGGATGCCTTCGCTGGTGGCAGTAAAAACGTTGGCAGTCAGCCGCAATTGGGCTTCAGCAGCTTTCTGGAAGGTGATGTCCCTGGCGATTTTCGACGCGCCAATGATGTCGCCCCAGCTGTCGCGAATGGGCGAAATGGTGACGGACAACTGGATGTGCTTGCCGTTTTTGCAGATCCGCTCGGTTTCGAAATGGTCAACCGTTTCACCGCCGCGGATTCTTTGCAAAATGAACTCTTCCTCATCTTGCCTTTCGGGCGGCAGAAGAATCTGTATGGATTGGCCCAGCATCTCTTCTGCCGTGTAGCCAAAAATTCTGGTCGCACCGGCGTTCCAGCTTGTGACGATGCCATCCACGGTCTTGCTGACAATGGCGTCATCCGAGCCCTGCACGATGGCTCGGAAGTGCTCGAGCGTGTGCTCCAGCGCACGGCCCACAGGGTGAGCGCCTGCAGCCTCGGGCGCGTCGGTGATGGGCGTAGTACTCTTGAGCAATAGATTCCCCATGAAAGTGCTGCGTCCCGCAGTGAATATCTTTCGCGAATATGCCACGCGGCTAAACCCATTTTTGAATAGCGGGCTTTGGCGACGCGGGAGGGTTGCATGGGCTGTGACCCTCGTGCGGCAAAGCGTTGCCCGCTTGGGTCACAATCCAGTTTGGCCCCAGCACCCCCCACCAGCATCGGAGCAACACCTTGAGTTACGACCTCTACATCTGGGACCCCACCCGGCACGCTCCATTACCGTCCACCGATGCGCAGGCCTATGACACCAAGGAGCGGCTCAGCGAATTGCCAGACGGCAGAAACTTCACGTTCACCGAATTCGGTAACACGCTGGTCCAACGATGTGCGGCGAATCCCGTGGTCAGCGCTGGCACGCTGGAATCTTTCTGGGGCGCAGATCCGCGTGTGACCATTGCCGAATGCAAGTTCGCGGCGTTCTGTCTGCAGTTGCCCACCACGGAATGCACGCAGCAGATTGCCTACGCGGTGGACGCGGCGGCGGCGCTGGGGCTGGTGGTGTTCGACGACAACTACGGCAGTTGCTTTCTGCCGGACGGCAACATACTGCCCGAGGACATGAAGGCGATCTGGGCGTCCGACCTGGCCGAAATGCAGGCCGACGCTGCCGATCCGTCACGCAAAAAGACCGATGGCCGCAATATCTGGCAGCGTATTGCGGGTGAGTTGATCGACGCCATTGGACGCGGCAACACCAGCCGCTAGACGCGGTGAAACACTGCGCATGCGCCAGGCCCCCGCGTAGCCCCCATTGCGCAGCACTGCGCAATGCTGCAATATGGCGGTGGTTTTACACCCCTTCGCATCCATTGGAGACACGCTCGATGACACCGACCCGAATCACGCTGGCCAGTCTGGCCGCCGCTTGCAGCCTGTTGATGGCTGCGCCCGCTTGGGCCCAGACAGGCCCCGCACCCTATGGCGCGCCCATCACCATCGAACAGGCCAAGAAGGCCATGGTCGCCGCCGAAGCCGAGGCCCGCAAGAACAACTGGCAGGTGGTGATTTCCATCGTTGACTCCGGTGGCCATCTGGTTGCGCTGGAGCGGCTGGACGCACAGACCGCCAGCGTGGATATTTCCATTGGCAAGGCGACCACGGCCGCGTCTTTCCGCCGCCCCAGCAAGGCGCTGGAAGACAGCATGGCACCGGGAGGATCGGCATTGCGCATTCTGGGTGTGCGCAGTGCCACGCCGCTGCAGGGTGGCGTGCCCATCGTGGTGGACGGCAAGATCATCGGCGCCATCGGTGTCTCTGGCGTACTGGCCGCGCAAGATGAGCAGGTGGCCATGGCCGGCGCGGCTGCCTTGGCCAGCAAGTAACCAGTGTTCACTCCCAAAAAAGGGGCATGTGCCCCTTTTTTTACGCCCAACGTCACGCAAACAGCCGCTCCTGCAAGAACGCCACAAAGGTCGCCGTTTTGAACGCCAACCAGGGTCGCGCCGGGTACACCGCATAGACCGGCTGCCCGGGACGCAACTGGTAGTCGGGCAGCAGCTGCACCAGGCTGCCGTCGGCCAGTTCGTGGCCCACCAGCAGGCGGTCGATCACCATCGCACCGCCGCCGGCCACGGCCGCGGCTACCAGGGCCATACCGTCGTTGATGTGGATCTTGCCCGGTGCGCGCACGGGCGTGTGCACACCGTCTTTCGTGAAACTCCATTCGTCAAACACCCTTGCCCCACTGCTGAACAGCAGGCAGTCGTGGCCCAGCAGATCGGTGGGTACGTGGGGCGCGCCCCGGCGCGCAAGGTAGGCCGGTGAGGCCACCAGCACCCGCGGGTTGTCGCACAGCTTGCGCGCCACCAGCGTGGAGTCTTCCAGATGCGCCACCCGCAGGGCGACGTCGATGTGTTCGGCAATCAGGTCCACCATGCGGTCGTCCACGGACAACGCCACTTCGACCTTGGGATAGGTCGTGGTGAACTCCACCAGCAGGGGCACCAGATAGCGCTGGCCCAGCGGGCGCGGGCAGGTCACGCGCAGGCGGCCCTTGACCTCGCTCTGGTGCTGCTCGGTGAGCTGCTCGATATTCGCCACGGCCTGGTCAATGTGGCGGGCCTCGGCAAACACCAGCTCGCCGATCTCGGTCAAGGTCAGGCGCCGGGTGGAGCGCTGGATCAGGCGCGTGCCCAGGTCGTCCTCCAGCTTGGCCAGTTGGCGCGACAAGACCGACTTGCCCATGCCCAGCGTGGCCGCAGCTTTGCTGATGCTGCCGGCATGCACGATGGCGCTGAACAGGGCCAGGCGTTGGGGGTTCATGGAGGGCTCCTGTGGTCTATTGTTGTCATATGGGCAACAATATTATGGCTAATTAGTGACTATGCAAGCAATAAGTGCATCCCTACACTTCAGTTCTTCCTTCCACACCCCCGGAGAACTTCCATGAGCAACACAGCCGTCAACCACCAATTCAAACTCGCCGCCCGACCTAACGGCAATGTCAAAGCCAGCGACTGGAGCCGCACGGAAGAGCCGGTGCGCGCACCGGCAGACGGCGAAGTTGTGATCCAGGTTTTGTACCTGTCGCTGGACCCCGCCATGCGCGGCTGGATGACCGACAGGCCTTCGTACATTCCCCCCGTTGGCATCAACGAGGTGATGCGCGCGCTGGCCGTGGGCAAGGTCACGGCCAGCAAGAACCCCAAGTTTGCCGTTGGCGACCACGTGACCGGTCTGCTGGGCGTGCAGGAATACGCCTACTCCAACGGCCAGGGCCTGACCAAGGTCGACCCCAAGCTGGCACCCCTGCCGGTCTACCTCAGCACCCTGGGCATGCCCGGCATGACCGGCTACTTTGGTCTGCTGGAAGTGGGCCAGCCCAAGGCCGGTGACACCGTCGTCGTGTCCGGCGCTGCCGGTGCGGTGGGTTCGGTGGTGGGCCAGATCGCCAAGATCAAGGGCGCCCGTGTCGTCGGCATTGCCGGCGGTGCCGACAAGTGCCGCTACCTGGTCGAAGAGCTGGGCTTTGATGCGGCCATCGACTACAAAACCGAGAACGTGGCCGAAGCCCTGAAGACGCATTGCCCCAATGGCGTCAATGTTTTCTTCGACAATGTGGGTGGCGACATTCTGGATGCCGTGCTGACCCGCCTGGCACGTGGCGCACGTGTCGTGATCTGCGGCGCGATCTCGCAGTACAACAACACGACACCCGTCAAGGGCCCGGCCAACTACCTGTCCCTGCTGGTGCAGCGCGCCACGATGACCGGCATTGTGGTGTCCGACTACTACGACCGCGCCGGTGAAGCGGCCATGGTCATGGCAGGCTGGATTCAGTCTGGAAAGCTCAAGACCCGCGAAGACATCGTGGACGGCCTGGACGCTTTCCCCCAGGCGTTTGACATGCTGTTCTCTGGCGCCAACAACGGCAAGCTGGTGCTCAAGGTCGCCTAAAGCGCTCCGGCCGGGGGCTACAAGTCGTTTTGGCCTGTAGCCCTCGTGAAATATAGATTTATAGCTATCATTTGTATAGCTTCCTTCCTGGTCTGAGGTGATTTCGGTAGGGTTGCACACCACGCATCGCATACTGTGGGGTCAACCACCGGAGTCCACCATGATCAAAGTTGTAGTTTTCGACGCCTACGGCACCTTGTTCGATGTGTACTCGATTGGCGCCCTGGCCGAGCAGCTGTACCCCGGTCAGGGCAGCGCCATCTCTGCCCTGTGGCGCGACAAGCAAATCGAATACACCCGGCTGATCACCCTGTCGGACCCCAACGGCGCAACGGGCAGCCGCCACTACCAGAATTTTTGGGAGCTGACGCGGCTCTCGCTTCGCTACACGCTGGCGCGCCTGCGGCTCGCGCACAGCCAGGCCCACGAAGATGCGTTAATGGGCCAATATGCACAGCTCAAACCTTTCCCCGAGAACCGTGGCGTGCTGGCGCAACTGAAGGCTCGGGGCATGGAGACGGCCATTCTGTCCAACGGCAGCCCCGAGATGCTGGCATCCGCCGTGTCGGGTGCGGGCCTGGAGGGCTTGCTGACCCGGGTGATTTCGGTCGACAGCATCCGGCTCTTCAAAACGGCGCCGCAGAGCTACGGCCTGGTGTTGAAGGCTTTCGCGGTCAGCGCCCCTGAAGTGCTCTTCGTGTCGAGCAACGCATGGGATGCCTTGGGCGCAACCTGGTTCGGCTTCACCACGCTGTGGGTCAACCGGCAAAACTTGCCCTTTGAGACCCTGGGGCCCCCACCCAGCCACACCGGGGCCGACCTGACCGCGGTCCTTGCCGCGGCGGCCTGAGTCGCGCACCGCACAAATTATTTCCCGCAAACCGCTCTGGCTTTTTATACTGGTCATCAGGCGGTGCAGGCGTGGTTCGCCACAGCGCGCAGACCGTGAAAGGACTTTTGGAATGCCATATCCGAATGTTGGTCAAATTCCGCGGTATCCGCGGGCCCTGGTCGGGGTCTGTGCCGCCCTGCTTGCCAGCCTGGCCTGGGCCGATGTCGACCAGACAGTGCTTGAAAAGGCCGAAGCGCTACTGAAATCCGGCAAAGCCGAAGAGACATACCGATTGCTGGAACCCCTGGAGCTTGATGGTGCCGGCGACCCCGTTTACGACTACCTGCTGGGCACCGCCGCGCTGGACAGCAACCGCCCCAGCAAAGCCAGCTTTGTCTACGAACGCATCCTGGCCGTGGCACCCGGCTTTGTGGGTGTGCGTGCCGACATGGGCCGGGCCTACTTCGCGTTGGGTGACTATGGCCGCGCAAAAATTGAATTCGAATCCGTGCTGGCCACGCAAAGCCTGCCACCCGATCTGCGCCGCACGGTCGAGCAGTATGCAAAGGCCGCCCAGGCCCGGTCAAAGAACCAGCGGACGGTGGTTTCAGGCTACGTCGAAGCCGGAATCGGTGCAGATACCAACATTGGCAGCGCGACCGCTCTGTCATCGATCAACCTGCCGGCCATTGGCCTGTATGCGCCAGCACCGCCCACTGGTCAAAAAACTGCTGACAGCTTCAGTATCGTCAGCGTGGGGGCGGAAATCAACCACCAGTTGACAGACCAATGGGGGCTGTATGGCGGCGCCGACTACCGTAGGCGCGCCTACCAGTTGTACACCGAATCCGGCTATGCCACGCTGGACAGCCGGGCGGGCGTGAGCTACTCCGGGGGCGACTGGCTGGTGCGCGCAGGGCTCACGGGCGGCCAGTATTCCCTGAACCAGATCCGTCTGCGCGATACGGTGGGTGCCACCCTGGATTGGCGCATGACCGTTGACACCAACAGCCAATGGTCGCTGGGCGGCGCCTACACCGACGCCACCTACACCGACCCGGCAACGGCCAACCAGAATACACAAACCTCTGCACTCACCGCGGGGTGGTTGACGTCCTTCAGCGACGGCAGCGCCGTGTTCAGCCTGACGGGCACATTGGGCATGGAGAAGGGCGTGGGCGGCCGTGACGACGGGGACCGGCGGTTTTACGGCCCCCGCCTGACCGTGCAAAAGAGCTTCAATGAAAAGTTGGGCGGATACGCCTCGGTGGGCGCCACGTTTTCCCGATTCTCGGGCACCAACTCGTTGTACCTGTTGCAGCGCGAGGAGTCCTTGTACGACCTGACCCTGGGCGTCACCTGGTCGGGGGGCAGTGGCTTTTCGCTGCGGCCGCAGTTCAGCGCCATCCGCAATACCAGCAACGCGGCCCTGTACGGGTACGACAAGAACGACTTTTCAGTCAACGTCCGTTTTGATTTCTAGATCGGATCACCATGCAAGCACTCTCTAACCGGTCGGCGCCCAGGACTCACTGGCTGGCGGTATGGATCGCGACCATGCTGTGCGGGCTGGTTGTGCCTGCCTGGGCGCAAAACAGCGCTGCCAAAGTGATGTCCGTGGCGGGAACCGCATCCGCCACCGATGCGCAAGGACGCGTGCGCCCCATCGTCAAAGGCGCCGATGTGTACACCGGCGACAGGGTGGTGACCGCAGAGTCGGGCCTGGTCCAGATGCGCCTGCACGACGGCGGCTACCTCTCGGTACGGCCCGGAACGGAGATGGTGATTGACCAGTTCGTCCACAACGAGAAGGACGCGAGCCAATCCAGTTTTCTGGTGTCCCTGCTGCGGGGCGGGTTTCGCTCCATCACCGGCCTGATTGGGCGCAGCAACCCCAGTGGCTACCAGATTCGCACGTCTTCGGCCACGGTCGGTATTCGCGGTACCGACCACGAGCCGATGCTGGTACTGGACACGCCCGGCATGCAGGCGCAGGACACGCCGCCGGGCCTGTACGACAAGGTCAATGAAGGGGAAACGTTTATTCGCAACAAGAACGGCGTACTGGCACTGAAGGCCGGCGACGTCGGCTTTTCGCCGATTGCGACCGACACGCCTCCGCAGGTCTTGTTGAAAATTCCAAACTTCTACCGCTTGCAGCTCAGGATCGACACCAGCGATGCGAAGGACGCGGCGGATGGCCGGCCGGACGGGGCCAGGCGCCCAGGTGCAGCCGGTGATCTGTTGCGCCCATCGGTTGCCGCCAGACGCGAGGCACTGTCCAACATGGACGGAAGGCCAGCACCCGTCGGCACCATCGCGCCAGTCCCCGCGCCAGCACCGGTCGCACCCTCTGCCGTTGCACCCGCCACGCCCCTTTTGACCACTGAACAGAAAAGGGCGATTCTGCAGACCCTTACGCCCCTGCAGAAATAGCCCACTTTTCATTTGGAGACCCGCCATGAAGCCACTATGGATTGCTAGCTACGCACTCGCGGCACTCTTTTTCCAAAGCGACGCGGCCGCTGCTCCGGCTGGCACGCTGCTGTTCGCACAACCGGGCACCCAGATTGTCGGAACCACGGGCACCGCGCGCGCAGCCACCAAGGGAGATCTTTTGCAAAGCGGGGAGCGTTTGTTGACACCGCCGGGTGCCATGTCCCAAGTCCTGCTGCCCGATGGCAGCCTGATCGGCATGCGACCGGATTCCGAGGTCCGCATCGATCTGCCACCGGCAGGGTCTGACGCCACGCCGCCCGTCGTATCGCTCGTGAACGGTAGCGCACGGGTGATCAGCGCCGACCTGCTGGACGCGAAAAAGCTGACGAACTTTACTTTGCAATCCGGCAACGCGACCGTGAAGCTCAAGGGCGCCGACATGGAGTCGGCCGTCATCAAAGCCAATGACAAGGCTCCCCCAGGCGCAAGCGCGCCGGGCAGCTACCAGCGCCTGATGGTTGGGAGCGGCAGCGTCAGCAATGCCAACGTGGCGACCGCGCTCAACGCCGGGCAAATCAACTTTGTGGGGGCGCCCAACACAGCGCCGGTCACCCTGGCAGGGGTTTCGCCCAATCTGTTCGCCACAGGTCGGGTAGCGCCGCCCACGGCCTCAAACATCGGCACGACGCCCAAGGGAACAGGCTCCCCGTCATCGCCCCCATCCGTCGCAGCTCCCAAGCCCGTCGCTAATCCACCCACAGTCAGCGTGCCCTCGCTGCCGGTAGTGCCTGCCCCACCTGCCGTGGTGAAGCCCTGCACCCGCTTCATCGGCAAGACCTGTATCCAGTAGTTCAGGACCACAGGTCCAGCGGGGGGTCGGCCACGACGGCGCGCAATATATCGGAGCGCGACACAAAACCGGTCACCCGGCCTTCTTCATCCACCACTGGCAGCCCGGGCAAACCAGAGTCCAGCAGCACGCGGGCCACGCGGCGAATGTCCGTGTCAGCCGAAACACTGGGCACGGGGGTCCACATCACGTCCACCACGCTTTGCATCAGCAACGCGCGCCACACCAGCGCATGGCTGTCCGGGCCGGGCATGCGTTCGGGGTGCATCAGGTCGGCGCGGGTGATCAAGCCAACCAGCATGCCCCCTGTTGCGACCACCGGCGCCTGACCGAGCCGGTTTTGAGCGAGAACCTGCCACGCCTGCTCCACGGAAGACGTGTCGGCAATGGTGACCACGGGGTGGCTCATCACCGCGTCCACCCGCGTTAGGGGATGGCGCGGCAAATCGGGCTTGCGGGTTTGCTCGTAAGCGGCCAGGGCCGTGCGGTGCGCCACATCGCGCGGTACGGGGGGCACCGCCTCGGAAAACCGGGCCGGATTCTGGTCCTGAGGGTCCAGCCCAACGGGGGCCACCACGTGGGAACGGCTGGCCCGGGAGATCGGGCCGACCTGACGCAGCTCTTCCATCGAACCGCGAAACATACGTCCTGCCTTGCCATATACCGAGAACATTGGTGCAACTCCTGTTGGCTCGCCAGCGACCCGCGCAGCGGCGGAGCGTGGGGACTATTCTTGCAGGAAAAGCGACTGCAAGTCACTGAGAAAATCAAAGCCCCGTTGCGTGGGGCGTACACGGGAAAAGTCACGTTCCAGCAGCCCCTTGCGCTCGGCCTCCTGCAAGGCCGCCTCAATGGCGGTCAGCGCCAGGCCGGTGCGCTCCGAAAAGTCCCGCAGTCCAAAGCCGTTGCGCAGGCGCAGGGCGTTGAGCATGAATTCAAACGGCAACTCGCTGCGTACCACCTCTTCGTCCTGCGACACCGCGTTGCCGGCCAGGGCGTGGTCCATGTACAGACGTGGCTCGCGAAAACGCACCTGGCGCACCACGCGGTGGGCAAAGCTGAGCTTGCTGTGGGCTCCGGCGCCGATGCCCAGATAGTCGCCAAACTGCCAGTAATTGAGGTTGTGCTTGCAGCGGTGGTTCTGCTTGGCATAGGCCGACACTTCATAGCGGTCCAGCCCGGCCACACCGGTCAGTTCGGTGATGTGGTCCAGCATGGCGTAGGCCGTGTCGTCCTCGGGGATCACCGGGGGGAACTTGGCGAAGTAGGTGTTGGGCTCGATGGTCAGGTGGTAGATGGAGATGTGCGGCGGCGCAAACGCCAACGCGGTCGCCATGTCCTCGCCTACCTGCTCCATAGACTGCCCCGGCAGCGCATACATGATGTCCAGGTTGAAGGTGTCAAACGACTGTGCCGCCTCCTCCACCGCTGCCAGCGCCTGGGCGCGGTCGTGTACCCGGCCCAGCGCCTTCAGGTGGGCGTCGTTAAAGCTTTGCACACCAATGGACAGCCGCGTGACACCGGCCTGGCGGTAGGCGCGAAAGCGGTCTTTCTCGAAGGTGCCGGGGTTGGCCTCCATCGTGATTTCGCAATTGGCCTCCAGGCGCAAGCGGGCGCGAATGTCACCCAGCAGCCGGTCGATGGTGGCCGGCGCGAACAGGCTGGGCGTGCCACCGCCAATGAAGATGCTGTGGATGCTGCGGCCCCAGATCAGTGGCAGCGCCGCCTCCAGGTCGGCCACCACCGCGTCCACGTAGCGCTGCTCGGGCAGCGCATCGCCGGGTTTCTCGTGGGAATTGAAGTCGCAGTAGGGGCACTTCTTCAGGCACCACGGCAGGTGCACGTACAGCGACAGCGGTGGCAACGCGGCCAACTGCAGCGTGCCTGGGCGCATGTAATGCTGGATGTCGTGGCGAACGGCGGGCTCGCCGGTTGCGCTGGGGGGTGTCGTGGGAACTATGGGGATCATGCCAACCCTTCGGGGGCCTGGGCGGCAGAGCGTTCTGCGCAGGTAAAAGGAGGAGCCCGCAAAGCGGGCGGGGGACACGGAGCAGAGCGCTCTGCCGCCCAGGCACCCAGCAAGCGCAAGGCTCCAAGCATGGGACTGCCGCTGTGCATCATGCCATCCAATGCTCGCGGATCAATGCCGACATGGCCTTGGCCGACCGCCCACGGTGGCTGTTGGCATTCTTCACTTCATTCGGCAACTGCGCAAAGGTCTGGCCAAACTCCGGTATCCACATCACCGGGTCAAAGCCGAAGCCGTTGCTGCCCACTGGCGCGCGCGCAATTTGACCGACCACGCGGCCCACCGCAATCAAGGGCTCGGGATCGTCGGCGCTGCGCACGGCCACCAGGGTGCTGACCAGCGCGGCGCGGCGGTTGTCGATAGTGCGCATCTGCTCCAACAAGGCGCGCACATTGTTGTCATCCCCCTTGGCATAGCCAAACTGGGTGGCATAGTAGGCCGTGTCAACCCCGGGCAAACCGCCAAAGGCGTCAACGCACAAACCCGCGTCATCCGCCAGCGCGGGCAGACCGGTGTGCAGCGCGGCGTTGCGCGCCTTGGCCAGCGCATTTTCGACAAAGGTGCGGTGCGGCTCCGGTGCCTCGGGTACGCCCAGATCGCCCTGGGGCACCAGCGTGCAGCCCAGCGGCGTGAGCATGGCTTGCAGCTCGGCGAGTTTGCCCTGGTTATTGGAGGCAAGAACAATCTTCACGGCTATAGCCCTCGTGGAATAAGGTTTGCTAGCTACTATTTTGATAGTGATTTCTGCTGCAAGACCATCAGTTCCGCAATGCCTTTTTCCGCCAGCGTCAGCAGGGCATCCATCTCGGCACGCGAAAAGGCGGCGCCTTCGGCCGTGCCCTGCACTTCGACAAAATGGCCTGCACCGGTCATCACCACATTCATGTCGGTGTCACAGGCCGAGTCCTCGGTGTATTCCAGATCCAGCAAAGGCGTGCCCTGCACAATGCCCACCGAAATCGCCGCGACGGACGCAATGATGGGCGACTCGGTGATCTTGCCGGCGGCCAGCAAGCCATTGACCGCGTCCTGCGCCGCCACAAAGGCACCGGTGATGGCGGCGGTACGGGTGCCGCCGTCGGCCTGCAACACATCGCAGTCGAGCTGGATGGTGCGCTCTCCGAGCTTCTTCAAGTCGAACACGGCGCGCATCGAGCGGCCAATCAGGCGCTGGATTTCCTGGGTGCGCCCGCTTTGCTTGCCACGCGCGGCTTCGCGGTCGCTGCGGGTGTGCGTGGCGCGCGGCAGCATGCCGTACTCGGCTGTGACCCAGCCTTCGCCACTGCCACGCTTGTGGGGCGGCACTTTTTCTTCCACCGACGCAGTGCACAGCACCCGGGTGGCGCCAAACTCGATCAGCACCGAACCTTCGGCGTGCACGGTGTAGCCGCGGGTGATGCGCACGGGGCGCAGGGCATTGACGGGACGCGCGTGGGCGCGAACAAATTCAGTCATGAACAACCTCAGGAAAAAAGGAGATCAGCCCTTGCGTGCAGCAGAGCGGCGAATGGCCTCGTTGATCTCGGCGATGGAGCGCTCAATGGCAGCGTCGTCCAGATCGTCGACACTCGAATCCAGCCAGCCAGCCTGCACGGTGGACGCAAAAACTCCGTCGTCAATCGAGTCCGTCGAAATGCTTCCACGGGTGGATTCGAACGTGTCGGGGGTTTCCCACTCCATGGCGATCACGGTCACGTTGTCACTGTGGGCACCGGCCTTGATCAGCGCACGCTCCACCAATTCAGGGGCCGACGTACCCACCGGCTTCTGCCCCAACTGGTAGACGATTTCCGCATCATCCAGGCTGCCCCACAGACCGTCCGAACACAACAACATCCGGTCGCCCTGCAACAGGGACACCGGCCCCGTCACATCAAACACCGGCTTCGTGGGAGAACCCAGACAGGTGTAGAGCACGTTGCGGTTGAACTTGTCGGGCAGCGGCACATCGGGTTTGTTTTCCTGGTGCTGCTCGATGTAGGAGTGGTCGCGCGTGCGTGCCAGCAACTCGCCATGGCGCACAAAATACAGCCGTGAATCACCGCAATGCACCCAGTGCGCCACACCATTCTGCACAATGGCTGCCACCAGTGTGGTGCGTGGCGTGTCCATCAAATGCTGCTCGGCGGCATACCGCAGGATCTGCCGGTGGGCCGCCATGATGGCCATGGTGAAAAAGGCCTTGGGGTCTTCGATTTCGGGTCGGGCTTCCTTTTGGTACAGCGCGGAAATGGCCTGCAGCACCATCTGGGCGGCAACCTCGCCCTCGGGGTGCCCGCCCATGCCATCCGCCAGCAAAAAGAGACCGGACGCCTTGGTATAGCAATACCCCATGCGGTCTTCGTTCTTTTCACGGCCCCCCTTGCGGCTGATCTGGAATACGGAAAATTTCATTCGGACCTCCGCCGAGCCGCCTCAAGGTGGCCGACGCCCCCTCGGGGGGCAGGGAACATTGTGACCGTGGGGGCCTTCATTTCGGTTTGACACCCACGTTGGAGACTCCGAGCACACTGCGTTTGGTGTCGGTCACCATGGTGTCAAACTGCATTCGTACTTTTTCGCCCACACTCAATTTGGTGTAGCGACGCTCGCCTTCACGGCTCAACTCTTTTTGCAAGGCAAAAATGGACTGTGGCCTGGACAGCGGGTCCAGCGACATGCACCACTCCACCACCTCGATCAGGTTGTCGGAGTAGACGCCGCGCAAACGGGCCAATGCAACCGCAATGCGGTCTTTTTCCAGACGCTGCGGCGCCTCGTTGGGCGGGTAGCCCTGCATGCAGGCGTAAATGCAAGCGCCAATCGCATAGATGTCGGTCCACGGTCCCATGGAGGCGTCGCGCCGGTACATCTCGGGCGCGGCAAACCCGGGGGTGTACATGGGGCGGATGAAGTTACCTTCCTTGCTCAGCACTTCGCGGGCGGCACCGAAGTCGATCAGCACCGACTTGTTGTCATCGGTAATGAAAATATTGGCCGGCTTGATGTCCAGGTGCAGCATCTTGTGCTGGTGCACGATGCGCAAGCCGCGCAGGATTTCGTCAAACAGCGAGCGGATCGTGGACTCGCGGAACACCTTGCTTTGTTTCAGATCACGCGCGGTGACGATGAAGTCCTGCAGGGCTGCGCCCTCCAGGTAATTCATGACCATGTAGACGGTTTCGTTCTCGCGGAAGAAGTTCAGCACGCTGACCACGGATGGGTGGGAAATCTGCGCCAGCGAGCGCCCTTCTTCAAAAAAACTCTTCAGACCCAGCCGGTACAGCGACAGCTTCTCGGGCTGCACCTGGGGCAACAGCTCGCCGGGCGCGCGCGTGGCCAGTGACGACGGAAGGTATTCCTTGACGGCAACCTGCTGGCCATCGGCATCCAGTGCCAGATACACCAGGCCAAAACCGCCCGCAGCCACTTTGCGGATGATTCGGTATCCGCCAATGGTCGTATCGGGGGGCAAGGGTGCTGGTTTGACCTTCGACATAAATTAAGAGCTACACCTTCGTCTGATCCGGCTGAACCGGGTTATTCTCAGGGCCGTTTCATGAACCGAGAACACGCAATGCCAGTTTATAGCATGACAGGTTACGCCAGCGCACAACACGGCACTGGCGCAACACTTCCCGACACGGATAGCAAGGCCCCCAGCGGCCAGCTCGGTCTGGAAATACGGTCGGTCAACAGTCGTTTCCTGGATTTGTCGTTCCGGCTCCCCGAAGACCTGCGCGCATTTGAGCCCGCGTTGCGCGACCTGCTGGTCGGCTCCCTGAAGCGCGGAAAGGTGGAGGTACGCGCCTCCATAGAAATGAATTCCGCCAGCAATATTACCGACCCCACGCCCCGCATGCTGCAACGCCTCAATGCCGTGCAGGACAACGTCAAAGCCTGGCTGCCGACCGCGGCCCCGCTGAGTGTGGCCGACGTGATCCGCCTGTCGTCCGCCGAACAGACCGGCACCCACGACTGGAGTGCTGTGGTGTTGCCGCTGGCCGACAAGGCACTCAAGGCGCTGCTGGCGGCGCGCCAGCGTGAAGGCAGCCGCCTGTCCACCATGCTGCTGGACCACCTGGCCCAGTTGCGGGCCCTGGCACAGCAAGCGGTGCCGCTGATCCCCCAACTGGTGGAGCAAAACCGCCAGCGCTTCCTGGCACGCTGGAAAGAGGCCATGGCCCTGACCGACGGTGCCACCTTGCCCGAAGCGGCGCAGGACCGGGCGCTGACGGAGGCCACGGCCTTTGCCATCCGCATCGATGTGGCAGAAGAAATCACCCGCCTGAGCTCCCATCTGGACGAAATCGAGCGACTGATCACCAAGGGCGGAGAAATCGGCAAACGGCTGGACTTCCTGATCCAGGAACTGCACCGCGAGGCCAACACCATGGGCTCCAAATCGGCGGCGCTGGAATTGACCCACATCTCTGTGGACATGAAGGTCCTGATCGAGCAAATGCGTGAACAGGTCCAGAACATAGAATAGGTCGATCCTCAAACCGCCCCTAGAGCCCCTTTCCATGGACTACCCCGGAAACCTGTTTGTTGTCGCCGCCCCCAGTGGAGCCGGTAAATCCAGCCTGGTCAAAGCCCTGCTGGAACTGGACTCCCACGTCCAGCCCTCGGTCTCACACACCACCCGGCCGCCCCGGGGCCAGGAAAAACATGGCCGGGAGTACTTCTTTGTCTCCGAGCAGGAATTCGACGCCATGGTCGCCGCCAACGGTTTTGTCGAATGGGCCCATGTGCACAACTTCCGCTACGGCACCTCCAAGCGCGCCATCGAGGAGCGCATGGCCCAGGGCGCCGACGTGATCCTGGAAATTGACTACCAGGGCGCCATCCAGATCAAGAACATCTTCGCCAACGCCATCTCCATCTTCATCCTGCCTCCCAGTTGGGAAGAGCTGCGTTCACGGCTTGAACGCCGTGGCGAAGACGCGCCGGAGGTCATCGACGTGCGCATGAAAAACGCTGCTATCGAGGTCGCGCAGGTAGCCAAATTCGACTTCGTTATAATCAACGAGCTGTTTGACCGTGCGCTTTTCGATTTGAAGGCCATTGTTCACTCCCAGCGGCTCAAATTTGCAGCGCAGCGTCGTGCCCGAGCCGAAACATTCAAAGCGTTGCTCATCCCCTAGTCTTTCGGAGAACTCCATGGCCCGTATTACTGTAGAAGACTGCCTGTTGCAGATCCCCAACCGTTTCCAGCTGGTGCTGGCCGCGACCTACCGCGCCCGCATGCTGAACCAGGGCCACACGCCCAAGATCGAGAGCAAAAACAAGGCCGGCGTCACCGCCTTGCGTGAAATTGCCGCGGGAAAAATCGGTATTGAAATGCTGAAAAAAGTCCCTCTCTAAGCGTTCACACCGCCGAAAAAGCACCGCATGCGGTGCTTTTTTTTGCGCTTTTGCACCCCTGCGCCGTCAAAGTTTTTGTGGCGCGCTACATTTGAGCCATGGGTACCCCCGTCAAACCAACACCCCGCAAAGACGCACCGGCCACCAACGGCGCGCCAAGCTCCGACCTCCATCCGGCGGCCATCAACGCCGCTGCGGCCAGCTTTGCCGGATTGACGTCCAAACTGGACTACCTGTCGCCCGAGGATCTGGAGAAGGTCCGGCTGGCCTACCGCTTCGCGGACGAGGCCCACCTGGGCCAGCTGCGCAACAATGGCGAGCCCTACATCACCCACCCTATCGCGGTGGCAGCCCAGTGCGCCGAATGGAAGATTGATGCACAGGCACTGATGGCTGCGTTGCTGCACGATTCTCTGGAAGACTGCGGCGTCACCAAGACCGAACTGATTGAGCGCTTTGGCTCACCCGTAGCCGAACTGGTGGATGGGCTGACCAAGCTGGACAAGCTGCAATTCAACACCCGCGAGGAAAACCAGGCCGAGTCCTTCCGCAAGATGCTGCTGGCCATGGCCCGCGATGTGCGCGTCATCCTGATCAAACTGGCGGACCGTTCGCACAATATGCGCACCCTGGCGGACGTGCCCAGGGCCAAATGGACCCGCATCGCGTCAGAAACCCTGGACATTTATGCACCCATTGCCCACCGCCTGGGTCTGAACCAGACCTATCGCGAACTGCAGGACCTGTCGTTTCGGTACCTGCGGCCCTGGCGCTACACGGTACTGTCCAAGGCAGTGACCAAGGCCCGCAGCCGGCGACGCGACCTGATCCAGAAGGTGCAAAAAGAAGTGGAAGCCGCCTTTGCGGCAGCCGGCATCTGTGTGCGCATTGCCGGACGGGAGAAGACGCTGTTTTCGATCTACAAGAAGATGGACAGCAAACACCTCAGTTTTGCGCAAGTGACCGATATATACGGTTTTCGCGTCATAGTGCCGCAAATTATCGACTGTTACACGGCGTTAGGTGTTTTGCACCAACTCTACAAACCGCTGCCCGGCAAGTTCAAGGACCACATTGCCATCGCCAAACTCAATGGCTACCAGTCCTTGCACACCACGCTGGTAGGGCCATCCGGCGTCAACGTGGAGTTTCAGATGCGCACCGAAGCCATGCATGTGGTGGCAGAGTCCGGGGTGGCGGCACACTGGCTGTACAAGGTCAACAAACCCGAGGATGCGCCGTCCGACCGCCTCGGCACCAAATGGCTGCAGTCGCTGCTGGACATCCAGGACGAAACCCGCGACGCAGGCGAGTTTTGGGACCACGTCAAGGTCGACCTGTTTCCGGACGCGGTGTACGTCTTCACCCCCAAAAGCCAGATCATGGCCATGCCGCGGGGCGCGACCATTGTCGATTTCGCGTACTCCATTCACAGCAATGTTGGTGATCGCACGGTATCGGCACGTATCAATGGCGAACAGGTTCCATTACGCACCGAGCTCAAGAATGGCGATGTCGTCGAGGTGGTCACCGAAACCACGGCCACTCCCAACCCGGCCTGGCTGGGCTTTGTGCGCACCGGCCGCGCCCGGTCCAAAATCCGCCACCACCTGAAAACCCTGGCCCACACCGAGTCAGAGGAACTGGGCGAAAAACTGCTGACACAGGCGCTTCGGGCTGAGGGAATCGAACTTTTCCCGGACGGAGACCCGGTTTATGAACCTATTTGGGAAAAATTGCTGCGCTTTACCGGCAGTAAGAATAAGCATGAACTACTGACCGACATCGGCCTGGGCAAACGCATCGCCCATATTGTGGCCAAACGCCTGGTCCATTTGCTCGCAGACAGCGGCCAGCGCCCTGATGCCTTGTTGCTGACCCGGGAGCGCTTCACCGCGCACGAATCGACCTCACAAGGCTCCATCACCTTGGACGGCAGTGAGAACGCATCCGTCCAGTTTGCCAAGTGCTGCAGGCCCATACCAGGGGATAGCATCGTCGGCTACTTGGGGCGAGGCGAAGGTTTGGTCGTACACGTCCACGACTGCCCGGTGGCCAAGAAACTCCTGTACAAGGATGCCGAGCGATTCATCAATGTCGACTGGGCGGACGAACCGGTGCGCGCCTTCGAGACTGGCGTCATGGTCACCGCCAAGAACGGCAAAGGCGTGCTGGCCAAGGTCGCCGCAGCACTGGCGGCGGCCGAGGCCGACATCGTGCACATCGACATGGGACACGACGGTGCCCAGGAAGACGTGGATTTCCGCTTTGTCATCGGGGTGCGGGACACCGGCCATCTGGCCGTCGTGCTGCGCAACCTGAGCCGGACTGCTTCTGTGATGCGCGCCGAACGGCGCAAGGTCGCTACACCGGCCTAGGCTTGGGCCGATTTACTCCGCAAGCGGGGCCGGCGGCGGGTAGCTGACCGCCAGCACTTCAATTTCCTCAACCCGTCCCGGCATGACCAGTTTCAGCGTGTCGCCCGTGCGGGCCTTGAGCAGCGTGCGGGCAATCGGCGAGATCCAGCTGACCTCACCCTGTGCGCTATTGGCTTCGTCAATTCCGGTGATCGTGACGGTTCGCTCCAAACCGGCCTCATCCGCATAGGTCACCGTCGCACCAAAGAAAATCTGGTCGTTGCCGAAGTGGACCGATGGGTTGGCGATTTCGGCAATTTCCATGCGCTTGGTCAGGAAACGGATACGCCGGTCTATCTCACGCAGCCGTTTCTTGCCATACAGGTAGTCACCGTTTTCGGAACGGTCGCCATTGCTGGCCGCCCAGTGCACCACTTCCACGATCTTGGGGCGCTCAACGTCGATCAGGTCGAGCAGTTCGCTACGCAACGCTGCGTAGCCTTGGGGAGTCATGTAGTTCTTGCCGCCCGCCGGAATGGGGGGCAGTTGCAGATCGTCATCGTCGTCTGCGTTGTCCGATTCTTTGGTGAAAGCCTTGTTCATGGGCGCCCCCTCATACGGTTCAGTTCAGGGCCGTACGAACAATATCTGGATATGAAAAAGCCCTGAAACATTGCTGTTTCAGGGCTATCCATTTGGTGCGGCTGGCAGGAATTGAACCCACGACCCCTTGGTTCGTAGCCAAGTACTCTATCCAACTGAGCTACAGCCGCGAAGCTAAAGATTATAGCACAGCCTTTTAGGCAGTTTGCGCCTTCAGGCCCAACAAGGCACGAGCCTCCTGCGGGCTGGCGATTGCACGGCCAGCCCTTTGCGCGCATTGGGCCAATTCTGCGATCAGGGCGCCATTGCCGCTGGCGCGGTCGCCACCGGGCAGGTAGAAGGTATCTTCCAGGCCGGTGCGCAGCATGCCACCCAGGTCGGCGGTCTTCTGGTGCACGGGCCAAATCTCGGCGCGGCCAATCAGCGTGGTTTGCCAGACACTGTCAGGTGCCATCCATTGTGGCAGCAGTGCCAGCAGGTCCGCATCGCAGGGCATGCCCGAGGCCACGCCCATGACCAGGTTGTATTCGGCGCGGCCCATCTCGGGCTTGAGCAGCCCCGCCTTGATGTACATGCCCACCGAGCGCACAATGCCCACGTCAAAACACTCGAACTCAGGGTGGGTGCCGCACTCCAGCATGACGTCCAGAAACTGCTGCACCTTGGACACCGGGTTGTCAAACACCATGGGCGGCC
>ERZ724516.415-NODE-415-length-26485-cov-5.919561_pt1 | contig 26485 bp, 28 predicted proteins | sample MGYA00376049_ERZ724516 | MGnify/ENA primary metagenome ERZ724516 (study PRJEB28724, sample SAMN07190886) | activated sludge metagenome | isolation source: activated sludge of sewage treatment plant in Hong Hong | place: USA: Christiansburg, Virginia | collected... | reverse complement strand
TGGCGAGGCCTTCCCAGCTATCCACCGTGCGCAACTCGACCGGCCGCTTGAGCTTTGCTGAAAGGTATTCCGCCAACGGACGGTAGGTGGCATCGTTCTTCTCGCGGTCGGGCTGAAAGAGGCCAACGCCAAGTTTGAGCGGCGGTTCGGCCGCACCAGCAACCGCCGGAAAAAGGCTCATCGCCAGGACGGCAAACAAGTGAGAAACAGTTTTCATAGGGGCTCCAGTTTTTCTAGTAGTCGAGGAATGGCGAAATTCCTTACAGGCCATATCGCCCACGCCCTGCCGGCCTTATTTTTCCAGCGTGTAAATAGCCGGCAGAAAGACTTCCGTCACACACAATACTTGCTGGCCCAGGTGATGCTCGGAGCGTCGCGCCCACAACTGGCGCGCTCCCGGTGCCCAAGGTGCCGCCAGACGATACAAGGCATGGCGCGCGTCGATCCGGAGGAATTCAAGTTTGCCGCGCTTGAAGCCGGGACAGGTAAATAACAGCGAACCCAGCGAACGACTGCCCAAACCCGCCAGCCAGCGGGTCAAACGACCATTGGTTGCGGTCGACAGCACAGAATGGGCAAAAATTACGGGCACACCATCGCATTCCAGCACGACCTCACGCCCATAAGCGAGTTGTTGCCGAGTCGCCTCGTCGGCAATCGGCTGCATCAAACCAGAGCGCAGCAGACGCACACGGAACTGCTGGCAGGCACGCTGACAACAGGCGGTGAGTGAATGCGGCTCACGCAGCCAGGAAACCAGCAGCGGGTCGGGCGCGCCGGAGCCGAGTTGGCGACGCCATTGCTGACGTCCCATTACTGCGGTCGCGGGGCTTTGTCGATGCCGCCGAGCTTGGTACCGGGCTTGATGCCACGCTGGGCAAACCAGCCGATGTTCATCTCCAGCGCATAGCGCGCCGGGACCCGGGCACAATGGTTGTTTTCCGTCTGCGGCTGCATGTCTTCGATATTGATGATGCTGCCCCCTTCATCGAGAAAGGCGACAGAGAGCGGCAGGAAAGTATTGCGCATCCACATGCAGTGGGTGTTTTTCTCGGTAAACACAAAGAGCATGCCGCGCTGCGGTGGCATCGTCTTGCGATTCATCAGGCCGGTCATGCGGTTCTGCTGATTGGCCGCAACTTCAGCCTCGATACGGTGAAAGCCGGCAGTCAATTCCATGACTGGCATCTCGGCCCATGTCGTGGCACCCCAAGCCACCAAAGCGAGTGTAGCGAGAATGTTTTTCATCGTTCAGTAAGCCTTATTGCCAGATTTGGTCTTGGACTTCTCAGCCTTGCTCTTGGTGCTCTTGGTGGCTTTGCCGCCCTCTTTCTTGGCTGTTGCCGTGGACTTTTTCGCCGGAGGGGCACTGTGCTTTTCTGCTGTTTGCCGTTTGACCCTGGGCGCCGAGTCCGTTGTGCTGATCACTTCCGCCGTTGGATCTTCTGCCGCACGCGGCGCTGCACCGCTGCTGGCCGCTCCACCCACCAAGGCCAGCGACAACAGTAACTGGATAATTTTCTTCATTCCATCTCTTTCACTTATTTGCTGACGAAACGGTCGAAACCGCCTTCAATCTGTTGCCACTCGCCTGGTTTCAAGTTGCTCACGGTTTGCGCACCAATCGCCGCCCGGATCAGGCGCAGCGTAGGATACCCGATGGCTGCCGTCATCCGCCGCACCTGCCGGTTTTTGCCCTCGGCGATCCTGATTTCCAGCCAGGCAGTCGGAATCGCAGCACGAAAGCGGATCGGCGGCTCACGCAACCAAAGGCCCGGTGGCTCATCAATCAGCCGCACTTTGGCCGGCCGTGCGGTGAAATCCGAGAGCGTGATACCGAGGCGCAAACGCTGCAGATCAGCCTCGATGGGCACACCCTCAACCTGCGCCCAATAGGTTTTTTCCAGCTTGTGTTTGGGGTCAGCGATACGCGCCTGCAGCTTGCCGTCATCGGTGAGGATCAACAAGCCTTCGCTATCGGCATCAAGGCGGCCAGCGACATAAACATCCTTGAGCGTAACGAACTCGCCCAGCGCCCGCCATTTACCTTCTGGTGTGAACTGGCTGAGAACGCCGTAGGGCTTGTTGAAGAGGACTAGCTTGGACACGGATCAGGACTTCTGGCGTTCGACGAAAACGTAATTTTCGCCGATTTTTACGGTTGACCGTGGAATCCGTTTGCGCTGGCCGTTCAGTCCGCTAACAAAACTGACTTGTCATCCCCGACTGCGGTGGCAGTCTGGTGTGCGTTTCGCGGCTGTCCCAAAATGTCATGGAATTGTTACGTGCGTTTCATGACATGTCGGAATCCAACACTTAAAATCGCCTGACTCGCTTGACTATCAAGAGCTGACGTTGCGCTCAGCAGACTGTCAGGCGCGTTGTCGATGCTTCAGGTGGCGACACCATCCGGTGAATTCAGCGATTCAAGGGGGCAGGGATGAAAACAAGAATCTCCATGGCTGCACTGGCGGGGTACTTCATCCTGCATTTACGTCTGCCCGACAACACTCAAGGAGTAAGAAAATGAAAAGTCGAATTCTGATTTTGGGTGCTGTAGCACTGTTGACCGCAGTGATTCCCGGGCTGGGTATGGCGCAACATGTGAACGGTGTTCTCGGGTCGCCCTCTGCCACCACGACTATCAGCGGCAAGCATCTGCCAACGCCCGATCCGAAATTCGGCGGCGTCATTAACCAGAAGGCCTCGGAATCGACCGGGTGGTGGGCGCCCCGTGTCGTGCCGCCGAAGAAGGCGCCCAATGTGCTGCTGATCATGCTGGACGATGCCGGGTATGCTGCGCCGGCGACGTTCGGTGGCGTCATCCCGACACCCGCTCTGGATCGCATCGCGAAAGACGGCCTGCGCTACACGAATTTCCACACCACATCGCTCTGCTCGCCGACGCGCGCCGCCCTGATCACCGGGCGCAACCATCACGTGGCCGGCTTCGGCACAGTTGGTGAAGTCGGGACCGGATTCCCCGGCTACAACTCGATCATCCGCAAGGAGAACGGCACAATTGGCACGATCATGAAGGAGAACGGGTACGCGACCTCGTGGTTCGGCAAGAACCACAATACCCCCTCCTATCAGGCGACGCAGGCCGGACCGTTCGATCAGTGGCCGAACGGCATGGGCTTCGAATACTTTTACGGTTTCATGGGCGGCGATGCCAGCCAGTGGCAGCCGAACCTCTACCGCAATACAACCGCCATTTACCCCTTCGAGGGCAAGCCGGGTTGGAACCTGACCACGGCCATGGCCGATGAAGCCATCCAGTACATGCGGAATATCAAGTCAGTGGCACCCGACAAGCCTTTCCTCGTCTATTACGTCCCCGGCGCTACGCACGCACCACATCATCCGACGCCGGAGTGGATCAAGAAGGTTAGCGACATGAAGCTCTTCGATGGGGGCTGGAACAAGCTGCGCGAGACCATCTTCGCCAACCAGAAGCGGCTGGGCATCATGCCGGCGGAGGCCCAACTCACACCCTGGCCGAAGGAACTGCCCGAGTGGGACTCGCTCAGCGATGTGGAGAAGCGGCTGTTCGTCAAGCAGATGGACGTTTACGCCGCCTACCTCGCCTATACGGACAACGAGATCGGCCGCGTCATTCAGGCGGTCGAGGATCTGGGTCAGCGCGACAATACCCTGGTCATCTATATCACGGGTGACAACGGACCGAGCTCGGAGGGTCTGCGCAACGGCTCGCCAAACGAGTTCACTGCCTTCAACGGCGTCGCCATGGAAGTCAAGCCCCAGCTTCTCTGGTATCCGTTCTGGGGGTCAGACAAGACCTTCCCGCACTTCGCGGCCGGCTGGGCGTGGGCGATGGCTACCCCGTTCAAGTGGGTAAAGCAGGTGGCCTCGCATTTCGGCGGGACGGCGCAAGGCGTGGCGATGTCGTGGCCCGACCGCATTACGGATAAAGGCGGCATCCGCCACCAGTTCCATCACATCATCGATATCACGCCGACCATCCTCGATGCCGCGGGTATCCATGTACCCGATACGATCAATGGCATCAAGCAGCGCCCGATGGACGGCGTCAGCATGGCCTACACCTGGGACAAGGCGAACGCCAGCACGGGAACGCATCACACCACGCAGTATTTCGAGATACTTGGCAACCGTGCGATCTATCACGATGGCTGGGTTGCAGCGACGACACCGGCGACGCTGCCGTGGCAGCTGAGCACCAAGCCGGCGCCCGACGTGATGACCGGCTACAAGTGGGAGCTCTACCATGTGAAGGAGGATCCTACCCAGTACAACGACCTTGCAGCGAAGATGCCGGAGAAGTTGAAGCAGATGCAGGACATCTTTTACCTTGAGGCCGCCAAGCATGACGTGCTGCCACTCGACAACACAACGCTGGCACGCTGGAACACGCCACGTCCCAACCTGACCGCCGGGCGCACCGAGTTTACCTACAGCGTCCCGGTCAGCGGCGTGCCCAACAGTGGCGCTCCTAAAATCCTCAATAAAAGCTTCACCATCACTGCCGAGGTGACGATTCCCAAGGGCGGGGCCGAAGGCATGATCGTCACCGATGGCGGGCGCTTCGGCGGCTACGGCCTGTTCCTGAGCAAGGGCGTGGCCGGTGTGCGCAGTGGCAAGCCGGTCTTCCTCTACAACCTGCTCGACCTCAAACGCACGGTCTGGGACGGCCCTGAGCTGAAGCCCGGCAAGCACACTATCGTCTTTGACTTCAAGTCCGCCGAGCCGGGTCTGGGTAAGGGAGGCACCGGGGTGCTCAGCGTCGATGGCAAGGAAGTGGCCCGCAAGACGATGGAGAACAGCATGCCAATCACCTTCCCCGAAGACGAGACCTTCGACGTCGGTTCGGACACGCGGACCGGAGTTGCGATGATCGAATATCGCTACGAACCGCCGTTCAAGTTCACCGGCAAGATCGATAAGCTGACCTTCAAGCTCCACCCCGAGCCTCAGGTAGTAACGAAGCACTGATGAATTCCGAGCATGCAAAACCGGGAATTGACGCAATGAAAAAGCTACTTGTTTTTGCTGCGGTCAGTGAAGCAGCCACCGGTCTGGCCTTGCTGCTTGTCCCGTCGCTGGTCGGCCAATTGCTGCTCGGCGCTGAGCTCACCGGCATCGCCGTGATCTTGGCGCGCGTGTCCGGCATCGCCTTGGTGTCCTTGGCGGTGGCCTGCTGGCCGGGCACACCGTTGTTGGCCATGCTGGGTTACGGCGCGGCCAGCGCGCTGTACCTCGCCTACCTCGGCCTCACCGGGGGGGCGAGCGGCATACTGCTGTGGCCGGCGGTCGTCCTGCATTTGATCTTGACCGTGCTACTGGCTCTGGCATCAAAAGGTGAACGAATAACGGCCTGAAGGGGCTGTACAACTCACTAACACTGAGCTGTCGTTAATGCTGACCGTATCGGGCACCAAGTTCTTCAAGGACAGTGATCTCAATTGAAGACTGTTACAGTCGACGGCGATTTTGGGGCAAATTTTTTAATCAAGGAAAACATGTGACTTCCCGGCACTTGAACCTGACAGCGTACGTCGTCGTCCTTGCCACCATCGCCGCCACGCCGGCCCATGCCGAACTCAGTGCCGAAGATCTGGCCAAGATCGCCCAGAATCCAGTCGGCAACCTGATCAGCGTGCCATTCCAGAACAACACCAATCTGAATGCCGGGCCGGACAAGCGGACGCAGAACATCCTCAATATCCAGCCGGTGATTCCAGTGTCGGTGAATGAGGACTGGAACATCATCACACGCACCATCGTCCCGGTCATCTCGCAGCCACTCCCGGATGGCGAGCGGACCAACGGCATCGGCGACACGGTGCTCACGGCCTTCCTCTCGCCGGCCAAGCCCGGGAACTGGATTGGGGGACCGGGCCGGTGATCCAGATGCGGCAAACTGCCGGTGAATACGCAGGTTTCTGCCTATTACAACGTGGTTGCGCCGGACAATGGCCCGAACTGGCAGATTCGCGCTCAGGTCCAGTTCATGTTCCCGAAATAGGCGGGGTAAGAGCCGTGCTGCCAATCTGTTGCGGTCGACGGCCGAAAAGCGGGTAAATAATTCGTCCACGAGCTGCCGCCGCTGGCGCAGTAAGCCAACAGTAAACGGTCGGGTTTTCCCGGCCAATTTGGGAGAGATCGATGCGAAACAAAATACTGGCCGCCGCTCTGGGCGCGGCCATCCTGAGTGGCGCCTGGCCCGCTTGCGCGCAAGGTGTGAAGCCGGGTGATACGCCCCCGGTAAGTACGGCGACCACCGGGATCAATGTACTGAAAGGCAACTGGGTGCGCCCTGATGGCGGTTACATTATCGCAATCAAGAGCATCGGGGTGAATGGTCAGCTCGATGCGATGTACTTCAATCCCAACCCGCTTCCCTTCGCTCGGGCACAAGCGGTGCGGGAGGGAACGGCACTGCGTGTTTCCCTCGAATTGCGCGCTGGTGGCTACAGCGGATCGACCTACGAACTCACCTATGATCCCGCCGCTGACCGTCTAACGGGAAGCTACTATCAGGCCGTGGCGAAGCAGCGCTACGAGATCTACTTCGTCCGCAAGTAGGCACCAAACAGACGGAAGACAGGCTGCAGGTAATGAAGAAGGAAACCGGACAGGCGTTGGCAGATTATCTGCAACATGAATGCCCTCACACCAGTAATCCGCTATCGCTCTATTCGCGCTAGCACGCTACAGACGCACTTCACCCAATATTCAGCGTCGAACGCCCACGCGGTTAACTCCCCCGTTCCGGTTGGTTGGACCAGCCCCTGCTACGCCAACATTCCCTGCCGCTCCGGGTTGGTTGATCCCGGGGTCAACCACGCCCACCCCGGGTGCGCCTACGCCAACGCGGGGGGCAACCCCGACGCCCGGAGCGCCGACACCGGGGGCTACTACAGGGCGCGCAACACATCCTTTGGGTACGCCAACGGTCTTGCAATAAACGACGGCACTCGCCGGCATGGCGGCGCAACCGAGGCCCAAAGCCAGCACTAAAGTTACAAATATTCGGTTCATCATTTACTCCCGCACAATAAAACAACCGCCAAAATTGGCACTTCAAGATACTGAACATCAGCTTACACCGACCGTACCCCAATGACTGGCGCGGGCAGATTTTTGGCGTCCGCTCCTGGCCCCGAGTGTGTCAAAACGTGTTGAGAAACTGGTGCCGTCAAGTTCATTAGTGACACCGCTGAATGTGAGAAATCTGGACAGAGACAGCCTGCGAATGCCAGACCAAGACACCTGCGGGGTCAGTTCAAATCGTCATTCCGGAAGTATTTGGTGCCCTTGATCGTCACATCAAGCGCCAGGCCATCCTCGGCCACCTGATACACCCAGACGCCGGGCGACACCATGATCGCCCCCTTGAGCGCCACGCCCTTGCCGCTGGAAAGAGCCTCGGCACTGGTCTGGGCGCTGGCCTCCCAGCCCGAACTGATGAAACGTTCAAGCGCCTGCCGATCCTGGAAGACAAAGACCAGCCCGAACTTCTTGATACCCATCCCCAGGCCGGCCTGGACCTCCATCATTTTCATGAAGGTTTCCTGCTTGGTTTGGTGGTTGACCGCGATACCGTTGCCAGTACCTCCGCCGGCGAAGAGAATCTTCATGCCGAAGTTGCTGAACACGGCGTAACCTGGTGCCGCTGCGACCGTCTTGCGCGCCGACGGCTGAACCGCATAGAGTTGTTTCAATACGGCATTGGTCGATTTGCGAACCTCTGCCCGTCCCGCCTCCTTGTCAGACTGCGCTTGCGCCACACCGGTTGCGACGAACAACAGCAAGCCGATCACCGTCATTTTCTTCAGGGTAGTCATCACGTGCATTTTCGTTCTCCTTGTTGTATCCGGAAGGCCCCCACAAGGGGTCACCGGCCCTGCAATTCGGCCACCAGGTGGCCAATTTCCTGATTATCCGGGAGCAACGCGGCAGCCTGCTTTGCGTAGGCCAGTGCACCTTTGCTATCGCCCCGCTCGCGGCTGATCGCGATCAGGGCATTGAGTATGTCGAGATCGGCCGGATGCCGCTTGCCGGCAGCGCGCAGAACGGCGAGCGCCGCATCCGGCTTGCCTGCGGAGTGCAGGGCGACAGCGTAAACATAAGCATAGCGGGCATTCTCGGGGGCCTGCCGGGCAGCTTTTGCGAGAGCACCGACGGCTTCACCCTGCCTGCCCTGACGGACCAGCGAGAGGCCCAGGGCGTGTTGCAGGTCGGCATTGGCCGGCTGGGCGGCAACGCCGCGGTGCAACACCTTTTCCGCTTCGGCCTCGCGCTGCTGCTGGCGCAGAAGATCGGCCAGATTGACGTAGGCAGCAGTCAGATTCGAATCGAGTGCGATCGCCTGTTCGTAGGCGGCAATCGCTTCGTTGCCCCGCCCCTGACGCCAGCGCAAGTTGCCGCGATTGACATTGACGGCCGGCCAGTCGGCATCGAGAGCGAGGGCCGCTTCGTATTCCTGCAGGGCTGTCTGTCGCGCCTCTCTGCGGTCCGAGGGAAGACGCTCGTCCGGCACATCGGCGAGCAGGCGCGCCGCCTCGATGCGTACGCCGCGCACGCTGTCGGCCAGCAGCGGCGCCGCGACCAGGGTACGGCTAGTCATATCGAGATTATCCAGCATGCCGAGCGCCGCGATGCGCACGCCCGGCGCCGGGTCGCTGGCCAGCCGACGCGCCGCGTCCAGCGTACCGGGGTGCGCCAGTGGCTGGGCCAGGGTCGCTGCCGTGGCACGCACCACCGCGGGCACATTGGCATCGCCGGCCAGCGCCAGCAGGTCGGGCAAGGCCGCCAGCCCCTTGCTCTGGGCGGCATGCAGCACTGGACCGTAATGCGGCCGCGCGCGCCAGGCCGTGCCGTACCACTGATCCATCGCGCTCGCCGCCCACGCCGGCTGGCGGTCGGTGTGGCACTGGGTGCAGGCATTCGGGCTGCCCAGCGTCGGCGACAGGTCGGGACGCGGAATGCGCAGGCTGTGATCCTGCCGGGCATGGATGACCATGTAGTTCTGCGTCGGCATGTGGCAATTCACGCACTGGGCGCCCTTGCTGCCCTCGGCGTGGCGATGGTGCGCCGGCAAGTCGAAGCTGGCCGGCGCATGGCAACGGGTGCACAGCGCATTGCCCTCGGCGCGCAGCTTCTGGGCGTGCGGCTCGTGGCAATCCATGCAGGTCACGCCGCGCTGATGCATCTTGCTCTGCAGGAATGAGGCCCAGACATAGACCTCTTCGCGCTGCTGGCCGTCGACGTGGTAATTGGGCGGCGTCAGCATGGCCAGGCGATGGCTGTCTTCAAGCGGCGCGCCGGCCTGGCGCGCCTCGGTCAACGTGGAGCGGCGCGCATGGCAGGCGGCACAGGAGTTCATGCCGGCCGGATCGGCCGGGCGCGCACGCACCGCCGAACCAGCTTCGGCCGAGGGCATCTTCCAGTCCGTCTGCCAGTTGCTGGCGAGCCGCACCAGGCCCTTGTCCTCGGCTGCACTGTAGGGTGCCTTCGCCCGGCCAGCCCACGCTACATGGCGTGAACCCTGGCCATGGCAGGATTCGCAGGCGACATTGATTTCGGCGAAGGTGGTGTTGTAGGTCCGGGTCGTCGCGTCATAGCCCTTGCGCAGGTCGGTCGAGTGACACTCAGCGCACTGCATGGCCCAGTTCTGGTAGAGCCCGGTCCAGTGCAGCGGATCCTTGTGGCTGATCTTCTCGTCCGGCTGCAGATGGAACCAGCGCTGGCCGCCGGCCTCTTTCGGCCGGCTGTCCCAGGCGATCTGCAAGGTCTGGAAACGCCCACCGGGAAAGGCGACCAGGTATTGCTGCAAGGGGTAGACGCCAAAGGTATGGCTGATCTCGAAATCGGCCAGCTTGCCATCCGCGCCGTCGGTGCGCACCATAAAACGCCCGTCACGTCGGAAAAAACTGCTTTCAATCCCGTGCTGCCGGAAGCGCGCCCCCGCAAAGTCGCCGAGCACGCCGGTTTCGGTGGCCACCTGCATGGCCAGCGCATGATGCGAACCCTGCCAGGCAGCATATTCTGCCTCATGACAGCCCTTGCAGACTGGTGCGCCGACGTAAGTAGCGGGCGCTACCACGGGGCCGACAGCGGCTACCGGGTTGGCGGCCGGCGCCGATATTTGCCACAGACCGACAACGACCGCCAAGGTAACCGTAAGCAGCAATAAGGCCGGTAGCAGCCATACCCGACGCCATCCAGCCGCGGTGGGCTGGACTAGCTGGGCTGAAGTTACGAGGGGGGAGCCGTGCCGACTTTTTTTGGCCATCGTTGGCTAGCTTTTTGATGCCTGAATTGTAAAGTGGAGGCAAAACTTTGCCCCCCACACGTCGACCTTACTCCCGCTCAGTGGGAACCCACGCGCAATTCGGCAAAGCGCTTAGCGATCAACAGCGACCACTTATCGAAGGCATTTTTCGCATACGTCCATGACTGGAAGGAGTTGAGGTAGCCACTCGCCCAGGTCTGGGCAGCGCCGACCGAGCTGGCATTGACGTCGGCCGCGTATTTTCGGCCGATCTGCGTATCGCGGCACTCAGCGATGACCTTGGCCGTCCCACCGTCGAGGAACTGCATCTCGACGCCGGTTTCACCGAGGTAGGGTGTTGACCCGGCCGGCCGGCCGCTCGCCACGCCGGAGCCAGCCTCGACGACGAAGCCGTAAGGCGTCAGCGTACCGGCGCTACTGCGCAATACCGAGGTTGGTATGAGGTCGGTCAGCGCGATGCGGATGACTACGACACCCGGCCCCGCCTTGTCGGCCAACTGCATTTGTTGCTGCAGGGCACCGCTCAGCGAACCATGGAAGTAATCTGTCAGAACCTTGAGGTCGCTTGGATCTATCGGTGCAGGCGTCTCATCATTGCTCGACGATGCGATGGAAACCATGATATTGGAAACCATTACCTTGTGGAACTGCCGAGCATCGACGTTAGTATCCCGCCAGCACTCGATGCCATCAACTGCAGGATTCGGTTTCAGACGAGCATAGTCACTGAGGAAGCCACTTTTCGTTAGCCTTGCACTGTCTGTCGCAGTCACGCTAGTGCCGCTGCCCATGACCGTGCCGTAGGTATCATTGTATGTCTGGCAACCCGCGAGCAAGCTCAGCCCGGCAAGAACGGCAAGAACGCCCTGCCTACTCCGGCCTGGAGCGGCAATGATTCTGCATTTGTTCATTGATGTTTCCCCTATTTAACTGCTTTGCTTTGTGTGACAACGAATGCTGGGCTAGAAAATTTTCTTGAAGATCCATTTCAACAGATCGAGAAAGGGAATCAGCGTCAGGACCACGGGAATCAGCGGAATGGCCGCTGCAATCAGCACTTCCTTGACGGTACTGGCGCTGACCGGCACGACGCCCTGCTGGCGAACCGACTGAAGGAGGGAATTAAGGTTCGATGCCAGTGACAGGTCCGGCGCAGTGGCGCGACGGGCATCGTCATCGTGATTCGCTTCGCTGGCAAGTCGCTCGCCCAGGGCAAGGTGGTGTCGGGTTGCGTAGCGGCCGAATTCGAGCATGGCCTTTTCCTGTGCGTCCGACAGCGGCCCGACAAAGACCAGAAGCGGTCCGATAAGCCAGGCGAGGCAAATAACCAGCCAGCCGGCCATGGTGAGCCACACGGTATTCGGGTCATGGGCGTTGTAGGCCAGTTCCTTCAGCATTCCCGAGGAAAGAACACAACCGATTGCAAAAGCAAAACCGGTGAAGATCGACGGGAAGATCGTTAGAAACCCGAGTCCGGCCGCGCGATCGGGGTTGTGGGACATCAGCCGCAGCGGGAGTCGCGAAATGGCATACAACAGATTGCTCAGAACAAGAAGTCGCCACAACCAGCGCAAGGCAAGAAACAGGAAAAGCGTACTGCTGACCATGAGTTCGTATCGGCCAGCCCAAGTGAGTGATACTTCGCTGCCCTGCAAGCTACCCTGCCAATTCATGCCGGCGATGGAAATCGCGTAGTCGGATACCGTCGTCGTCCAGGCAAAGGCGAGTATCAGAATCGAGGCCTCGGCAAGCCAGGACGAGCTGCGTCGATCAGCCTTGACGAGGGCTTCCTGATAAGACTGCAAGCCATTGTCGGCGACTAGCTTCGCCCGCGAGAAATTGTCGACGAGCAGGGTTAGGCGCACATTGGCGTGACGCTCGGTATAAACCATGACAGCAATGGCGATGCAGTAGCGCGCATACGTTGTCCAGTCGAGAAAGAACCCCCAACTCGCCTCGCGATTACCAACCAGAGCCTGTGCCACGGTCAGCAGAGCGAGCGGTAGCCAAGCCAGCATGACGAGCAGAATGACCGCCCGCAGGCGGGGAAGCTGATCCTCACCGATCAGCCTCAAATAGCCGAGAATTCGGTGAAAGGGGCCGCCCTTGATGATCGAAAAGCCGCCAACCGCCAACCCGGCTTCACTTTTCACGGGCGCCAACCTCAACTCCGGACAAACATCAATCAGCCGGGCGCCTATCGAACGACACGCCGGTTACCAATGGCGCCCGGTTGATTGATGCCAGGATCACGGCCAACTGCTGGTACGCCAACATTGCCGGCCGCACCAGGCTGATTTATGCCCGGGTCGCGGTGAACATTGCCGACGGCACCCGGCTGGTTAATACCAGGGTCGAATCCTGCTGCTGGCACACCGACGTTACCAGCCCGACCTGGCTGGTTGAACCCTGGATCACGATCAGGCCCAATGGGGCCGGCATTGCCGGCAACGCCGGGCTGATTGACACCGCGGTCACGGGCAATCGCCGACATCGGAAGGGAAATTATGGTAATGGCAACAATCAAACCCATCCATGCCCCGGATGACTGCTTCAAGCGCTTGCATTGCATGGCGTCCACCCTCTGTGTTGCCCGAAAACCATCGCAGTAGCGCCATGGCGGCCGGGCCGGTTAATACAGCAGACACCCTCGATTGAAGAGGGCACGCTCAGAACCTGAAATTCAACCCCAGGCCCAAGCCACCAAAACTGAGGTTGTCGATCAGCTTCTTGTCGCCATCCTGGCTGTAATAGAGGTAGCGGTAATCGAGCACAACGTCGCCCCACTTGAAGGCGTAGCCCATGCCAGCGGTCCCCTGCCAAGTGAAAACGGACGATCCGGCACCGACATCAAGGTAGTAGTTGGCGAACCAGGGGCTGTTACCCAGCACGAAGCGGCCTTGTGTACCAATCAGGGCAGCCCAGATGTCATCCCTCTGGCTGACACTACCCGAACGGGAAAAGGTCGCCGTCTGGCCGCTATGCGTTCCGGTCACTGTCGCGCCCAACTGCCAGTTGGTCGTTGCTTCCAGCCCGAGATAGCGAAAGCCGGCGATCACGTCGACATTGACCTTGGGCGTCTGCACGACCGAATAGCCGCCGGCCAGCGTCCAGATCATGCCCTTGAGGTCGACATCGACATCACCGCTGATTGACGAGGTTGAGACATTGACCCGCCCCGGTCCGGGATTGAGATCAACACTGCTCACCTTGCCCTTGTCCGTCCCCATATTAAGGTAAATGAAGTCAGTGGCGATCACCCAACGATCCTTGCGTGCCGATCCGGCGATCATTGCGGCCATTTCCAGGGCATCAAGCACCTTGTCGGCATCGATGCTGACACTCGGGCTACCGCCGCCCTGGGCTGGTGGTCCGTAATTGAGCTGGCCATCGACACTGGGCAGCCAGAGATAGGGCATCACCGAGAATTTCCAGCCACCATCTGCCGTTTGTGCCAAGGCCATATTCGGCGCTGAGACAAGGCAGAGGCCGGCCAGTGCGGCTGTAGAAAGTGTTTTTTTCATATTCATATTCATATCGTCCTGATCAAATACCTTACGGCTGTGCCACCACATAAACCACATTGTTACCCTGGAAACCTGCCCGGTAGTACACGCCATTGCAATAGCTGTAACTCACGCCATTGACGGTGGCCGGGCCACATCCCCCAGGTAAAGCCGTGACGACCGTACCCACCGGCACCGCAGGGGCCGGCGTTGCTGGCTTTGCTGGCGGCGGGCTGGCATAGGCTGCCGACGAAGCAGCAGTTGTGGCAACCGCTGCAGTTCCAGCCACTGCAACCGTTCGCCGCGTGGTCCTTCGCGCCACGCCGGCGACACTGACCGGGGTCAGCGGTGCCCCGACGATGGCATGGGCAGAACGACCGATACCCGGGCGCGATGCACCATCAAGCGGCACATCGATCCCCCACAAGACGAGGCCAATAGTGAGCAGCGTGCTGACTCTGAATGATGTTTTCATTTCCGGCCCTCCGCCGTTGATTTGCGTGAAAGCGCCGGCGCAGCGGCCGGGGCAATGAAATCAAGCTGGACTGCGTCCTTCGGCGGGACAAACTTGAAGCGCTCGGCCGCCAGTTTCGGCGCCATGTTCCAGTCGCTGGTCGTAACCGTGTATTGCGGTGCCCCGGTTGTCCATTTAGAGGTGATGACCATCTTGCGCGGCAACGGGCGGGCGCCGTCCTCAATCCATATCTGCCAATCTGTCTGCGTACCGCGGAACGCCAAGTGATGGCAACGTACTCCACCAACCGTGCCAGCGCCGACATACATGCCGGAGATAACATCTTCCATCAGAATGTCGTAAGCATTTGCATACAGCAGGTCACCCGCCGGGGCAACGATGTCTAGCGATTCCCGGGCGAAATCGAGCGCGCCCTCCAGCGTCGGCGGTGCCGCAACGGTGGCGTAATACGGATTGCCATCGTTCTGGCTGGAGACGCTGAGTTTCTGACCGTCATAGACGAAGGCCTGCTGCTCAAGATCGCCGACCCGCGCAGCCTGCATCTTGTTCGGCCGCGCCACGGCAACTTCGCTCGCCGAATCGAACTGCAGCTTCTGGCCCGAGACCAGAACCACCTCGACGGTATTGGTTGCCTTGAGCGTAAAATTTTTCTGCTGTGCCAGATGGTCGGTCATCTGACGCAGTACAGCCCGAGCCTTGGCATCGCTGGGGTCGGCCGCACTATCGGCGAATACGCTGCCCGGTGCACCAATCGCGAAAAGCAGCGAAAGCACAACTGCCTCTCGCCTGATGAATCGTAATGCTAGTTTCATGCTATTCCCTTCGAATGTCAGGCAGAGCGACGAACCTTCCCCGCTCTTGCCGGCGAGCCACCCGGCATAGCCGGGCGGCACCTGGATGGATTACTTGACGTTAACCGTCAGCTTGGGAATGCGCCCGTTGAAGCGGGATTTTGCTTCGGAACCGATGGCCTCGACCACCGGCGTGCCGAGGTCAATGCCGACATCGGCTGTCTCGTCGGCGGAGAACAGACCGAACTGGGTTGCCGGGATACGGCCCTCGGCGAGCTTCTCGTCATTGACGAAAATCGTGCCGACGCCGCCCTTGCCCGGGCCGCCGCCATCATAGACAAACTCGAAGCGCAGGGTTGCTTTGCCCGGCGCCAGTGGCTTGCTGGACGTGATCGAGGTGCGTTTCAAACCGAGAAAGTTGTAGTCGTAGGCCGGCACCCCATCCTTGACGTAGAGCGACCAGCCACCGAAACGGCCACCCTGGGCGATGATCGTGCCATTCGCCTGGCCCTGCGGCACCTCGATTTCAGCAGTAATGGTCTTGGACTTGTTTTTCACGTTGATGAAAACCGCTTCCATCATGCCGGTCATGCCTTCGGCCAGGGTAAGCGAAGTGCGCGCGCCCATCAGGTCCGGACGACCAACCAGCGCGCCGTTCATGCGCTCGTAGAAGCGGTCGTCGAGCGGCAGCACGTGGTACTTCTCGGCCTCCTTCATGAAGAGGGCCTGCAACTCGGCGAGCTTCTTCGGATTCTTTGCCGCCAGATCGTCGGCCAGGCTGAAGTCGGAGCGGACCTCGAACAGCTCCCAGACATCTTCCTGCAACACGTGGCGCGGCTTGACCTCCCAAGGCGCCTTGTGGATCGTGCGGGCAAACCAGCCGTCGTGGTAGATCGCCCGGTTGCCGGCGATCTCGAAATACTGCGTGGTATGGCGTTCCTTGGCTTTTCCGTCAGCGAAGGAATAAAGCAGGCTGGTGCCTTCCATCGGAATCTGTTTGGTGCCGTTGACCACCTTCGGTTCGGGCAGCCCGGCGGCCTGCAGGATGGTCGGCGCGACGTCGATAACATGACCGAACTGGCTGCGGATCTCGTTCTTCGCCTTGATGCCCTTGGGCCACGACACCACCATGCCATTGCGCGTGCCGCCGAAGTCGGAAGGTACCTGTTTCATCCAGCCGAACGGCGAATTGAGCGCGACCGACCAGCCGGCGGCCATGTGCGGATAGGTATCGGCGTCACCCCACTTGTCGACGAGCTTGAGCATGTCCTCGACCTTCTCGGTCACACCGTTGAAGTAGGTGTATTCGTTGAACATGCCGTTCGCACCGCCCTCGCCGCTCGTGCCGTTGTCGCCGGCGACATAGAAGACGAGGGTGTTGTCTGCCTCGCCGACATCCGCAAAGGCCTTGAGCATGCGGCCGATCTCGTGGTCGGTGTAATCGGCGAAGGCGGCATAAACCTCGGCCTGGCGGGCGAACAGGCGCTTTTCGTCAGCCGAGAGTTTGTCCCAGTCCTTGATCGCGGCCGGCTTCTGCGCCAGCTTGGTGCCCGGCGGCACGATGCCCTGCTTGATCTGGCGGGCCAGCGTTTCATCACGCAGCTTGTCCCAACCCTGATCGAACTTGCCCTTCCATTTGGCGATCCATTCCTTCGGCACGTGGTGCGGCGCATGCGTCGCCCCCGGTGCGAAATAGACGAAGGAGGGTTTATCCGGCGTCAGGGCTTTCTGGTACTTGATCCAGGCCACCGCCTGATCCGTCATATCCTTCATGAAATGGTAGTTCGGATCGTTCGGGAGTTCGACCTGATGCGTGCCGTCATAAAGGAAAGGTGCCCACTGGTTGGTCTCGCCGCCAATAAAGCCGTAGAACTTGTCGAAGCCCTGGCGCGTCGGCCAGCGGTCGAAGGGGCCGGATACGCTGGCTTCCCAGGCAGCCGTCTCATGCCACTTGCCGAACGCTGCCGTGCCATAGCCGTTGAGGCGCAGCATCTCGGCCAGCGGGGCCGTGGCGTTGGGAATCTGCCCGGTAGCACCCGGCATGCCGGTGGCCAGTTCGGTGATGAAACCCATGTTCACCGTGTGATGATTGCGCCCGGACTTCAGCGCGGCACGCGTCGGCGAACACAGTGCCGTGGTGTGAAAGTTGTTGTAACGCAGGCCGTTCTGGGCCAGGTTTTCGAGGGTCGGCATCGGCACCGGGCCACCAAACGTGGACGGCACACCAAAACCCAGGTCATCGATCAATACGATAACGACATTGGGCGCACCCGTTGGTGCCTTAACCTCGAAGCGGGGCGGCGCCTTGACATTGCGTACATCGAGTTCCTTCGACAACGGCCGTTGGGGTTCTGCAATTGGCAGAATACTGCGGTCAAGGGCTGGTGTGGCGGCAAGTGCTGGCACAATCGCCCCCAGCACCATGCTGGCCAGGCCGACTGTCACGATTCGAGCTAGCATGCGCATCGGATTCTCCTTTTTGGGACTTTTTCAGTTTGCCTGATACTCAAGCGAGTCTAGCGATTTTAATTGTTGAATTCCGATATATCATAAAACGCACGCAACAATTTCATGACATTTTGAGACAACTGTGAAACGCAGCGCACACCACACACCACCGCAGGCAGGGATGATTCGTATGGCACCGCTGGGCGCCATCCCCGCGTTGCTGCGCGAACTCGGTGTTGCCCCCGAACCACTGCTGCGCGCTCACGGCATCGATGATCTGGAGGCCTTCAAAGACCCGGAAGCGACCATGCCCTTCGCCATGGCCGGCCGGCTGCTGAAAACCTGTGCCGAACGAACGCTCTGCCCCTATTTCGGCCTGCTGGTGGGCCAGTGGGCCGATACCGGCGCCTTGGGCTCGGTCGGCCTCCTGCTGCGCAACGCACCCGACGTAATCACCGCCCTCAACGAGCTGGTCGTCAACCTGGACCTGCATGATCGCGGCGCCACCTGCTTCCTCGAAATTTCCGGCAACGACGCCATCCTCGGCTACGAGGTTTATGTGCATGGCGTCGCGGGAATCGACCAGGTCAGCGACTGCGCCATGGCCGTCGGCTGGAACATCATGCGAACACTGTGCGGACCGGCCTGGCTGCCGAGCGAAGTCCGCCTACGACATGACCACCCGCTGGAGATCGAGCCCTATCGCCGCTTTTTCAACGCGCCCCTGAAATTCAACGCCGAGCATTCCAGCCTGGTCTTTCCCGCAAGCTGGCTGGCGCAGCCGACCCAACTCGCCGACCCGAATCTGCGCCAGGATTTTCTGTCGCGCATTCAGGATATGCGCACCTATGCCGATCAAAGCTTTCGCGAGCAGGCCTACAAGATGCTGGTCATGCTGCTTGGCCAGCAACGCTGCACACGCGAGCAACTGGCGGAACAGTTCGCGATGCATTCGCGTACCCTGACCCGACGCCTCAAGGATGCCGGCACCAGTTTCCGCGAACTGCACGGCGAAGCCTGTCACGAAATGGCGCGCCAGTTGCTGCGCGACACGCGGCGTAACCTGCCGTCAATTGCCGAATTGCTTGGCTATTCCGATGAAACCGCCTTCAATCGCGCCTTCTCCAAATGGGAAGGCATGTCGCCTGCCAAATGGCGCAAGCAGACGCAAACATGATTTCTGAAGCGGAAGGCGAGGGCTAACTCCGGCGCGATCACTGGCCTTACCCTAGAGTTTCAGCAACTTCAAAGGAGTCGTCAGTGAGCTGGTACCCAAAGCCGCTACTGGCTGTTGAAGCTCAGATTGCTTGACTGAGATAGCTTCTGGAAAACAGCAATCCGCCGGATGGCTGATTTGCGGGATCATCGAGTGATGACAGGTGGGCCGATAAGGTGAGTCTGTACTGCACCAGTAAGTGCTATTTTGACTTCGATGCACTGCACTAAACTACTCTTTGGTGCCTTGGGCGAGACTCGAACTCGCACAGCTTTCGCCACTACCCCCTCAAGATAGCGTGTCTACCAATTTCACCACCAAGGCTGCGGCATCCGGGGATGCTTACGTGCTTCGTACGTTGACGAAGGGGCGCGATTCTAGCGGGGAATTGCCGCTCTGTTAAGCCCCTTTTTAATGAAAAAAGGCGTAGCCGATCAGGATGGCGCCGACCAGTCCGACGGCATCGGCGAGCAAGCCACAGGCCAGGGCGTAGCGGGTTTTGGTGATGTTCACGCTGCCGAAATAGACGGCCAAGACGTAAAAGGTGGTTTCGGTCGAACCCTGAATGATGGCGGCCAGTTTGCCCTGGAAGGAATCGACGCCGTAGGTGGTCATGACGTCCACCATGAGGCCGCGGGCGCCGCTGCCGCTTAACGTTTTCATGAGGCCGACGGGCAGGGCAGGAACGAAATCGTCGTTGAGCCCGAAGGCCAGCACGACGCTGCGGATGCCGGCGATAACGTAATCCATACAGCCGGTGGTGCGAAAGACGGAGATGGCGACGAGCATGGCGATCAGGTAGGGAATGATCTGGACGGCGACGCCAAAACCCTCCTTGGCGCCATCGACGAAGCTTTCGTAGACGTCGATGCCGCGCCACGCGGCGACGGCGACGAAGAGCACGATGATCGAAACGATCAGTCCGCTGCCGAGCAGGCCAATCATCTGCGCCATCTGCTCGGGCGGCATGCCGGCCAGCCAGAAATACAGCCCTGCCATCAGTACCGCGAAGCCGCCAAAGAAGACCAGCACCGGCTTGCAAAACAGGTTGATGCGCTGCCAGATGGCGACGGCGATCAGCCCGGCGCAGAAGGAGACGAAGGTGCCGAGCAGCGTCGGCAAAAAGATGTCGGCGGCGTTGAAGCCGACAAGACCCTGCTTGAGCGCGATGCTCTGGCGGATGGCGATGACCGTGGTCGGGATCAGCGTGATGCCGGCCGTATTGAGGACCAGGAACATGATCATCGGGTTGCTGGCCGTATCCTTCTGCGGGTTGATTTCCTGCAGCTCGCGCATGGCCTTGAGACCGAGCGGCGTCGCCGCGTTGTCGAGGCCGAGCATGTTGGCGCTGACATTCATGACGATGCTGCCGCTGGCCGGATGGCCGGCCGGAATGTCGGGAAAGACGCGGCGAAAGAAGGGTGCGACGAGGCGGCTGAACAGTTCGATCAACCCGCCCTTTTCACCGATTTTCATGATGCCCAGCCACAGGCTCATGATGCCGACCAGTCCGATTGAAATGTCGAAACCGGTCTTGGCCGTATCGAACAGCCCGGTCAGCACCCGCGTGAAAATGTCGAGGTCGCCCTGCAGCAACTGCGCCACCGCCGCAACGAAGCCGACGAGGATGAAGGCGACCCAGATTTTATTGAGCACAGGCGGCGGCGCGGGATGGTTGAAGGCCAGCCAGTCTAGCCCGGCTCAGCCTTGCGCCGCAAACACCGGCACCCCCCAGTGCTCACACCGGCTTTCATATTCGCTACGCGGCAACTGCACCAGTACCGGTAACGCCGCACCATCCAGCCAGCTTGCAAGCGCCGTCATGTCGGCCAGCGACATCGCCGTACAACCCGCCGTCGGTCGCCCCTCGCTCTCCCACACATGCAGAAAGATGCACGACCCCGCCCCCGGTAGCGACGGCTCACTGTTGTGGGCGACCACCGCACCCACAGCATAACGTTGGTCGCTGCGCCGCATGTCCTCACATGAAACCCAGTCAGGCCGCGCCACGGAGGACTGATCGACGATCCGGTTGTAATACGTTGAGGTCGGATCATCGACGGCCTTGAGATCGGTAGTGGCACACAGATATGGCAATTTGGCAGCACCGGCAAAAGGGCTATCAAACGCGGCATAGCCAAACAATGTCGTGATCGCGAAAATACCCGCTGGCGCACAACCATCGCCCTCCCGCTTCTCCGGCTCCGCTCCGCTGATTTCCGGATGCAGCCCCCGCCCCCAGGCCAGCCCGGATTTACCCAGACTCACCGCAATCTTCACCCCGACGGGTTGCCAATTAGCATCGAGATGCACCCGTTCGAAACGCTGCAATTGCGCAGCAGGAGCCTCCCAACCCGAGGCGATCACCAGGAGCAGTTGGCGCGAAGAAGCCATCACAGACAAATTCAAGGATTTCACAGCCCCATTTTTATGCCAACTATTCCGGTTGACCGTAACACTTCAGCCACCCATTATCCAGATCACTAGTAAGCCACCCAGTGGCTGGTCGGCCCAAAATATGTGCCAAAAACAGGTGTTTTTGAAGAAATTCCATCTCCACTCGCCTTTTTGTTCTTCAAGCAAACGGTCCAGCATTTCATTTACGGTGCCTGATCTATACACTGACGCGGTTTATCGCATGACAACCTGGAGAATGAAACATGCAAGGATCGTTTGAGTACAAGCTCGATGCTAAAGGTGACGCTGTTGCCCTGGATATCAATCTGGATGCAACCAGCGCCAAAGCCCTGGTTCGGCTTGATCGTTACATCAACTGGGGAGACGTTTTGAAATTGACTGAAAACGATCCGGAAGCAGCCTATGCGGCTGAACGCCTGCATACCGTTTTGCAGCACCTGGGACAGTAAGAAAGCGTTAAACACGCCTCGCCGTCAACGTCTCTGCCAACAATAAGACGTTCCAGCAGAGTCAAAACCTGCCATGCGATTTTCCCGCACTTTCCTGAATCGTCTGCAAAATCAGCCCCATGCTGAGGATACGGTGGTCGTCATCGACGTGCTGCGCTCGTTCACGACGGCAGCCGTTGCGTTAGCCAAAGGCGCCGCGGCCATCTATCCGGTGGAAGGTATTGCGGCGGCGATGACGCTGGCGGGCAGGATTCAACATCCGGTGTCGGTGGGGGCTGTGATTGGCGGCGATCCTGCCCCCGGATTTGATTTTGGCAATTCACCTTCCCAGCTGATGCACGCCAATCTTGCCGGGAAAACTGTGGTGCTGAGCACGGCCGCTGGCGTGTGTGGCCTGCAGCGCTTTCGCCGGGCGCGAAACCTTTACGCGGCCAGCCTCGTTTGCGCGCGCGCAACGGCCGAGGCGATCCGCACGGCGGGTGCAGATGAAGTTTGCTTTGTCATCACCGGCGAATGGGTGGACCGCGATGGTGATGAAGATATCGCCTGTGCCGACTACATTGAATCCTTGCTGCGTGGCGATCAGGCGGCGCCGCAAGGTTTCGCCCAACGCGTACGCAACTCCGACTTCGGGCAACGCTTTACAGCCGGCACCTGGCCAAACTTGCCGCTGGCCGACCTCGAACTCTGCGCCCAGCCAGATCTTTTCGGATTCGCCATGCCCGTGTTGCGCGAAGATGATCTGCTGCTCATTCGCTGAAACGCAGCATTCAATTCAAACATCCAGTGGCTGGTTTACTTCAACTTAGAAACCACCGTTCCAGCCAATCAAAATAAAAAAACAAGCGCCCCGAAATACTATTCCGGGACGCTTTGCCTGATACCGTGCGGGAAAATCAGGCCGCGACCTTCTTGCACTCTTTCAGACAGGCCGCGCAGGATTCCGCGCAGGCCTTGCACTCTGCATGGTGGTCGGCGTGCTTGCGGCACTCCTTTTCGCAGTTGGAGCAGACTTCAGCGGCAACTTTGGCGAAGGCGGGAACGTAGCGCGAATCCTGCCCGGCCAGTTTCATCAGGGCGTTACAGGAAGCCAGCAGTTCATTGACCGACTGGGCGCAGGCGGCCATCGTCTTGTCACCGTTGCCAAGCAGGTAGATGCAATGGGCGAGACAGGCTTCGCCAGTTTTCAGGCAGTCAGCACTGGCGGCGATCAGACCGGCGTTCCGCTGAGCCATGCCAGCATGATCATGGTGGTCATGCTCCCCGGCCAGCACAGCGCCAGACATGGCGGCGGCGACAGTGGCGGCCACGGTTTTCAATACTTCGCGTCTTTCCATCAGGATTCCTTTTCTTTTGAATCGATTGTTGATGCCTTCAGGCCAGCGGCAAAGTAGCGGGCACACCTGTCGCGGTCAACCGGGATATACGCCCCAAAATTGACTCCGCATCCGCCGCCTCAGTGGCTGGTACCTTCTGATTTGGTAATTTTGTTCCACACATTGTATTTACCGACCGGCTTCTTCATCGGCAGGCGCTTCACTTCCTTGAGCGTTTCGGCATCATAGATGATCAGTGCGCCGTCCATGTCCCACAGGCTGGCTAGCACGTATTTACCGTCCTTGGTGAACTCGACATGGGCGAAGGTCTTGCCCGGCACCGGCTTGAGTTCGGCAACAATCTCCAAAGTCTGCTTGTCGATGACCTGCATGGTGTCCTTGAACTCCTTGCTCATCATCGAATCGGTCCACGCATAGCGGCTGTTTTCGTGGCTGCGCATGAAGAAGCCGGGGCCGCGGGTCTTGATCTGCTTGACGGTTTTCCAGGTCTGCATATCGATGATGCTGATCAGCCCTTCATTCAGATTCGGCGTTGCCATCACCGTTTTGCCTTGCCATTGCCAACTGATACCGGAACCGAGGTGCGGCATGCCGGGAAGTTCGAGGTCGGCGATTTTTTTGCGCGCGTCCAGATTGACCACCTGGCCGCTCACTGAACTCTTGGTATCGTTGCGCGAGGCGCCCATCACTTCGTCGTAACCCTGCGTGAAGTAGAAATCATCTAGGTAGTCGTCGAGTTGGGTGCGTTGCGGATTAAGGAAACCGGGGATGAACTTGCCTTCGCGATACTTGAAGTCATGGATCATGCCGGCGGCGATGTCGTCCGCCTTCGGGTTGTAGGAGACCTCCCAGACCTCTTTGACGTCCTTCAGCGCGGCGACGAAGCTTTGGCGTGGCGAGGCGTCGTAGACAGCAGAAACGCGTGAACTGACTTTGCCATCCTTATCCATCACCGGCAGAATTTTGGTCAGATTGAGATCAGCGTCGAGGATGACCAGACTGTGCGGCAGGTAGTTGGCCACCGCCACCCATTTGCCGTCGCCCGACACTGCCGCGTTGCGCGTATTGATGCCAGCGCGCACTTCGGCGATAACTTTCAGGTTCCACATATCAAATTTAGTGACCCAGCCATCACGCGAGGCGAAGAAGACGTAACGCCCATCCGGTGTGAATTTCGGCCCGCCATGCAAGGCGTAGCGCGACTGAAAGCGGTGGATGGGTTCGAGCTTGTCGCCATCGAGGATGGAGACATGATGATCGCCGGATTCGACAACGACAAACAGGTTCATCGGATCGGCACTGAATTGCGGCTTGTCCGGCAAGCTGCCCGGCGCGTAACTGACGATGCGTGACGCCTTGATCTCGGCTTCACCCCACGCCGGCATTGGCTTGATCGGCGTATAGGCGTAGTCGACCAGCGCCTTGATTTCATCAGCCGCCAGCTTGTCGCCAAAACCCTGCATCTGCGTCGCCGGCCGCCCTTCGCGGATAACTTTTTCCGCTTCCGGCTTGCGCAGGCGGGCCAGGTTCTCCGGAATCAGCGCCGGGCCGAGGCCGCCGAGACGGTCTACGCCGTGGCAGGACGAGCAATGCTGCTTGAAATTGGCCGCAGTTTTGGAAAATTCGTCGGCTGCCTCGGCCAGTTGCGCCATGCCGAACAGGAAATAGGCGGCAAAGCCGGCCGGAATCAGGATGCGCCAGTTCATAACCCGATTTCCTCGTCGGAAAGATAGCAACCCGGATCTTCCGCCCAGGCATCACCGGTCATCTGCTGGGCGCGAACGCGGGTATTGCCGTTGCAGATACCGAGGTAGGCGCATTCGCCGCAACGCCCCTTGACCGCCCGCGGGTGCTGCTTGAGGCCAGCCATCAGGACATCCGAAGTATCCGGCCAGATTTGCGAGAAGGGACGCGTTTTAACGCTGCCCAGGGTGTGGTGCCACCACATGGTATCGGGGTGCACATTACCCAGGTTGTCGATATTGGCAACATTGACCCCCGACGAATTACCGCCCCACTGGCGCAGTTTGGCCTCGACGTGCGCCGCTGACTCCGGAAAACGCCGCCGCACCCAGTGCAGAAAATAAACGCCGTCGGCATCGTTGTTGCCAGTGGTGAACTCTTTCTCCAGCCCGCGCTGCTGATATTCCCAGCAGGTATCGAAAAGCAGGTCCATCGCCCAGCGCGTCAGCTGATGCTGGGCGTCGTCCTTGCGATTCTTGTTGCCACGCCCGGCATAGTTAAGGTGCGAGAAGTAGAAACGGTCGATACCTTCATCCTCGACCAGCTTGAGCAATTCCGCCAGGTCGTGGGCGTTGTCCTGCGTCATCGTGAAGCGGACGCCGATTTTCAGGCCGAGATCACGGCACAGACGTATGCCTTTCAGCGAAGCTTCGAAAGCGCCGTCCATGCGGCGGAACTTGTCATGCGTTTCGCGGATGCCATCGAGCGAGACGCCGACGTAATTGAAGTCACACTCAGCAATCTGATCAATGTTGTCTTCATTGATCAGGGTACCGTTGGACGACAGCCCGACGTAAAAACCCTTGGCCTTGGCACGCTTGGCGATGTCGTAAATATCCGGGCGCAACAACGGCTCACCACCGGAGAGAATGAGCACCGGCACCTTGAATTCCTTGAGATCATCCATCACGCCATAAACCTGCTCGGTACTCAACTCGCCGGGGAAATTGGTATCGGCCGAGATCGAATAGCAATGCTTGCAGGTCAGGTTGCAGCGCCGAATCAGGTTCCAGATCACCACCGGGCCGGGCGGGTTGCGCTTGGGGCCTAGCGGCGTCGGCGCGGCGATTTCCTGCATATATTGAGAGATACGAAACATGGCTTTCCTTGTTTGTGGCTTCGGCGTATTCAACGGTAGCTGACAGCTTAAAGCCTTGACGTGAGTCAACCTGCAAAAAAATGAGGCGTTAGATGGGGTAACCAACCCTTGCGGTATACTCGTCAGATGACCCCAAATGCACAAAATATTGCCGGCAATGTGCCGGTGTTGCCCAGTCGCTGGGCCACCGAAGTCGAGCCACAAATGGCCGCCGGTGAGGAAATTCAGGCTTGGCTTGAAATTGACCTCGATTCCCGCCTGCAGTTCGCCAACGGCCTGGTTATCGTCACCGACCAACGCCTGCTGGCCCGCGCACCGTGTGAAACGACATGGCATGAATGGCGGTTACGTGCCGGCCTCAAACTCAACCATCTCGACCACGCCGGTGTTGGCACGCTGGAACTAATCGACGAGCAAGGCCGCCTGGCCTGCTGGCGTTACACACTGGGCCACAACCTGGCCGCGCTAAGGGTCATTACCGAATTCGACCTGCACCTGCAAAGCCTGATCAGCGGCCAGCCGGTTGAACGCCCGCTCGATAACTTTTGTCCCAAGTGCAAGGCACCACTGGAGCCGGGCCAGGACGAATGCCAGATCTGCACACGCGAGACCTCGACGCCGCCGTCAACCTGGACGCTGCTGCGCCTGTGGCGCTTGGACAAACCCCACCAATGGCAATAGCTCGTCGGGTTTGTGCTCAATGTGGCGTCGACCCCAGCAA
>ERZ724516.412-NODE-412-length-26605-cov-7.353183_pt1 | contig 26605 bp, 22 predicted proteins | sample MGYA00376049_ERZ724516 | MGnify/ENA primary metagenome ERZ724516 (study PRJEB28724, sample SAMN07190886) | activated sludge metagenome | isolation source: activated sludge of sewage treatment plant in Hong Hong | place: USA: Christiansburg, Virginia | collected... | reverse complement strand
GTTTGCTGGGTGGCCGTGTCGATGGTGCGGGCCAGTTCAGCATTGCGGGCCTGCAAGCTGCGCTGGGCAAACTGGGCCTCTTGTGCCTGGCGCTCCAGGCTGCGCTGCTGCTCGCGGCACTGCGTCAGCTTGCGCTGCACCTCAATAACTCGCTCGTCAAGCTGGGCGTGGCGCTCCTGGCTGTCGGCCAGTTGCATGTCCAGGGATTCAAAGCGGCCTTCGGCGGTGGCCCGGCGCTCCTGCAGGTCATCCAGCTGGGCCTGCACTTCGTCCAGGTCGGCATCAATCTGGGCGCTGCGGGCACGGGCCTGTTCGGCCAACTGCGACAGGCGCAAGGTCTCCACTTGCAGCGTGTGCGCCTGGGTTTGGGTGTCTGCCGCCTCGCGCCGCACGCTGGCCAGACGCTGCGACGCATCGGCATAGGCCGCCTCGGCACGCACCAGGGCGGCACGCGCCTCGTCGGCAATCATCACCTGCGCGCGCAGTTGCTTTTCCAGGTTTTCGATTTCCTGGGCCCGGGCCAGCAGACCGGCCTGTTCGGAGTCCTGCGCATAAAAACTCACACTGTGGGCGGTGACCACATGGCCGGACTGGAGGTAGATGCTTTCGCCCAGCTGCAGCTTCTCACGCCGGGCCAAAGCCTCTTCAAAGCTGGCCGCGGTATAGCAGCCATGCAGCCACTCGGCGAATACCGCCTTCTGACCCGCATCGTTGATGCGCAGCAGGTCGGCCAGGCGCGGCAATGCACTCGCGTGTTCTGGCACTGCCGCCAGCGGCGGACTGAAGAAGGACAGTTTGGCAGGCGGCGTGTCATTGGCAAAGGCCCGCACTAGCTCCAGCCGCGAGACCTCCAGCGCGGAGAGCCGTTCGCGCAGCGCGCCTTCCAGTGCAGCCTCCCAACCCTGTTCGATATGGATGCGTGTCCACAGACCCTGCAAATGGTCGAGCCCGTGTTTGGCCAGCCAGGGTTGCAGCTTGCCGTCGGTCTTGACCTTTTCCTGCAAGGCCTTCAACGCCTCAAGGCGGGCCGACAAATCGGCCTGGCGCGCGGATTCATCGTTGACTGTTTGCTGCTGGGTGCGCCGCGCTTCATCCCGCTGGGGCAGCATGTCCTGCAACTCGTGCAAGCGGGCATCGGCCACGGCCGCGGCCTCTTGCGCATCGGCCAGTTGCAGCTCCAAATCCTGTAGCCGCGCCTCGTCGGGCGCCGCCAGAGCATTGCGGTCCACGGCCAGGCGCTCGCGCCGGGTCGACACCTGGCGAAACTGTTCTTCAATGCCGCGCTGCTCGGCCGCCAGCACCTGGATCTGCTGCTGAACCTGCATGACGCTGCCACGCTGGTCGTTGGCCGCCGACTGTGCGGCGGTCAGCGCATCTTCCAGGTCGGGCAACTGCTGTGCCTGCTCTTCCACCTGGGCGGACAACAGCTCAGTTTGCTCGTCGCCCAGCAGAGCCAATTCAGCCAAGCGTTCGATCTCGGCCAGTGCGTCTTCCTTGCGCGCGGCCCACTGGCCAATTTGTTCCTGCAAGGTCGCCAGACGCTGCTCGGCGCGCTGGCGCCCCTCGACAACGAAGCGAATCTCGGCTTCGAGGCGCCCGACATCGGTGCTGGCTTCGTACAGCAGGCCTTGCGCCTGGTTGACCTGGTCGCCCGCCGCATAGTGGGCCTGGCGCACGGTTTCCAGCTCCGCTTCGATGCGCCGCAGGTCGGCCATGCGGCTTTCCAGCGCGTTGACTGCACCTTCGGCGTCGGCCTTGACCTTGGACTGGTCGGCCAGCGCCTCTGCGCGCTTCAGAAACCACTGCTGGTGCTGTTTGAGGTTGACGTCGGCCTGCAACGCGTTGTATTTCTGTGCCACCTCGGCCTGTTTTTCCAGCTTTTCGAGGTTGGTGTTGAGCTCGCGCAGGATGTCTTCAACTCGGGTCAGGTTCTCACGCGTGTCGGAGAGTCGGTTCTCGGTTTCGCGGCGGCGCTCTTTGTACTTGGAAACACCCGCTGCCTCTTCCAGAAACAGGCGCAACTCTTCGGGCTTGGACTCGATGATGCGGCTGATCGTGCCCTGGCCGATGATGGCGTAGGCGCGTGGACCCAGTCCCGTGCCAAGGAACACATCCTGCACATCGCGACGGCGCACCGGCTGGTTGTTGATGAAGTAACTGGAGGTGCCGTCGCGGGTAAGCACGCGCTTGACGGCGATCTCGCCAAACTGGCCCCACTGGCCACCGGCGCGGTGGTCGGCGTTGTCAAATATCAGCTCCACGCTGGAGCGGCTGGCCGGTTTGCGGGTCGTAGTACCGTTGAAGATCACGTCCTGCATGGACTCGCCACGCAATTCACTGGCCTTGCTCTCGCCCAACACCCAGCGCACGGCGTCCATGATGTTGGACTTTCCGCAACCGTTGGGCCCCACGACACCCACCAGTTGACCCGGCAACAGGAAATTGGTGGGTTCAGCGAAGGATTTGAACCCGGATAACTTGATGGAATTGAGACGCACGGGAGACGGAAACTTGGGCTAAGCGGTTGATTTCATTGGCAATTGCGGGGTAGTCCCCGCAACCAAGGTGCTGCAATGATACCGTGCAGGTGTTACTCCAGCCGCCACCTGCGCGCCCCATGGGGGCAATTGGGGTTCAGTCGCGCAAGGCGGCCTCGATTTTGGCAGCCAACAGGTTCAAGGATGGCGGTTTGACGACATACCCGGCTACCCCCAGCGGCAGGACTTCACCCACCGTAGAAGAACTGGAGTCGGCGCTGAGAAAAATGACCTTGGTATTGCTGACCTGGTTGTCGGACAGCGACCGTAACTCTCTGACAAACTCGATACCCCCCATGGGCTGCATGTGGACATCTGTCAGGATCAGGTCTGGCTTGATCTTGGGCACTTCACGCAATGCACTGGCACCATCCGGGTAGGCGTACAAGTCCAGAATGCCAATGCGACGCAGAGTGCCCAAGATGTAGGCGCTCATCACCTTCTCATCCTCCACAACGACGACACGTGCCCTTTTGATATCCACTTCAACACTCCTTGCCGCGGTCCGGTCTACGTATCCGCCTGGGTCAGGTACTGCGTCACCTCCTGCCGCAGCGCCTGAAGTTTGGGACCCAGCTCGGCATACGCCGCGCCAACCTCCGCACTTCCGCCGGCCTTGCTCAGGTGCTCGACCTGCGTCAGGTGCTCACACAACGCCGGGCCACAAAAAATCGGCAGGCAACCCTTGAGCGAATGCAACAGGGGGTTGGCCCCGCGGACATCCTGGCTGGCCAATAAGGTCTCAATCTGTGGAAGGTCGCGCTCCAGCAGGTCCTGCAGCATCGGCAGCATGCCCCGCAAGGCCTGTTCGTCGCCGATTTGCTCCAGCGCCCGCGCAATATCCAGGTAAACCCATGTTTGCCCGCCGGGCGAAGTTTGCGACATCGATTGCTCCTTGAACGGACCGAAAAATGGTGAAGCTCTTCAGCCTCTCGCCGCAGAGTGTAGCAATTGCTCGGGGATAATAGTGCCCCATGAACCCGAATTTGTCCCTGTTGCAGGCCTATCCTTTTGAGCGTCTGCGGCAATTGTTCGCGCCCGTCAAACCCAACCCCGCCTACCCAGCCATCAGCCTGGGCATTGGTGAGCCTCGCCACGCCACACCCGCGCTGATCAAACAGGCCTACTGCGACGCCATCATGGACCCACAAGGCGGACTGTCGGTCTACCCCGCGACCGCGGGCGTGCCTGGCCTGCGCCAATCCATAGCGCGTTGGCTGGATCGGCGCTACGGACTTACCCTGGATGTGCAAACACAGATTCTTCCCGTCAATGGATCGCGTGAAGCCCTGTTTGCCTTTGCCCAGACCGTGGTGGATCCGGCCAGACGGCCTTCTTCCTCCGACCAACCGGTGCTGGTGGTCTGCCCCAATCCGTTCTACCAGATCTATGAAGGTGCCGCCTTTTTGTCTGGTGCCCAGCCCTACTTTGTGCCCTCCGACCCGGCACGCAATTTTGCGCAGGACTGGGACAGCGTGCCCGAGGATGTATGGGCCCGTACCCAGCTGCTGTTTGTCTGCTCACCGGGCAACCCGACGGGCGCCGTGATGCCACTCGAAGAGTGGAAGAAGCTGTTTGATCTGAGCGACCGCCATGGTTTCGTCATCGCGTCGGACGAGTGCTACAGCGAAATCTACTTCCGCGAGGAACCCCCACTGGGCGGCCTGGAAGCCGCGGCCAAGCTCGGACGCGGCGATTTCAAAAACCTGGTCGCCTTCACCAGCCTGTCCAAACGCAGCAATGTGCCGGGCATGCGCAGCGGCTTCGTCGCCGGCGATGCTGCGCTGGTCCAGCGGTTCCTGCTGTACCGCACCTACCACGGCAGTGCCATGAGTACCGTGGTGCAGGCCGCCAGTATTGCCGCCTGGGATGATGAGCAACACGTGCGGGACAACCGCGAGCAGTACCGGGCCAAGTTTGCCCAGGTAACACCCCTGCTGGCCGGCGTGCTGGACGTGGCCTTGCCGGACGCCGGCTTCTATTTGTGGGCCAAAGTGGAGGGCAGCGACACCGACTTCGCGCGCGACCTGCTCGCTCTTTACAATGTGACGGTCTTGCCCGGCAGTTTTCTGGCCCGCGAGGCGCGGGGCTTTAACCCCGGCGCCAACCGGATCCGCATGGCACTGGTGGCCGAAACCGCAGAATGTGTCGAAGCGGCCGAACGCATTGTCCAGTTTGTGCAGTCCCGCAGGTAAATCTCTTTTTTTGGGTACAGATCTTGGGTTCTGTCCTCCACCGATTCGTTTAGAAAGTACCCCATGAGCCAACAACTCCAGCAAATCATTGACGCCGCGTGGGAAGACCGCGCCAACATCTCGGTCCAGTCGTCCACACAGGAAGTGCGCGACGCCGTCGAACACGTGATCCACGAACTGGACACCGGCCGCCTGCGCGTGGCCACCCGCGAAGCCGTCGGCCAGTGGACCACCCACCAGTGGATCAAGAAGGCCGTGTTGCTGAGCTTTCGCCTGCGCGACAACGAGATCATCCAGGCCGGCCAACTCGGCTTTTATGACAAAGTGGCGACCAAGTTCGCCGACCTGTCGCCCGAAGAAATGCGGGCCACCGGCACGCGCGTGGTGCCGCCGGCCGTCGCACGGCGTGGCAGCTTTGTCGGCAAGGGCGCCATTCTGATGCCCAGCTTCGTCAACATCGGTGCCTATGTGGACGAGGGCACGATGGTGGACACCTGGGCTGCTGTCGGCTCCTGTGCACAGATCGGCAAGAACGTGCACCTCTCCGGCGGTGTCGGCATTGGCGGAGTGCTGGAACCCATGCAGGCCAACCCCACCATCATCGAAGACAACTGCTTTATCGGCGCACGCTCCGAGGTCGTCGAGGGCGTGATTGTGGAAGAAAACTCGGTCCTCTCCATGGGCGTCTACATCGGCCAAAGCACTCCCATCTATGACCGCGCTACGGGCCTTGTGAGCTACGGCCGCATTCCTTCGGGGTCCGTGGTTATCAGTGGCACGCTGCCGAAAGACGGCGGAAAATACAGCCTGTACGCGGTCATCATCGTCAAGCGTGTGGATGCCCAGACCCGGGCCAAGACATCGCTCAACGATTTGCTGCGCGACTGAACCCGTTGATCTCCAACCGAGGCTGAACCATGGCAACGACACCCAACCCACCTGGCACCATGGAGCGGATTCTCCGCTTGATGAGCGAAAAGAAGGCCTCGGACGTCTACCTGTCGGCCAATTCACCGGCGCTGATCAAGATCAACGGACAGTGCGTGCCCATCAACAACCAGTCGTTGCCGGTGGAGGCCACCCGCAATCTGCTGGCCGAGATATTGCCACCCGAACGCATGGCCGAGCTCGACGCCGAGGGCGAGCTGAACATGGGTTTCCCGATCCCGGGGTTAGGGCGGTTTCGCGTCAGCGCGATGCGCCAGCGCGGCAGCATCGCGGCGGTGTTTCGCTATATCTCGGTCGATGTCCCCCCGCTGGCAGACCTGTTCTTGCCGCCCATTCTGGGCGACCTGATCATGGAGAAGCGTGGGCTGGTGCTGATGGTGGGCGCCACAGGTGCAGGTAAGAGCACGACGCTGGCGTCCATGATTGACTACCGCAACGGCATGGTATCGGGCCACATCCTGACCATTGAAGACCCGGTGGAGTTTTTGTTCAAAAACAAAAAATCCGTCATCAACCAGCGCGAAATCGGCAGCGACACCAAGAACCTGCAAGTGGCCTTGAAGAACGCACTGCGCCAGGCGCCCGATGTGATTTTGATCGGAGAAATCCGGGACCGCGAAACCATGTCTGCGGCAATCGCCTACGCCCAGTCGGGCCACCTGTGCCTGGCGACCATGCACGCCAACAACAGCTACCAGGCCCTGAACCGGATACTGAGCTTTTACCCGGTGGAAGTGCGCCCCACCATGCTGGGTGATCTGGCGGCGGCGCTGAAGTCCATCGTGTCGCAGCGCCTGCTGCGCAACACAGCGGGCACCCGCGTACCGGCCATCGAAGTCATGCTCAATACCAAGTTGATCGCCGAACTGATCGAAAAGGGCGACTTCTCGGGCGTCAAGGAGGCGATGGAAAAGTCCATGGCCGAAGGCTCGCAGTCGTTCGAGCATGACATCGCCCGCCTCATCGTTGAAGGTGTGGTCGACCGCAAGGAAGGCCTGGCCAACTCTGACTCACCGAACAACCTGATGTGGCGGCTGCAAAACGACTTCACCAAGGCGGCGGCGCCCGCTGCCGCACCGGAAGAGCACGAGGAAGCGTCGTTCACCGAAATCACGCTGGACGTCAAACATACATGAGTGCAACACTGCACCTGGCCGAGCAGCTGATTGCCCGGTCTTCGGTCACGCCCGTTGATGCCGGCTGCCAGGAACTGATTGCGCTGCGACTGCAGGCCATTGGCTTCCAGTGTGAGACGCTGGTCAGTGGTCCGGCCGATTTTTCGGTCACCAACCTTTGGGCAAAACGGCCTGCAGCCCTCGTGGAATCAGCACTATCCGCTACACATTCAGGAGCAAATCAAGCGCCGGCCAAGACCCTGGTCTTCGCCGGCCACACCGATGTCGTACCCACCGGACCGCTGGACGAGTGGCATAGCGCGCCCTTCACTCCCAGCCACCGCGACGGCAAGCTGTTTGGTCGCGGCAGCAGTGACATGAAGGTCTCGCTGGCCGCGTTTGTGGTGGCGATTGAAGAGTTCATCGCCGCCAACCCCCATCCCCGTTTGAACATCGCCCTGCTGCTCACCAGCGACGAAGAAGGCCCGGCCAATGACGGTACCGTGGTTGTGTGCAAGGCCCTGCAGGCCCGCGGTGAAACCCTGGACTACTGCATCGTCGGCGAGCCGACATCGGTGGAGCGAACCGGCGACATGATCAAGAATGGGCGGCGCGGCACCATGAGCGGCAAGCTCACGGTCAAGGGCGTACAGGGCCACATCGCCTACCCGCATCTGGCCAAGAACCCCATCCACCTGGCGGCGCCCGCGCTGGCCGAGTTGGTGGGCATGCAGTGGGACGCTGGCAATGCGTTCTTCCCGCCCACCACCTGGCAGGTCAGCAACATCCATGGCGGCACCGGCGCCAGCAATGTGATACCCGGGGCCGTGGTCATTGATTTCAATTTCCGCTTCTCCACCGAGTCCACGCCGGAGTCGCTGCAATCGCGGCTGAGCCGCGTGCTGGAAAAATACGAACTCGAATACGACCTGACCTGGACCATCGGCGGCCTGCCCTTCCTGACGACGCCGGGCACACTGGTCGACGCCGTGCAGGACGCCATCCTGGCGGAAACCGGCATTCAGACCCAGCTCTCGACCACTGGCGGCACCAGCGACGGGCGCTTCATTGCGCAAATCTGCCCCCAGGTCATCGAGATGGGCCCGCCCAACGCCACCATCCACAAGATCAACGAATACGTCCGGGTGGCCGACATCGAGCCGCTGAAGAACATCTACCGCCGCGTCCTGGAAAATCTCGAAAGCCTGGAAAGACGGGACCCGGCATGACCCTGATTGAACTGATCGAATCGGGTGCCCAACAGCTACTGGACGCCAACGTGTCGTTTGGACACGGCACCACCAACGCCTTTGACGAGTCAGCGTGGTTGGTGCTGTGGGCGCTGGGCTTGCCGCTCGGGACCCAGCTGGACGGCGAAGACTCCAAGGCAAATACGACGGTAGCCCTCGTGGATACTGAAAAGGTTGCTACTCTTTTTAGAGCACGTATCCAGACGCGCAAACCAGCGGCCTACCTCACGCACGAAGCCTGGCTGCAAGGCGTCGCGTTCTACGTGGACGAACGCGTCATCGTGCCGCGCTCGTTGATCGCCGAACTTATCGTCGACGGCAGCATCGATTACTGGCTGAAGGCATCCACGCACACGGTGCTGGATCTGTGCACCGGCAACGGCAGCCTGGCCATCCTGGCCGCCATGACCTACCCTGATGTGGTGGTGACTGGCTCGGACCTGTCGGCCGATGCGCTGGCAGTGGCCCGTATCAATGTGGATAAGCATGGCTTGCAGGACCGCATTGCCTTGGTTGAATCCGATGGCTTGACCGCACCGGCGCTAGTGACCCGCGGCCCCTTCGATCTGATCCTGTGCAACCCACCGTATGTCAATGCGCAAGGCATGGCCGACTTGCCCGCAGAATACAAAGCCGAGCCCGCGATGGCGCTCAGTGGCAACCAGGCCGGCGGCAGTGACGGCATGGACTTCATCCGCGCTGTGTTGAAAGTTGCGCCCCGGCATATGTCCCAAGACGGCGTGTTGGTGCTGGAGATTGGCAACGAACGCCCCTACTTTGAAGCCGCCTTTGCGCAACTGGAAGTGGTCTGGCTCGAAACCAGCGCTGGGGAAGACCAGGTGTTGTTGGTGACCAAGGAGGCCTTGTTGCTTTAGCTCCTCTTTTGCTGGGCTCGCAGCAGGCTAGGGGCAAGGGACTCCGTTCGTGTCCCCCGGCCTTCGGCCTCCTCCTTTACCTCACTGCGCCCCGTACCCCAAGCCTGCTGCTGCGAACAGCGCTATTTTTTTGCGAAACATTCCGCCTCTTATCCGTTAGCGCACCAATAGCGCCGCACGGCGGGAGGATGGGGTACTGCAAAGCGTAGGTAGAGGAGGAGGCCGAAGGCCGGGGGACACGAAGCTTCGCAGTGCCCCATCCTCCTGCCTACCAAGGTGTTAGCAAAGCAACCCAGGCGAACCCAAAATGTTCGCCCGCGAGATGTGCCGTAGAACGGATACCCCGTCTACCAGCCCTCGCAAACCCGCAGGCCTGAAACGCCTGCATGAATTGATGAGATAACTGAGTCCTGAAAAATGATTACCTTAAAAAACGTCACACTACGCCGCGGAGCCAAGGTGCTGCTGGACGGCGCATCCGTCACCCTCAACCCCGGTGAAAAGGTCGGTCTGGTCGGCCGCAATGGCGCAGGCAAATCGTCGCTGTTTGCGTTGCTCAACGGCTCCTTGCACGAAGACGCTGGCGAGTACTACATCCCCACCCAATGGCGCATGGGCCAGGTTGCCCAGGACATGCCCGAGACCGACCAGAGCGCCACCGACTTTGTGGTCGATGGCGACACCCAGTTGCTGGCCGCGCAACAGGAAGTGACGGCCTCGGAAGCCACCGAAGACTACGACCGCATGGCCCACGCCTACATGGCCCTGCAGGACGCCGGCGCGCACGACGCACCGGCCCGCGCGCAGGCGCTGATCCTCGGCCTGGGCTTCAAGACCAGCGAGCTCACCAACCCGGTGAACAGCTTCTCGGGCGGCTGGCGCATGCGCCTGCAACTGGCACGCGCCCTGATGTGCCCGTCCGACCTATTGCTGCTCGATGAGCCCACCAACCACTTGGACCTGGACGCGCTGGTCTGGCTGGAAGCCTGGCTCAAGCGCTATGAAGGCACCATGGTCGTGATCAGCCATGACCGGGAGTTTCTGGATGCGGTGACCAATGTCACGCTGCACATCGACGCCGGCAAGCTGGTGCGCTACGGCGGCAACTACAGCAAGTTCGAGGACCTGCGTGCCGAGCAAATGGAGCTGCAGCAAAACGCGTTTTCCAAGCAGCAGGACAAGATCGCCCACCTGCAGAAGTTCATCGCCCGCTTCAAGGCCAAGGCCAGCAAGGCCAAGCAGGCGCAGAGCCGGGTCAAGGCACTGGACCGCATGGAAAAAATCGCCCCGCTGCTCAGCGAGGCGGACTTCACGTTCGAATTCAAGGAACCGGCCAACCTGCCCAATCCCATGCTGTCCATGAGCGGCGTGAGCTTTGGTTACCCGCCACCCGAAGACGCACCCGAGGGCACGCCGCACACCGTCATCGTGCGCAACGTCAGCAAATCGGTGCTGGCGGGTCAGCGCATTGGCATTCTGGGTGCCAACGGCCAGGGTAAATCGACGCTGGTGAAAACCGTGGCCCGCGACCTGCAGGCCATCGGCGGCGAAATCACCGAGGGCAAGGGATTGAACATCGGCTATTTTGCCCAGCAGGAGCTGGACGTACTGCGCCCGGCCGACACCCCACTGGAACACATGATCCGCCTGGTTAAGGAGTTGACGGCCGCCGGCAAGATAGCAGGCCAGGCCACGCGCGAGCAGGATTTACGCAGCTTCCTGGGCACCTTCAACTTCGGTGGTGACATGGTCAAGCAGGCCGTGGGCAGCATGAGCGGTGGCGAAAAGGCTCGCCTGGTGCTGTGCATGATTGTGTGGCAGCGCCCCAACCTGTTGCTGCTGGACGAGCCCACCAACCATCTGGACCTGGCCACCCGCGAGGCGCTGTCCATGGCGCTCAATGAGTTTGAAGGCACCGTGATGCTGGTCAGCCACGACCGTGCCCTGCTGCGCGCGGTGTGTGATGAATTCTGGATGGTGTCACGCGGTGGCGTGGAGCCGTTTGATGGCGACCTGGACGACTACCAGCGTTACCTGCTCGACGAGGCCAAGCGCCAACGCGAAGAGGCCAAGGAAGCCGCCAAGGCGCCAGTCAAGCCCGTGGCAGCCACACCGATTGTCAAGTCCAAATCCAAAGGCGACACATCGCCCAAGGCCAAAAAAGATTTGCAGGACGTGGAGGCCCGCATGCAGGCGCTCAACGACCAGGGCGCCGCATTGGAAAGCCGCCTGTCGACCAATCCGCACCCTTCGGAGATCGCGGAAATTGGCCGCAACCTGAAGCTGGTCAACGACGAAATCGCGCAGCTCGAAGACCGCTGGCTGGACCTGTCGAGCCGCGTGGAAACGACGGGAGCCTGACCAGGTGGAGAGCCGAATGCAGAGTCTCGAATGCCTGGTGGATCAGGCACTGGCATTGGGCTACCGCTGGGCAGGCTACGCCCTGCTCAATTGGGCCGACGACGCGGCATTGATAGCTCTGATGTTTTGTTGAACAGGCTGGCTTGTATGTGGCAAGACAAGTCAGCTGCGTGATGGGAAGATGTGCGCGTGTTCAAACTTGCACGTGGTGTTGCAGCACAGCGCGCAGTTGTGCCAGGCTAAAAGGTTTGGTCAGGTAGCCACTGGCGCCCATTTGCAGAGCGCGCTCCAGCAGCTCAGGCTCCGCGCTTGCCGACAAGAAGAAGAATGGCGTTGCACGCAACTGAGGCTCAAGCTGAATGGCGGCCAGCACCTCGTTTCCGGTCATCAGCGGCATCATCAGGTCGCAAAAAATCAGGTCCGGTCTTTCGGCCAGAGCCAAGTCGAGCCCGGCGCGACCATTGGAGGCTTCCAGTGGCGTGTGCCCCTCCAATCGCAAAAAACGCAGCAGATTTGCCCGTATCGCAGCTTCGTCTTCAATTACCAGAATGCGTGCCATAGTCGGTTCTGTATGTGTTTTCAGGAAGTCACAGTAGCACAGTGAATGTGGTTCCCTGGCCCGCCACACTCCGGACGGTGATGGTTCCACCGTGCAGATTCACCGAGTTCTTCACGATCGCCAAGCCCAGGCCAGTACCCTGGATGTCGCCCACATTGCTTGCGCGATGGAAGGATTCAAACAAATGGGCCAGCTCATCGGCCGGAACACCAATGCCTTCGTCCGACACAGTCATCAACATCTTTTCACCCTCTGGCTGCACTCTGAATGTGACTTGCCCGCCGTTGGGGGAATACTTGACTGCGTTGGACAGTAGATTCCCAAAAATATGGCGCAAGAGCTTTTCATCGTAAAGGCGCGACCTGGAGGGAGGTGTGAATTGCGTGACAACACTACAGCGGCTTTCTGGCAATTGCACACGGACGTCGTCCACCATGCTCTTGCAAAGTGCAATCAGGTCCAAAGCGCGAGGCGCAAATTCGAGCATCTGCGCCTCGGCCTTCCCCAGCAGAAGGACTCGGTCCAACATCCGGGTCATGCGATGCACACCGTTTTCAATGGTCTGAAGGACTTCCAGTTTTTCTTCGGGCGGCAGCTGGTCGCCATAATATTTCAGCAGTTCGGCAGATGACAGAATGGTGGCCAACGGGGTGCGGAACTCGTGGCTGGTCATGGCGACGAACCGGGTACGCAGTTCGTTAAGTTCTTTTTGCTGCTCCAGGGCGGCACGGGTGTTTTGCTCAGCCTTGATGCGGTCAGAGATGTCCAGAAACGTCCAAATCACCCCGGAGTCCGGGTCTTTGCCGCGCACGCATTGGCCCGACATCTGCACCCAGAACAAGTCGCCATTGCGGCGCTTGAGTTGCCGCTCGTTGGAAAAAGTGCCAGTGGCCATTAGTGCCGCGCGTTGCTGGGCACCTAGCTGCTCCCAGGTTTCTCGGTCGCTGTGAATATGCAGGGAATCCTCGCCGATCAATTCTTCACGCGGATAGTCCACCATGTCGGCGAACTTCTGGTTCACCCATTGGTGACGCCGGTTGACTGACAACACGATTCCGACCATTGCGTTATTGAGAATCGCCTCGCGCTCCGACGAGTTTCGCTGCAGGTCCGCCTCGGCCTGCTTGCGCTCGGTCACGTCGGAAAAAAATGTCAGTGTGCCGGGCACGCCATCCCATGGCACCACGGTCACACCAATGTCAATCCAGCGCACTTCGCCGCCAGGCAGCAGCAGGCGGATCTCGTAGCGGTTGGGCACATCTTCCCCGGCCAGGCGGCGCTTTCGGCGGTCATCCACCAGGGCCCGGTCATCCGGGTGCACGCGATGCAGGTAGCCTTCCCGCAACATATCTTCGCGGGTCATTTGCACCAGTTCCGCTGCGCGGCGATTAACAAATACAAATCTGCCATCCTGCACCACCAGCATACCTTCACCCGAATGTTCGATGACAGCGCGGTAGCGCTCTTCGGAGCGGGCCAGGGCCAACGTAATATTCTTGCGTTCGGTGACGTCAGAGAAGAATGTAATGGTGGCAGGTTTGCCCTCCCAGGGCACCACGGAAACGCCCAATTCCAGCCAGCGGATGCTGCCATCTTCAAACCGAAGGCGGATCTCATAGCTGCTGGGCACATCCTCGCCGGCCAATCGGCGCTGGCGCCGGTCCAAGATGATGGCATGGTCGTCCGGATGCACCGCATGCAGAAAGCCAACCTGAAGAATGCTTTCGGCAGTCATGTGGGTAATCTCGGCGGCACGCCGGTTGGCGTACACCAAGTGGTTGTCCTGCAGCACCACCATGCCCGAGTCCACATGCTCAATGACGGCCCTGTACCGCTCTTCCGAGCGAATCAGGGCTTGCTGAACCTTCTTGCTCTCGGTGATTTCCGAGAAAAAAGTCAAGGTGGCCAGTCCTCCCTCCCAGGCTACCGACTTGGGTCGGATGCTGAGCCAGCGCTCTACCCCGTCACCACCCACGTGGCGGACCTCATACACCGGGTCCACGTCCAGCCCATGTGCCAGGCGTTCACGCAGTTCCAGGACGGCTGCTCGGTCCTCTGCGTGAGTCCACTGCAAAGGATCGGACCCAACCAATTCGTCATATGGAATGTGCAAGATCTGGCTAGCCTGGGCGTTGGCGAAAACAATCCGGTTCGATTGCGCCACAAACATTCCTTCGCCCAGGTGCTCCACCAGCGAGCGGTAACGTTCCTCGGAGTTACGCAGGAAGGCCTGCGTACGATGGCGCTCCGAGGCGTCGCGAACGCAGGCACCAAAGCCCCCGCCGCGATCGCCAGAAATGGTCCAGATTGATAGCTCGATAGGGAAGGTATGGCCGTCCCTGTGCAAGGCCTCCACATCCAGAATGCGATTGAGCACGCGGGTGTGGCCGGCCTCCACAAATCGGCGCATGCCTTTTTCATGCGCTTCACGGTAGCGCGGCGGAATGATCAACTCCGAGAGGCGGCGGCCCATAGCCTCGGCGCGCTTCCAGCCCAAGGTGCGCTCGGCGCCGGGATTCCAGTCCGTGATCATGCCATTGCTGTCCATGCCCAACATGGAGTCGGGGATGGAGTCCAGCATGCCGAGCAAATGGGTCTCACGGTCCCGTAACTCCTGTACAGTCTGTGCCAGAGTCTCCGGCCTGTCGGGTAAATTGTCAGTCTCGCTCATGCCAAGGCTTTCATCAATCCACTCTACGGTTGGTGCGGCGACGGTGAAGGCAGCACCAGCTTAAATGGTCAGCGTCAATGCGGCAGGTGACCGCAGCTCCGGCAGTGTAGCGGCAATGGCCTTGGCGATGAAATCCGAAACGTCAAACGCCCACCATGAGCCTGCGCAACTGTTCCCCATCGTATTTGCCGGACTTGCAGACCTGTGGGCGAGCGGGTTTTTTGATACTATGCGCTCGCCAAGCAGAGTACATGGCACATACCAGGGCGGTAAGAAATCTATGGCGCGTATATTGGTGACCGATGACGATACGGACTTGTTGAAGTCCCTGTCAATGCGCCTGCGCCTGGAGGGGCATACGGTGACCGCAGCAATGGGTGGCGCCGAAGCGCTGTCCAAACTCGACCTGGAAGTTCCTCATCTGGTGATTACGGACATGCACATGCCCGGCATGGACGGAATGCAATTGTTTGATGCCATTCACCGCCGCTTTCCCTTGTTGCCTGTGGTGATGTTGACGGGCAGTGCCAGCATTGCCGACGCCGTGCGCGCCATGCAAAAGGGCTTGTTTGGCTACATCACCAAGCCCTTTGAGGGTGCTGCCCTGATGCGCGAGGTGGGCCGCGCGCTGGAGGTGTCGACCGCACTGGGCGCCGACATGCCGGGAGATGCCCCAGGCGAAAGCTGGCGTGAGGCCATCATCACCCGCAGCCCGCGCATGGAAAACCTGTTGGCCGAGGCGCGGCACATGGCGCAAAGTGACGCCACGGTGCTGATCCATGGCGAAAGCGGTACCGGCAAAGAACTATTGGCGCGCGCCGTGCATGCCAGCAGCACGCGAAGTGCGCAGGCTTTTGTGGCGGTGAACTGCGGAGCGATTCCCGAGAATCTGGTGGAATCGGAATTGTTTGGTCACGTAAAAGGTGCCTTCACCGGTGCCGTGCGGGACAGTGCCGGCATGTTCACCAGCGCCCACCAAGGCACTATTTTCCTGGATGAAATTGCCGATTTGCCACTTGCCATGCAGGTCAAACTGCTGCGCGTATTGCAGGAACGGGAAGTCCGCCCGGTAGGTGCGGCGCGCACACACAAAGTGGACGTGCGGGTGATCTCAGCCTGCAACCGTCGCCTCGATGAAGAGGTGGCAGCGGGGCGTTTTCGCGAGGATCTATTTTATCGTCTGAACGTGGTCAGCCTGACTTTGCCCCCCCTGGCGGACCGGCGCGAAGATATACCACTATTGGCCAACTATTTTTTGCAGGGTTTGGCTCTGCGCTACAGAAAACCGGCCAGCAGCTTTGGCCCGGGAGCTTTGGAGCAATTGAGCGCGGCCCCCTGGCCGGGCAATGTGCGGCAGTTGCAAAATGTAGTCGAAAAGTGCGTGGTGATGAGCAATGGCCAGCTCATCCCCGCGACGCTGGTGAAAAGCGCGCTGAGTACCCAAGGCAGCGAACTGCTGCCCCTGGACGAGGCACGCAAGGTTTTTGAACGCGACTACCTCACTGGCCTCCTTAAGATCACCAATGGCAATGTCGCACAGGCCGCCAAGCTCGCGCAGCGCAACCGCACGGATTTTTATACGTTGATGGCGAGGCACAAGTTGGAGCCTGCGCAGTTCAAAAACCCGGGCGCTGACTAACCTGGCCCAAGCTTCCCTCGCAATGCTTCAGGCAGTGCACGTTGGGGAAACGGTGCCAGCCAGATTGCGGACCGTATTGAAGCCCAGGTAAACCACGGCCTGTTGCACAGACGCGATTGGCGTTGGCAAGTGACCGTAGCTGCTGTTAATGACCTGCAGCACTTTGTGCACAATACTGGGATGCCGGTTGATCATGACTGCCCACTCTTTCGGTGAAACGTCTTTGCCGTCCACAAATGGCAGGGTTCGCTGGCCAAAGGTACCGTCTGCGACCAGCCCCTGCATACCCGCGAAAGATGGTTGCCTGTCGCTGCGTGTCATGTCTTTGCCTTCACTCATTATTTTTTCAAGGCTTATAAAGCCTGAAGCTTTGCATTCGTACATGGCCTGATCAGCCACATACAGCATCTGGTTGATGTCCAGCCCGTCGTCTGGGTACAGAGCCTGGCCGATACTCGCACCGACCGTGACCATGACATTGCCATCAAGGCACATAGGTTGTTCCAGCGCATGCACCAGTTTTCGCTTGATGTCAGACACTTCCTGTGCAGTGTGAATCGACTCGACCAGAACGACGAATTCGTCACCACCTATGCGCGCGGCCGTGTCACAGGTCCGCAGTGTGGACTGAAGGCGTTGCGCGACGGTGACCAGGACCCCATCGCCTGCCGCGTGCCCATGGGTGTCATTGACGGCTTTGAAGCCGTTGAGATCAATCATGAGCAGGGCGAAACCTTTGCCACTACGGCGCGCGCGCTGCAAGGCACATTCAAAGCGGTCATTCAGTAGTTTGCGATTTGCCAGACCGGTGAGGTTGTCATGATTCAACTCGGCTTCGAGTTGCTCCTGGCGAGCACGTAACTGAGCAATGACACGCTCCAGATCACGTGTGCGTTCCGCAATTTGTCGTTCAATCTGCTCTTCACGTACAGCCCAAGGGTACGCAGTATGTGCCGACGGTGTGTACTGGAAATCAAAGCCGATATAGAACCGGTTTCGACCTGCGTGGCTCCAGGAACGCGCTCCCGTGTGAAGACCTGATGGGGTCACCATAATCACTGCAACCCGGCAGCGACAACTGTGGGCATTTTGGGCGAAAAGGAGGTGCGTTCGTTGAACTGCATTGGAATAGCCCGCACACCCGTTGCTGCCAGGGCTTCTCCGGCAGAGGTGACTTCTCCTGGATTGACGGAATGTGGCGCCGATGCCGCAACGGCGATTGTCAGCGCCATGAGCAACGCAAGACTGAAGAGGATCAGATTGAAAAGAAAAAACATGGGTTATCTCCGTGAACCGACACATCTACACAAATAAGCCATCTTGTCTATCAAGTTCTGTGCCAGATCAAATATCCATTGAAATCAATAACTTACGATTCCGCGGGGACTGCGACTTGTCCGTGTTTTCAGACACGATGCAATCGATTTTTTGGAATACCCAATGAAATCAATGAATTATGGTGTCGGCCAATACCGACATCGCGAATGCACCTCAAGAGCCAGAGTCCTATGCAGATCTCAGATGAATGCGGACACACCTGGGTGTAGGTGATGGCCTCTGGTTTTGCAGGCGGATCATGGATAGAGGATTGAGGCCCAATATTGGCCGCCACTGCGCGACGCGGGCCACAAACAAAAAAACCCGCTACTGACTTGGTAGCAGGTTCTTTATATTTGCCGTTAGGCTTGACTGGTGGGATCTGAGAGATTCGAACTCTCGACCTACGGATTAAGAGTCCGCTGCTCTACCAGCTGAGCTAAGATCCCGGGAAAAATTGGTGGGACCTGCGGGGGTCGAACCCACGACAAACGGATTAAAAGTCCGCTGCTCTACCAACTGAGCTAAGGTCCCGACAGAACGAAACAAGTTACCTTGTGACTTCCTGCGAAGCTTTCAATTATATCGTTTTTTGTGGGCTACTCTGCGAGATTTCAGAAATTTTATCGAGCACCCAACCGGCCGCACACATGCCAAATGTCGCGGTTACTGCAACCACCGATCCGTAGCCATGGCAATTGAGTGAGTTGTCACCCTGCTCCACTGCGCACGACGCGTCGGCAGGCCTCACCGCCTCGCGGCTGAACACACAGGTGACGCCCATGCGTTTGCCGTCGCGCGGTGCGCCATGGGCCTTGCGCAGGCGGTAGCGCATCTGGGCCAGCAAGGGGTCATGGGTGGTTTCGCTGAGGTCTGCCACATCGACCTTGTGCGCATGGCGTTTGCCGCCAGCCGCACCCACCGAAATAAACAGCGCCTTGGAGCGCCGGGCCCAATCGGCCATGGCGGTCTTGGCCTTGATCTGGTCGCATGCATCAACCGTGGCGTCCGCATCCACGGGCAATAAAGCGGACCAGTTGTCGGGCTCCACAAACGCGTCTATACAGTTCACCACACAGGCCGGATTGATGAGCGCGATGCGCTCCTGCATGGCAAGCACCTTGGCCATGCCCACGCTGGTGCTGAGTGCATGGACTTGCCGATTGATGTTGGATTCGGCTATGTGGTCGAGATCGATCAGCGTCAGGCGCCCCACGCCACTGCGCGCCAGGGCCTCGGCAACCCATGACCCGACCCCACCGATTCCAACGACCACAACGTGGGCACTGCGGATGGCGTGGGCTGGGCCTAGGCCATAGAGGCGCTCCAACCCGGAGAAGCGCCGGTCCAGATCGGCAGTGTCCTCGGCAGAGGCCATTACCGCAGGCGCGCCAGACGGTCCTTGGCAGCTTGGGCAGCCTCTGACCCGGGATGGTTGGCCACCAACTCTTCCAGTGTCTTGCGTGCGCCCTTGTTGTCCTTCAGCTCCAGCTGGCAGTTTGCAATGGCCAGGATCGCTTCCGGCACGCGCATGTGGTCGGGTGCGGAGACGACAAGAGCGCGAAAACTGGACAGCGCATCCTTGTAGTCCTTGGTCGCATACTGGGCGTTGCCCAACCAGAACAGTGCGGACTGGCGAAACCCGGTCTTGGGGTAGCGTGTCAGAAAGTCCACAAATACCAGCTGCGCGGAAGCAAATTCTCCCTTGCGGAAAATCGCCATCGCAGCGTCGTAGTCCCGCTTCTCAGACGGGTCTGCGACGAATTCCTTGCCGTCCATCGTCATACGGGAGGGCTCGAACTTGCGCAGGCGCTCGTCAAGGCTTTGCGCCGTGTCTTTCTGCAGACGTTGCAGTTCAGCGAGATCGCGCACTACTTGTTCGTCCTGACCGCGCAGCTTTGCAACCTCGGCGCGCGTCGCCTCAAGCTGGTTTTGCAACTCAATCAGACTGCGGCGGAGTTGAGCCGCGTCCTCTGTCGCCCGACGAGACTCTTCGGCCAGTTTCTGTTCAGTGACCTGGTTCTTCTGGCGCAAGTCCAGAATGGCCTTGCGCGCTTCCTCGTCGTCGAACAGTCCGGCCGAAGCACTGCCCATGCAGGCAACCATCAGCAGCGCAGCCGCAGCTACACGGGAGACCGCAGTGACAGAAGGTTTGGAAACGGCGTTCATCGGTAGGAGATTTCAACGCGCCTGTTCTTTTCAAAAGCTGCCTCAGTCATACCCATGACGGCAGGCTTTTCCTTGCCAAAACTCACGGCCTCCAACTGACTTTCGGAAACACCCAACAAAGCCAAGGCGCGCTTGACCGCCTCCGCCCGTTTCTGGCCCAGTGCCAGGTTGTATTCACGCCCGCCGCGCTCGTCGGTATGACCCTCGAGTGCAACCTTCTTGGTCTTGTCGGCCTTGATCAACTTGGCGTGGGTTTCAATGCGGGCCTGAAACTCGGGCCGGATCGCGTAGCTGTCGTAGTCAAAATAGACCACGCGGTTCGCTGCTGCCATGGCATCAAGACCTTTGTTGCCCAAGTCTACAGGTGCTACTACCCGCTCACCGGTGGCAGCAGAACCTCCCGCTTGGGTCACACCCGTTCCGGATTTGTCCTCCACAGGTACGTTGTCCAATTTGACGGCCGAGCCGCAAGCAGTCAAGAACACTGCCACTGCAGCCGCCAATATCAATCGATTCATCCCATACTCCTTTTTGAATTTCAATTACTTCTGCATCGGGCCCCAATCGGGCTCCCGAATATCGCCACTTTGGCCTGCCAGGCGGGCCTTGATCTTTCCATCCAGCGTGGTCGTCATCAACGCTTCGCGGCCCAACTGGTGGGTGGCATAAATGATGAGGCGACTGTTGGGGGAAAAACTGGGGTTTTCATCCGCGGTGGTATCGGTTACTGCGTTGGCAACACCGGTTGCCAAGTCCATGACATGTAATTTGAACACACCGCTCACCCGGGAAATATATGCCAGCCATTTTCCGTCAGGGCTCAAAGACGGCGAAATATTGTAAGTGCCGGTAAAAGTCACCCGCTCTGCGTTGCCTCCTGATGACGGCATGCGGTAAATCTGCGGTGCGCCACCGCGATCGCTGACGAAATAGATGAACTTGCCGTCTGCGGTAAACGTGGGCTCGGTATCAATGGAACTGTTCTGGGCCAGGCGGCGGGGCTCTCCACCCGTCGCATCCAGCACATAGAGCTGTGAGCCACCGTCGCGGGTCAAGGTCACTGCCAGGGTCTTGCCGTCGGGGGACCACGCGGGCGCACTGTTGGAGCCCTTGAAATTGGCAACCAGCCGGCGCTTGCCCGACGCAACGTCGTGCACAAAAATCACCGGCTTGCGCGACTCAAACGACACATAGGCCAGCTGCTGGCCGTTGGGTGCCCAGGACGGGGAGATGATGGGCTCGGCACTGTTGAGCGCGCTTTGGGCACTCTCACCATCGGCATCCGCCACCCACAGGTTATAGGTTTGGCCGACCTTGGTGACGTAGGCGATGCGTGTGGAGAAAATACCTTTGTCTCCGGTGAGCTTCTCATACACAAAATCGGCAACGCGATGGGCAACCAGCCGCAAGTCACCCGCCACGACGGCGTAACTCTGCCCCCCAAGGTCCTGGCCCTTTACCACGTCCCACAGGCGCATCCGCACATCAAAACGGCCATCGGCCAAGCGGCTGATACTGCCGGTGACCAGGGCATCGGCGCCCTTTTGACGCCAGGTCGACACATCGGGGCGCGAGCCCTCATCCATGGTCGAGGCACCCGCATCGATCCCGCGAAACTGCCCGCTGCGCTCCAGGTCGGCCTGCACAATGCTGGCTATTTTTTGCGGAGCCGCGTCTTCACCGCGAAAGGCCGCAATGGCGATAGGAACCTGGGTCAGTCCGACCCCCGACACCTCCACGCGAAACTGCGCCCAGGCAGATCCGCAGAAGAAACTTGTGATTACAACCAATAAAACTGACAGGTGGCGCTTCAACATCGTTGCATTATCCCAGTGTTGTGATGAGCACATCATCGTTGATACGTTTTTGTGAATACCCCAGCGTGGGCTGGGTCACGGTGGTGGTCGCACGCAAGCGAACGACGGCGGCATTTTTGGACTCCTGGTTTCGGGCCGCTTCCGGATGCCACAGATGGAAAACCTCGGTGGCGCAAAACCCGTTCTTGCGCACGACTCCGCTGTTGTGCAGCCGGAGCACGAAGTCGGCATCCTCGTGACCCCACCCAACGAACGACTCATCAAATCCGTTGACGCGCTCGAAGTCTGTGCGCCAGACCCCAAAGTTGCAGCTGCGAATGCCTTTCCAGGAGAATTTTCGGTTCGTGCGCAGCCCACCGTCGGGCAGTCGCACCAGACCACTGAGTTTGCTGGCCTGCCTCCGCATGCGCTGGGCGACCCAATACACCACCGAGCGCCCGCTGATGGGCTCGCCATCGGAGACGACCCGGTTCGTCAAGTCGGGCGACAGCAAAACGCGGCTGCCATTGACAAAGAAACCAGGCTGCGCCAGCGACCGGTGCCGGGCAATAAAGTCCACCTCGGGAACACAGTCGCCGTCCAGAAAAACAATGTACTCCCCGCGCGAGGCTGCGACGCCGCGGTTGCGAATTCGCGAGGCGGTAAATCCGACATCGGGATGCCACACATGGGTGACCCGCAAACTCCGCGCAACGATGGATTCCTGAATGGCCTTCTGGTGCTCGGGCCTGGAGCCGTCATCGGCCACGATCACCTCGAAATTGCGATCCGTCTGCCGCTCCAGCCCCCTGAGCACCGCCAGCAGCGCGTCGCTGCGGTTATAGGTTGTGATGACCACGGAAACAAGTTGGGAGGCATTCATTTTGAACTAGACTACGCGGCTGGCAACCGTCTGCTGCGTGCCCTGTAGCCGAATAAGTGGCCGAATACTACCACCCCCGATGAGCAAAATTTCCGTCTACATCATCGCCTACAACGAAGCCGAAAAAGTCGCTGCAACCATCGAGAGCGCGAAGTGGGCCGACGAAGTGGTGCTGGTCGACTCGTGGAGCACCGATGGCACACCCGAAATTGCTGCGCGCATGGGCGCCAAGGTGGTGCAAGTGGAGTTCAAGGGCTTCGGAGACCTGCGCAACCACGCCATCGCGGCGTGTTCCCATGAGTGGATCTTCAGCCTGGATGCTGACGAACGCTGCACACCGCAAGCTGAAGCAGAGATTCGCGCCATCATCAACAGTGCCAACGCGCTCGATGTGTACTGGATGCCGCGGCGCAACTATTTCATGGGGCGCTGGATCCAGCACTCGGGCTGGTATCCCAATTACCGCCAGCCGCAGCTGTTTCGCAATGGCTCCATGGGTTACGACCTGAAGCCCGTGCACGAAGGCTATGTGCTGAAGTCCAGCAAACCCATTGGCCACTTGCGCAACGCCATCTGGCAGTTTCCCTTTAAGAACATGGCCGAAGTCATGCACAAGTCCAACCGGTATTCCACGTTGGGCGCGCAGAAGATTGTGGACAAACGTTTGTCCATGTCCACGGCCCTGACCCACGGTCTGTGGTCCTTTGTCAAACACTACATCTTCAAACGGGGGTTTCTGGACGGCTGGGCCGGCTTTGTGATTGCCCTTGGCAATTTTGAAGGCACGTTCTACCGCTACGTCAAGGCCATCGAACTGCAAAAAGGCAGCGCCTGGCAAGCCCCGACCACGCCCCCGCCCGATGCCTGAAGCCAAACCCGCGGTGTGGAGTTTTCGTCTGGGGCTGGTCTGTCTGGCCGCACTGTCGGTGAGCCTTCCGATGGCATGGATCAGCCTAGCCAAGGTGCTGGTGTTTGTGACGGCGCTGGTAGTTCTGCTGGGTCATGTGGCCGGGCGCCGCACGGACCCGCAGATCAGGCAGTTGTGGACCCCATGGGCGCTGGCGGTGCTGCTGCTTTTCTCGGCCTGCAGCCTGTGGTGGACCGGCTCCGACCTGCCGTCGGCGCTGGAGTCGTTCATCAAGCACGCCAAGCTGCTGGAGGTCGTGCTGCTGGTGAGCCTGATTCGCAGCGTGGCAGAAGCCCGAATGGCCATCACCTTCTTTGCCTGTGGACAGGCCTTTGTGTTGTTGAGTTCCTGGCTTATGTTCATCGGTATTGCCGTGCCATGGCATGCCAACGCACCCACACCCTACGTCGTTTTTTCGACGTATCTGGACCAGTCCATCATGTTCGCCACCACCGCCAGTGTGTTCTGGTACTTGCGGTCCGACAAGCTCTGGCCCCGGTGGCTGGGCATCGTTCTGGCGGCCCTGGCCCTGGCCAACACGCTGCTGCTGCTGGAGGGACGCAGCGGCTATGCGGTGGCCCTGACCGCGTTGGCACTGGCCGCCATGTGGACCATGCCGCCCCGCTTGCGGCTGGCCACCCTGATGATCACCCCGGTCGTGCTGTTACTGGGTCTGTCATTGGGTTCTGCGCAAGTGCAGGAACGGGTCACCAAGATCCTGCGGGAAAGCCAGGAATATGCCTCAGGACAAACCGTGCAGATGGACAGCTCGTCCGGCTGGCGGCTCAACGCCTGGCGCCGTTCCCTGCAAGCGATGCAAGACAAGCCGCTGCTGGGCCACGGTGTCGGCGCCTGGACACCGGCCGTCAAGCGGCTGGAAGGCAGCGCAGCGACCAAGGTTTTTGGCGAAGGCAACCACAGCAACCCGCATCAGGAATACCTGTTGTGGGGTGTTGAACTGGGCGTGGGCGGCAGCTTGCTGCTACTGGCCGCCCTGGCCTGCATGGCACGCGATGCCCTGCGCTTTCCAACCAGCATTCAGCGCGCCACCCTGGCCGTGCTGGCCGCCACCGCGGTGGCCTGTCTGTTCAACTCCGCCCTGTACGACGACCTGATGGGTGATTTCTTCTGCGTCGCCCTGGGTCTGCTGATGGCTCTGGGAACACGCAGCATGGCCGCCGCGCCACAACAGGCTCCATTGCCAACCCTCACTACGCAGTCCGAGGTCCTTGTATGACGCCACGCGGCAGTCTGTTCGCCCGCATGCGCGCGCTGTGGCCTTACTTCGGCGCGTATCCCGGCACCTGGCTGATGGTGGTACTCGCGGCCATTGTGGGCGCAGCGACCGAGCCGATGATTCCCGAACTGTTCAAACTGCTGTTGGACCTGGGTTTTCAAAAACACGTATTGGAACTCTGGACCGTGCCCGTTGTGCTGCTGAGCGTGTTTGGTGTGCGCGGGCTTGCCGGCTACGTCGCGCAAATCGGCCTGTCGCGCATCACCAACCAGGGACTGATGACCATGCGCCGGGCCATGTTCAACCAGCTGCTAGTGGCCCACATGCAGCTGTTTGCCAACCAGACCTCCAGCGCGCTGTCCAACTCCATCGTGTACGAGACGCAAAACGGCGCATCCATGCTGGTCAACTCCCTGCTGAGCCTGACCCGCAATGCACTGACGCTGGTGGCGTTGACCGGCTACCTTTTCTATTTGAACTGGAAGCTGACCCTGATCGTGATTGCGGTGTTTCCGGCCGTGGCCTGGGTCATGCGCGTGCTGACCGCCCGGCTGCACAAGCTGACCAAGGCCAACCAGGATGCCACCGACAGCCTGGCCTATGTGGTCGAGGAAAACGTGCTCGCACACCGCGACATTCGCCTGTATGCGGCCCAGCAAACCCAGGCTGCACGCTTTGAGCACTTGGGCGACTCCCTGCGCCACCTGGCCATGAAGTCCACGGTGGCAGGCGCCGCCATGACCCCCATGACCCAGATGCTGGCCGCCATGGCGCTGTCGGCCGTCATCTCGGTGGCCCTGGTACAGAGTGCCACCAGCGATACCTCGGTCGGCGGCTTTGTGGCCTTTGTCACCGCCATGCTGATGATCATTGCGCCTATCCGCCAACTGTCCGAGGTCTCCAGCCCCATCACCCGGGGTCTGGCTGCACTGGAGCGTGGCCTGGCGCTGATTCAGGATGTCCCCGCCGAATCCCAGGGCACGTTTTCCACACCACGTTCCAGCGGTGAAATGGTGTTCAAAGACGTGGTCGTGCAGTACGGTGCCGACGGTGCACCCGTGATCGACACCCTGAGCCTGCGCATCCACAGTGGGGAGACCATCGCCATCGTGGGCGCATCCGGTGCCGGCAAGTCCACGCTGGTGAATTTGCTGCCGCGTTTCGTGGATATCCGAAGCGGCCAGATCCTGCTCGACGGCCACGACCTGCGCGACTGGAACCTGCAGTCCCTGCGAGGGCAGTTTGCCTTCGTCAGCCAGCATGTGATCATGCTCAACGACACCATGGCCGCCAACGTGGCCTTAGGGATGGAGCTACAGCGCGACAAGGTCATGGACTGCCTGCGGGCGGCAAACCTGGGCGCGCTGGTTGAAGGCTTGCCCCAAGGGCTCGACACGCTTGTGGGCCACAACGCCATGCAGCTTTCGGGCGGCCAGCGCCAGCGCCTGGCCATCGCCCGGGCGCTGTACAAGGACGCGCCCATCCTGATCCTGGACGAAGCCACCTCGGCGCTGGATACCGAATCCGAACGCGCCGTGCAGGACGCCCTGCAAGGCCTGATGCGCAACCGCACTACGCTGGTCATCGCCCACCGTTTGTCGACGGTGATGCACGCGACGCGCATCGTGGCGATGGACGCGGGACGCATTGTGGAGACGGGTAGTCACCAGCAGCTGATTGCTTTGAATGGGCACTATGCGAGGCTGTATCAATTGGGCTTGGGTTCGGTCCCCACTCCCCCCAGCCCCCTCGCCCCGCCGGGCGAGGGGGAGCTTTAACAGCCGATTTGGTGGTGCCGCGCCGGTTACGGAATTACGGGCGAGGCGTTGCCACTGTTATTGCTTGCCCAGAATTCAGCAGTCGCAGTTCCGAGCGCCGGGCGACTATTTTGCTATACATTCAGTAGCAACTCGCGCCCATTTCACGAGGGCTAGCGGCACATTTAACCAATGCAAACTATTCCAGCCCGGCTCCGGCGCTCGGAACTCCCAGCGCGAAATTTTCGAACGAAAACAGCGGTGGCAACGCACCGCCAGTAATTCCGTAGCCGGCGCGAAGTAACAAAATCGGCTGTTAGGCTCCCCCTCGCCCGGCGGGGCGAGGGGGCTGGGGGGAGTGGGGACCTAAAAACGCAACCCGACGATAA
>ERZ724516.410-NODE-410-length-26668-cov-5.238868_pt1 | contig 26668 bp, 22 predicted proteins | sample MGYA00376049_ERZ724516 | MGnify/ENA primary metagenome ERZ724516 (study PRJEB28724, sample SAMN07190886) | activated sludge metagenome | isolation source: activated sludge of sewage treatment plant in Hong Hong | place: USA: Christiansburg, Virginia | collected... | reverse complement strand
AATGATAAAATGTCAAATACTTCATAGACTTAAAAAAATTGTCGTGTACAGAGAATATTCGAGATAAAGTGAATTTAGGTTTTAATGATGTAAGGTCATACATTGATTCGGTTATTGATATAATGCACAAAAATAATGATAATTCGGCCATTCTTAATTATGCAATTAAAGTTATTTCCAAAAAGAAACTCTCATCTAATGCTTTAAATTATTATTTGAAAACGATTCATCATTTAATATTAATTTATCCATACTTATTATATTTAATTGATGATGATGTATTTAATGCTTTAAGTGTCTCAACTGATGAGATAGAGAAAATCACATACAATATCTTCAATATGGGAATAGAAAAAAATATTAATGAAGCTGTTAGCTATGCGTTATATTTATCAATTAAATATAGTTTTAAATTGAGTGATAATTTGTTTGAGAGGGTAAAAGACTCAAAAGATTGCATTCTTCTATTGTTAGCATATTTACATGATAAGAAGAGTTGTAAAAATACGGCTTTAAAGCCTTATAAGGAACTTGCTGACACGCTTAGAGTTAATGATTTTGATGAAAATTGGCTATTTATTTATGAAGTCTCTGCAAAAGATAAGTTAACAAAATATTGGAAGAAAATGAAAGAAGCCAAAATCACTTTTATCAAAAGCGATTTTACAATTTGAGCTAGTCTTTGTAATATGGCTTGAATAAACCCATAATCATCAATAATCGTGGGTTCGCTACGTCAAGCCTACCTCTGCAACAACTTTGCCGCTTCCTTTGCAAAATACGTCAAAATTGCATCAGCCCCTGCCCGTTTAATACACATTAACGACTCCAAAATAATCTCATCACGCTTTAACCAACCATTACTAATAGCGGCCATGTGCATCGCATATTCACCACTTACTTGATAGGCAAAAGTAGGTGCTTGATAGGTGTTTTTAACTTCACGAATAATATCTAAATAAGGCATCGCAGGTTTCACCATCACCATGTCTGCACCTTCTGCCAAATCAAGACCCACTTCGTGTAAGGCTTCCATACGATTAGCAGGATCCATTTGATAGGTTTTTTTGTTGCCACCTTTTAAATTACCTGCCGAACCCACCGCATCTCTAAACGGGCCATAATAATTAGAGGCGTATTTAGCGGCATACGACAAAATACATACATTAGGGTAGCCAGCTTGTTCTAAGGCGGCTCTAATTGCGCCAATACGACCATCCATCATATCTGACGGGGCAACAATATCCGCTCCTGCCTCAGCATGAGACAAAGCCTGTTTAATTAAGGCTTGTGTAGTAACATCGTTTATTACATAGCCGTTATCATCAATAATGCCGTCTTGGCCGTGAGTGGTAAAAGGGTCTAGGGCAACGTCAGTAATGACACCCAATTGTGGAAAGTGTTGTTTTAAGGCACGTACCGCACGTTGCGCCAAGCCGTTGGTATTCCATGCTTCTTCTGCCAATAAACTTTTGGCCTCGGGTGGGGTAACAGGAAACAACGCCACCGCAGGAATGCCCAAAGTGACTAATTCGGCAGCCTCAAGCAATAGTTGGTCTATAGAAACACGCTCAATCCCTAACATAGAAGGAATCGCTTCGCGGCGGTTTTCACCCTCTAAAACAAACATCGGGTAGATTAAATCGGCAGGCGTGAGAACGGTTTCTTGTACTAAACGCCGACTAAACTCTTGAGCGCGTAAACGGCGCATACGGGTTTGCGGAAAAGGGGCGCGGGTAAATGTAAATTGGGACATAACTTAACTCAATAAAAAATAATTATAACCAGAATTAAAACACCATCGCGTGGTCAATCACAATACGATTATGTTCTTCTATAAGAACGATTTCGGCTACAAACTCACCTGTTTGTTGAGTGCAAAATTGTCGCCAAACAATCGCAACCGATGTAGGCCGTCTAAAAATAGCCACTAATTCCCGATGGCTAAAATAGCCCCATTTGCTTTGATAGTCTTTACACACATAGTCCAAATGTTCGGGTGTGACTATTGCCTTCATGCGCTCGCTAAAGTCACGCGTATGTTGGGTATGATTAATGGCGGTAGAGCCAGCCATTAAATTATCCATCATGGGGTTGGCAATGGCCATAATGTGTTTATCAGATTGTTGAGACAGTTTCATTAGTATTTACTCTAAAAAGCACGAAAACATATATTAAGCCATTGGCAACAAAACAAGCATTTGCTAGGGTTTGATGACATCGCCTTTTTGAGCAATATCATAATGACCCATCACCACCCTCATAGTATATCTGACCACGAAAAAGCCCAAATTTTACAAGAGCGTTTAAAAATGGGTTTTAACTTGGTGCCATTTAACCAAACCATTGGTTTAACGATTCAAGAAATGACAGCCGAAAAAATTACCGCCCAATTTGCTATGCAGCCCAAACTAATTGGTAATATGTTTAAGCAAATTTTGCATGGTGGGGTAATAGCAACGGCATTAGATACGGTAGGTGGTGCAATGGCCATGAGTGGGGCGTATGTGGCACTTAAAGGCACACCTAAAGAGGAGCGGACTGCGCGTATTAATCGTTTGGCAACCATAGATATGCGGATTGATTATTTAAAAGCGGGCAGGGGTGAGTTGTTTACTGCGAGCGCGAGTTTGTTGCGTGTGGGCAAACAAATTTGTGTAACACGCATGGAGTTACACAACGAAAAACATGAGCTGATTGCCGCAGGCACAGCGAGTTATATGTATTAATTAAGTAAGGGCAAACCTTTATGGTTGCCCTAAACTTAGGGTGAATACTTGATTCACCCCCTAAACCTTACACATTGCCCATAAACAAACGCTTCATAACCTTTTCTTTAAGGCTATGGGTTTCGTTAAAGCCCATACGCTCTAAATAACGATGCACCGTTGCGTCATCTTCATCTTTAAAAATCGAACTAATCGCTGTTTTAAGTAGTTGTAAAGGATGCTCTGTGCTAGATTTAAGGGCTTGCAAGGCTTTAACAATTTTAAGCTCATCTTTGGTAAAATCCGTACCAAAAGGAAAGCTCGGTAACTTCTCCATAAAGGGTTGCAAACGCTCCGCTAAAGCCTCTGGTGTGTTGTCTCTGTAGGTTTTAGGAATCACATAATCAGGTGATAATTTGCCTTTAGAGACTGCCCATTCACGCAATTCTTCTTGGCAACGTGAGTCACTAATATTAAGCAAGGCTTTAATCACGTCGCTGTCGTTTTTGCCGCGCAAATCGGCAATGCCGTACTCGGTAATAAAAATATCGCGCAAATGACGCGGAATGGTAATGTGACCATAATTTTTAACAATGCTAGAGCGTACTTCGCCATCAACCACACGATGACTTCTTAACATTAAAATCGAACGCGATTCGGGTAGCTCATGGGCTTGAGCCACAAAATTATATTGTCCACCCACACCACTCACCACACGGCCATCTTCTAAAGCATCAGACACCGCCGCACCCGATAACGTGGCCATCATACAAGTATTAATAAAGCTCGCTTTAACACGTTGGGCGCGTTTAAGCGGTTCATCACCATGACGGTCACCATATAGCTGGTTAATAAACGCAATGGTACTCATATTAATACGATTGAGTTTTTCGTCAGGCATATCGCGTAGCGTTTGATAAAAATCGGCAGGCCCTAAAAAGAAGCCACCGTGCATAATTGAGCCGCCTTGCAGCTGTGTGCCTAAACAGTGCTGTTTAATATTGGCGAGGGCAGTCTCATCGTCCAAATCAGCCTCAAAACTTAATTCACCCAACACAAGCTTGCCATCTTCTACGGTGCAATCATCATTAAAAATGCCAAAACGGGTTAAAAAGGCTACGTCATCACCCGTTAAAGGCGACTGTATTAGCTCGGCTTGGCGTAGTGCGCTTAAGGTGTCTAGGCTAATGGTTTCGGTAATTTTATGGCTATTAAGTAACTTTTGTAGGCCAGTATGTGGATACACCGCACGACGAATAATGTTGGCTTGAATCAGCTTCAAAAAACCATTAACGAACATTTCGCTACAGCCATATAAACCATCCACAAAAGGGTTGATATTTAAAGTTTTAGGCAACGGGAGATTATGATTAAGACGTTTAATCATATTTTGATAGGTGCTGTTATCTTGGTCGCGCAAAATTAAACTATGCACAATGGCATCACCCAACGAGCCAATGCCAATTTGCAGTGTGCCGCCATCTTGAACTAAAGAGCTGGCGTGTAAACCAATGGCATAATCACTTAAAGTGACTTTCATATTAGGGGTAGAAAACAGGGTGTGTGTGCCTGTAGGGTCGTCAATAATAATATCAAACTGCTCGGCAGACACTTCGGCATCATTAGGCATAAACGGTAATTTATAGTTAATCACCCCAACGGCAAAAATGCGTTCGCCTGCATCACGGCGTGGTTGTACTAATTCTAATAAATCTTCACTTAAATCAGGGTTACAAGACAAACTATAACGGCGTGTGCCATCGGCTTCGTCACGCACCGCAATAGATTGGCAAATGACGTTAACGCCATTTGCAGCCATGTCACGCGCAATATGGGTGTAGTTGCTATTAATATAGTTTTGTTGTGCCGCAGAGTTATTAAGCCAGTCACCAGACTTTAAAAAGAATTCGTTTACGCTAATGTTGTTGGGTACTTTTTTGGCTTTGAGGTCTTTAACGTAATCTAAATCGGGATAGTCGCCAAAAACGCGCTCTACAAATGGGTTTAAAAAACGTGCTTCGAGGTCGCTAGTAGCCGTAGGTTTAACTAAAGATAAGGCACTAAAAATATGTAAGCAACGCTCTGGTGCATTGCTAATACGTTGATACATGGCATTAATAAAGGTGTTGGGTTTACCTAAGCCTAAAGGCGAACCTAAACGAATATCGCCCTCTATTTTGTTGATAATATCCGAGACAGCTTGCTCGATAGAGTTGTAAAATTTAACGGGCATATAAAAACACTCCTAGAGTATAAGTTTGGGTTATTGAGAAATTTATTTTTAGAGGCTGTTGACGTTTGAGTTAACTGCCTATTTTGGCTAAAATTTGAGCATATTATGCTATTCTTCCCTCACTCTAGCTCTCTCCCACAGGGAGAGAGAACTCCCTCTCCCGTTGGGAGAGGGTTGGGGTGAGGGCTAAATTAAAACGTCAACAGACCATAGCAAAAACTCTTAATTTTTGTAAGGTTAATATCTTTTAGCATACGCCAATCGCTTGTTTTGGCAAGAGAGTTTTGATGATACAACAGATTTTGGTGACTACTATTGAGCTGCCATTAAGCTGTAGATTGGGCTGTGCCGCGTGTTGTATTGCACCGTCAATTTCGTCGCCTATTCCTAATATGCCCTTAGGTAAACCTGCGGGGGTACGTTGTGTACAGTTAGACGAAGCAGGCTTGTGTAAAATTTTTGCTTTGCCAAGCCGCCCCAAAGTGTGTGGTAGTTTGCAGCCTAGTTTGAGTATGTGTGGCCAAAATCGTGAGCAAGCAATGGTTTATTTGAGCGAGTTGGAGCAGTTGACGAGTTAAACAGTTCAGGACTTACGCATTGCACCGCAATTAGCGCGTTTTGTGAACATAAAATCGTTGAAATGCGAACAAATAAGCGATAACCGCGTAAGTCCTAAGTTAAGCCTGTATGAAGCATCGCGTAATACAGGAATGACCACAGGCTAAAGCTAAGCACTATGCTTATCTACAATCAAACTCGTCACCATATCACCCTCAACATTAACAGCCGTGCGTACCGTATCTAACAAACGGTCTATAGGTAACAAAATCGCCACCGCCTCCGCAGGCAAACCCACCGACTGTAATACCATCACCATCGTCACCATGCCCGCACTAGGAATACCGGGTGCGCCAATAGAAGCCAACATCACCGTTACGCAAATAATTAATTGTTGGCCAAGACTGAGGTCTAAACCTACTAAATTAGCCACAAATAACGCGGCAGCAGCTTCGTAAAGTGCGGTGCCGTCCATATTTAATTGTGCCCCTAATGGCACTACAAAACCCGATACTTTAGGGCTAACTTTTAAGTCTTGCTGTAAGCAATTTAAGGTAATAGGCAGGGTAGCCGCGCTCGAACTGGTAGCGAAGGCAGTGAGTAGGGCAGGACGCGCACCACGCCAAAATTGTAACGGTGAGACCCGCGTAAACAGCCACAAAAATAGCGGCAACGTGACCAAACCATGAAACAAAGTCGTGCCTGTCACTACCGCCATAAATTGCGCTAATGTGCCTAAGAGGGCGGAGTTTTCGCTAAGCACTAATTTAAGCAGCAATGCCATAATACCGTATGGAGCAAGCTGCATAATCCAGCCTACTAACTGCATACACAGTGCAAAGCTCTCGTTAAATAAAGCGTGTAATTTAGGATAGGCTTCACCTTTGACCGCTAAAGCTACGCCAATAAACAAGGCAAACACCACTACCGCCAAAATATTACCCTGAGATAACGCGGTAAAAGGATTAACAAACACATTTTTGACCAGACTTTGCAAAAATTCGCCTGTGCTAAGTTGCGAGGCTTCAAAACCTTGCAAATTAGCTTCAAACAAATGCAGCGATAAGCCTTTGCCTGTGTCAAATACATGCGCTGCGCCCAAACCTAACATAATGGCCAAAGTGGTGGTACAAGCAAAGCATAGTAGTGTGATTTGCCAAACACGATGCATTTGTTGGTGGGCGCGCAAATTAGCCACCCCCACCACAATCGAGCAAAAGACTAATGGAATAAGCACCATTTTGAGTAAGCCAATAAACAGCGAACCCACTAAACCCGCGCTATACAAAATAGCCTCATTAAGTGCGGTGTTGGGCGCGTAGTAACGTAAGATAGAGCCTAATATCAGCCCTAAAAAAGCACCTAAAAAAATACGGCTATTTAATGACATGGTAAGGTCTCTTAACTAAAACAAGAATGTGTGCAGCAAAATCAGTGCCAAGGTTTGATTGTATTTGCTATGGTCATTCCCTAACGAGATATACTCAGTTAAAATATGGTCTTTATTTGTTCAGAGTCAGGCATGATTAAATTTTTGCAACGCCGTAAATTAACGGTAATTTTATGCCTACTGTTAAGTATTTCTTTTTTAGCTGTCTCTTTAATTAGTTATTATGCCTCTAAAAATGCCATTCATTTGGCTTTGGTCGAAAAAGAGTTACCGTTAACCTCTAATGCGATTTATGCCGAGTTACAAAAAGACTTAGTACGACCCTTTTTTATTTCGTCTATGATGGCTAGTAATACCTTTTTACATGATTGGGTGGCTGCTGGCGAACAACATCCCGAACTAATTAGCCGTTATTTAAAAGAAACTAAAGACACTTATCAAGTTTTTACCAGTTTTTTTGTGTCCGATAAAACACAGCGTTATTACTATCCTCAAGGTATTTTAAAAACAGTGTCGCCTACAGATAAGGCCGATAAATGGTTTTATCGGGTGCGTGATTTAAAAGAGCCCTATGAAATTAATATAGATTATGACCAAGCCCACGATAACACCTTAACGATTTTTATGAATTTTAGGGTGTTTAATCAACACCAAGCGTATTTAGGTGCAACGGGTGTGGGCTTGAGTATGACGCGTTTGTATGAGTTGTTGAGTCATTATGAGCGCGAGTATCAAAAAAATATTTATTTGGTTGATAGCACAGGACACATTCGTTTAACAGGCAATAATCGTTTGCACGATAATCGCTCTATTTTACAAATAGAGGGCTTAAAAGATATTGCCGATGAAATTTTATCGCGCAAAAAACAAGATTTTCAGTATAGCGTTAAAGCGGAGCATTATTTGCTTCATGTGCAGTATATGCCCGAAGTACGTTTGTTTTTATTTGTAGAAACCGAAGAAAACAAAGCCATTGCCGATGTGCGTCATGCTTTATATCTTAACTTCATCGTGTTTATGTTGGTTGTGTTAGCCACGATTGTATTAACCAATATGATGGTGAGCTTTTATCAAAAAAAATTAGCATTTATGGCCACGATTGACCATTTAACTAAACTCATGAACCGTCAAGCCTTTGAAATGTTTAGCCTTAATATGTTAGCTGATAGCAGGCGTTCGCATACCTCTTTAGCGGTGATGATGATAGATATTGACCACTTTAAAAAAGTAAATGATACCTACGGTCATGCGGCAGGCGATAAAGTTTTACAAGAAGTGGCTGCTATTTTAAAACATACCGTACGCGAAGCAGATTTGCTGTGTCGTTGGGGTGGTGAAGAGTTTGTGGTTTTTTTACACAAATGTGCAATAGCCGATGCAGAGCGTATTGCCGAACAATTGCGTAGTAAAGTCGCCGCACAGTTATATGAGTACGAGTTATACCATTTGAATGTGACGCTAAGTATAGGTATTGCAAGCTATCGTCATAATGAAGGCTTACAAGAGGTCATGGCGCGCGCTGATGGGGCATTGTATCTTGCTAAAGACACGGGACGTAATAGGGTGGTGGCGCGGGGTTAGGGGCTGATATTTAGCCCTCACCCCAACCCTCTCCCGAAGGGCGAGAGCTAGAGTGAGGGAAGAATAGCATGTATGCTCAAATTTTAGTCGAAACAGACACGCTCAAACGTTCTACTAACCGCCTGCAATCTCGTAGGCTTCGAGTGCTTGTAAATAAGCCACTTCTACATCGGCTAACTCGGCATCAACTTTGCTTTTTTCGGCTAACAGCTTTTTGAGTTTATCTTTGTTAGTGTCTTGATAAATACTCATGTCTTCGAGTTGATGTGCCAATTTGGCTTGCTGCTCAGTAACACGAGCAAACTTAGCTTCGAGCTTTTCGGCTTGTTGTTTAAGAGGGCGTAAAATATGTAAATTATCGCCTACAGGCTTGGTGTCTTGACGTTCTTGGCGTTTTTCTTCACGGGTGGCGGTGCTTTCTACCTTAACATCTTGTTTGGCGCGCCACTCTTTTAACCATGCCGCATAGTCCACCAACGAGCCACCAAAAATATCAATTTTACCATCGGCAACTAACATAAATTCATCGCAACAACTGCCTAATAATTGTCTATCGTGAGACACCACAATTAACGCACCTGTAAAGGCTTGCAAAGCCATACTCAAGGCATGACGCATCTCTAAATCTAAATGGTTGGTTGGTTCGTCCAAAACCAATACATTAGGGCGTTGCCATACAATTAATGCCAAGGCTAAACGGGCTTTTTCGCCACCAGAGAAGTTTTCTACCGTTGTGGTGACTCTATCACCATTAAAACCAAAACTACCCAAAAATTTGCGTAATTCGAGTTCACCTGTACGCGGTGCAATACGGGTCAAAGCCAATAAGGGACTGGCTTGCATATCTAAATGGTCAACTTGATGTTGAGCAAAATAACCAATCAGCAAATGCTCACTCGCTACGCGCTCACCTGCCAACAAGGGCAACTCACCCACAAAACTTTTAATTAAGGTCGATTTACCTGCACCATTAGGCCCTAATAAACCAATACGGCTTTCGGGGGTGATATTAAGATTAATATTATTAACGATTATTTTATCGCCATAACCTGCATTCACTTCATCAAGGCGAATTAAGGGCGTGGCTAATTTTATGGGGTCTCTAAAGCTAAAACTAAACGCGGAGTCCACATGAGCAGGCGCAATTTGTATCATGCGTTCTAATTGTTTAATACGGCTTTGGGCTTGTTTGGCTTTGGTGGCCTGAGCGCGGAAACGGTCAATATACTTTTGCAAGTGCGCCATGTCGAGTTGCTGTTTTTCGTAGGCTTGTTGATGCTGTGCCAAACGCTCGGCGCGGGTACGCTCAAAGGTTGTATAGTTGCCTGTATAAAGCGTCATGGTTTGCTGTTCAATGTGCAAAATATGACCCACGGTGGCATCTAAAAAGTCTCTATCGTGAGAGATTAAAATTAATGTACCTTGATAACGATTAAGCCAATCTTCGAGCCATAAAATCGCATCTAAGTCTAAATGGTTGGTCGGTTCGTCAAGCATTAATAAATCAGAACGACACATGAGGGCTTGTGCCAAATTAAGGCGCATACGCCAGCCACCCGAAAACTCACTCACCATTTTTTGTTGGCCAAGCTCGCTAAAGCCTAAACCTGCTAACAAGGTAGAGGCGCGTGCAGCTGCGCTGTAACCATCAATCGCATCAAAATCGCCATAAAGTTCGGCGAGTTTAAAGTCGTCTTGTTCGGTTTCGAGGGCATTACTAATGGCGCGCCATTCTTTGTCACCATCAAGTACAAAGTCTAGGGCAGTGCGGTTAAGTGCTGCCACTTCTTGCGCCATGTGGGCAATGACCCAACCTTGTGGGCGTGATAACGTACCGCCATCGGGTGTTAAACCACCTAATAAGGCCGAGAAAAAGCTCGATTTGCCTGCGCCATTTTCGCCTGTTAAAGCGACTTTCCAAGAGGGGTGAATCATGCCCGAAGCATTGGCAAATAAAATACGACCACTGCGGCGTAAGGTTAAATCTTGGTACTGAATCATGGTAAAAACATCGGCAGGCTAACAAATAAGGCGCGTATTGTAGCCGTTTATCATTACTTTAGGGTAGAATTGCCGCGCTTTCTCTCCGTAGTTAAATGGATATAACGGCCCCCTCCTAAGGGGCAGTTACAGGTTCGATTCCTGTCGGGGAGGCATTGTTTAGTTTAGGGGAGCTATCCTCTGGGTTAAAATTGTCCTTTTTGGTAGCTAAGGGCGCAAAATACAATAACGTCCAACCTGCTTTAGCGGTAAAGTTTTGTTCGGTCGAGCGCAAGTGCAACATACCATCGGGCGAAACTCCCCCTAATAACAACCAGTCTTGTCCTGCTTTGCCCAAACGCTCCTTCATATTTGCCCATTCAAAATCCTTACTCAGCTTGGTTTTTTGCACTTTCCAACCATTTGCTAAATGCTGATTGAGTGTGCCCAAATTAGCGGCGGCATCAAAGGCAAAATAGCCACGTTGTTGTAGAGGCAAGCGTTTATGCTCTTTGCTAGACTCTTGATGCGTGGCTAATTGAAAAGTACGATGATGCCCAAAATGTTGCCCTTGTGCCTTACAAACAAGGGCGTTGTAATAATCGTTGTCGGTGGTGCAAAGCAAATAACTCAAATGTTCGGTTTCTAGTTCATGCTCGGCGTGTTCCGATAAAATCTCACCATAATAAGAGTTGATGTTATTCATACGAATAGGCTTTAAACGCTGATATGCGCCATCTACCACAATCACATCAATTTTAAGCTCCTTTAAGGTTTGTGCCAAAGCCAAAGTCCACGGTGATGCACCCACAATTAACACGCCATTTTCGCTTTTTGCGGCCAAGCCTAAGCGTTGTGCAAAACGCCCTAAAGTTAAACCATGCGCCAATACCGTCACAATGATAATCAAAAAAACAATAGGTAATAATTGCTCGGCATCGCTATAACCTGCGGCCACTAAGGCAGGGCCAAAAATACCTGCGGTGGCGGCAGCCACAATACCGCGCGGAGCAATCCATGCTAATAATATTTTGTCTTGTTGACGCATAGACGAGCCTAAGGTGGCTAAAGCGATGGTGAGTGGCCGCACCCAAAATAAAATAACCAACACAAACAAGGCAGAACGCCAACTCAGTTGTTCTAAATGATGAAAATCAAGCTGTGACGGAATAACAATAAACAACACTGATAACAAAACAATAGTAAGGTTTTCTTTAAAGTGTCGTAGTGGCTCAATTTCGACTAGCTTCATATTACCAATAACCAAACCCATTAACGTAACGGTTAATAGACCAGCTTCATGTTGCACTAAATTACTAAGCCAATAAGCACCTAATACTAATACCATCAGCATGGGAGGTTTTAAATGAGTTGGCACACTACCGCGTTTGTAAAGCCAACCTGTAAGCCAGCCACCAATACCACCAAATACCGCGGCGGCACCAATAGCCGCGCCCAAGCCAATCAGGGTAGGGGTTAAGCCACTACCGTGTAAGGTAAAATACTGAAAGGTTAATACCGCTAATAAAACGCCCGTTGGGTCATTAACAATGCCTTCCCATTTAAGCAATGAGGCAGACTCTTTATTAAGTCGTGCCTGACGTAACAGCGGTAAAATAACTGTAGGCCCTGTAACCACTAAAATTGCACCTAAAACCCATGCGACAGGCCAGCTTAGTCCTGCAACATAGTGTGCTGCTAAGCCACCTAAAACCCATGCAATCGGAGGGCCTAAAATTGTCAGACGGCTAATACCAAAGCCAATGCGTTTAAATTCACTGATTTTTAAATCCATGCCGCCTTCAAACAAAATAATGGCTACACCTAAACCAATCAGCTCCCCCAGTTCGGTTTGTGACAAAGTGAGTTGAATAATACCCGTAACAGGACCAAGAATTAGTCCAACACTAATTAATACCACAATCGCAGGCAAGCGAATTTGCGCCGCAAGCCATTGACTGCTTAAACCTGCGGCCAGAATAATTAATAATAATGTGGCTATATGCATTAAGAGAGCCTTTGTTTTAAGAGAGCAGGACTTACGCATTGCACTGCGTAAGTCCTAAGATGTTAAATTTTTTAGAGTGGTCAATTTACGGCAAGTATCAAAAAATAACAATGATGAATTAAATTAGGGCTTGTGCATTGTATGTATAAGCGTATTTTTTTGGCATAAAAAAGGGCGACCTAAAGTCGCCCTTGACATCAACCACGAATAAATTAGGTGGCTGGTGTTTCGGTCGTTGCAGCAGCTTCCGCAGGAGCATCTACAACAGCAGGTGCTTCGGCAACAACAGGTGCTTTTTTAGCAGGTGCTTTGCGCGCTACAGTACGTTTAGCAACAACAGGCGTTTCGCTTGTGGCGGCTGGTTTTTTAGCGGCAGGTGCTTTACGAGCAACGGTGCGCTTAACAGGTGCAGTTGCTTTTTCTACAGCAGCAACAGCTTCTTCAGCTACGTGATTAGCTTCTTTTTTTACGTCGGAGGCAACTTGAGTTGCTTCTTTCTTAATTTCTTCTACCAAAGCAACAGCAGCATCTTTACCTGCGGCAAATTTGGCTTGAACATAAGAACGTAATTCGCTGGACTGAACCATGTTTTTAGCGGTTTCGTAGTCTTTTTTAGCAGCTACTAAAGCAGCTTCGGCATGAGCCTGTGCATCTTCTAACAGTTTTTTGGTGTCAGTGTCGCCAGACTTAATGACTTTAGCTAATTTAGCTAAAATTTCTTTGTAGCCAGCTTCTGCTTTTTCAACAAGTTTACGAGCAGATTTGATGTATTTTTCAGCTTCTTTTTGCGCTTGTTTAGCGAGTTTTTGTAACTTCGCGCTAGTATCGGCAACAAATTTGTCGGCTTTAGGGGCTTTTTTCTTGCTAGACATGGTGGTTTTCTCCGAGAGTCAAAATAATTCATCAACAAGGTAACGTAACTGACTAAAAAAAACACCAGTTATTGTCTAACAAAAATACAGTTTTGTTAAGATGCTTGCGTATGTGTGTTAGGAACTAATTAAATTTGAACAAACTAATGATAATTGTATGTGTTTAAAGGTATCTATAAATTAGTTACCGATTTTCAACAGCACAAGACTAGCTAAATGATACCGCTAATCGTATGCTTGATGCTTAATAAAAACAGCTAAGTACAGTTTATACAAAGCCTGTATTTACTATTGATACCATCTATTTTGAATATAACAAACAACCGAGTTTGGAGAGGATATGAAGCGTTTATTATTGGTTGCTGCCTTGGCAGCTACGCAAACTGTTTTTGCAGCTGAAGCAACCACGCCTATCACTGCATCAAGCAGTGTATTTGCTAATGAAGAAGCAAAAGTTGCCTATAGCTTGGGTTTTATTTTTGGTAAAAACAATGCTGCTGCGATTGAAAACTTAGACATAGAAAAATTTGTATCAGGTTTTAAAGATGGTTATGGTGCTAAACAAGGCTTACTTTCGGAAGATGAAATCAAACAAACTTTAACCAATTATAAAGAGCGTCGTGTGGCACAGGCGCAAGAAGATTTTCATAAACAAGCCGAAGAAAACAAAAAGCTGGGCGAGGCTTTTTTAGCTGAAAACGGCAAAAAAGCAGAAGTTAAAACAACTGCTTCGGGTTTGCAATACGAAGTATTAACGCAAGGTGCAAGCACCAAACCAACACCCACTGACACGGTAGAAGTACATTACGAAGGCAAACTGACGGATGGCACAGTATTTGATAGCTCAGTTGCACGTGGCCAACCTGCTTCTTTTAGACTTGACCAAGTCATTACGGGTTGGACAGAAGGTTTGCAACTGATGTCGGTAGGCAGCAAATATCGCTTTGTAATTCCTGCTGCATTAGCCTATGGCGAAATGGGTGCAGGCACGATTCCTCCTAATGCAGTATTAGTGTTTGAGGTTGAGTTGTTAAAAGTTACTAAAGATGAAGCAGCTACACCAGAGAAAAAAGCCAAGAAAAAATAAGACGTGTTGATGTTTGTTTAAATCAATCCTTCGACTCCGCTCATGATACGTTCTTACGTTGGCTGAGTGGAGTCAACGTCTTTTAATGAGTATCACCACTTCTGCGGCCACAATGTCTACATTTATGCGTAAATAATTCGGGTGATTCTTTTCCTACAAAAACATTTTTACAGACAGGGCAGCGTAAACGCCTAACAATCATCCATAACAACGCGCTCAGGCTAAGATTTAATACAAAAATATAGCTTAACTTGTTACCTAAATGCTTATCTAACTCATAAAACTCAAAAATTGTACCAATGAATATACCCGCAATGAGCAGATTGCTAAATACAAAAACCTGATAGCTTATTTGTACTAAGCGAATTTGACGAATAGTTTTCAAATATCATCCTAAAGTTTGAGTTAAATGTTAAGTGATTGTGTTACTAGGCTAACTATAATTTAATTTGTATACTTTGTGAACTATACAAAACAATATCGTAATCACTAATAAATAAAATTTTATGGCAAAATATTAACATCACAGGGCATGACCCAAACTAAAATCGTTGTCTCATCGTTAGAATTATAATACTTGGTTAAAAACAGTAAATTTTTTGCAGATAAAGTGAAAATACATCTTAAAGTGTGCATTAGTATAATTTGGCACTAATATTTTAATTGCATGAGATGATGATGCTGAATAACAACTTATTGTTAAGAGTTAAATGCTGGTTGCAGTTTGTTGCCTTAGCACACGTTTTTGGTGGTCTAATGTTGCCTTTTGTGGTGCAATTTGACTTAGTGCAACCTTATTTTAGGCTAATGGCTGAAGTATTTGCATTAAATCCTAATCAAGATTTACGCATGGTGCAGTTTATGGTGGGTATATTTGGCCCCACAGTGGCGAGTTGGGGGGTATTGTTTTGGGCAGTGGTGACTCAGTCGTTTGATAATCCTACTAAAAAATCATGGTATGTAATGCTTGCGGCCTGTGTGGTTTGGGCTTTTTACGACAGTATTTATTCGAGCTTTTTTGGTTTGTGGATAAACGCGCTAATTAATGGTGTGGCATTTGTGAGTATTGTGCTGCCCTTATGGGGGGTACGCAAAGACTTTAAGATTTAGATAAATAGAAGCAACCTCCTTGTTGCCCCTATATTTTTCCCTATTATTTTAGCTTTTTAGATTGGCTTTATTTTTTTGGTTATCTGCTAACTGCATTTGTACTTCGTATTGTTTGGTAATGGTTTGCATGTGCTTGAGCAAGTTTTCGGTGGTATTACAAATAGTTGTCGGCACATACAAATTTTCGCCAGACAGGGCAAAACCTGCTTTAGAAAAACTCCAAATACGTTTCACGCTACTTAGACCCTCGGTAATTTGTGGGGTGTTAAGGTTGCTCGCACTTAACTCTTGCAAGGCGTTTTCGTAGTCATTAATGGCTGTGGTTAAATCTTGCTCTAAACCCTCGTAAGTCAAGCCCCAGCTTTTGCTAAGATACAATTTGCCAATACGTTGACTTAACATCCGTTGCCGTCCCGACATATTAACCAAACGCGCGGCCGAGACTTTGCTGTGGGTTTGAATCATTTTAACTACGGCCTCACTGAGTTTTAGCACTTCATCACTTTGACGAATAACTGTTAAGGCATCCTCACGTTGCGGTGTACTTAATACGCGCTTTTTATAGCCAAGCCACACAGACTCTACTTGAGTTAAACCCTGATTGATTTCGGGAGTAGGGGCATATTCTTTTAGGGTGATTAAATTTTTGTCAAATAACGCAACACTCATCTCGCGTTGTTGTTGCGCCTCTTTAACGCTCACTTTTTGGCCAATCATTAAATAACTTTTGGCAATGCGTTGGCTTAACATACGTTGTAAGCCCGACATATTAACGGCTTCGGCATCGGATATTTTGGCCCATGATGGCAAAGAGACACTACATAAGCACAATAGCATTAGGTAGGTAGATAATCGGTATAACATAAGTTTTAGCTCCTTTAGCGGGCAAGATAAGTTTCATACTTATCCTAAAAAGATGATGTTTTAATGACATCACTGGCTAAAAGAGCAATGCAAATTTTGCACCCATAAAACAAAAGTTTATAGTTTTGAGTGCGTTTTGTGTTTTGATTCACATTTTTAAGGATGATGAAGCTGTTTTAGGTGTGGCTAAACGCGCCAAAATAGCTTGCTCAATACCCTGAGCATCTAAACCACAGCTGCTTAACATTTCGTTATGGGTCGCGTGTTCTATAAAGGCATCGGGAATACCTAAATTTAACACTTGATTGCCCAAGTTTTGTGCCAAGACAAACTCATTCACAGCACTTCCTGCACCACCCATGATGGCGTGTTCTTCTACGGTGACTAATAAATCATGTTCGGCTGCAAGATGGGTAATTAACGCCTCGTCTAAAGGTTTAACAAAGCGCATATTAGCAACCGTGGCATTTAAGGCTTGTGCGGCTTGTAAACTAGGGGCAACCATACTGCCAAACGCCAAAATGGCTATTTTTTGGCCATGACGTTTAACTTCGCCTTTGCCAATAGGCAGAGCAGTCATATTAGGGGCGATTGCCACGCCCGTACCTGTGCCACGTGGATAACGTACCGCCGCGCAGCCTTGATGCAAGTAGGCGGTGTACAATAATTGACGGCATTCGTTTTCGTCCGCAGGGGCGCAAATAACAATATTAGGAATGGTACGCATATAGGCGTAATCATAAGCACCTGCATGAGTTGGCCCATCTTCGCCCACTAAACCAGCTCTATCTATCGCAAAAGTGACATCTAAATTTTGCAAGGCAACATCATGGACTAATTGGTCATAACCGCGTTGCAAAAAAGTAGAGTAAATAGCAACAACGGGCTTTAAGCCTTCACACGCCATACCTGCCGCCAATGTAACGGCGTGTTGTTCGGCAATGGCCACATCATAAAAGCGTGACGCAAACTCTTGAGCAAAACGCACCATGCCTGAGCCTTCGCACATCGCAGGGGTAATGCCAATTAAACGGCTATCGGCCACCGCCATATCACAAAGCCATTGTCCAAAAACTTCGGAGTATTTGGGCTTTTTAAGCGCAGGCGTTTGGCCGCGCTCTACCGCAGGGGCAATTTTGGTAATGGCATGATAACCAATGGGGTCAGCTTCGGCAGGAGCAAAACCTTTGCCTTTAGTGGTATAAATATGCAGTAATTGTGGGCCTTTGGCTTCGCGTAAATTACGTAATACGTGAACTAATTCAATCACGTCATGGCCATCAATTGGCCCGATGGTATTAAAACCAATCGCCTCAAAAAGTGTACCTGTAGAGGCGGTGAGGTGCTTCATACTTTCTTCGGTGCGTCGTGCAAAGTTCCATGCAACGGGCATGGTCGCTAACACTTTTTTGCCTTCTTCACGCAAAGCCATATATTGTTTGCTTGACCAAATTTGCGCCAAATAATTTGACAGGCCACCCACATTAGGCGAAATCGACATTTGATTGTCGTTTAGTACCACTAACATATCGGCTTTGTTATGAGCAGCATCATGCAGGGCTTCAAAAGCCATGCCTGCGGTCATTGCCCCATCACCAATCACCGCAACTACTTTGCGGCCAGAGTTTTGATGACGAGCAGCCAAGCTCATGCCCAATGCAGCAGAAATAGAGGTAGAGGAGTGACCTACACCAAAGGTGTCATACTCTGATTCGGCACGATTAGGAAAAGCAGCTAAGCCGTCTTTTTGACGAATTGTGAGCATTTGCTCTTTGCGACCTGTTAAAATTTTGTGCGGATAGGCTTGATGACCCACATCCCAAATGACACGGTCAAAAGGCGTTTGATACACATAATGCAAGGCAATCGTGAGTTCTACTACGCCTAAACCTGCCCCAAAATGGCCACCTGTTTGGCCTGTACACCATAATAAATACTCGCGTACTTCACGCGCTAAAGCGGGCAAAACGCTAATAGGTAATTGACGCAAAGCATCTGGCTGGCTTGCTTGGTCAAGTAAGGGGGTGTTGGGGCAAGTTAAGGGAATATGATTAAACATTATTGCTAACTATCAAAAATTATTAGAGGGATTATAGCTCAATGGTCGCGTGCTACGAGAAAATCTGCTAACCAAATAAGCGCATTTGTTCTACAGCCTAACGGTTTTATGGCAAAAACGGCATCATCGTGCAATTGTACAGCTAACTGTTGAGCTTGCACTAAACCCAATAGCGCAGGATAAGTGGCTTTATTAAGTTGTGCGTCTGCACCTGCATTTTTGCCGAGTTTTTGGGTGTCGCCAATCACATCTAACACATCATCATGCACCTGAAAGGCTAAACCAAGTTTGTTGGCAAAGGTTTCTAAGGCATCTAAGGTGTTTTTATCGGTGCATCCTGCGGCCATTGCACCCATTAACACACTGGCGCGAATCAATGCCCCTGTTTTGTGATGATGAATTTGCTCTAATTGCGCGAGAGTTAATTGTTGGCCTTCACCTGCCAAATCAAGGGCTTGACCTACCGCCATGTTGCTACTGGCTAAGGCTAGTTTTTGTACTTGTTTAATTTGTTGCGTGCTATCTAAATGATTGCTAGTTAAAGCAACAAAGGCAAGGGCTTGGAGAGTATCGCCTGCTAGTAGGGCTGTGGCTTCGTCAAAAGCTTTATGACACGTTGGCACACCACGACGTAAATCGTCATCGTCCATACAGGGTAAGTCGTCATGCACTAAAGAATAACAATGCACTAATTCAACTGCACCTGCGGCAGCATCGGCATCGGCAAGGCTGCCGCCACACGCCAAACACGCACCATAGGCTAAGGCAGGGCGTACCCGTTTGCCGCCATTTAAGACTGCATAACGCATCGAGGCCGACAGGTTTTGTGCTAAATCATTTTGTTGATTTAAAAAAGATTCTAACCACGGCTGTATGCGTTGTTGGCATTCGTTTAAAAAATTATGTTGCGTTGTCATAAACCATACCTCAGGACTTAGGCATAGTGTAAAGCATCAATAAAACTTAGCGTGAACTCTGAATGAAAAAAGTGTGATTTTAAAGGGGGAGGAATACAAATCAAAACCGCCACTTAAAAAGTCTTAACCCAACCGTCAAACAAAATAATACTGCCACTTGTACAGGTGCAAAAGCTTGGTCATAACTTAGGGCAACTACAAACGAAATAAAATAACTCACCACGCCAATCAACAAACTTAGCCATAAAGCACTTTTCCAACTTTTGCTTAACGCAAAGGCCGCCCATGCAGGCAACACCACTAAAGCAAAGCTCGCCATCAGCCCCATCGACGCGGTACTAAAGGCCAATAATAACGCCGCAAGTACATCAAAACTTAAATGCCAACGCCATGCAGGCAGCTTGTTGGCTTGCTCGTAACCCGTAAAAAAACGCGCCCTTAACAAACGCTGTGACCACCAAGCAAAACACGCCAAAAATGGAATCGCTACCAACAACATAGCAATCAGTTGGTCTTTACCGACCAAAAAAATCTGTCCATCACTCATAGCATGAGCCAAAGATTCCCCCAAGGAGCTATTAGCTGCCACTAAATACAACACTGCCCAACCTGCAAACATCAGCAGGGCGTAACCTAAATTACCTTGTTGCGCGGTAAACTGCTTGGCAATAACGGCTACGATTGCACCGATAGTGCCACTGGCTAATAAAGGTAAACCTAGCGCAGCACCCACCAATTGCGCGGCGGCTGTGACGTGAGCAATACCTAAAGCGGCTAACCATTCTTCGCGGGCGTGTAATAACGCGCCAAGTAGCGGCAGCAAAATACTGGCAATTAAGCCAACTATTAAGGGAATACGAAATAAAGGGTCAAAAATTAAGTGCATAATTTATACATCGGAGCAATGTAAGTGGGTGAGGTCTATTTGGCGTGTGGTAGCCTGTTGTACAAAATCTTTGTCGTGGCTAATTAACACAATGCCTTGTTGTGGTTGACGTTCACTCAGCATAGTAAGCAACAAATTAACGCCCGCTGGGTCAAGATTATTGGTGGGTTCATCTAATAATACTAAATGACTATTACTAGATGCCAAACACGCCCAAATACTTAATAGTTGAAATTGTCCGCCCGATAAACTATCGACTCTTTGATGGCGTAATACTGCCAAACGCGCAGGAAGTTCGGCTTTATCGGCTGCCATTAAACGTAGGTATTCGTGGCTAGAGAGTGGAAAGTTAGCCAAGCGTAAGGGGTGTTGTTTTTGTAGGCTGATGTTAAGGTTTGGGGCTTTGGCGATAGTGCCTGTAAAAACTCGCGCTTCGCCACTTAATGCTTTGAGTAGGGTACTTTTGCCGCAACCATTACTACCGCTCAAGCCTAAAACTTCGCCTTTATGCACCTTAAACGAGATATTGGCTAAGACGGGTTTTTGATAGCCTACACTAACGGCATCGAGCTGTAGTAATGTCATGGTATTGCTCTTATTTATTATAAGTAGCCCGTGTGAAGTGCAACGTAACACGGGAGTATGCCATTTAAGGCTACAGCTACTCCTCCCTCTCCCTGTGGGAGAGGGTTGGGGTGAGGGTTAAAAAGCCTTTATTTATTATTAGCCACCGCATTAAGCCATTGGTCAATCACCGCAAAATACGCTTGTTGATTGCCATTGCTTACAGGTTCTAAGGGTAAAGATACATGATTCCAACCAAGTTGTTGCGCAAGCTGGGCAATGCCCGCATTACCTTGATAAACCGTATGCAAAATAACGCCTTTTTTGCCTTTAAATTGTTGTACTAAGGATAAAATATGGCTTGCAGTGGGTGGAATACCTGCTAAAGGTTCTACATAAGCTAATAATGGCACATTAAAACGGGTAAGCAAATAATTGGCATCTTTGTGATACAAAATCACGCCTGTACTGCCTGCGCTTAATTTTTGCCATTGCGGTAGCTTGGCCTCGACTGCTGCTTTAAATTGTTGAGCATTTTGACGATATTTGGCGGCATTAGCGGCATCTAATTTAGATAAACGCTCTGCTAAAGCAAGGCCAATATCGGCCATTTTGACAGGGTCGAGTTGTACATGAGGATTACCTAAAGGGTGTACGTCACCTTGACTACGGTTAGCATTGGCTTGAGCATCTATAAGCGGTGCTTGAGCGGCGGCCTCAAAATAACCCATGCTATTGGGCAAAATTTGGGGATTAGATGAGCTTTCGATGGCAGGAGGTAGCCAACCTTGCTCAAGCTCAGCACCAATAGATACCACTAATTGGGCTTGGCGTAAGGCTTGCATCATGGAGGGACGCACTTGTAAGGTGTGCACATCGCGGTCGGGTGGGGCTAATTCGGTCACTTTAACGGCATCGCCGCCAATCGTTCGGCTTAACATGCCCATACTGCTGGTGGTTGCTACAATGTTGATGCTTGCTAACGCTTGTGTACTGAATAAAACCAATAAGCTAAAAATGACCGTTTTTTTCATGTTTTTCTCTGCTTAAGCGTATTTCCCTCCCTTAAATTAGGGGGAGGGTTAGGGTGGGCTTAGGTTCGCCCTCTCCTTATTAAGGAGAGGGCGGGGTGAGGTTTACCCCCTCCCAGCTTCCCCCTTTTTAGGTGGAGGAGTATCTAAAACTTATGTGCGCCATGTTGTCCTAAGCTATGAGTGTATTGCAAAAATACCTGATTTACTTTTTCGACTTTACCTGTTTCATCCGCTAAATCTGCTTGACTGGCTTGTAAGCGCAAACGTGAAAATTCGCTAGCATAAAAGCTGATAGCAATACTGTTTCGGCTCGAGTCTTTAAAACTAATTTTATTGCCTGCTTCGTTTAACTCATTGGTATTGCCTGTTGCATCGTGGCGTAAAGAGACCTGCCAACGTGGTGCAATGCCATAACTCGCTTGTAAAGTATAACCATCTTGTGTGCCAGTCACTTTGCTGCCAATGGCTAAAGGAAAGCTATCTAGTACCGTGTCGCCATCAGTATCCATGCCTACGCCAGAGGCAACAACATTCATGTCTTTTTTGAGCTTGAGGTATTCGACAATGATTTTAAAGTCACCTTGACCATATTGGCCTGCGCTGTCCCATTTGTAAACAATATCAGTCCCCATTAAGGTTTGCTTGCCATTTAGTGCCAGCTCATCGCCACTTTGAGTGGTTTCATCTTCATTTAATAATTGTTGGTATTGTTTGGCTTGAGCATAACTTAATCCCCATTGTAAGACATGATTAGTGCCTAAGTCGGGCGCAAATTTGGCAAAAATAGTGTTAATACGTGGGCCTGCTTTTTGTGCGCTAAAGCCACCTAGCATATTGGTTTCATCAAGTTTTTCGTGCGCGAGTTCTTCATCTACTAAAGCACCAAAACGCGCTTGGTCGTTGCCTTGCAGAGCTTCTATGCCAAACAAGGCATAAAATGGCGTAGGAGCTAACCATGTTAATTGTACGCCTGTATCGGCTAAACCATGTTCGCCTAATAACGAGCTATAGGCCAAGTTCTGGTCTGAAAAATCCCATGTATGTGGATGTTGATTGTTTAAATAGCCAATGTCACTAAACAGTTTGCCCATTTTGGCTTTTAAACCATATGGCAACATGCGTGTTTGTAACCATGCTTCTTCGAGTTCGGTTGTGCCTGTGCCATCAATGGCGAGTATTAATTTCCCATCAAAATAGGGGTCAACAATGGCTGACATCACTAATTCGGACTCGCCCAAATTAAAGCCTTGCTCTACGCCATGAGCTTCATGGGCGTGTTCATCATGCACGGTATGGCTAATACCTGCAATTTCTTCTAAATAATCGCCTGCTTTACCTTTTTTGTTATCGTGATAATAATTACCGTCTAAAATCAACGAAATAGATGGGTTAAACTGTGAGCCAGAGCTTATCATTTGATTGTTTTGAGCATAGGCGGTTGGCGCAAAACAGATAGCTACCGCCAATAACGTAGGTTTATTCATGAGCGAGTCTCTTAAAACGGCTATTTGTAAATTTGTTATACTATAACATAACATCAATGAGTGTTGATTTGCAATTTTTGTATTTAATTTTTTTGACTTAAGATGTTATCTTTGCCTAATTCATTATTCTTATAATAAGAGCTAAATATGTCTCGTAATCATGAGTTTGATATTATTAAAGAGCAGTGCCGTGCCTTGGCGCGTAAGCGTGCCTTAGTGTCGGCAGGGATAGCGGTTGTGCCTGTGCCTTTTTTAGATGTGGTGGTAGATGCCAGTATTTTAACGGTACTTATTCCCGAAATTAGCCAGCGTTTTGGTTTAGCCCCTGAGCAAATAGAAGCCTTTGACCCCGAAACCAAAAAAGTCGTGTGGTCAGAAGTCGCCAAGCGTGGCTCACAATTTATTGGTTTAGTAGTTACCCGAACTGTCGTGCGCCAAAGTGTGCAAAGTATGGCTACCAAAGTCATTTCTAAACAAGTCGCTAAATTTATTCCTTTTGGTGGGCAAATGGTGGCCGCAGGTTTGGGTTATTTTGTGTTGCGGCGTATTGTGTATCAGCATATTGACGATTGTTATGCGGTAGCTAAAGCCAGTTTTAGGGTTTAGCTTGGTATTGATGTAATAGGGCGCGTAAGATGTCTTGTTTGAGTGGTTTGGCTAAAAAGTCGTTCATGCCTGCCGCTAAACATTGAGCTTTGTCGCCTTCTAAAGCATTAGCAGTCAGGGCAATAATAGTCACAGGGTCACGATCTAATTTTTTTTCTTGTTCTCGAATTGCGCGTGTAGCATCAAAGCCATCCATTTCGGGCATTTGGCAATCCATAAACACGATGTCATAAATTTTATCACCACATAACTCAACAGCTTCTTTGCCATTATGAGCAATTTCGACTTGAATCCCTGCTTTTTCGAGCATTTTTAACGCCACTTTTTGATTGACGATATTATCTTCGGCTAATAAAACTAGCGTTTTATGGCGTGTTGGGTGAGGAGCTAAGGGTTTTAAAATGGGCAAATCACTGTTGAGACTTGAGTTGGTTGATAGTGTTTTGTTGTGGTTAGGATTGCTTTCTTTAAGTTGTAAAAAGGTTTTTTTGCCGCTATGAATCGCGGCAATTTCGTTAATTAATTGATAAAAACGAATCGGCTTGCTCACAAAACCATTAAAGGCACTATAAACACTACTGGCTAAACTGCGTAAAGGGGTTTGACTCATTAAAATTAAATGGCTATTAGCAAAAATAGGATTTTGACGTACCGAATGAGCAAACGAAATACCATCGCTCGATTTAAGTAACTGTTGGTCGATTAAAATAAACGGAATACGTGGTGATAAATGATTCATCAGTTTAAGTTTGACTAAGCCTTCTTCGGTACAGCTTGCTGTTTCTACGCGCATACCATAACGCTGCAAACAATCGCTAATGTGTTGGCGGTTAATTGCTAAACCATCAATCACTAAAATAGGCACAAAATACAATTCGGGATATTGCGGCATCGAGCGTTCAACCGCATTTTGTCGTTTAAGAGATAGCTCAATTTTAAAGGTAGAGCCTAAACTGGGTTCACTTTGTAAACTAATTTGGCCACCCATTAACTCAGACAAGCCTTTACTAATAGCCAAACCTAAACCTGTACCGCCAAAACGGCGCGTAGTGGTGGCATCGGCTTGTGAAAATAGCTGAAACAACTTGCCTTGTTTATCTTGCGGAATGCCAATACCTGTATCAATAATTTCGATGCTTAAATCGACGGTGGCGGGAGTAATAACATCGGCAGAAATTTTAAGTGCCACATAACCCGTACGGGTAAATTTAATCGCATTACCTAATAAGTTAAGCAGAATTTGTCGAATACGATTAGGGTCGCCTAATAAATTGCGTGGACAAGCAGGGTGATACGATAATACTAATTCAATATTTTTTGAGTGAACTTGAGATAATAATAAATCACAGACTTCTTCACAGATTTTTTGTAAATCAAAGGCAATATTTTCGATACTTAACTTACCTGCCTCAATTTTAGAAAAATCTAAAATATCATTAATAATCGTTAATAAAGCTTGGCCAGAATGATACAAAATACGCGAATATTCTTGCTGCTCTTGATTTAAAGGTGTTTCGAGTAATAACTGTGCCATGCCCAAAATGCCATTCATTGGGGTTCTAATTTCGTGACTCATGGTGGCTAAAAATTCACTTTTTGCTCTAGTAGCCGATTCGGCGGCTTCTTTAGCGGCAATTAATGCGGTTTCGGTTTGTTTACGTTTGCTAATGTCGTTAATTGTTCCTGTGGTACCTGTAATAACTTTAGTACCATTCTCATTTATCACATCACTATCAATTCGGCTTATCCATAAATTAACCCAACGGGTTTCGTGAGAAGCAGTGATGATTTGTACATCACAGCGTATTTGTTCTTCTGTACCACTAAAAAGTTTTTGTAATAAATGAAAAATATGGTCTTGGTGTTCGGGATGAAAAAAATCAACCATGGCTTTATTTTTACTGTTTTCTATAGGATAGCCCGTAATGTTTTGCCAAGCCTGATTTAAAAAGGTAAACATAGTTTGATTATCGGTTTGAAAGATAATTTCCTCTACGTTTTGAATCACTTGGCGATATTGTGCTTCGGAGTTAAGAATACGTTGGCTTTGCTCCGATAAACGCGCTGCTGACTGATTTAGTGCAACATTTAACTCTTTAATCTCATTAATATGTGAGTCTATATGTATGGTTTTTTGTTTAATATCTACATTTAATGTTTTGGAAAAATCAATTAAACGATTAAGTTGAGAAATAGGATGTTTAAGGAGATAAAATAAAACAAATCCAGCAATAACCGAAAATAGAATAGCTAAAAATAAGGCATTTTTGACAATTTTTAAATAAATATCTGATTGATTTTTATAGTCATAAAACATATATACCCAACCATAATCACTAATGGGCTGCCAAAAAGTAATATAGCTGCGAGTATTATTAATACTATAATATAAATCTTTGCTTTTGGGTGTTTTAAGTTGGCTATCATTTATTTTTTCGCTAGGCTCTTCACCCTCTTTATGTTCGATATGAACTAAAACAGTACCATCAGAGTCGGTCACAATTAGCTCTTTTACTTCACTAAAAATGGCGGTATTAAGCAGTAAAGAGCGAATAGATTTTTTATTGGCAATTAATACATCTTGTTCTACTAAAGTGCTTAAATTTTTAATAAGTAATATGGCTTGATTAACGGCATTTTGTTGGTTAATGGTGCGTTGTTGCTGATAAATAGTGGTCGCAAAAATAATCAAAGCAATACATAACGACCCTGCCGAAAACAAAGCCA
>ERZ724516.408-NODE-408-length-26735-cov-5.068328_pt1 | contig 26735 bp, 22 predicted proteins | sample MGYA00376049_ERZ724516 | MGnify/ENA primary metagenome ERZ724516 (study PRJEB28724, sample SAMN07190886) | activated sludge metagenome | isolation source: activated sludge of sewage treatment plant in Hong Hong | place: USA: Christiansburg, Virginia | collected... | reverse complement strand
ACGAGACCATCATGGTCAACTGCAACCCCGAGACCGTGTCCACCGACTACGACACGTCCGACCGTTTGTATTTCGAACCGCTGACGCTGGAAGACGTGCTGGAAATCGTCGACAAGGAAAAACCGGTTGGTGTCATCGTCCAGTACGGTGGCCAGACACCGTTGAAATTGGCGCTGGACCTGGAAGCCAATGGCGTGCCCATCATCGGCACCAGTCCCGACATGATCGACGCGGCCGAAGACCGCGAGCGTTTCCAGAAGTTGCTGCACGAATTGAAGCTGCGCCAACCGCCCAATGCCACAGCCCGCACCGAGCCTGAAGCGCTGGAAAAGGCCGCGGCCCTGGGCTACCCACTGGTCGTGCGTCCCAGCTATGTGCTGGGCGGACGCGCGATGGAAATCGTCCACGAGCAGCGCGACCTGGAACGCTACATGCGCGAAGCGGTCAAGGTCAGCCACGACTCCCCAGTGCTGCTGGACCGCTTCCTGAACGACGCGATTGAATGTGACGTGGACTGCATCCGCGACAACACCGGTGTGACCTTTATCGGTGGCGTCATGGAGCATATCGAACAAGCCGGGGTGCACAGCGGCGACTCTGCCTGCTCGCTGCCACCGTACAGCCTGAGTGCGGCCACGGTGGCCGAGATCAAGCGCCAGACCGCCGCGATGGCCGCAGCGTTGAACGTGGTGGGCCTGATGAACGTGCAGTTTGCGATCCAAAGCCATGATGGCAAGGACGTGATTTTTGTGCTGGAGGTGAACCCCCGTGCATCGCGCACCGTGCCTTTCGTTTCCAAGGCCACCGGCATTCAGCTGGCCAAGGTGGCGGCGCGCTGCATGGTCGGCCAGTCGCTGGCGTCCCAAGGTATCTCCAAAGAGGTGACACCGCCGTACTTCAGCGTCAAAGAGGCGGTGTTCCCCTTCGTGAAATTCCCGGGTGTCGACACCATCCTTGGACCCGAGATGAAGTCCACCGGAGAAGTGATGGGCGTGGGCAAGACCTTTGGCGAGGCCTTTGTGAAGTCGCAACTGGGTGCAGGCGCCAAGCTGCCACGCTCGGGAAAAGCCTTTATCTCGGTCAAGCAAAGCGACAAACCCCGAGTTGTGGAAGTGGCACGCAAGCTGGCCGACATGGGCTTCTCGCTGGTGGCGACCAAAGGCACGGCGGCGGCCATCAGTGCGGCAGGCGTGGCCTGTTCCGTGGTCAACAAGGTCACCGAAGGCCGCCCGCACATTGTGGACATGATCAAGAACGAACCCCTGGCCATGGTCATCAACTCCGTAGAAGAGCGCCGCAACGCAATTGCCGATTCGCGCCAGATCCGTACCAGCGCGCTGCTGGCGCGGGTAACGACCTATACAACCATCGCCGGCGCTGAAGCCGCGGTGGAGGGCATGAAGTATTTGGACCAGCTGGACGTGATCTCGGTGCAGGAAATGCACGCGCAATTGCAAGACTAGGTTTCTCCGACGGGCCGCCCAGAGGAGAAACGCTGCCCTTTCGGGCGCAGTGGGTGGCACTAAGTGCACGAGCGTGGGGACTAGGTAGAGCGCGCAAGAGTTGGCATAATCCCTCCTAGTTGTGAAGGACAGTGCAGCGCGTAGACGTTGCGCTGTCCTTGTTACTTATACGGGCCGATTTCGGCCTTTGTTGTTTACTCCTTAGCCCCTCAGATTTTTAACATGGCAACCTTTCCCATTACCAAGCGCGGCGCAGAACTGCTCAAGGCCGAGTTGCACAAACTCAAAACCGTGGAGCGTCCTGCGGTGATACAGGCAATTTCAGAGGCCCGCGCCCAGGGCGACCTGAGCGAAAACGCCGACTATGACGCTGCCAAGGAGCGCCAGGGTTTTATCGAAGGCCGCATCCAGGAAATCGAGGGCAAGTTAGGGGTGGCCCAGGTCATTGACCCCTCGTCCATCCACGCCGAAGGACGTGTGGTGTTTGGCGCTACGGTCGAACTGGAGGATGAAGAAACGGGCGACCACGTCAAGTACCAGATCGTGGGTGAGGACGAGGCCAACATCAAACTGGGCCTGATCAATATCAGCAGCCCAATTGCACGTGCTTTGATCGGCAAGGAAGAGGGCGACACCGCGGTGGTGTTGGCTCCCGGCGGAGAGCGGGCCTATGAAGTTAGGGCCGTGCACTACATCTGATCCGCATAGCCAACAACATGCGCAATTTGCCCGTCTGGGTCGCAGCCGTTTGGTGGGGGAGCCTGAGCACCCTGGGGTTCTTCGTCGTGCCCATGTTATTCGCGCACCTGCCAACCCCCGCCATGGCCGGCAATATGGCTGCCAAGCTGTTTGCCGCCCAGACCGCCATTTCCACGGTGTGTGGGTTGATTTTACTGATGCTGTTTAGGTCAAATAAGGCTCTAGCCCTCGTAGACATTGCGCAGACTGCTACGCTTTTTGTAGTGGGCGGGGTGTTGATGGCGTTACTTGCCGAGTTTGGTGTTTCGCCACGCATCGTCGCCCGCGACAACCTGGCGTTGTGGCACAGCGTGGGAACCGGGTTGTATGTGGTGCAGTGGCTTTGCGCTGCAGTGGTGTTCGGCAAGTTGAGCGTGCGTCGCAGGGGCTAGCGTCTGTCGCTGGCAGGCTGGGTGGGTAGGTAGGGCGCAGCCGGCATTACCGACTGTGCCCTGCGAGCGTCGTGTGTTCGGATACAGAAGACCGAGACACTCGAAACCCGCTGCATGGGGTCAGGCCGGGTGGCGATTTCAAAAAGCGCAGCGTATGAGCCACCCGGCCTGACCCTGTGCGGCGCGTGTGCCCAAAAAAACCCCCGGACTGCGGAGGTTAGGTTTTCAGGTTTGGCTGCGCTTCTTCACACTAACCTGTGGCTTGGGTTTGGCGCGTTTGACATTCCCACCGGCGGTCAAACGCTGGTTGCCAAGAACGCGAAGGGTCTTGACCTCAGGTCGCTGACCGGCACGTTTGCTGTATTTCAAGACCTTGAAGTCGCGCGGTCCTGCCATGCGGTCTTCGTCGACGGTTTTTTCTTTCTCGACCTTGGGGCGCCAAAACACCAGCAACTTGCCAATGTGTTGAATGGGCGCTGCACTGAGTTCGTCCGCGAGGGTCTGGAACATGGCTTCACGGGCCACCCGGTCGTCCGAAAAGACGCGGACCTTGATCAGGCCATGCGCATTCAAAGCACTGTCGATTTCTTTCTTGACGTTGTCGGTCAGGCCGTCATTGCCCACCATGACCACAGGGTCCAGGTGGTGTGCGTCGGCACGGTGTTCTTTGCGCTGGGCAGGGGTCAGTTGTATTAGGGGCATCCCTGTATTATCGGTTGAACGGAATCCGGGCGGTAGAGCCGTCCCTTTAGAAAGCACCCATGAAAACCAAAGCCGGCAACAAAAAGGTCAACAAGGCCTGGCTGCACGACCACATCAACGACCCCTACGTCAAACTGGCCACACGGGAAGGTTACCGCGCCCGCGCTGCCTACAAACTCAAGGAAATCGACGAAACCCTGGGGCTGATCAAACCCGGCTACCTGGTGGTCGACCTGGGCTGTACGCCGGGGGCCTGGAGTCAGTATGTGCGCCGGCGCCTGTCACCGACGGGCGCCGCGGTCGGAGCACTGAATGGCACCATCATCGGTCTGGACTTGTTGCCCATGGAGCCGATTGAAGGCGTCACCTTTATCCAGGGCGACTTCAGAGAGGCTGATGTGCTGGCCAAGCTGGAGCAAGCCCTGCAGGGCCGTCAGGCCGATGTGGTGGTCTCAGACATGGCCCCCAACCTGTCCGGCATATCGTCAGCGGATGCCGCACGTATCGAGCACCTGGTCGAATTGGCCATCGAGTTTGCGCAGAACCACATGAAACCACAGGGAGCTTTGGTCGCCAAGGTGTTCCATGGGGGCAGCTACAACGATGTGGTGCAGCACTTCAAGGCGGCCTTTGAGGTCGTGAAGCCTCTCAAACCCAAGGCTTCGCGCGACCGGTCGTCGGAGACTTTTCTGGTAGGTCTTGGGCTCAGAAAACACCCGGTATAGAGACAGATTCATGGAATTGACTGGCGTCATGGCTGTTACATAACCTTGCGGTATATGTGGCGGAAAACTGGAAATTGCCGCCTTGGCTGCCTTGAAACGCCTAAAATGAGGCCCAGATATGCTCAGTGTCCTTGTCTGTGCCCCTATTGGAGCTTCGCTTGAATAATCAGTGGTTTTCGAAAATTGCAGTGTGGTTGGTGATTGGCTTGGTGCTGTTCACCGTGTTTAAGCAATTCGACACGCGCGGTACAGCCGGCGCGAGCGTGATGGGCTATTCCGAGTTTCTTGATGAGGTGGCGGCCAAACGCATCAAGAGCGCCGTCATTCAAGAAGGTCCAGGCGGTTCAGAGATTTTCGCCACCACAACCGATGACCGCAAGATCCGTGCGACAGCGACCTACCTGGATCGCGGTTTGGTTGGCGACTTGCGTAACAACGGTGTCAAGTTCGACGTCAAACCCCGCGAAGAAGGCTCACTCCTGATGACCCTGCTGGTCAGCTGGGGTCCCATGCTGCTGTTGGTCGGTGTCTGGATTTATTTCATGCGCCAGATGCAGGGCGGCGGCAAGGGCGGCGCTTTCAGCTTTGGCAAAAGCAAGGCCAGGTTGTTGGACGAAAACACCAACACTGTGACATTTGCCGACGTGGCAGGTTGCGACGAGGCCAAGGAAGAGGTCAAGGAAGTCGTGGATTTCCTGAAGGACCCCAGCAAATTCCAAAAACTCGGCGGCCGTATTCCACGTGGTTTGCTGCTGGTCGGGCCCCCGGGAACTGGTAAAACCCTTCTGGCCAAGTCCATTGCCGGCGAAGCCAAGGTTCCTTTCTTCAGCATTTCGGGTTCCGATTTCGTGGAAATGTTTGTCGGCGTGGGTGCATCGCGCGTGCGCGACATGTTCGACAACGCCAAGAAAAACGCGCCCTGCATTATCTTTATCGATGAAATCCATGCCGTGGGCCGTCAACGCGGCGCTGGCTTGGGCGGTGGTAACGACGAACGCGAACAGACACTCAACCAGATGCTGGTCGAGATGGACGGTTTTGAGACCAATGTGGGCGTGATCGTGGTGGCTGCCACCAACCGCCCCGACATTCTGGACGCCGCGCTCTTACGCCCTGGCCGTTTCGACCGCCAGGTTTATGTGACGCTGCCTGATATCCGCGGCCGCGAACAAATCCTGAATGTGCACATGCGCAAGGTCCCCTTGGGGCAGGACGTCAGCGCCAACACCATTGCGCGCGGTACACCCGGTATGTCTGGTGCCGACTTGGCCAACCTGTGCAATGAGGCTGCGCTGATGGCGGCACGCCGCAATGCGCGGGTCGTGGAAATGCAGGATTTCGAAAAAGCCAAGGACAAGATCCTGATGGGCCCGGAGCGCAAGAGCATGGTGATGCCCGAAGAAGAGCGCAAGAACACGGCCTACCATGAGTCAGGCCACGCTCTGATCGGCAAGATGCTGCCCAAGTGTGATCCTGTGCACAAGGTCACCATCATTCCACGTGGCCGTGCCCTGGGCGTGACCATGAGCCTGCCTGCACAAGACCGTTACAGCTATGACAGCGAATACATGCTCAACCAGATCAGCATGTTGTTTGGCGGTCGTATTGCCGAAGAAGTGTTCATGAACCAGATGACCACCGGTGCCAGCAACGACTTTGAGCGGGCCACCCATATTGCGCGCGACATGGTGACCCGCTACGGCATGACCGACGCGCTGGGACCCATGGTTTATGCCGAGAACGAAGGCGAAGTGTTCCTGGGCCGCTCGGTCACCAAGACCACCAATATGAGCGAGCAGACCATGCAAAAGGTGGACGGCGAGGTGCGCCGCATCATCGACCAGCAATACGCCCTGGCGCGCAAGCTGATTGAAGATAACAAGGACAAGATGCACGCCATGGCCAAGGCCCTGCTGGAATGGGAAACCATTGATACTGACCAGTTGGACGACATCATGTCTGGCAAGGAGCCGCGCCCGCCCAAAGACTGGACTCCCCGTTCGCCCAATTCCGGCGGTGGTGGCAGCGGTGGCGCGCCCGCCGTTGCTGCGGACCCTAGCCCAACCGTAGCCTGATTCATTCAGGCGTTAATCAAACGGGGCCTTGTGCCCCGTTTCTTATGGCAGGAATCCACCGGAGGGGTTGATGCATTGGCAGACCAGTCGCTTTTCGATTGACCTCAGTACCCCCAAGGTGATGGGCATCGTTAATGTCACGCCGGATTCTTTTTCAGACGGCGGTTCCTTCGCCACCCGAGATGCCGCGCTCGCCCATTGTGAAAGGCTGGTCGAGGATGGTGCCGACCTGTTGGACATTGGGGGGGAGTCCACCCGTCCCGGCGCCATTGCGCTTCCTGTCGAGGATGAATTGGAGCGTGTTCTCCCGGTCGTGCGCCACGCCATTACCTTGGGGGTTCCCGTTTCGGTGGACACCTACAAGCCACAGGTCATGCAGGCTGTGTTGGACTTGGGCGCGGACATCATCAACGACATTTGGGCTCTGCGTTGGCGGGATGATGGTGGCGGCTCCTCTGGGGTGGATGTGATCCGTCAGCATCCACAGTGTGGCGTGTGTCTGATGCATATGCACCGCAACCCCCAGACCATGCAATTGGCGCCCATGGAGGGCGATGTGGTACCCCAGGTGCTATCGTTTTTAGAGCATGTTACGCAGGATTTACGAGGGCTAGGGGTCAAAAAGACTCGCATCTGTATTGACCCTGGTATTGGTTTTGGCAAGACGGTGCAGCAAAACTTCTCACTGTTGGCTCGCCAGTCTGACTTGCTTGCGTTGGGTTATCCGGTTCTCGCTGGTTGGTCTCGCAAATCGTCGCTAGCGGCTGTCACCGCGCGATCCCTGGCCGCGGCGGCGACTTTGGGTATCCGCGAGCGGCTGGTTCCCAGTGTGACGGCTGCGTTGCTGGCCGTGCAAAATGGCGCACACATCGTGCGGGTGCACGATGTCAAGGAAACGGTACAGGCGCTCAAGGTGTGGAGCGCGATGCAACAACAAGGACTAAAAAAGACATGACTCGACAATTCTTTGGTACCGACGGTATCCGCGGCACGGTGGGGCAGGCGCCCATCACCCCCGACTTTGTGATGCGCCTGGCCCACGCTGTGGGTCGCGTTCTGAAGCAAAGTGAAGCCCGTCCGACGGTGCTGATTGGCAAGGACACCCGTATTTCTGGTTACATGCTGGAGAGCGCGTTGGAAAGCGGCTTCAATTCAGCCGGTGTCGACGTGGTGCTGTTGGGCCCGCTGCCGACACCTGGTGTGGCCTACCTGACCCGTGCCCAGCGGGCGTCCTTGGGGGTGGTAATCAGTGCCAGTCACAACCCGTTTGCGGACAATGGCATCAAGTTTTTCAGTGCCCAAGGGACCAAATTGTCCGACGATTGGGAGCGTGCCGTGGAAGCCCAAATCGATGAGCCGCCCCAGTGGGCGGATTCCGCATCGTTGGGCAAGACCCGCCGCCTGGACGACGCAGCGGGGCGTTACATCGAGTTTTGCAAAAGCACATTTGCCAATGACCTGACCTTGAAGGGCATGAAGATTGTGGTGGACGCAGCCCATGGCGCGGCGTATCACATCGCACCCAAGGTTTTCCACGAGTTGGGGGCTGAAGTCATTGCGATTGGTTGTGCGCCCGATGGGCTGAATATCAACCACGAAGTGGGTGCCACCCATCCACAGGCCCTGGTGGCGGCGGTCAAAGAGCACGCAGCGGATTTTGGCGTGGCGCTGGATGGTGATGCCGACCGACTGCAGGTGGTGGACGCCGATGGCCGCCTCTACAACGGAGACGAACTGTTGTACCTGTTGGTCGACGAACGTTTGGGACGCGACGAACACGTCCCGGGTGTTGTGGGCACATTGATGACCAACATGGCTGTGGAAGTGGCCCTCAAGGCCCGGGGAGTGCAGTTCGTGCGGGCCAAAGTCGGGGACCGTTATGTACTCGAAGAGTTGGAAAAGCACCATTGGATTCTGGGTGGCGAAGGTTCGGGCCATTTACTGGCGCTGGACAAACACACGACGGGTGACGGCTTGATTTCCGCTTTGCAGGTGCTGCAGGCACTTCAGCGCAGTGGCCAAACCTTGGCACAACTCCTGGCTGCTGTGCAGCTCTTTCCACAAACCTTGATCAATGTGCGGCTCGCACCGGGTCAGGAATGGAAAACCAACGAGCGCCTGGCGCAGGAAACCCGCGCGGTCGAGGCCGAGCTGGGTGATTTCGGTCGGGTTTTGATCCGTGCCAGCGGCACCGAGCCCTTGCTCCGAGTCATGGTGGAGGCGCGCGACGGGGCCCTGGCTGAGAAGTGTGCGCAACGCATTGCTGACACACTGTTAGCTTGATGTTTTTGGAGTTGCCCATGACTGCCAACGCCACCGAAGCTCCTGATCAACCATCGATTCCGGTGCACGTTTGCCGTGCCGACTATGCCGACCCCCAACATGCATCGGCACTGGTGTTTTTGCTCGACGCCTACGCCCAAGACCCTATGGGCGGTAGCCATCCGCTCAGTGACTTTGCCAAGGCGAATCTGGTGACGGCCCTGGCATCTCGTCCACAAGCCTACAGCGTGTTGGCATTTGCGGGATTGCAACCTGTGGGCCTGGTGAACTGCATCGAAGGCTTCTCTACCTTTGCTTGCCGCCCGTTGGTCAATGTGCACGATGTCGCGGTTCTGGCTAGTCACAGGGGGCAGGGTGTCGCAGAGAAAATGTTGGCGCTGGCCGAGTCCATAGCGCTGGAGCGGGGGGCTTGCAAGTTGACGCTTGAAGTCTTGCAGGGCAATGTGGGAGCTTGCAGGTTGTACCGGCGTATTGGTTTTGCCAACTACGAACTGGATCCGGCTATGGGGCAGGCTCAGTTCATGCAAAAGTGGCTCAATTAGGACTGCCTTATATTGGGCCTGCCAATGGATCAGTGTCTCTGGTTTGCGTGGGTGTCAAATCGCCCAGTTCTGCAACGACCCAGGCAATGACCTGGGAGTTCGTGCACATCTGTAGGTGTCCAATACCTTCAAACACGCGTGGCTCAATTCCCTCCAGCGTTTGCGCGCGTTGCGGGTAAACAATGTTGTCCTGCGGCGTGATGGCGATGCGTATCAGCCTGCGGGTGTCCGCCGTTTCCGAGGCCGCCAGTTCTTTGAGCCATGCGCTTTGCCACTGCATCTGCAAAGAGTTGGTGGTTGGCATGGGCACGTGGGCGGCTGTGCCTTGGTGGGGCGTCCCCAGAGTGATGACCTTGGCAACCCGCCCAGTGCCAAACTCGCGCATCCAGGCACGGATAGCCAAGCCCCCCATGCTGTGGCCTACCAGCGCGACCTGGCTATAACCCGTGTGTTTGCAAAGGGTTTGCACCGCCGCCTCCACGATGGGCGGGTATTGGTCAATCGAGCCGAACAGGGGCTCAAGGTTGACGGTGTACACGGTGTGACCAGCAGCGCGCAAGCGGCCTGTCAGATCGTCCCAGATGCGGTGGTTGCACACGAATCCATGCACCAGCACCACCGGTACACGATGCGGATCTCCATGGGGATCTAAAACGCCGGGTTCACCGCGTGTCCAATGTTGGCGAATTACAAAGGTCCGAACGCCGGCCCAGATTTCACCTGCCAGGGCTTGCCACCATCGGCGCCAAGGCTCTTGCGCCCGAGAAGCAAAACACGTCCAGACAACGGCCAGTGCCAAGGTCGCCAATGGCAGCAGCAGCGGAATTGCCAGAGCAAACACCGGCGTAACCATGCGGTTCGCCACGAGAGCCCATGCCAGGAGGGCGCCGACCAGTACCTGGAAAAGCAGCACGCGACGCAGGAGTTGTGCCAGCATGGTCAGGCCTTTGAAAAAGTACGGGCTGTCATGCCAGGTGTTTTCATTGATGTGCCAATGCCTTACTCGCCTGGGATTTGGCCCGCAGGTGCTGACCCAAAGCGCTGGTCCAACGCGATGCCGAGGCCGGAAACAAGCGGAAGATCCAGTCCATGATTTTGGCGTCTGCGCCAATCAACACCCGTGTCTTTCCGTGTTCAATGGCGTGCACGATGACTGCCGCGGCTTGCTGCGGCGTCGTGCGTGCAAGGTTTGAGAAGTTGTCGCGCATCTCCTGGGCCGAATCAGCAATCAGGCTGACGTCGACGATGCGCGAGTTGTTGGCAATATTGGTTTTGATGCCACCGGGGTGCACACACAACACCTCCACGTTGGAATCACGCAATTCTTCACGCAAACCGTCACTAAAGGCCCGCACGGCAGCTTTGCTGGCGTTGTAAATGCTTTGGGTGGGTACCGAAACCATGGCAAAAATACTGGAGATGTTCACCAACACAGCGTCCGGGCTCTTGCGCATCAACGGCAGAAATGCCTGACAACCGTGCACGACTCCCCAAAAGTTGATGTTCATCAGCCAATGGGCGTCGGTGCTTGGCAGCTTGTCGACGGGTGCCACCAGGCCTACGCCCGCGTTGTTGATCAGTATGTCCACCACGCCAAAGCGTTGTTCCGCTTGCGCCGCCAGCTCATAAATCGCCGCCTCGTTGCCAGTGTCGGTCACCCAGGTGTGGCAGTCGCAGCCCTGTAGCCGCAGTGTGGCACCCAGGCTTTCCAGCCCCGCGGCATCGATGTCGGCCAGCATCAGCCGTGCGCCTTGGGCCGCCATGGACGTCGCCAGCGCCGCGCCGATGCCCGACGCCGCGCCGGTGATCACCACTGTCTTTCCTCTCACGTTGCGCATGGATTTTGCCCCCCTTAGGGTCAGTATTTTGGCTGGTGTTTGCGAACAGCGGCCTTCACGGCATCAGTCAGCACAAAACCCGCGCCAAACTTCTGCGCCAGCTCGGCCGCACGCGCCTCGAATGCCTCAGTGCCCATGCCGTAGATGAACTGCAGCGCGCCGCCGGTCCAGGCCGGAAAACCAATGCCGAAGATGGAACCGATGTTGGCGTCGTGCACGGTGGTCAACACGTTCTCGGACAGGCAGCGGGCGGTCTCGACGGCCTGGCGGTATAGCAAACGGTCCTTCAGATCGGTGATGGTCCACTGCGCGTCAGCTTTCTCGAACAGGGGCTTGAGCTGCGGCCACAGGAACTTCTTCGTACCTTTCTCGGTGGGGTATTCGTAGAAGCCAGCGCCCGCCGCGCGCCCGGCGCGGCCAAGCTCGGTCACCATGCGCCGTGCAATGGCTTCGCCGGGCGAGGGCGTGTAGGCCTTGCCCTCGGCGGCGTAATCGGCCTGGGTCTGGTCCATCACGTGCACGCTCAGCGACAGCGAGGTCTCGTCAATCACCGCCAGTGGCCCCACCGGCATGCCGCACTGGATGCCCGCGTTTTCGATGGCTGCGGCGGGGATGCCTTCGCCCAGCATCGCGATGCCTTCCATCACAAAGGTGCCAAACACGCGGCTGGTGAAGAAGCCACGCGAGTCGTTGACGACGATGGGCATCTTGCCAATGGCCTGCACGTAGTCATAGGCCCGGGCCACGGTCTCGTCATTGGTCTGTTTGCCACGGATGATTTCCACCAGCTGCATCTTGTCCACCGGGCTGAAGAAGTGGATGCCGATGAATTTCTCGGGCGCGGCGCTGGCCGTGGCCAGGCCACTGATCGGCAGCGTGGAGGTGTTGGAGGCAAAGAAACCACCGGCGGCGAGCATGGGTTCGGACTCCTTGGTCACCCGGGCCTTGAGTTCGCGGTTCTCGAACACGGCCTCGATGATCAGGTCGCAGCCCTGCAGGTCTTCAACCTTGGCGGTGGGCTGGATGCGCGCCAGGATTTCGGCCTGCTTGCCGGCCGTCATGCGGCCCTTGTCCACGCGGCCCTGGGTGATCTTGGCGCTGTAGCTCTTGCCCAGATCGGCCTTTTCCTGGCTCACATCTTTCAGCACGGTGGCAATGCCCTTACTGGCCTGCGAATACGCGATGCCCGCGCCCATCATGCCGGCGCCCAACAGGCCGACCTTGGTGGGCTTGAAGCGTGGCACGTCCTTGGGCCGGCTCTGGCCGCTCTTGATGGCGTTGAGGTTGAAGAAGAAGGTGTTGATCATGGCCTTGGCGTTCGTTCCGGTCATGAGCTTGGCAAGGGCCCGGCTCTCCAGGCGCAGCGCGGTTTCGATGTCCACCTGCAGACCCTCGACCATGCAGGCCATGATGGCCTCGGGCGCGGGGTACAGGCCACGCGTCTGCTTCTTGATCATGGCCGGTGCTACGACCAGCATTTGCGCGACGGCGGGGGAGGAAGGCAGGCCGCCCGGCACTTTGTAGCCCTTGGCTTCCCACGGGTGTTGGGCGGTGGGGTTGGCGGCAATCCAGGCCAGGGCACGTGTCTTCATTTCGGCCGCTGCGTTGTCACCTGGCGCTACCAGGTCGTGCACCAGGCCAAGACCCTTGGCATCGGCAGGGCTAAAAAGCTTGCCCTCCACCAGATAGGGCTGGGCACCCATCAGTCCCAGGTGGCGTGTCATCTTGGTCACGCCGCTGGCGCCGGGCAGCAGGCCCAGCGTCACTTCGGGCAGGCCGAACTGGGTCTTGGGCGAGTCAATGGCGATGCGGTGGTGGCCTATCAATGCCACCTCCCAGCCGCCGCCCAGCGCCGTGCCGTTGAGCAAGCTGACCACCGGTTTACCCAGAGTTTCCAGAAAGCGCATGTTCTTCTTCAGGCGCTCGATTTCGGTGTAGACCTTCTGCGCGTCCGCGGCAGTGATGCGCATGGTGGCTTTGAGGTCGGCACCGGCAAAGAAGGTGCTCTTGGCGGAGGCCAGCAGGATGCCCTTAATGGCGTCCTTGTCCTGGGCGACCTGCGCCGCGACTTCGGCCATGTCGTCCTGCCACTGCAGGCACATGGTGTTGACGGGGGAGTTGGGTTCGTCAAAGGTGATGGTGGCAATGCCGTCAACCAGGGAGTAGGAAATGGTTTTCATGATGTTTCTAATCAGTTGAGGACAGAGCAAAGTTCACTTCGTGTAACTCTTGGTCTGTCCCGCAATGCTATAAAAAATAGAGCGGTATGTGCAATAGATACGAGGGCTAGAGGCTCATTTGCCTCAGAGTCTCTCCACAATCGTGGCAATCCCCATGCCACCACCCACGCACAGCGTGGCCATGCCATAGCGCAGCTTGCGGCGATGCAGTTCGTCAATTAGCACGCCCAAAATCATCGCGCCGGTGGCACCCAGCGGGTGGCCCATGGCGATGGCGCCGCCGTTCACGTTGACCTTGTCGTGCGGCACCTTCATCTCCTTCATGAAGCGCATCACCACGGCGGCAAAGGCCTCGTTTACCTCAAACAGGTCGATCTGGTCAATCGAGAGGCCAGCCTTGGCCAACGCCTTGCGGGCGGCGGGCATGGGGCCGGTGAGCATGATGGTGGGGTCGGCACCCGAGAGAGCTGTGGACACGATGCGGGCGCGTGGCGTCAGGCCGTGCGCCTTGGCCGCAGCCTCGTTGCCAATCAGCACGGCTGCCGCGCCGTCGACGATACCCGACGAATTACCGGCGTGGTGCACGTGGTGGATGCGTTCCACCTGCGGGTAGCGGGTGAGCGCCACCTGGTCAAAGCCCATGCCGCCCATCTGCTCAAACGCGGGCTTGAGACCCGCCAGGCCTTCCAGCGTGGTGTTGGGTTTGATAAATTCATCCTTGGCCAGAATGACCTGACCCAGGGAATCTTTGACCGACACGATGGAGCGGTCGAAATAGCCTGCAGCCTGCGCGGCGGTGGCGCGCTTTTGCGATTCCAGCGCAAAGGCATCCACGTCGGCGCGGGTAAAGCCTTCCAACGTGGCGATCAAATCCGCCCCAATACCCTGTGGCACAAAGGCGGTGGCGGAATTGGTCTCGGGGTCCATGGCCCAGGCGCCGCCGTCCGAGCCAATTGGCACGCGGCTCATGCTCTCCACGCCACCGGCCACGACCAGGTCTTCCCAGCCGGAGCGCACCTTTTGAGCGGCCATGTTCACGGCTTCCAGGCCGGAGGCGCAGAAGCGGTTGATCTGCACGCCTGCCGCCTGGAAATCCCAGCCCGCCTTCAGTGCGGCCACCTTGGGCAGCACTGCGCCCTGGTCACCCACCGGCGAGACGATGCCCATCACCACATCGTCCACCTTGGCCGTGTCGAACTGGTTACGAGCTTGGAGGTCGGTCAGCAGGCCGGCCAGCAGATTGACGGGCTTGACCTCGTATAGGCTGCCGTCTTTCTTGCCTTTGCCACGCGGCGTGCGGATGGCGTCGAATACAAATGCTTCTGTCATGGGAGGGCTCCAGGCGGTGGGTGAAAACAGGGGGAAATAGAAAACTGTTTTGGAGTATATTGCTTTTTACCAAGCAATTGCTTTGTGAAAATAGTAAAGCCTGGCAAGCGTCAGTTGCCCCACTGGCGATGGTGTCAGGCTGCGTGCTTGTGAATAACGTCCTGCATCCCCGCAGCATCACCCACGACCACGTCTGCTACCCAGATACCAAAGCCACCATGCTCGTTGACTGCCTGCACCCAAAGCGCCAGTGCCTCGCGTTTTGCCTGATCTTGCGGTGAGTCCACGCCCTTGATTTCCAGCACCAGCGTCTTGCCCGACTGGTAGCGCACCAAAAAGTCGGGAATGTATTTGCGTTTGGAGCCGTTCCACAAATACAGAATATGAAACCCAAGGTGGTCGTTTTTGACCCAGGCGGCCACTGCCGCGTGGGCCTCCACCACATTGGCTGCGTATTTCTCCCAACCACTGTCCACCACGATGTGGCTTACCTGGCAGCGTTGTGTGGGCTCAGCAATTCGGGTGGTGTACCAGGTGCGCATGTCACGCGTGCTGCCAATAGGACGCTCACCGTCAAACACCGGCTCCAGTTTGTGCGTGTTTTGCTCGAACACATACTTCATCAGGTGTTGGGTGATCCGGTCTATGTGCAGCGAATACAAAATCCGCTTGCGTAGTGGGTCTTGATGAAACAGCGACGGAATGTCGATTTTGTTCGACGCCAGAAACTCCTCGACGAGGCGCACCAGTTGGAACAACAGGTATTCGCGTTGCCCTTTGAACTGCTCTTGCAGCAACTCAAATGCACGCTGTGCGGCCTTGAACACCAGTCGTTGCAGGCGGAATTCTTCGGGTAACTTCTCCAGGTCAATCGTCACCACCTGGCTCCAGTCCGCGGCACCGCCCAACGCGGGCGCAATGTCGGCGTGCAGTGCCACCGTGGCAGGGTCGATCTTCAGCACGCCCACCTTGGTCCACTCCACCACCAGTTGCGGGCGCACCACCTGGTCCACGCGCAGAATGTTGGGCCATTTGATCTCGAACACGTTGCGGGTGCTGAGTGATTCAATTTGCGTGCTGGGTTTAGGCGGTGGCGGACTGGTTCCGCCGTCGCCTGGTTGCATCGCAATGGACAGCGGCACACCAAACACGTTGACAAACTCGGGTAGGTACAGGCCGTTGTCATCTTTGTCATAGGCCACGCGGCGCAAGCCACGGCCAATCACCTGCTCGCACAAGAGCTGGCTGGTAAAGGCGCGCAAGCCCATGATGTGGGTCACGTTTTTGGCGTCCCAGCCCTCGGACAGCATCGCCACCGACACCACGTTTTGCAAGTCCTGTCCGGCTTGATCGCGCTTGCCAACGGTGTCAACCAATTCGCGCAGCAACTCTTCTTTCTTCATTGCGCGCAGGGCTTCCTTGCGACTCTCCGGAATGCGCGCTGCCTCCATGATCTCTTTCAATCGCAGCTCGTAGTCTTTGTCAGCGGTTGCGGTTTCACCCAGCTCGGCTTTTTCCAGAACCTTGGAATCCACACGAAAGGTTCTGGCGGGATCGTGTAGCTCGGGCCATTGCGCATGGCCCTTGGCAAAGTAGTGTTCTACCCGCGCGGCGGTCTCGGTGCGGTTGCACACGGTCAACATCACGGGCGGCGACAAATGCCCTAATGCCGCCCACTCAGCCGCAGTAGCGCGCCAGTCGGCACCCAGCAGGGTGTAGGCCTGTTGCACCAATGCGGGCAGTGCCTCGTGCGCTTCGGCCTTGCGGTTCAGGTCTTCGGCCACATCGGGTTCGCGGTACAGGTGGTACAGCTTGGGGCGCAGGGTCTGCGCGTTGGGCAGTGCATCGTCGCGCACCACCACACGCGGGGTCTTCACCAACCCAGCTTCAATGGCATCGTTCAGGCCAAAGTCGGACACCACCCAGCTAAACAAACCGGCTTCGGTGTTGGTTCGCCCGGTGGGGGCAAAGGGCGTGGCCGACAGGTCATAGCAGCGGGTAATGCGCCGGGTCTTGTGCAGGCGGTCCAGCCCCTCCACCCAACGTGTGGCCTCATCCAGGTCAATGCCCAGGGCCTCTGCCTCTGCCTTGCTGATCTTCACATCAGCGGGCGTGCGGTACGCGTGGTGAGCCTCGTCATTGATCACCACCAGGTCTTTGTAGGTGGCCAGCTTGCCCAGCACGCGCTTGGTAAAGGCTTCATCGCTTTCCTTGCCTTTTTTGACCACCGAACGCTCTTGCTGCTTGAGTGGCATCAGCGTGTGCCAGTTTTCAATCAACACTTCGGCGCGGTTCAGCTTTTGGCGCATGGCCTCAGACGGGCACAGCTCAAAACTGTCGTAATAGTTCTCAAGATGGCCCGGCATGAGAACTTGCAGGCGCGATTTAACCGTCAGGCCGGGTGCGACCAGAAAAATAGCGCTGGAATACTTGCGTGGCGACTTGGGGTAGGTCAACGCATTGAGCACCTGCCAGGTGATGATCATCGCCATCACCGTGGTCTTGCCGCTACCCGTAGCCATCTTGTTGCACAGCCGCTCGAACGCGCCACCGTCGCCCTGCACGTTGATGCCCTGGCGGTATTCGGGCTGCGCTTCCAGCGTCCAAATCAGGGTTTCAATGGCTTCGAGCTGGCAAAAGTAAAACGGGTACTGGCGGCGGGAAACTTTGTCCAAATCCCACCAATGGGTTAGCAGTTCCAGTGTCACCGCTGTCACGCCCGGCCAACCGGCCTCGCGCCACTGGCCCACACGCTGGCGAATGTCGTCCACCAGGGGGATAGAAACCTGGCGGCGTGTGTTTTCGCGGGTGTCGATGATTTCGTAGCCCGCAGGGCGGCGCTTGGGCTCTAGGCGCAGCGTGCGGTCAGTGTTTTCAGCCCAATGTTGCTGGGGCTCAATGAAGGCCGAATTAATGATGAGGGAGGTGGGAGCGGACACTGTGCCTTATTCCAAAAAATGTTGTAGGCGGTCCACGGAACGTTGCAAGCTGGGGGCAGCGTGCATAGCGGCAGCCACATCCCATTTTTCACGCACAAACTGGCCCAATCGTTCGTTATACAGCGGCCCTATGGACATGCTGGTGCCTTGCGCGGGTACCAGCTCAGCCACAAGGCGCCGATTGCGGCTTTGCCGTACCAAATTGATCAGGGCTTGCTTCGGGTCGGCCAGCGCTTCAGGGGTTTGTGGCACTTTGCTCTGGGGTATCCCAGCAAAACTGGCAAAGCCCGCCCGGTCGGCCAAAACCCAAGCCTCCACTTCACGTATCGCAACCCGAAACAGCATGGCGTCGGGCAGCGTGGCGACCCCCCATTGCTGGCGCAATGCGGGGGCACAGGGTGCCTTATCCAGATCGGCCAACACGATATGCGCCAGAGCGTGGCTGGCAGTGCGGTATTTGGGTATGGATGTGCGTATGTTGTCCACGCCGCGCTCAACCATGGGGCGAATCACGGTGTAACCACGCTGCGTATGCGCCATAACCTTTTCCATGACGACCAGGCTCAGCACGTCTTCCACCACAAGGGCAACTTCCAGGCTGCGGGCCATCATCAAAAAATCGACAGTTGGTCGATGTGCCCCATTGGCATTTTCTTCACCATGGCCTCGGCCACGTTGTAACCCGCTGCCACCAAGGCAATTTCTTGGGCCGTAGCGGTCACTGCGCGCGTTCCGTCTCCCGATGGTTCCAAGCGGACCACATCGCGCGGGTCCACGCTGGTGTGCTCAAGCAGAGCCTCGCTGTGGGTAGTCACAAACACCTGCCGCCGGTATTTTGCTTTGCGCTGCATCTGCCACAGCAGGGCGGGAATCTGGCGCACGATGGCCTCGTTTAACGAAAGCTCAGGCTCTTCCAACAGCAGCAAAGAATCACCGTCTAACAAGCTCCACATAATGCCCAGCAGGCGCAGCGTGCCATCCGAGAACTGGTCCTCACGTTGCCAGCCCGCATCAGGGCGCCAGTGCTCATACAGCGCTTCCAGATGGGGCGTGCCTTTGGATTCGTCGCGGGTGAACTTGAGTTGCCGCATATTGGGCACACAGGCCTGCAATGCCGACTCGATTTTTTTCAGACGTGCATCCCGGGTACGTTCGGTTGTTTTTGCAATGCGCTCCAGGAATGATTGCCCGAAAGGGTCGCCCTCCAACAGTGCTGTTGCACCCAGTTCCGCGTGTTTGAGTAATTGCGGCACCAGATGCAAATAGGTCAGCGAGCTGAAGAATTGCGCAATCTCGCGAAACTCTTTATTCGCGTTGACTTGTTCGAGACTGGTTTCGGTCAAGCGCTCGGGGTCTGCCTGATCACCTTCGTTTTGTGGACGATCCAACAACACTGCACCTGTGCGCAAGTCCACCACTTTCTCGCTGGCCACCACCACCCGCTGCTTGCCTTTGCCTTCGCTGCGAAAGGCCAGCGTGTAGCGCCAAATGGGCGGAGTGTCCACACGCTCGGCTAATTCAACCTCGATCAAAACCTCCGGGTCACGCCGGGCCAATAGGCAACGCAGCTTGGTCATGCCACCACGGGCTGCGACCGCGCGTTGCAGACCACCGCCCTTGGGCTGGGCCACATCGCGGAGAAACCGGAACACATCGAGCAAATTGGACTTGCCCGATGCATTGGGGCCAATCACGAACACCCGCTCCCGCAAGTCCACTTCCATCTTTCGGAAGTTGCGCCAGTTTTGCAGTTTGAGTTTGGAAATCAGCATATTGCGTTCCTAATATTTGCCCTATGTTGGCACAGTGGGGGCGGTCAATTTCATCACCTTGAGCGACTCAATGCCTCGGTCGTCCACAATTTTTACTGCCACGGTGGCGTTGGCTCCCGCCTCAAACGGCAGCGATACGGTGCCGACAAAGTGCTTGAGCAGGTCTTCGTCCAGCTCGGCGCGAATGTCCTTTTTGAGCTTCATCCAGCCCTCGTCTTTGCCCGCCATCGGGAAGAAGAACTGGTGCGGGAACAGGCTGCGCCCGTCGTAATCGGTGTCCAGGCTCCAGGCGGCAATCTTGGTTTTGCCGCCCGACACCAGTTCGCCCTTGGCGGTGTCAAAGTAGTCAAAGCCGTTCACCTCCACCTGCCACAGGCCACCGGGCAGTGCTGTCAGGTGGACATCAGGCTGGCCCATGAGCCAGAAGCTCTGGTTCGTGGTGGATTTGGAGCTGGCTTTCTTCAGGTCTTCCGTCAGCAGGTCGGTGTTCATTTGGGCCTTGAGTGCGGTAATGCCTTTGAGCGCATCAATGTCTTTGGCGGCCTCGGGATCAAAGGCAAAGGCGCAAAACACAATCATCTTGGGCCGGGGGAACAGGTCCGCCGCTTCGCCCAGGGCGTGCTCTACCTGCCTTTGTTCGAGCGCGCCATGCTCGGGGCCGAAGCTAATGACTACGCGCTCGCCCGTGTCCAAATGTCCACTGGCGTGCAGGCAGGTGGTGCCGGGCAGCACCTCCAGCTCGGCAAATTTGAGCATCTGGCCACCCTTGCCGCGAATACCTGCCTTGAGCAACTCGTCGCGCCAAGTGTGCTGGCGGCTGGTGTTGCCGCTGCGGGCCACCGACATATCGGCCAGCGCAGAACTATTAGCCGAATTAGCCTCTAGCCCTCGTGGAATATGCGTAGAGTGCTCCTCAAGTGATAGCACGGTGGGGAATGGAACCGCCTCCACGGTGAACGGGCCGGACACGCGCAGCTTGTTCCTGGTCTTCTCGGGCTGGTCGTACAGCGTCTCGTTGTCGGCCTGCGCTGCGATAGAGCGGTCCATTTCGGCCTGCATCTTCTGGCGGGTCGTGTGGAAGGCTTTGAAGGCATCCACCATCGGGCCGGTGACCGCACCGTGGGCTGCAACGGTATTGGCCTCGGTGTTTCCTTCGGGTAGGGTGCGGTCGGCAGGCCAGTCGGCAGGGTAATCAAACGGCACTTCCCACTCCAGCAGCGCCACGCCCTTTTTACCCAGCGCCAGCTTTTGGCCCTTGCGTGCACCTTCGGTCACGGTGAAAGCATTGGCGGGCGGCCCGGCTGCAAAACTGGCATTCAGCGCGGTGTTCAACCCGGCCAGCGCCGCGTCAATGCCGGGGTGCAGGCGCTCATAGATGGCGTCAATCTCGGGGTTGTTGGCAATGCTTTTGAGGGTGACGTGTGGCACGGTTTTGTAGATGAAACCGCCCTTGAGCCCTTCATGCGGGTAGCGCAGGGCGTAGTAGTCGAAGCTGGCGGTCATCAGCCGCTGCTTGGCCAGGGTGATGGCCACGCGCGAGGTGTCGCAGGTGATCCAGCGGCGGCCCCATTTTTCGGCGACATAGGCGGTGGTGCCGCTGCCGCAGGTGGGATCGAGTACGAGGTCGCCGGGGTCGGTGGTCATGAGCATGCAGCGTTCGATGATCTTGTTGCTGGTCTGAACCACGTAAACCTTTGGATCAGCACGATCTTGCACAGCCCCTGCAATATCAAACCATGCGTTCGTCACGGGGCGTTGATCGAAGTCCGTGAAGTAACGCAGATACCGTAGCTTGTTTTTCGGAGTGATGATTAGCCGTTTAGACAGCGCAATCCGGCGCATACCGTGAGGCAGTGGGGCTTTCCAGTGATTACTTGGGCCGGGATGAAACGTGAGGCCCGCCATTGTGAAATCATCAGTTGCTACACCCTCGCCTTGCGAGGTCGGGTTATCGTCTGTAAAGCATCGTCCTATTTCATTTAGCCGAGTTGGATCACGCTTTTCGGCTTGCGTTAGTGGTCTGCGCAACCCGCTCAATTCTTCTAGCTGATCGTAGTCGTCCAGGACTGCATCTACTTGAGATTTTTGTATGTAAATCCGGTTGAACTTGACGTTAGAAACATCCTTCGCGTACCAAAGTATGTAGTCTCCAGTTCTACTCAATGTGGCCGACGCGAATCCACCAGTAGTTGAATAAGTGATGATCGATACAAAGTTATCCGCTCCAAAAATCTCATCTAAAACCATTCGGACGCGATGCAAGTTCTCATCCGAAATCTGCACAAACACGCTCCCCGTCTCGCTCAGCAAATCCCTCGCCAGCAGCAACCTATCCCGCAGATACGTCAGGTACGAATGAATGCCCAGCTCCCACGTATCCCGAAACGCCTTGATCATCTCGGGCTCCTGGGTCAGGTCGGCATCCGAACGGTCTTTCACATCGCGCTTGTTGGTGAACGGCTGAAAATTGCTGCCGTACTTGATGCCATAGGGCGGGTCGATGTAGATCATCTGCACCTGCCCGGCCATGCCTTCCTTTTGTAGCAGGCTGTTCATCACCAGCAGGCTGTCGCCCGCTACCAGCCGGTTGGCCCAGCCCCGGTCGTGCTTGTAAAAGTCCACCGCCGCGCGCAGGGGCATGCTCTCAAACGGGGCTTCAAACAGGCCGGGCTGGAAACCTTGGGAGTGGTTGGGCACCGGCTCAGAATTTTTTAAGCCTATTTGGCCTGTAGCCCTCGTATTACTTGCGTGAGCAGCTTCTCTTTTTATAGCGTTTTGCTGGGCGATATGCCGCTTGCTGACCGCGCTCAAGATGCTCATCGCGTCAATGCGCTCGTGCACATGCAGGCTCACCGTGTCCACCTCGAAGCTGGTGCGCTCGGACTTTCCGGTCCATTGCAAATAGGGCGCACTCATGCGGCGCAGCTCTTCCAGGGCGTTGCGCATGGCGGCGGGGTCGCTACCGGCCAGGGCATCTTCAATCAACTTTTCAGCCCCGGCGCGGGCGGAGTCGAATTGCAGGGCCGGGTCCAGGTGCGGGTCGTAGGCCCAGGGGGTTTTGGCCTGCTCGGGGTCGCTGGCCTCGTTCACCAAACCCACTTCGGGGTTGTTTTTGCGCCGGTCGGCGTGGCGGTAGGCCAGCACTTGGGGCTCGCCGGTGGCGGGAGTCTGAGGCGCGGCTTTGGCTTTAGCGGGTTTGGTCTTTTTGGCAGCGGCCGCCTTGGATGCGGCCAGCAGCATGTCGGGGGTGACTTCTTCAGATTTCAGCGTGAAGTCGGGGCGGTCGGTATCCGTGGTGGGGTCTTCTGGCACTGGTGCCAAGGACTTCGGTTTGCTATTTTTTGGTGTGGCCTTTGCCATGGGTACCCCTGGGTTTCTTGTGGGCTAGAGGTTACACCACCCCCGCATCGGAAATGACGCGCTTTGCTTGCAGCACGGCCTGGTGTTATGGCAAAGTTACATACCCCCCGAAAGATAACCATGCCCACTCACGCCGACGACGAATCCCAGCCCCAGAAAATTACGCAACTGGCCCAAGAGCGGGATATTGCCTTGCAGGCTGGCGAGCAGGGCGTGGAGTGGCAGGAAATGAAGACTTACTTGCTGCAGCGATTGGAAGCGATCAAGGGCCAGACCAAAGCAGCCCGGACATCCTGACCCAATTGCCGCACGAAGCTGTGGATATCCTGATCTGACTGAAAAACATCAAAGTCGCCACTCGCAATGCCTGCAAAGCCTTCTTGGGCTGCGCAACGCAGGGCCATGAAACTCGAATTTTCATTTTCATTTTTATTGTTCATAGTGCCCTGAAGTATGCGGTACATTTCTTTTTGCCAAGCAATCGCTTCGTAAAAATAATTCCTTTTTCTGAATACAGGTGCTGCCATGATCGAAAGAACCCTCTTCACCCCCGACCACGAATCCTTCCGCGACAGCTTTCGCAAGTTCATCGACAAGGAAATCTCCCCCTTCCACGCCGAGTGGGAAGAGCAGGGCTATGTGGCCCGCGAGGTCTGGAACAAGGCCGGCGAGAACGGCTTTCTGTGCATGAGCATGCCAGAGCAATATGGCGGTTCAGACGCCGACAAGCTGTTCTCGGTGATCCAGTTTGAGGAGCTGGCACGCGCCGGCACCAGCGGCATTGGCTACAGCCTGCACAGCGAAATCGTCGCGCCCTACATCCTGCACTACGGCACCGACGAACAAAAAGCCAAGTACCTGCCCCGGCTTGCGACTGGCGAAATGATTGGTGCCATCGCCATGAGCGAACCGGCTGCGGGCTCGGACCTGCAGGGCATCAAGTCCACCTGCCTTGAGCAGCCCGACGGCAGTTATCTGCTCAACGGCAGCAAGACCTTCATCACCAACGGTTGGCACGCCGACCTGGTCATCGTCGTGGCCAAGACCAACCCCGCCGCTGGCGGCAAGGGCACCAGCCTGCTGCTGGTGGAGCGCGGCATGCCGGGCTTTAGCGTGGGCAAGCGCCTGAAAAAGTTGGGCCTGAAGGCGCAGGACACCTCCGAGCTGTTTTTTGACAACGTGCGCATCCCGGCCGAGAACCTGCTGGGCGGCAAGGCCCATGAGAACCGGGGTTTCATCTGCCTGATGGAGCAGCTGCCCTGGGAGCGCCTGCAAATCGCCGTCAGCGCAGTGGCTGGTGCGCAGGCCGCCATCCACTGGACGGTGGACTACGTCAAAGAACGCAAGGTGTTTGGTCAGCCCGTGGCCGCCTTCCAGAACACCCGGTTCACGCTGGCCGAGCTGCAGACCGAGGTGCAGGTGGCGCAGGTTTTCGTCGACAAATGCTGCGAGCTGATCTGCAAGGACCAGCTCGATACGGCTACCGCCAGCATGGCCAAGTATTGGTGCACCGACCTGCAGTGCAAGGTGATGGACGAGTGCGTGCAGCTATTTGGTGGTTACGGCTACATGTTGGAATACCCCATCACCCGTGGCTTTGCCGATGCGCGCGTGGCCCGCATTTACGGCGGTACCAACGAGATCATGAAGGAAGTGATCACCCGGGCCATGGGGTTGGGTGCCAAATAGGCAGCTAGCCCTCGTGGATATTGCGTGACCTGCTATGTATTTGATAGCGTTTGCGCGCTTTGCAACGTCGCGCTTCAGGCCCCAGACAGGGCGCCCAACGGGTCATCCAGCGGCTTCAGCGTGCGCGCCTTCCGCTCGATGTCCTCATAGCGCGGCGGGGTCGCACTGCCTCTGGTCCACATAGGCCGGGGCCTTGTCAAAAAATGGCTGAGATTGCCCAACATTGATGTGAACACGGGCACGATGGCGGAATACTTCGGATTGGTCGATCAATCGCGCTGCCACCAAATCGTTGAATCGCACTTCCTGCTCTTGTGCTCTGTCTGGTGATGCCAGCTTCAGCTATTTTTTCCAAAGTTATACAAAGTGTTGGCTGACTTGTAGATACTTCGCCGGGGTGCTGGTGGTCGTTGATCAGGACAGGCCCGAATCAGATCGGCTGGTCCGGTTTGGACCGCAAGGGACCCCACCAGTCCCTCTCATACCATCCCCTTCCACCTGTTCGCAACAGAAGCGAGCCTGGGGATATTCCTTCAGGCATGGGCATGTCGAGAAGCACAAAAATCACTCGCTCCAGCAAGATCGCCAAGTGCCATTCGGCAACTGCCATGACATCGAGCGATACGAAAGAGCCGCGCCCGTGTGCCAGTGCATTGCGGATTTCTCTCAATCCGCGCTGCTTCTCCGATCCCAGAATGGGCCAGAGGTCCGCGCGGTAGGATGTCATCGCCGGGTACACACGAAAGAATGCGTCGAACTTGTCTCGAACGCTGGTGCCATTCTTTACGGTCTTGATGAAGCCTTCCAGGCGCTCTGAAATTTCTGATGCGTTCTCGCCTCCTCCGGCGACCACAGTTTCCTTCAACCCATTGAGAAGCGTAGTGACCGCGTAGTCTGTGACAGCGGGGCTCAGTGGCGTTTGATCCCGCCCCCAAGCGGATTCGACCGCCCGTTCCAGCGCGGAGAACATGAATAGGAAGCGATCCGCAGTTTGCGAGTTGGTATGTGGATTGACCGCCGCCGAAAGGTGTCGCACCAACGAATGGATTTTCGTGTCTGCCTTTGCATACGCGTGGGCCAAGCTCGTAGCGCATTCCACGAAGACTTGGGGCCTGGCGACATAGTCACCACGGTGTTCCCGCGCGGACGGCGTCACATTCGGCTCCAGGGGATTGATCCATGTGGAGACGGTCTCGCCGTCGGTATATGTCCACCCGTGCAGGGAAACGGCTTGCCGAAACAGAACCGACAAGACCTCAAGCGAGCTCCTAAACTTCGCAACCATTTGCTCGGCGTTGAATGGACCATCCGGCGGCAAGCCAGCTACTGCACTAAAACCGGCAATGACCGTCGCGCCGGGAATCTCCGCGTCTCGGTGGTAAATCGTCACCGATTCCGTTACGAAGCTCGTCGCGCCGAGGTCGGGGAGATCCAGCACGAACAAATCCTCGGAGTGAGACCCGTCGCCAAAGCAAACGCAGCTCGATTCCGATCTCAAAAAGGAAATGGGGGCTAGATGAAAGCGGATCTCCCTCCTAGCCTCCATTCGACGATGCAGGACCGTCAGCCTTTTGATGTGTAGTAGCTCTATGGCTCTTAGTCCGAGTGTGTTATTCGACGAAGTCGGAAAACTGCGCCAATGAACCCCCTGCATCTTGATCGTGAAGGCACCACTTTTTCCCGATAAAGTGCACGGATTCTGCGGGAGTACTTCATTGATATGCCGAGCAGGTACCGCCAAGTTGATCAATGACTTTTGACCACCCACGTATGGCGGCTGGACTTCGCAATAGACAGGAAACACTGCTCCGTCCGCGCTTGTCAACTCGGCGTCAAAATCGAACTTCATCATCCACGGCCTCCGAACCAGTGCTGCATCGTTTTGTAGGCTCGACCGCGAGCGATCAGGCGTGCCTTACGATCGCGGCGATATTCAATCTACCCTCGGACGCAATTATGGTACGCGCCATTGCCGCAAGCAGGCTTGTCGCTCTGGCTTGTGACTGCGGCGGTAAGGGCGCAGTTTCCCAGGGAACAGTTCTTCTTGGCGATGAGGTCGCCTTGCGTGGGTGCAAACAGGCGCACGGCAATGTCGGCCTTGCGGCCCTTGAGGTCGCTGACGCTGATGCGCACATTGCCCTCAATCGATTCCGACTGGCCGCTGGCCGCCAGAGAGAGGCTGCCGGCAGCCTCGCCCATGGCGCGCACATGGTCCATCATGGCCAGCCAGTTGGGCGTTACCCGAGGCGCTGCAGGGCAGTCTGCTGCTGGTGGTGCGCGTGGTGGTGGGTTCCGCGATGCTTGCTTTTTTGCTGCTGGGCGTTGCCGCCATTCTGGCCAGAGACATCACACGGCACAGAGCCATGATGGCCCGGGCCTATGCGCTGGGCCAAGGCGCGGGCACGCAGGTCATTTTGTTCATTCCGGCACCATTTTGTTTGGCGAGATAACGTGGCTGCCGCGCGATGTGCTGATGAGCGCAGCCTGGGTTTTGAATATTGCGCTGGTAGAGGGCTTGCTGGCGCAACGGGTGCGATACCGCGCGCCAAGGACTGTAGCCCCGATGTGCTGACAAGGCCACGAAACACTATGCATTTGATAGCGGCTTACGCATATTCCACGAGGGCTAGCGGCCATTTTTATCAATAAGTTTCAGTCTTATCCAATGAGGTTTGATCCTGAGCGAGTTTTCTGATTCCAACGAGGTT
>ERZ724516.401-NODE-401-length-27081-cov-7.772219_pt1 | contig 27081 bp, 24 predicted proteins | sample MGYA00376049_ERZ724516 | MGnify/ENA primary metagenome ERZ724516 (study PRJEB28724, sample SAMN07190886) | activated sludge metagenome | isolation source: activated sludge of sewage treatment plant in Hong Hong | place: USA: Christiansburg, Virginia | collected... | reverse complement strand
GTGGCCGGATACGTTCAGCACGTCATCGATGCGGCCGGTGATGCGGAAGTAGCCGCGGTCGGCACTGCGCACGGCGCCGTCGCCCGCCAAATACATCTTGCCACCCATCTCTGCAGGGAAGTAGCTGGACTTGAAGCGCTCGGGGTCGTTCCAGATGGTGCGGATCATCGATGGCCAGGGACGGCGAACCACCAGAATGCCACCAGTGCCATTGGGGATTTCGTTGCCCACTTCATCCACGATGGCGGCCATGATGCCGGGCAGTGGCAGCGTGCAGCTACCGGGCACCAAAGGGGTAGCGCCGGGCAGCGGCGTCATCATGTGGCCGCCGGTTTCGGTCTGCCAGAAGGTGTCCACAATCGGGCACTTTTCGTGACCAATGTTTTTGTAGTACCACATCCAGGCTTCGGGGTTGATGGGCTCACCGACCGAGCCCAGAATGCGCAGGCTGGAGAGGTCCGAGCGGTCGGGATGCACGGCGGCATCGCTTTCAGCCGCCTTGATCAGCGAGCGGATGGCGGTGGGTGCGGTGTAGAAAATCGTGCACTTGTGGCGCTCGATCATTTGCCAGAAGCGCCCGGCATTGGGGTAGGTGGGCACACCTTCGAAGATGATTTGTGTGGCACCTGCCGCCAGGGGGCCGTAGGCGACATAAGTGTGGCCGGTGATCCAGCCGATGTCGGCCGTGCACCAGAACACATCTTCAGGCTTCAGGTCAAAGGTCCAGTCCATGGTCAGCTTGGCCCACAACAGGTAGCCACCCGTGGAGTGCTGCACCCCCTTGGGTTTGCCGGTAGATCCCGAGGTGTAAAGGATGAACAACGGGTGCTCGGCGCCCACCGGCACTGGCGCGCACTCGGTGCTCTTGCCAGCCAGTGCCTCGGCAAAGGTCTTGTCACGCCCGGCCACCATATTGCATGCCGTTTGCGTGCGCTGGTAGACATACACGTGTCGGATGGACTCGCAGCCACCCATGGCCAGGCCTTCGTCCACAATGGCTTTCAGCGGCAGCTCTTTGCCACCGCGCATCTGGTAGTTGCTGGTGATGACGGCCACGGCGCCGGCGTCAATGATGCGCTCCTGCAACGCCTTGGCCGAGAAGCCGCCAAACACCACGCTGTGGGTGGCACCGATGCGGGCGCAGGCCTGCATGGCGATCACGCCTTCCAACGTCATGGGCATGTAGACCAGCACGCGGTCGCCCTTCTTGACGCCATCAGCCTTGAGCGCGTTGGCAAATTGGCTGACGCGGGCCAGCAATTCCTTGTAGGTGGTCTTGGTGACGGTTCCGTCATCGGCTTCGAAGATCACAGCGGTCTTGTTTTCCACCGGTGTGCCCATGTGCTTGTCCAGGCAGTTGGCCGATGCGTTGAGCTCGCCGTCATCAAACCATTTGTAGAACGGTGCGTTGGACTCGTCGAGCGTGCGCGTGAAGGGCTTGTTCCACACCACGTTTTCACGGGCCAATTTGGCCCAAAAACCTTCAAAATCATTCTCGGCCTGCGCGCACAGGGCGTTGTAGCCGTCCATACCGGAGATGCGGGCATTCTTGACCATGCTGTCGCTGGGCATAAAAACCCGGTTTTCAACCAGCGTGGATTCAATGCCGGACGATTGTGTGCTCATGGATGTCTCCTGTTTTGTCAATTTGAACTGGCGCGTATGGTGTTGGACTGCACTTACATGCCACTGACTGGCCTCAAGCTTACAGTGCGCCGCCCTACAATTGCAAGATCACTTCAGCCTTGGCAACGATCACATGACCGCACCCGCTCCAGAAACATCCGCCACCAAACTTCGCCCCTTGCCCCGCTTCATTTTTGCCAGCCGGTGGCTGCAGTTGCCCCTGTACCTGGGCCTGATCGCCGCACAGGGTGTCTATGTCTTTCACTTCTGGATTGAACTGGTCCATCTGCTGGAAGCAGCGTTTGGCAGCCAGACCGCGTTGCAGGCCCTCATCTCCAGCATTGGCTACAAGGAAACTGCGACCACCACGGCGCTCAATGAAACCATCATCATGCTGGTGGTGCTGGCCCTCATCGACGTGGTCATGATCTCCAATCTGCTGATCATGGTGATCGTTGGCGGCTATGAAACTTTTGTGAGCCGCATGGATCTGGAGGGTCACCGCGATCAGCCCGAATGGCTCAGCCACGTCAACGCGTCCGTGCTCAAGGTCAAGCTCGCCACTGCCATTATTGGCATCAGCTCCATCCACCTTTTGAAGACCTTTATCAACGCAGCCAACTACGATGAAAAGGTTTTGATCGCCCAAACCGCCATTCACATCACGTTCCTGCTCTCGGCCATGGCGATCGCCTATACCGACCGGCTGATGTCGCGCACCCACACTGAATCCCACTGATTTTTCTTTCCCGAGGCATTGATCACCATGACTAACATTCGCCAAGCCGATCTCATCGAGTCCGTAGCCGCCGCACTGCAATACATCAGCTACTACCACCCCGCAGACTACATCGCCCACCTGGCCCGCGCCTACGAGCGGGAACAAAGCCCGGCCGCCAAGGACGCGATTGCGCAGATCCTGACCAACAGCAAGATGAGCGCAACCGGGCATCGTCCGATTTGCCAGGACACCGGCATCGTCAACGTGTTCCTGAAAGTCGGCATGGACGTGCGCTGGGAAGGCTTCACCGGCAGCCTGGATGACGCCATCAACGAAGGCGTGCGCCAGGGCTACAACCACCCCGACAACACGTTACGCGCCTCGGTGGTTGCCGACCCCGAGTTCCTGCGCAAGAACACCAAGGACAACACCCCCGCCGTCATCTTTACCGAGATCGTGCCCGGCAACACCGTCGAAGTGACGGTCGCGGCCAAGGGCGGCGGCTCCGAGAACAAGAGCAAGATGTACATGCTCAACCCCGGCGACTCGGTGGTCGATTGGGTGCTGAAAACCGTGCCCACCATGGGCGCCGGCTGGTGCCCGCCGGGCATGCTGGGCATCGGCATTGGCGGCACTGCCGAGAAGGCGGTGCTGATGGCCAAGGAAAGCCTGATGGACGACCTGGACATGTATGAACTGCAGGCCAAGGCCGCCAGCGGCGCCGAGCTATCCAACGTTGAAAAGCTGCGCCTGGAACTTTTCGAGAAGGTCAACGCGCTGGGCATTGGCGCGCAAGGTCTGGGTGGCCTGACCACGGTGTTGGACGTCAAGATCAAGATGTACCCGACCCATGCTGCCAGCAAACCCATTGCCATGATTCCGAATTGCGCCGCCACACGCCATGCGCACTTTGTGATGGATGGCAGTGGCCCGGTCTACCTGACCCCTCCTTCCCTGGACACCTGGCCCGACGTCAACTGGGCACCTGACTACGTGAAGAGCAAAAAGGTCGACCTGAACACGCTGACACCGGACGAAGTGGCGAGCTGGACACCGGGTCAGACCCTGCTGCTGAACGGCAAGATGCTGACCGGCCGCGATGCCGCGCACAAGCGCATCAAGGACATGCTGGCCAAGGGCGAGAAGCTGCCGGTGGACTTTACCAACCGCGTCATCTACTACGTCGGCCCGGTCGATCCCGTCAAGGGCGAGGCTGTCGGTCCCGCCGGCCCCACGACTGCCACCCGCATGGATGGCTTCACCGAAATGATGCTGGCGCAAACCGGCCTGATCAGCATGGTGGGCAAGGCCGAGCGCGGCCCGGTCGCGATTGAAGCGATCAAGAAACACAAGAGCGCCTACCTGATGGCCGTGGGCGGCGCCGCCTACCTTGTGTCCAAGGCCATCAAGGCCGCCAAGGTGGTGGGCTTTGCCGACCTGGGCATGGAAGCCATCTACGAATTCGACGTGGTCGACATGCCAGTCACCGTCGCGGTGGACGCCGGCGGCACCAGCGCCCACATCACGGGACCCGCCGAATGGCAAAAGAAGATTGCCACCGGTGAGTTCAAGAACATTACCGTGACTTCTCTTTGAGCGCCCTTTGACCCAGGGACTTGCCGGAATATCCCCGACTGTCACCCAAGTTGGGGACCGGTCTGCGGATGCGATAGGTGTATTTGACAGCGGCGTCGGGGGATTGAGCGTGCTGCGTGCTCTGCGGGCCGAACTCCCGCTGGAGAGATTCGTGTATGTGGCCGACAGCGGCCACGCGCCCTATGGCGAGCGAGACGACACGCACGTCATCGCCCGCTCGCATGCGATTGCGCGCCACCTGATCGCGCAACACCACATCAAAGCGCTGGTGGTGGCCTGCAACACCGCGACCGCCGCGGCCATCCACCGCCTGCGCCAGGACTTTGCCGACCTGCCAATTGTGGGCATTGAGCCGGCGCTCAAACCCGCGGCCGCGCAGAGCCAGACCCAGCACATCGGCGTGCTGGCAACCCGGGGCACGCTGAATAGCGAGAAATTCCGCACGCTGCTGGCCTCCCTGGAGGGGCAGGCGCACTTCGTGCTGCAGGCCTGCGATGGTCTGGCCGATGCCATCGAGCGCGACGATGCTATCAAAATAGAAGCGCTATGTGACCATTTCGCGAGGGCTATAGGCCCATTTGGCTTGGAAGAACCTGCGGTGGACACGCTGGTGCTGGGCTGCACCCACTACCCGTTCGCCACCGATGCGCTGCGCGCCAGCGTCGGCCAGCAGATCGCCTTTCTGGAGGGGGGGGCACCCGTCGCCCGGCAAACCCGGCGCCTGCTGGAGGCACGGGGCTGGCTGGCACCACCAGCGGAGACTCCACCGGCACCGGTCTTTGGCACCACCGGTGACCCGGCCAAGCTGCAATCGGCCATCGCCCGCTGGCTGCAACTGCCGGCGGACGTGGCGGCACTCACCATCGCCTGAACCGGCGCACCCACCGGAGGCAAGAGCACCATGGCCTGGACCCGATACCTTGCATTTGCACTGGTCACGCTGCTGGGCAGCGCGGCATCGGCGAACCTGTGTGACAGCGGCAAACGCCAGTCTCCTATTGACATCCGCTCGGCAACACGCAAGCCACTGCCCGCGCTGCAATTCAACTACCACCCGGCGCCATTGCGCATAGCCGACGACGGCCACACCGTGCGCGTGCGCTTCGCTGCGGGCCAGTCGCTGCACATTGGCAGCGAACGCTTCACACTGCAGCAGTTCCATTTCCACACCCCCGGCGGCGACCGGATTGCCGGTGAGGAATTCCCCATGGCCGCACACCTCCTGCACAAGAGCGCATCCGGTCAACTGCTGGCCGTGGTGGTGCTGTTTCGTCCCGGTGCGGACAACCCCTTGCTCGACACCCTGCTGCCCCTGATTCCAGCACAGGCGGATGGCGACCATGTGCGCGCCGACCGCGCCGTGGATGCCCGTGCCCTGCTGCCTGCCAGCCTGGGCTACTACCGCTACACCGGCTCATTGACCGCGCCCCCTTGCACCGAAGGCGTTGAGTGGCTGGTGATGAAGCAGCCACTGGAAGTGTCCAAGGCACAACTCGCACGCTACCGCCAGCGCTTTGCGGACAATATGCGCGCAGTGCAGCCCCTGCACCAGCGCCTGGTGCTGGAGAGTCCCTGATTCCCCTGCGATGCGCAGCGCAGAACGACGCGAGCTTGCGTCAGGTCAAGGCAAATAGCCGACGAGAAATGACAATGATTGCGGTGCTGCCGCTGCAGCAAGAATCATCTGTCAAGGAGTCTCCGATGCCCCTCACGTTGTCCCCCGTTTTCGCGCGTTTGAATCTGCTCCCTCTTGCGCTGTGCGTGGGTTTGGTTGCGCCGGCCTTCGCACAAAGCAAAAAGAAGGACCCGATGGCCGCCATCGAAGTGCAGGTCACGCCCGAGATGATGGGTGCCGGCGCGGTTTCGAGCGGGGTCGCGTTGCCGCCGATCCCGCCAGTCACCGGTAGCCGCAGCAACCGCGTGCAGTCCTGGGGCAAGCCGCTGCCCTACCCCATCGTCATCGCAGACCGGCGCAACAACCGGCTGATCGAAATTGCGCCGGACAAGAGCATCGTCTGGGAATTCCCGTCGCCCAACCTCAAGGTGTACCGCGGCAATGAGGACGTGAACTTCTCCGCCGACGGCAAGCAACTTGCCGTCAGCGAGGAAGACAACTTTGACATCCACCTGGTCGACTACGAAAAGAAGGCATTGACCTGGACTTACGGCACCCCGGACCACCGCGGCAAGGGTCCCAATCTGCTGAACTACCCCGATGATGCCCACTTCCTGGCCGACGGCCATGTGGTCACTGCTGACATCCGCAACTGCCGCATCGTCATCATCGACCCCAAGACCAACGCGATCTCCACCCAATGGGGTACGCCAGGTCAATGCAAGCACAACCCGCCCACGCAGCTCGCCTATCCCAACGGCGCAACACCCATGGACAACGGCGATCTGCTGGTTACCGAGATCCAGGATGCCTGGATTTCCCGCGTGACGCGCGAGGGCAAGGTGCTATGGAGCGTCAAGGCGCCCAATGTGCACTACCCGTCCGACGCCTTTCCCACCGTGGATGGCAAGCAGGTCATCGTCGCCGACTTCTGGAAGCCCGGGCGGATCGTGATCTTTGACCCGGCCACCCGCAAAGTGACCTGGGAATACTTCGTCAAGGAGGGTGAAGGCATGCTGGACCACAGCTCGATTGCCCGCGAGTTACCCGAAACAGGCGACATCCTGGTGGTAGACGACCTGCATGACCGGGTCATGGTCATCGACCGCAAAACCAAGGCCATCATCTGGCAATATGGAGAGAAGGGAAAGAAGGGCTACACACCCGGTCTGCTGAACTACCCGGATGGTGTCGACCTGGACGTGTTCAGGGACTGGAAGACCGCGCTGAAAAAGTAGGACTGGGTGGCGTGCCCGGAGGGGATCGAACCCCCGACCCTCAGCTTAGAAGGCTGATGCTCTATCCGACTGAGCTACGGGCACAAAGCACAAAGGCCCAAAAGTAATGTCACTTAAGGGCCTTTGGCTGAAATAGTGGTCGGCGTACAAGGATTCGAACCTTGGACCCCCTGCTCCCAAAGCAGGTGCGCTACCAGGCTGCGCTACACGCCGACAGCTAGTATTCTAACCGCATGAAAGCCGTGCCTTTTACCCAAGGTAATATATTTCAATGCCCAACTCAACACTTTCTTTGCCTTGGCTGGAGCCCGGCGAACCGTTCCCCGCCGCAGAATCGGCGTGGAACTCAGCGTCCGAAGCCCCAGGGCTGCTGGCCGCCGGTGGTGATCTGAAGGTCGCCACCCTGGAGCGCGCCTATGGCAAGGGAATTTTTCCGTGGTTTAGCGACGGGCAACCCATTCTTTGGTGGAGCCCTGACCCCCGCATGGTGTTGCAGACGGCCAATTTCCGGCTGCATCGCTCCCTGCGCCAGGCGTTGATCCGCTTCAGTAACAACGCCCGCTGCGAAATCCGGTTCGACAGCGCTTTCCCGCAGGTCATCCAGGCCTGTGCCAACACACCGCGTCGCGGTCAGCCCGGAACATGGATTCTGCCCGAGATGGTTCAGGCCTATACGGACCTGCACCGGGCAGGCACCGCACACAGCGTGGAGACCTGGATCGACGGAAAACTGGTGGGCGGTCTGTACTGCGTGGCGCTGGGTCGTGCGGTGTTTGGAGAGTCCATGTTTGCCCACAAGCCGGACGCCTCAAAGATTGCGTTGGCGGCCCTCGTTGCCTTTTGCCGCCAAACCGGCGTGACCGCCATAGACTGCCAGCAAAATACCGCCCATTTGGCATCTCTGGGCGCGACGGAAGTGCCACGCAAGGCATTTTTGGCACATATCCGGCAGACTCAGGGGGATAGCCCCCTGGATTGGCGCTTCACCCCCCTATACTGGAACCACATTTTGTCTGCCTGAAGCCTTTCAACGTGACAGACCTCAAAGATTTCCCGCTACAAACCCTCCAGTTCTACGCAACTGCGCCGTACGCGTGCAGCTATCTGCCAGACCGGCAGGCGCGCTCTCAGGTCGCCACGCCAAGCCACCTGATCAACAATTCGACCTATTCAGAGCTGGTCAGCAAAGGGTTCAGGCGCAGCGGTATGTTTACCTACCGACCCTATTGCGACGGTTGCCAGGCTTGCACACCACTGCGTGTGGAGGCTGATCGATTCCAACCCAACAGAAGCCAACGGCGCGCCTGGAACCGGCATCACCGGCTGGCGGTTCGCGTACTCAAACTTGGCTTTGTGGCCGAGCACTACGCCTTGTACCTGCGCTACCAGAACAGTCGGCACGCTGGCGGCGGAATGGACGAGGACAGCGTAGACCAGTACACCCAGTTCCTGCTACAAAGCCGGGTCAATTCCCGATTGGTTGAATTTCGGGAGACCTTGCCCGACGGCTCTGCGGGAACGCTGAAGATGGTGTCCATCCTGGATGTGCTCGATGACGGCCTGTCGGCCGTCTACACTTTTTTTGAACCCGACGAGGCCGCCAGTTTCGGGACCTTCAATGTACTTTGGCAGATTCAACAGGCCAGGAGCCTGGGATTGGACTTTGTGTATTTGGGCTACTGGATACAGGACAGCCCCAAAATGAACTACAAGGCGCGGTTTGCCCCCATGCAGATCCTGGTGGACGGCCATTGGCGTACGTCCGACGCGATGCCGCGCGATAAGATAGAAAACTAGAGCCCTATGACAAAACCCATTTCCGATATCCCCAGCAAGCCGACGGTCCAGGTCATTGAACGCATGTTCACGCTCATTGACGTACTGGCATCCCGGGAAGACTCGATGAGTCTCAAAGACATTAGCGAAAAAGCTGGTCTGCATCCGTCAACAGCCCATCGCATCCTGAACGACCTGGCGACCGGTCGCTTTGTCGACCGCACGCAACCAGGCAGTTACCGGCTGGGCATGCGGCTGTTGGAACTGGGAAACCTGGTCAAGGGGCGTTTGAATGTGCGCGATGCGGCGGTCGTTCCCATGCGTGAGTTGCACAAGCTGACGCAACAGCCCGTCAATCTGAGCGTGCGCCAGGGCGATGAAATCGTCTACGTCGAACGGGCGTTCAGCGAGCGCTCCGGAATGCAGGTTGTACGCGCCATCGGAGGTCGCGCCCCACTGCACCTGACGTCGGTAGGCAAGCTCTTTCTCGCCGCCGATGACCCCCAGAAGATCCGTGCCTACGCGGCGCGAACCGGATTGCAGGGCCACACCAAGAACAGCATCACGCAAATCGAGAGTCTGGAGCGGGAGCTCTCCAAGGTCAGGCAATACGGCCAGGCCAGCGACAACGAGGAGCTGGAGCTTGGCGTGCGCTGTCTGGCTGCGGGTATCTATGATGATCAGGACCGCTTGGTCGCCGGGCTTTCCATCTCGGCGCCCTCCGAGCGCATGGAAGACAGCTGGCTACCCAAGCTGAAGGAAACCGCGAGACAGATTTCCGAGACGTTGGGGCACAAAACAAGCCCCAAGCAATAGTTGCCAGCGTCAGTTGGCGATGACCCGCTGATCAGTCGCCATGCTTGCCAGCGGCACGGCCTTGCTGATCGGAGCCGGAATCGACTCCACCCAGCGTTTCACGCGTTCCGCATCCGCGATGCGGGTCAGTTTCCCGGTTGAATCCAGGAACACCATGATGAGCTTGCGTCCGGCCACCTTGGCCTGCATCACCAGGCACTGTCCGGCCTCCGAGATGTAGCCGGTTTTTTGCAGACCAATCTCCCATGCAGGGTTCTTGACCAAACGGTTGGTGTTGTTGTACTGCAGGGTTCGTTTGCCAACAGCAACCTGGTGCCCGGTGGAGGTAGACAACTCGCGCAGTGTGGGGTCGCCATAGGCAAAATTCACCAAGGTCGCCAGATCCTTTGCGCTGGATTGGTTCTTGCTCGACAGCCCCGTAGGTTCCACGTAGCTGGTATCCGTCATGCCCAGCGCTTTGGCGCGGGCGTTCATCATGCCAACAAAGACAGGTAGACCGCCTGGGTAGCTACGCCCCAATGCACTGGCCGCCCGGTTTTCGCTGGCCATCAGGGCCAAATGCAGCAATTCACCGCGGCTCAACACGGTTCCGACGCGCAATCGGGACGAGCTGCCTTTTTCCGTATCTACGTCTTCCTGTGAAATCGTAATCAGTTCATCCATCGGAAGCTTGGCCTCGCTGATCAGCAGGCCAGTCATCAACTTGGTAATGGACGCAATGGGCAATACAGCCAATTCGTTTTTCCGGAACAGAACTTCCTGGGTGTCCTGGTCGACGACAAATGCAACACTGGACTTCAAGTCCAGTGCATCGTGCGCTCCATGCAAGCCTGCCAGTTGCCCAAACGACGGCACCTTGGGTACTACGGCAGCCACACGCACCGTTGCGTGTTTCTTCGATACCCTGGCTTTCGCGGCCACCTTCTTGTTGTGCGATTTTGCGCCTGCCGACGGATGTGCAGCGACCTCCGCATGCGCCGACGCAAACGCTATCGACACAAACATCGCAAGAAAGCCAAATCTCAGAAAAAATCGTTTCATGGTGTATCCCAAAGGCGGTGCCCGGCGGGCAACGGAGTCTGCCAATGCCTGTGTCCAACAGTGGGAGTGTAATCAGAAAAGTCGCGCAAGATCAACTACTTGCGCGACAAACCTCAACAAATAGCTGGCTTATCAGGACTTACCCTAGTTTTACCGCCGGGCCGCCCCAAGGGGAAACGCAGCCCCTTGGGGGCAGCGACCCGCGTGGCGGCGGAGCTTGGGGCTAGCATTAGCCTTGGGCCGCGACCCGATCAGCTTTGCTATGCAGCTTGTTCAGGGCACTTAGATAGGCCTTGGCGGACGCCACCACGATATCGGGATCAGACCCTACGCCGTTGACGACACGCCCACTGTTTTGTAGCCTGACTGTGACTTCGCCCTGACTTTCGGTTGAGCCACTGATTGCATTGACGGAATACAGGACCATCTCCGCACCACTTTTAACGTGGGACTCAATAGCCTTTAGCGAAGCATCGACCGGGCCATTGCCTTCGGACGAGCCGCTCACTTCCATGCCGTCAACGGTAAACACGATGCTGGCCTTGGGACGTTCACCCGTTTCGCTGTGCTGCGACAGGGATACAAAGCCATACTGCTCTTTCACGTGGGTGACACTTTCATCACTGACCAGCGCCAGGATGTCCTCATCAAAGATCTCACTTTTTCGGTCTGCCAGTTCCTTGAAGCGGGCGAAGGCGGCATTGACGTCCACCTCACTCTCCAACTGCACACCCAGCTCCTGCAAGCGCTGTTTGAAGGCATTGCGGCCGCTCAATTTACCCAAAACAATCTTGTTGGCCGTCCAGCCCACGTCTTCCGCACGCATGATTTCATAGGTGTCGCGGGCCTTCAGTACGCCGTCCTGGTGAATGCCGGAGGCATGGGCAAACGCATTGGCGCCGACTACAGCTTTGTTCGGCTGCACCACAAAGCCCGTGGTTTGGCTGACCATGCGGCTGGCCGCCAGGATATGGCGGGTGTCGATGTTGAGGTCCAGATTGAAATAGTCGCGGCGGGTCTTGACCGCCATCACCACCTCTTCGAGACTGCAATTGCCGGCCCGTTCGCCCAGCCCGTTGATGGTGCACTCCACCTGCCGGGCCCCGCCGATCTTGACGCCCGCCAAGGAATTGGCCACCGCCATGCCCAAATCGTTATGACAATGCACCGACCAGATCGCCTTGTCAGAGTTGGGAATGCGTTCCCGCAGGGTCTTGATGAAGTTGCCATACAGTTCCGGAATGGCATAGCCCACGGTATCCGGCACGTTGATGGTGGTGGCACCTTCGTGGATGACTGCTTCAATCACCCGGCACAAGAAGTCAACATCGCTGCGGTAGCCGTCTTCCGGGCTAAATTCGATATCGTCGATCAAATTGCGGGCAAAGCGCACCGACTGTTTCGCCTGCTCAAACACCTGGTCCGGCGTCATGCGCAACTTCTTCTCCATATGCAAGGCCGAGGTCGCGATAAAGGTGTGGATGCGCGCGCGGTTGGCCCCCTTTAGCGCCTCGGCAGCGCGGGAAATGTCCCGGTCGTTGGCGCGGGACAGGGAGCAGATGGTCGAATCCTTGATGCTGTTGGCAATGAGTTGAACCGCATCAAAATCGCCATTCGAGCTGGCCGCAAAACCGGCTTCGATGACATCCACTTTCAAACGTTCGAGTTGGCGGGCAATGCGCAACTTCTCGTCACGGGTCATGGACGCACCGGGCGACTGCTCGCCGTCACGCAACGTGGTGTCAAAAATGATCAATTTGTCTGTCATCGCATTACTCCTGTGGATTTTCAAATTCCCGCAACCCATGAATTCTGTGGCCCAAAGCAAAAGGCCCGTTGCGGATGCTAACGGGCCTTGTATGGATTAAGCGCGTGCGCTACTTCATCCGCCCGGTGTGGCGTAGGTTTAGTAGCGATAGCGCATTGAAATTCATGGGTTCAATGTAACACAAGATTGCACAAAAAAACGCCACATGGAACAACCGGTCCTATTTGTGCAAGCCTCGTTCTTCCGGTTCATCGGTGGAAGTACTGATCAGACTGGTCTGAAGACCTTTGAGTTTTCGCCAGCCATAAATCACGTACCCGCTCAAACCATAACTGACAAACACACCGAACATGACGGTAGGTGGATCAATATTGATGACCGCTATGCCCAGGGCAATCATGACGATCACGGCAAACGGCACGCTACGCTTCATGCTGACATCCTTGAAGCTGTAGAACGGCACGTTGGTCACCATGGTCAAACCGGCGTACAAGGCGACCACAAACATCGCCCACGTCACTTCACTACCCCGCACTCCCAAATCGGTGCACAGCCAGATGAATCCTGCAACCAGGGCCGCTGCAGCCGGCGAGGGCAACCCTTGAAAGTACCGCTTGTCCACGACGCCTGTATTCACGTTAAAACGCGCCAATCGCAAGGCTGCGCATGCACAGTACACAAACGCTGCAAACCAGCCCCAGCGCCCCAACTCCTTGAGGGCCCAGACGTACGAAATCAAAGCCGGCGCCGCGCCAAACGAAACCATGTCGGACAACGAGTCCATTTGCTCGCCAAACGCGCTCTGGGTATTGGTCATCCGTGCAACGCGACCATCCAGGCTATCGAGCACCATGGCGCAAAAAACACCGACTGCGGCCAGGTCAAACCGTCCATTGATCGCCATGACGATGGCATAAAAGCCCCCGAACAGCGCCGCAAGCGTAAACAAATTGGGCAACACATAAATGCCTTTGCGGCGCTTGCGCACCACCACGCCCGGGTCGGCTTCCCCGGTTGTCACCGAATCTGATCCATCATGCATACACTCTCCTTGAACACCCGTGACCCGTCGTCAAAAGCACACTAACCCCGACGCAGTCGTCGTCGGAGGGAGTGTAAGCCAGTCCATAAACGACGCTGGCAATCCGCTCCGACTCCAAAAACAAAAAAGGCCACCGAAGTGGCCTCCATACGAAGCATGCCAATGCATCAGTTACGCGTTTGGTCTACCAGCTTGTTCTTGGCGATCCAGGGCATCATGGCGCGCAATTGGCTGCCGACCTTCTCGATGGAGTGGTCAGCCGTATTGCGGCGACGGGCCGTCATGCTCGGGTAGTTCAGACGGCCTTCCTGGATGAACATCTTGGCGTATTCGCCGTTCTGGATGCGCTTCAGGGCATTGCGCATGGCAGCGCGGGACTGGTCGTTGATGACTTCGGGGCCGGTCACGTACTCGCCATACTCCGCGTTGTTGGAGATGGAGTAGTTCATGTTGGCAATGCCGCCTTCGTAGATCAGGTCGACGATGAGCTTGAGCTCATGCAGGCATTCGAAGTAGGCCATTTCAGGCGCGTAGCCGGCTTCGGTCAGGGTCTCGTAGCCCATCTTGATCAGCTCAACGGCGCCACCGCACAACACGGCCTGCTCGCCGAACAAATCGGTCTCGGTTTCTTCCTTGAAATTGGTCTCGATGATGCCAGCCTTGCCGCCACCGTTGGCCATGGCGTAAGACAGAGCCAGGTCACGGGCCTTGCCGGATTTGTCCTGGTGGATGGCGATCAGGTGGGGCACGCCGCCACCCTGGGTGTAGGTGTTGCGCACGGTGTGGCCGGGGGCCTTGGGCGCAACCATCCACACATCCAGATCGGCGCGGGGCACGACCTGGTTGTAGTGCACGTTAAAGCCGTGGGCGAACACCAGGGAAGCGCCTTGCTTCAGGCTCGATTCGATCTCTTTGTACACGCCAGCGATGTTTTCGTCAGGCAACAAAATCATCACCACGTCGGCGGAGGCAACTGCCTCGTTGACTTCGGCAACCTTGAGGCCCGCCTTGGCGACCTTGTCCCAGGATGCACCACCCTTGCGCAAGCCCACCACCACCTTGACGCCGCTGTCGTTCAGATTTTGCGCGTGGGCGTGGCCCTGGCTGCCATAGCCAATGATGGCAACGGTCTTGCCCTTGATCAAACTCAGGTCGCAATCCTTGTCGTAAAAAACTTTCATTCTCAAATCTCCTAAAAAATGGTTTGGCGAAATGCCCATCGACAGGCTCAGGGCGAACGGTGACCGTTGATCGCCACTAGCCAGGTCCGTTCGCGTTGAGCCTGTCGAAACGCGCGCTCGGACCTATGGAAAAATCAGACTCGCAATATACGCTCACCGCGGCCAATGCCGCTGGAACCGGTTCGCACCGTTTCCAGAATGGCGGCGCGCTCCAGCGCCTCCAGGAAGGCATCGTTCTTGGACTGATCGCCGGTCAACTCAATGGTGTAGCTCTTGTCGGTCACGTCGATGATGCGGCCACGGAAGATGTCGGCCATGCGCTTCATCTCCTCACGCTCCTTGCCGACGGCACGCACCTTGACCATCATGAGCTCACGCTCAATGTAGGAGCCTTCGGTCAAATCGACCACTTTAACGACCTCGATCAGCCGATTCAAGTGTTTGGTGATTTGCTCGATGACGTCGTCCGAACCTGTGGTCTGGATGGTCATGCGGGAGAGGCTGGGGTCCTCGGTGGGCGCCACGGTCAGGGACTCGATGTTGTAGCCACGGGCTGAAAATAGCCCAACGACACGGGACAGTGCGCCCGGCTCGTTTTCCAAAAGAACTGCAATGATGTGTTTCATGAGATGGATTCCTCTTTTCGCCGCCCTCCCCCGCAACCGGTAAGTTGCGGGCTTGGCGGACAATAGATTCGTCTATTAAAACGCTAGCTTTTTGATAGCTAGCAACGTTTATGTTACGAGGGCTAGCGCCTTATTTTCTTAAAGGTCTTCACTACCCAACAGCATTTCCGTGATGCCCTTGCCGGCCTGAACCATGGGGAACACGTTCTCGGTCGGATCGGTACGGAAGTCCATGAACACCGTGCGGTCCTTGAGCTTGCGGGCCTCGCGCAGCGCGGGCTCCACGTCCTGCGGCTTCTCGATCAACATGCCGACGTGGCCATAGGCCTCGGCCAGCTTGACGAAGTTGGGCAACGCATCCATGTAGCTATGGCTGTAGCGGCCTTCGTACTCGACCTCTTGCCACTGGCGCACCATTCCGAGGTAGCGGTTGTTCAAGGAGCAGATTTTGATCGGCGTGTTGTACTGCAGGCAGGTCGACAACTCCTGGATGCACATCTGCACCGAGCCTTCGCCGGTGATACAGAACACTTCGCTGTCGGGCTTGGCCAGCTTGATACCCATGGCGTAGGGAATGCCCACGCCCATGGTGCCCAAACCGCCGGAATTGATCCAGCGGCGTGGCTCGTTGAACTTGTAATACTGAGCAGCCCACATCTGGTGCTGGCCCACGTCGGACGTGATGTAGGTGTCTGCGTCCTTGGTCATGTTCCACAGCGTTTCCACGACATACTGGGGCTTGATCACGTCGCCCTTGCCCATGCTGTACTTCATGCAGTCGCGCTTGCGCCAGCCGTCAATCGTGTCCCACCATGCGCCCAAGGCGTCGGCGTCGGGTTTGACCGAGCCGTCCTTGATCATGGCGATCATCTCCAGCAATACGTCTTTGACGTCGCCGACGATGGGGATGTCGACTTTGACGCGCTTGGAAATGCTGGACGGGTCGATGTCGATGTGGATGATCTTGCGTTCGTTTTGCGCGAAGTGTTTGGGGTTGCCAATCACGCGGTCGTCAAAGCGCGCCCCCACAGCCAGCAGCACATCGCAGTTCTGCATGGCATTGTTGGCTTCCACCGTGCCGTGCATGCCCAGCATGCCCAGGAACTTGCGATCGGTGGCCGGATAGGCGCCCAAGCCCATCAGGGTATTGGTCACGGGATAACCCAGCATGTCCACCAAAGTGCGCAGCTCGTTGGAGGCATTGCTCAGCAACACCCCGCCGCCGGTATAGATATAGGGGCGCTTGGCGGTCAACAGTAGTTGCAAAGCCTTGCGGATCTGGCCGCCATGGCCTTTGCGAACCGGGTTGTAGGAGCGCATCTCGACCGACGTGGGATAGCCCGCATACGGCACTTTTTTGAACGACACATCCTTGGGAATATCGACCACAACCGGGCCGGGGCGGCCACTGCGAGCGATGTGAAAGGCCTTTTTCAGGGTTTCTGCCAGATCACGGGCATCTTTGACCAGGAAATTGTGTTTGACGACAGGCCGGGTAATACCCACGGTGTCGCATTCCTGGAACGCATCCAGGCCGATCGCATGGGTAGGAACCTGGCCCGTGATGATGACCATGGGGATGCTGTCCATGTAGGCCGTCGCGATGCCGGTCACTGCATTGGTCACGCCGGGGCCCGAGGTCACCAACGCCACGCCGACATCGCCCGTTGCACGGGCATATCCGTCGGCAGCGTGCACCGCACCCTGCTCGTGGCGCACCAAAACGTGCTGGATGGTGTCTTGCTTGTAGAACGCGTCATAAATGTGCAGAACCGCACCACCGGGATAGCCCCAGATGTATTTGACGCCTTCAGCCTGCAGGGCCTTGACCAGGATTTCCGCGCCGCGGAGTTCCTGCGTGCCAGATGAAGCCCCTTGGGACTTGTTTGAATGGGATGCAGCAGATGCTGAAGCGATTTCAGCTTTTGAAATTTCCATGATGAACCTTTGTGAATTTCTCTAACGAAAAACCTTGGGTGCCCCTTCACAAGACTCTTGTGGAGTCGCGTCGGGACTTAGGACTCTGGCCATGAGCGCATTGAATGCTGCGCCGAACCAAAACCCGTTTGCCTTTGAATGCAAGTAGCATTATCGCACTGACTGGATGGAATTTGGTGATGCAGCAAAGAATGTTGCAGTGTGAATGCGATAATTCGTGTCCCAGCGGCAAGAAATTGCGAGAACGCTGGGCTTTGGGACCCGTTTCATCCTACCCATTTCTTCGGCTCGTAACACTTGGCTTCTGAACGCGAACTTTCGGATTTTTTGAAAAGCGTGGAAAAACGCGCGTTCAAACGATCTGTTTACCACGTCCGCAACGACGAGTCCGCACTGGACATCGTTCAGGACAGCATGATGAAACTGGCGGAGCACTACGGCCACAAACCCGTCGAAGAGTTGCCGATGCTGTTCCAGCGCATCCTCTCCAACTGCACATTGGACTGGTTTCGCCGCCAAAAGACCCAAAAGGCACTCTTTTCGACCATGAGCGACTTTGAGTCGCCAGGTGAAGACGAGAGTTTTGATTTGCTGGAAACGCTGCACGCGGCAAGCAATGGGGAACAAAACGAGAGCGCGGAGACTCAGACCGAGCGGGCACAGACCTTGCATGAAATAGAAGTTGAGGTCCTGCAACTGCCGGCACGTCAACGAGAAGCCTTTTTAATGCGTTACTGGGAAGAGATGGATGTTGCTGAAACGGCGGCGGCAATGGGTTGCTCACAAGGCAGCGTCAAAACGCACTGTTCAAGGGCAGTTCAAGCCTTGGCAAAGGCCTTGAACGCAAAAGGAATACGACTATGAAGACATTTGACTCGACCGAAAGCTACCAGGACCGATTGGGGCGAAACATCGCTTTGCGCCTGACGGATTCGACACAAAACCTGCCAAACGATATTTCCGAGCGCCTGAAGGCCGCCAGGATGCAGGCACTGGCCAAGCGCAAAGTCGTCAAGCTGCAGACAGCATCTGGAATCAACAGCAATGGTGGAGCCGCGACCCTCAACATGGGTGGTTCCGACAACAGTCTTTGGACCCGTTTGGGCTCGTTTATTCCGTTGGTAGCACTGGTTGTTGGTTTGCTCGCCATTGCCGTGATTCAGGAACAGCGCCGTGTCGACGAGATCGCAGAAGTCGATATCGAACTGCTGGCCGACGAATTGCCGCCGGCTGCCTACACCGATCCGGGCTTTCTGCATTACCTGAATGCCAACCGCCGCGACTAGTGCCGAGCCTGGAATCCATGCCTTTCGTTGACCTATTGCGCGGCCGCCAAGCACGTCACGGATCCCGCACCCTGCAATCCGTGATGGCGCGGGTTTCGTTGTGCCTGGCTGCCACGCTGTTATCCATCGCCTGTACACAGAAAACTGCCGATCAGTCCAGCAGTCCCAAGCCACCCGCGCAAAGTGCGTCTGCACCCGTATCGGTGTCTGCAGGACCGAAGTGGCAGGACTTGACCCCTGCCCAGCAGCTCATCCTGAAGCCGCTCACAACCATCTGGAACTCACTCGACAGCACCAGCAAGAGCAAGTGGATTGCCATCACCGTGAACTATGCGACTCGCAGTGCGGCCGAACAGCAGAGAATGCAGGAGCGCATGGGTGAATGGGCCGCTCTCACGCCGGCTGCGCGTGAACGGGCTCGCCTGAATTTCGCAGAAACCAAAAAACTGGCTCCGACCGAGCGTGCAGCGGACTGGGAGGCCTACCAAGGTCTCAGCGCCCAGGAAAGAAAAGCATTTGCCAAAGCCGGCCCCGTGAAGCCGGTTGGCGCGGCTGTGGCCGTGGTACCGTCAAGTCCGGACAAACTGACACCGGTTCCAGTCACCCGGCGTACACCCGCCAGCGATGACGCCACGACGGCCGTCGCCAGACCCAACCTCAATCCCAAAACACTTCTTCCGGCACCGGCTATCCCGCATGAAACCCCTGTGGTGCCTGCGGCGGAGCCCGTCGCGGCCCCAGAGCCAGCGTCCGATTATGTGGCGCCTGACAAGCGTTTGACGATCAACTAAAACGCGGCGCCGATCTGCACGCTGCCTGGGAAGGCCCGTCGCGCATAGCACCTACAATGCCGGACCGTTCTGGCCCCGCAAAGATGCAACTCGAAATGAATACCCCCGGTTTATGGCGCCGCATGGCTTGCTGGCTCTACGAAGGCATGCTGCTGTTTGGCGTGGTCTTTTTGGCCGGTTACCTGTTCAGCACGCTGAGCCAGTCCCGCAATGCCATGGACCATCGCAACGCCCTGCAAGCCTTCATTTTTGTGATTTTTGGCATCTACTTTGTGTGGTTCTGGGCCAAGGGGCAGACGCTGGCCATGAAAACCTGGCACATCCGCATCGTCGACCGCCAGGGAAAGGCCATCACGCAATTGCGGGCGCTGGGCCGCTATTGCCTGAGCTGGTTGTGGTTTCTGCCACCCCTGATGGCTCTGTCACCCTTTCAACTCAATGGCGGCGAATCGGCCGTGATCATCATCGGCTGGGTCGTCGTCTGGGCCCTGCTCAGCCGCTTCCACCCGCAGGGCCAGTTCTGGCACGATGCGCTGGCTGGCACCCGCCTGATCAGCTCGCAACCCCTGAGCCGATAGAACGCAGCGCCCTGTGACCATTCCTGTCCAACCCGTTTCCGCCAACCCCCAAAAGGACCGCAAGGGCCTGAGCCGAGTCTGGCACGCCACCGGCTACTCGCTGGCGGGACTACGCGCCGGCTGGGGAGAAACCGCCTTTCGCCAGGAAGCATTGGCCGCAATGGTGCTATTGCCTGCCTCGTTCTGGCTAGGCCGCACCTGGGTGGAAACGGCCCTGCTGGCAGCCAGCGTGGTGTTTGTGATGGTGGTGGAACTGCTCAACACGGCGGTGGAGACAGCCATAGACCGTATTGGCCCCGAGTGGCACGACCTGTCCAAGCGCGCCAAGGACATGGGCAGCGCGGCCGTGCTGCTGAGCCTGCTGCTGTGTCTGGGGATATGGGTGGCGGCGCTGATCCACCGCCTTTAAGGGCGCGGCAAGGACCGCGAAGCGCCCTATTTATACAGCCGACTCGTCCTGCTCACCGGTGCGGATGCGCACCACGCGCTCCACGCTGGTGACAAAAATCTTGCCGTCACCAATCTTGCCGGTGTGCGCCGCCTTGACAATGGCGTCCACGCAGCGGTCTGTATCCTCGGATTTCACGACCACTTCGACCTTGACCTTGGGCAGAAAATCGACCACGTATTCCGCGCCGCGGTACAACTCGGTATGGCCCTTCTGGCGGCCAAAACCCTTGACCTCGGTGACGGTCAGTCCGGTAACGCCACATTCGGCCAGCGCTTCACGCACTTCTTCGAGTTTGAACGGTTTGACGATGGCGGTGATTTGTTTCATATAAGTCTTTCTAATCAGTTGAGGACAGAGCTTGCTTCGCTGCGGTCTGTCCCGCAAAGTCTCACGCTCGAAATCGGTTAGTTATAGGATAACGCCAATCCTTGCCAAAGCTGCGGTGGGTTACCCGAATCCCTACCGGCGACTGGCGGCGCTTGTATTCGTTGAGTTTGATCAGGCGCGTGACCTTCTCCACGTCCGCCTGGGCGAAACCCGCCGCCACGATGGTGGCGATGCTCTGGTCGTTTTCCATGTAGCGGTCGATGATGGCATCCAGCACCTCGTAGGGCGGCAGGCTGTCCTGGTCAACCTGGTTGGGACGCAACTCGGCGCTGGGTGGGCGCGTGATGATGCGCTCGGGGATCGGGCTGGCGCCTGTGCCATACGGGTCGTGGGCGTTGCGCCAGTACGCCATCTTGAAGACCAGCGTCTTGGCCAGGTCCTTGATGACGGCAAAGCCACCCGCCATATCGCCGTACAGCGTGCAGTAGCCGGTGGCCATCTCACTCTTGTTGCCGGTGGTCAGCACAATGCGGCCGAACTTGTTGCTGAGGGCCATCAGCAGCGTGCCGCGGATGCGGGCCTGGATGTTCTCCTCGGTCGTGTCCTCGGCCCGGCCGGCAAACTCCGCCGCCAGCGAGGCTTTGAACGCTTCAAACTGAGGCACGATGGAAATCTCGTCATAGCGCACACCCATGCGCAGCGCCATCTCCCGCGCATCCAGCCAGCTGATGTCGGCCGTGTAGGGCGACGGCATCATCACCGCGCGTACCTTGTCGGCGCCCAGCGCATCCACCGCAATCGCCAGCACCAGGGCCGAGTCGATGCCGCCGGACAGCCCCAGAATCGCCCCCGGAAAGCCGTTCTTGCCCACGTAGTCGCGCACACCCAGCACCAGCGCATCCCACAGGTCCTGCTCCGGTGTGCGCATGGGTTCCACGTTAGCTACCATCTTTATAGCAGCATCCGTAGTTTCCAAGAGGGCTACGAAGCTATTTTCCTTGAAGCTCGGGGCGCGGCCGGCCACCGCGCCATCGGCGTTCAAAGCAAACGAGTGGCCTTCGAACACCACCTCATCCTGGCCACCCACCAGGTGCGCATAGACCAGCGGAAGGCCGGTCTGCTGTACCCGTTGGCGCATCATCTCCTCGCGCTCATAGCCCTTGCCCACATGGAAGGGCGAGGCGTTGATCACCGCCAGCAGCTGCGCCCCGGCCTCCTGGGCCAGACGGGCGGGCTGCTCAAACCACGCGTCCTCGCAAATCAGCAGGCCAACCCGGATGCGCTGCCCTGCCTCGCCGGCCTCGAACACACACACGCCATTGCCGGGCGTGAAATAGCGCCGCTCATCAAACACCTGGTAATTGGGAAGTTCGCGCTTGGCATAGGTGGCTACCACCTGGCCTTCGCGCAGCACGCTGGCGGCGTTGAAGCGGTTCTGCACCGCCACGGAGCGTGTGCGGCTGTCGCCGCCGCTGGGATGGCCCACCACGACCGACATGTCTTTTAACCCGGCCAGAGCCTGGGCCACCGATTTCACGGCATCATCGCAGGCATGGATAAAGGCCGGGCGCAAAAAAAGATCTTCGGCGGCATAGCCACAAATCGACAACTCAGGGGTCAGCAGGAGGCGCGCGCCATCCGCATAGGCGTCCCTGGCTGCGGTGATGATTTTTTGGGCATTGCCCTCCAGATCACCCACAATGAAATTGAGTTGCGCAACGCACAGTTTGAGAGTCATGAACCAGGAATTTTTCGTTAATCGCAGCCCCTCGGGGGCGGTGCCTGCGCGCGGGGTGCGCCATGACTGAGGATTATGTCATTCGGGTGAAAACCTCGCCGCTGGAGGTCGATGCCACGGCGTGGGACGCCCTGCTCCAAACCCAGGCCAACCCCAGCCCCTTCATGCGCCACGCCTACCTGGCCGCACTGCACAGCAGCGGTAGCGCCACCGCGAAGACCGGCTGGAAACCGCATTTCTTCACGCTACAGGTGGGTGACGAGCTGGTGGCCGCCTGCGCCATCTACGAGAAAGCCCATTCCTACGGCGAATACGTGTTCGACTGGGCCTGGGCCAACGCCTACTCCCAGCACGGCCTGCCCTACTACCCCAAGGCCGTAGCCGCGGTCCCCTTCACACCGGTTCCGGGTGCCCGGCTAATGGCGCGCACCGATGCAGCGCGTGCCGCCCTGCTGCAGGCGCTGCTGCAGTGGTGCGAACACAGCGGCATGTCATCCCTGCACCTGCTGTTTGTCGACGACGCCGATGCCGCCACCTGCGAACAGGCCGGGCTGATGCTGCGCCATACGGTTCAATTCCACTGGAAGAATGTGGCCCCCACGCTCCCCGCTTCGCGTACTGCGCTGCCCTTTCCCGACTTCGACGCCTTCCTGATGTCCCTGTCCCAGGAGAAGCGCAAGAAGATCCGCCAGGAACGCCGCAAGGTTGCCGAGGCAGGAGTCACCTTCCGCTGGTCATTGGGCCGCGACATTACCCAATCAGACTGGGACTTCTTCTACCGCTGCTACGAACGCACCTACCTGGAACACGGCAACGCGCCCTACCTGAACCGCAACTTCTTCCAGCGCATGGCCGACACCATGCCCGACCACTGGCTGCTGTTCATCGCCGAGCGCGACGGTCACCCGATTGCTAGCAGTTTGATAGCGCTTGATGGCCATTCCACGAGGGCCGAGAGCCAAAACGTCACAGGAGACTGGGCGGCACCGTGTTTTGCGCAGGTAAAGGAGGAGCCCGCGCAGCGGGCGGGGGACACGGAGCAAAGCACGGTGCCGCCCAGTCTCCCACCAGCGAAGGTAGCCTACGGCCGCTATTGGGGTGCCCTGGAGCGCGTGGACTGCCTGCACTTCGAGGCCTGCTACTACCAGCCCCTGCAGTGGTGCATAGAACACGGCTACCAGCGCTTCGAAGGCGGCGCCCAGGGCGAGCACAAGATGGCCCGCGCCCTGCTCCCGGTCAAAACCACCAGCGCCCACTGGCTGGCGCATCCCGCGTTTGCCGATGCCGTTGCGCGGTTTCTGGAGCGCGAAGACCAGGGGATCAGCGACTATCTCGATGACTTGCAGCAGCGCAGCCCGTTCAAGCAAGACCCGCACGGGCGCTAAACCCAAGCTTGCGGCCAAGCGTGCAGCGCCGCCTCACCCCCTGCTGCGCGCCCAACTGGGGCGCACGATGCGGCCCTGGCGCCAGGCCAGCAACACCGTGGCAGCACTGGCCAACACCGCAAACACCAGGTCAATGGCCGAGCCTTCAATGCCGAATGCCCCGCCGGTCAACCAATCCGGTCCACTGAGTTCGGTCACGAACAAACCCGTTTTCACTTCGTGGCCGGACACCGCCAGCGAGAAAATGCCTTCCTGAAAGAAATTCCAGCCTGCGTGCAGGGCCGCACACAGCCACAGGCGCCCCGTCAGCAAAAAGGCGGCGGCGAAAAACACGCCCGCCACTGCGGTGTCCGCAATGCCCAGCACCGAAACGTTGTCGTTGACCAGGTGCATGGCACCAAATACCAGACCCGACGCCAGCAGCGCCAGCCAACTACCGATGGACTCCTGAAGGACCCGAAAGAAAATGCCACGCATCACCATTTCTTCAATCAGCCCCACGGTGATGTGCATCAGCAGTGGCAGGACGATGAAGCTGGCGGGCACAACGGACAGCGTGCGCAGCCCTCCCAAAGCCGCGATACCCGCCACGGAGATGCACACCATCAATCCACCCAGCAGAAAACCGACGCCGTATTCCCGCAAAGCACCCTGCAACGCCAGCTCCGACACTGCGCGCTTCTCTATCCTGGCGACGTAGAACGCATACGACAGGCAACCCACGCAGGCTCCCAACAACTGCCCCAGGCGTGAGAACAGCTTCTCCTCAAAGAAGTGTGTGGCCCCGGCCTGAATCAGCAGGAATGGCACCATGAAGAAGACCAGAGCCAGGACGATGCGGGTGACGGGAAAGCGCAGGACGCGTTGCGCCAGCGGTGCGGCCGCGGAGCCGCCCAGGTAGATGGAAGTGGTCATGTGATCCTTCAGTGAAAGGGGGTGGAGACATCGGTTCAGATGCCATCGGATGGGTGGGCGCGACTGTAGGGCGCGCGCCGGCGCCTAGCCAGCGCCATGTGACGGAGTGCGTATTTCAGGGCATGCATCGCAACTCCTCGGGGCCAGGAGCCGGCAGACGCCGGTCAGGCGTATTCGGGTCTTCACGCAAAGCCAATTGGAGCGCATACTGTTTGCGAATAGTGCGCAGGCAACGCGCGAACCACTCGTTTACCAGTCGTGAACCACTCGCACAAGGGAGAGGGAATGGCGAGCCATCCGGTATCGGTTGAGAAGGATGCATGGCGGACCTTGGCGCTGCGACTGCTGCTCGCCTTGGGGCTGCTGGCCGTGCTACACGTGACGCCGGTGTGGATGCCTGTGCAGCGACTGGAATACGACCTGCTCAGCAGCCTGACCGCCCCGGTTCGCCCGGACGCCCGCGTACTGGTGGTGGGTCTGGACGAACCCAGTCTGGCCACACTGAATCTGGCGCCACCCCTGCCGCGCCGCCTGCACGCCCAGCTGGTGGACGCCCTGGCTGCAGCGGGCACTGCGGCATTGGGTATCGACATGCTGTTTGGCGCACCCCAGTCCCCCACGGACGATGCCGCGCTGGCCCAGGCGCTGCAAGGCCGCATGCCCGTGGTACTGGCCAGCGCCGAGGTGGCCGTGCAGAGCTCCCAGGTCGCGCAGTACCGACAGGCCATACCCACCGTTTTTCCCGACGCGCGCCACGGCAGTGTGGCGCTGAACGTGGACGATGACGGCGTCCTGCGCCGTGCGCCCGCACAGGACGATGCGCTGTGGCGCGTGCTGGCGCATAGCGCGGGCCGGCCCATCACACCGCCGCCACCCGGCGCGCTGCTGCGCTACTACGCACCCGAAGTGCCATTGCCCTACGCCCACTACACCCAGGCGCTGGACCCCGCCGGCATGCTGCCCCCCGGCGCGTTGCAGGGGCGGCTGGTGCTGCTGGGCCAGCACACCCCGGTCGACAGCGTGGACCAGTTTGTCACGCCGCTGCGCGAGCTGGGTGGTGGCCCGCAGTCGGGCGTATTCCTGCATGCCACGGCCCTGATCAATGGGCTGGCGGGTGACTGGATCGTGCCGGCCCACCCTGCGGGGCCGGCTCTGCAGGCAGTGCTGGCGGTGGGGATGGTGGCCGGGCTGACCCGCCGCTGGGCGGGCTGGCGCGCGGTGTGGATCAGTCTGCTGCTGGCGCTGCTGGCCTTGGGGGGCGGGCTGTGGGCGTATCTGGCGGGCGTGTGGTGGAGCACGCTGCCCACGCTGGCCGGTTTGGTCCTGCACCTGAACGTGGGCGCGGCCGATAGCTACTGGCGCGAACGCCGCCGCCGCGAGCAGCTGCGCAATGAGTTTGCCCGCTACGTGCCACCGGCCGTGGTCGATGCGCTGGCCGCTTCGGGTGCGGAGTCGGCCCTGCGGGGCGAACGCCGCGTGCTCACGCTGCTGTTCTCCGACCTGGCAGGGTTCACGTCCGCCAGCGAGCACCTGCCGCCAGAGGAAGTGGCCCAGGCGCTCAACGCCTATTTTTCGCGCATGACGCGCACCGTGCACCACCACGGCGGCACGCTGGACAAATTCATTGGCGATGCCGTCATGGCATTCTGGAACGCGCCATTGCCCGAGCCGGCCCATGCTGCTCGCGCGCTGGCCTGCGCCCAAACCATGCAGGTTGAGATGGTCGCCCTGCGCACCGAGTGGGCCGGTACACCATTTGGGAAAGTGCAGTTGCGCATCGGCCTGCACACCGGCGAAGCGGCGGTGGGCCACCTGGGCTCGCACGAACGCTTCACCTACACCGCCGTAGGCGACGCCGTGAACACCGCCGCGCGGCTGGAAGGCGCCAACAAGGTCTTTGGCACGGGCATTTTGTTGTCAGCCGCCACACGCAATGCCCTGAGCGCCGACAGTGCGGAACATGCCCACCTGCTGTGGCTGGACGCGGTGGTGCTTGCCGGGCGCAGCGCCGGCATCGATGTCTACACACTTTCTGATGACCAAGCTCTGGTTGCTGTCAGCCAAGCACTCCACGGCCATCTGCAGGCCGGCGCGTGGGCGCAGGCGCTCCAATGCTGTGCGGACTGGCAGGCACATGCCCGTTCACTGGCCCCGCAGTGGCTGGCCCATGCCAACCAGTTGCACAGCCGGGTGCAGGCACTGGCCAACACAGACGGCAACACCAACAGCGCCGCACAAACGCCCGGCGTGGTTTCCCCCTTCAGTGCCCGTGCGCTGGACAAATCCTGACCTCCCCCAAGACGAAAGGCCTTCCCATGTCTTCACATCGCCTGTTCCGGATGACCCCGCTGTGCATTGCGCTCGGAGCGATCAGCATCCCTTCTGCCTGGGCGCAATGCGCGGGCACTGCGTTGGCGCCGGACGCAGCCGCGGCGCAGATCGTGGCCCTGGCCGGGCAGGGGCAGACCCGATCGCCCGGGGTGGAGCTGTGGTCGAGCGCCGCGCTGGCGCAGCAATTGGGCGCCGGTGCCGATATGCGAACGCTGGCACTGTCATCCGCCGCGCTGCTGCTGGCGGACCGCACGCAGATCCGCATGTCGTCCAACGCGCAGCTGCGCCTGTGCGA
>ERZ724516.397-NODE-397-length-27343-cov-4.378811_pt1 | contig 27343 bp, 25 predicted proteins | sample MGYA00376049_ERZ724516 | MGnify/ENA primary metagenome ERZ724516 (study PRJEB28724, sample SAMN07190886) | activated sludge metagenome | isolation source: activated sludge of sewage treatment plant in Hong Hong | place: USA: Christiansburg, Virginia | collected... | reverse complement strand
TCGCAGGCATGGCGCCAGCCGGGATCCAGCTTCAAGCCCTTCATCTACTCTGCAGCACTGGAAAAAGGATTCACCCCGACCTCGGTGATTCAGGACGAACCCATCGTTTTCCCGGCATCGGTCACCGGCAGCCAGGCCTGGGAACCAAAGAACTACGACGGCAAGTATGAAGGCCCGATGAAGTTGCGCACGGCGCTGGCCAAGTCGAAGAACATGGTCTCCATCCGCATCCTGCAAGCCATTGGCACCCACTACGCACAGGATTACGCCACCCGCTTCGGTTTCGATGCCGAAAAACACCCGGCCTACCTGACCATGGCACTGGGCGCAGGTTCGGTCACGCCTTGGCAGATGGTTTCGGCTTATTCGGTATTCGCCAACGGCGGCTACCGCATCCAGCCTTACATCGTCAGCTCGATTCGCGACGAAAAGGACCAGATTCTTGCCCAGGCACAGCCAACCCCTGCCGGCAACGAAGACCTACGGGCAATCGATGCCCGCAACGCCTTCGTCATGGACAGCCTGCTGCGTGACGTCACCATCTACGGCACGGCAGCGCGCGCCTCGAACATCCTCAAGCGCAAGGATCTGGCCGGCAAGACGGGAACCACGAACGAACACGTCGATGCCTGGTTCTGTGGCTACCAGCAGACATTGGCCGGCTGCGCCTGGATCGGCTTCGATCAGCCAAAGAATCTTGGCAATGGCGAAACCGGCGGCGCATCGGCGCTACCGATCGGGATTGGTTACATGCAGAAGGCGCTGAAGGATGTGCCGGAAACTTTCCTGTCCGTACCGGAAGGTATGGTTGCCAAGGAAAGTGCCGGCGGCAAGGGGCCGGCGAAGGAATTCTTCTACAAGGAAAACGTGCCGGAGGAGATCCCGGAGCACCAGCCGGGCGACGCCGAAACGAAGGCCGTCGACTAGCTAAGAGAGCAGTACCGGCGCCCCGGCCTGGGCTGTTGCCAGCCGGGAGAGCTTGACCATCAGCTCTTCACCGTCGCGCGTATCGCGCCAGACCTCACCGTCATGGCGAAAATGAAAGCCGCCTGATTTGGCGGCGACCCAGATTTCCTGAGCCACGGCATGGCGATTCACGATGATCTTGCTGCCATCGGCAAACTCGATTTCGAGCACGCCACCTGCCGCAAGATCGAAGTCCAGATCGGCACCGCTAGCCTCCAGCTGCTGCTCGATCCTGTCCAGCGCCGCCCCTGACAGAGTGGCGAATTCAGCGTCATTCATCCTGTGCTACCATCCAGTTTTTAGTGTTACCTACCGATGCGTCCACTCATTACCCTAGCCGCCCTGCTCGCAATGGCCACGCTCGGTGCCTGCGGCACCCGCGGATCACTCTCGCAATTACCCGTGCCAGCCCAACCTCCAATACTGGAGCGACTGGGGCCCACACCAGCAAAGCCCGCAGAGCAACGAGAACCTGCTGCCGAAACCAAAAAGCCGGCCGATCTTAACACGGCCACGGATGCCGCCAAATGAACCATTTCAGCTTGAATAACGGTGTTCTGCACGCCGAAAAAACCTCGCTTGCGGCAATTGCCGAACGTTTCGGCACGCCTTGCTACGTCTATTCCCGTGCGGCCCTCGAAGCCTCGCTGGACGAATTCCTCGACGAGTTGAAAGGGCTGGACGCCCTCGTCTGCTACGCCGTCAAGGCCAACTCGAACCTCGGCATCCTCAACGTCTTCGCCCGTCGTGGCGCCGGCTTTGATATCGTTTCCGGCGGCGAACTGCAGCGTGCGCTGGCGGCAGGGGCCGATCCACAAAAGATCGTCTTTTCCGGCGTCGGTAAGACAGCAGCTGAAATGCGTCTGGCGCTCGAAACCGGCATTCTCTGCTTCAACGTCGAATCGGCGCCCGAGCTTGACCGACTCAACGAAGTCGCCGGCAGCATCGGCAAGAAGGCGCCGATCAGCCTGCGCGTGAATCCGAACGTGGACGCCAAGACCCACCCCTACATTTCGACGGGCCTGAAGGAAAACAAATTCGGCGTCGCCTATGAAGACGCACTGGCGCTGTATCGCCGTGCCGCCGCGCTGCCGAACATATCGGTCAGTGGCATCGACTGCCATATCGGCTCACAACTGCTCGACCCCTCGCCCTTTGCTGAAGCGCTGGACAAGGTGCTGCTGCTGGTCGACCAGCTCGATGCCGAAGGCATCCACCTGCACCACATCGACCTCGGTGGTGGCCTCGGCATCCGCTACAGCGACGAAACCGCCCCAACAGTGAAGAGCTACCTCGGCCCACTGCTCAAAAAACTGGCCGGTCGCAAGCTGAAAATCGTGCTCGAACCGGGCCGCCGCCTGGTTGGCAACGCCGGCCTGCTGCTGACCCGGGTCGAATACCTGAAGCCCGGCGACGTGAAGAACTTCGCCATCGTCGATGCGGCCATGAACGACCTCGCCCGCCCGGCGCTCTACGATGCCTGGCACGACATCCTGCCGGTTTCGCCACGCACGGCAGAAGAAAAATCCTGGGAAATCGTCGGCCCGGTCTGCGAGTCCGGTGACTTCCTTGGTCACAACCGACCACTGGCACTGCAAGAAGGCGACCTGCTGGCTATCATGTCGGCCGGCGCCTACGGCATGGCCATGAGTTCCAACTACAACACCCGGCCGCGTGCGGCAGAAGTGCTGGTCGATGCTGATCAGACGCACCTCGTCCGCCGCCGCGAAACCGTTGACCAACTGCTCGCCCAGGATTCCCTGCTGCCATGATGCGACCGCTCCCCGCCACGCTCGCCCTCGTCGGATTGCTAACCCTTTCGGCCTGTGGCCAGAAGGCGGAGGAGAAGAAGCCATCGGGCCCGCCACCGGCTCAGATCACTGTCACCCAGGCCAAGGCGCAGCCGCTGGAAGTGGTAGAGCGTACGCTGGGCTCCCTGGAAGCGGTTAACGACCCAAAGATAGCTGCCGAAGTCGCCGGACGCATCACCCGGATCGTCGTGCGTGCCGGAGAATCGGTGAAAAAGGGGCAGCTTCTTGCCGAGCTCGACCCGAGTGACGCTGCCCAGCAACATCGTTCGGACCAGGGCGAAATCGCTCGCCTCGAAGCCTTGCATGCACAGCAGCAGCGTCTTTTCAATCGGCAGAACGAACTCGTCCAGAAAAATTTCATTTCAAAGAATGCGCTCGAGGATGCCGCCGCGCAGCGGGATGCGCTGCATGGACAGCTGGAAGCCGCACGCGGACGCGCCGGGATCTCCGGCAACAATCTCAAGAAGACCAAAATCGTCGCGCCCTTCGATGGCATCGTCGAAGAGAAAATTGCTTCCAATGGCGACTACGTCAAGCTCGGCGACCCGCTGTTCAAGCTGGTTTCAAATACTGTCTTGCGCGCCCACTTGCCGTTTCCCGAAAGCAGTGCCCAGCGCCTGAAGCGCGGCCAACCGGTCAAGCTCGTCAGTCCTCTGCTGCCTGGCAAGATCATCGCCGGCGAGGTCGAGGACATCCGCCCGACGCTGACCGACACCAGCCGCGCCATTGACGTCATCGCCCGTGTTGCCGAAACCCCCGAACTGCTCGGCGGCGGATCGGTCGATGGCGCCGTTGTCATCGGCCAGAAGGACAATGCAGTCATGGTGCCGGAGCAGTCAGTCGTGCTGCGCCCGGCCGGCAAGGTGGTCTTCGCCGTTATCGATGGCAAGGCCCAGCAGCGCGTGGTCGAGACCGGCACCAAGCAGGCCGGCATGATCGAGATAATCAAGGGCGTGCAGGCCGGGGAAACGGTGGCCCTCGATGGCGCCGGCTTCCTTACCAACGGTGCGGCCGTGGCCGTCCAGGAGCGCAACAAGACACCGGCAAAGCCAACAGCGGCTACAGAGAAAACTGCCGAAGCGCCAGCTGAAAAGACAACGGAAAAAGCCGCTGGCACACCGCCCGAGCCCGCCAAATGACGCTGCCCGAACTATCGATCAAGCGCCATGTACTGGCATGGATGCTCAGCCTGGTGCTGGTGCTGTTCGGCTACATCAGTTACGAACGCATCGGCATGGACCGCTACCCGTACATCGAGTTTCCGGTCGTTTCGGTCAGCACCACGCTGAAGGGTGCCAACCCGGACATCGTCGACGCGTCAATCACCAACATCATCGAGAGCTCGGTCAACTCGACGCCGGGCATCGAGCACATCCAGTCGACCTCATCGCCCGGTGTTTCGGTAGTCAACATCACCTTCAACCTCGAGAAGAAGATCGATGTCGCCTTCAACGAGGTACAGGCCAAGGTTAACCAGGTGCTGCGCCGCCTGCCCAAGGACGTCGACCCGCCGATCGTGGCCAAGGTCGAAACCAACGCCCAGCCGATCATGTGGCTGGCACTGCAGGGCGACCGTACGCAGCAGCAATTGAACCAGTACGCCATCAACACGCTGAAGAAGCGCCTGGAGACCATCGACGGCGTTGGCGAAGTGAGGCTAGGCGGCCGACGTGACCGCACCATCCGCGTCAACCTGCTGCCGGACCGCATGGTCGCAATGAGCGTGACCGCACAGGATGTCAGCGACGCCTTCGCCAAGGAGCATGTGCAGCTGGCCGGCGGCTTCATCGTTGGCGCGACAACCGAGAATCTGGTCAAGCTCGACCTGGAATTCCACACCCTCGACGACCTGAAGCAGATGGTGGTGGCCTGGAAGGGCAAGGCGCCGATTCGGCTTGCCGATATCGCCGAAGTCGAGGATGGCCTCACCGATTACCGCCAGATGGCCCGCTTCAACGGCGAAACCACGGTCGGCCTCGGTATCGTCAAGGTGACCAACACCAACACCGTTGCCATCGTCGAAAAACTAAAGGCCAAGCTGGAAACCGAACTCCAGCCGCAGTTGCCCCCGGGCCTCAAGCTGAGCATCGTTTCCAACGACGCGGTATTCATCCTCGAGATCGTCAACTCGCTCAAGGAACACCTGCTTGAAGGCACGCTGCTGGCGGCACTGGTGGTCTGGGTCTTCCTGCGCTCGGTACGCTCGACACTGATCATTTCGCTGGCCATCCCGGTCTCGCTGGCCGGCGCCATCGCCGTCATCTACTTTTTCGGCTACACCCTCAATTCACTGACCCTGCTCGCCCTGCTGCTGCTCATCGGCGTCGTCGTCGACGACGCGATCGTGGTCCTCGAAAACATTTTCCGCCACCGCGAAGAGCTGGACGATGACCCGGTCTCCGCCGCCATCAACGGCTCCAACGAGGTCGCTTTTGCCGTCTTTGCCGCCACGCTGTCACTGGTCTCGATCTTCGCCCCGGTCATCTTCATCAGCGGCATCATCGGCCAGTTCTTCCGCTCCTTTGCCGTGGTCGTCACCTTCGGCGTCCTCGTCTCGCTGTTCGTCTCGCTGACGCTGACGCCGATGCTCTGTTCGCGCTTCCTCGTCGTCACCGAGAAGGGGCACGTACACGGCCCACTCTACCGGCGTATCGAGGCTTTTTTCGTGGCCCTGGAGAATTTCTACCGCGGGCTGCTCGACTGGGCGCTCGGCCATCGCTGGAAAGTGGTCTTCCTGACTCTGGTCACGGTGGCTTCCAGCTTTTTCTTCTTCGCCAACGTCGGCAAGGCTTTCGCCCCCGAGCAGGATGAAGGTCGCTTCCTGGTCTACCTGCGCACACCGCTCGGCTCATCAATCGAATACACCGATGGCCGCCTGCGCCTGGTCGAGGAAGTGCTGCGCAGCCACAAGGAAGTATTTACCGAATTCGCCCTGATCGGCCTCGGTTCCGCCGGTCAGGTCAACCAAGGCACCGTCGTCGCCCGCATGCTGCCGCGCGGCGAGCGCACGACGACGCAGCAGGAGCTACTGCCGGTCCTGCGCAAGGAGCTTTCACAGATTCCCGGCGCCCGCGTTTTTGCGGCGCCCTATCCGATGATCCAGGGGCAGCGCGGCGAACCGCTGCAGTTCGTTCTCGTTGGCGAAAAACTGCCAGAAGTCGGCCGGCTGACGCGTGAGCTGCAGGGCAAGCTGGCTGCGGAACCCGGCATCGGCCGCGTCGACACCGACCTGCAGCTCGACCTGCCGCAACTGGTCTTCAAACCCGACCGCATGCGAATTGCAGCCTCCAACCTGACCACGCAGGACGTGGCTTCGGCCATCAACATGCTCACCGGTGGCGTCGATATCGCCAAGTTCAACGATGAACCGGGCGATGGCGAGCGCTACGACATCCGCGTCAAGGCCCGGGACGGCGAATTCACCCAACCCAGCGACCTGACCAAGATCTGGCTCCGTTCGAAGGACGGCAAGCTGGTGCGCATGGACTCGGTGGCCTCGTTCAGCGAAACACTGGGGCCGGCGATCATCGCCCGCTTCGACCTGCAATATGCTGCCACCTTCTTCGCCACGCCGACCATGCCGCTCGGCGAAGCCGTTACCCGCGTCAAGCAGATTGCCGCCGAACTGCTGCCCACCGGCTACCAGGTCAAACTGATCGGACAAGCCGAGGAATTCGGCAAGACGGTGAAGTACATGACCTTCGCCTTCGGCCTCGCCATGGTGCTGCTCTACATGGTGCTGGCCAGCCAGTTCGATTCCTTCCTGCAGCCCTTCATCGTCATGCTGGCGCAGCCACTGGCCATCATCGGCGGCGTCGCCGCACTGTGGCTGTTCGGACAGACGCTGAATATCTATTCGATGATCGGACTGGTGCTGCTGATCGGACTGGTGGCAAAGAACTCGATCCTGCTTGTCGACCTGACCAATCAACGTCGCGACGATGGCATGCCGATCGACGCCGCGCTGAAAAATGCCTGCCCGATCCGCATGCGGCCGGTGCTGATGACTTCGGCAACCGTCATTCTCGCCCTGTTCCCTGCCGCACTGGGGTTGGGTGCAGGCGCCGAAACCAACCAGCCGCTGGCCATCGCTGTCATCGGCGGCATGATCTCGTCGACACTGCTGACGCTGATCGTCGTGCCGGCCGTGTATTCACTGGTCGAATACCGGCTGGAAAAACACTTCGGCCAGCGCAGCCACACCTGAACGTTCCCCGGGGCGCGGCATTCTGCCGCACCCTGCTACGCAGAGCCTTGCGCAGCGTAAAATCCCGCCTCATGTCGTCCGCCTTTGCCGCCTCCGGAATCCTCCGCCGCCTGGTTGCCCTTCGCCGCATCTCGGTGCTGGCGCAGGGGCTGGTGCTTCTGCTGGCTGTCGCCTGGCTGAAGATCCCCCTTGTCATCGGGCCGATGATCGCGGTCACGGTGACGCTGGCGCTGTTCAATCTCTACACCCAGTGGCGCCTGCAACAGGATCGCCCGGCCGGCGATGACGAATTGCTGGCGCAGTTGCTGGTCGACGTCGCCGCACTTGCCCTGCTGCTTTATTTCGCCGGCGGTTCGGCCAACCCTTTCGTTTCGCTCTTTCTGGTGCCGATCACCATCGCAGCCACCACCCTGCCCGCCAGGCACGCCTGGTTCATGGCCGGGGCAACGACCCTGGCCTACACCTTCCTGATGTTCTGGAACCTGCCATTGCCACCACCACAAGGTGAAATGGCCGAGCTCGATACCTTGCTGGCGCGCGCTTCCGGCGTGGCCCCCGAGCACGCCGGCCACGCCAGCGGCTTTGCCCTGCACGTGCTTGGCATGTGGCTCAATTTCGTCGTCAGCGCCGTTGTCGTCGCCCTGTTCCTGACCCGCATGGCGGCAGCACTGAAAGTGCGGGAAAAGGAACTGGCGACGGCCCGCGAAGCTGCCCTGCGCAACGAGCAGATCCTCGCGCTGGGCACCCTGGCCGCCGGTGCCGCCCACAAGCTCGGCACGCCGCTGGCAACCATGGCGGTCGTGCTGCGTGAAGCCGAACTGACACATGGCGGCAATCCGGAACTGCAGGAAGATCTGGCACTGCTGCGCACCCAGGTTGATGAGTGCAAGAAGATCCTTTCTCAGACGCTGGCCTCGGCCGGGCAGGCACGCGACGACGCTTCCGCGCAGTTGCCGCTAGACGCCTACCTCGAACGCCTGCTTGAGGAGTGGCAACTGATCCGCCCCCGCGTCACCATTCAGGCCGCACTCGACGGCACGCGACCCGCGCCCTCGGTGGCCACCGATCGCACGCTTGAGCAAGCGCTGCTCAATCTGCTCGACAATGCGGCGGATGCCTCGCCGGACGGGCTGGAATTCCTGGCACAGTGGGATCAGTCACAACTCACCATCAACATCCTCGATTGCGGCCCCGGCATTGATCGCGACGTCGCCTCCCGTATTGGAGAAGCCTTCTTCAGCACCAAGCAAAACACGACAGAAGGCCCTGGTAGCAAGGACAGCACCAGCGGCGGCCTCGGCATCGGTTTCTTCCTCAGCAATGCCACACTCGAACGCTTTGGCGGACGTGTCGAACTCACTCCCCGCGAAACCGGCGGCACCTGCACCCGGGTGACCCTGCCGCTTTCCGCATTAGACATTCCGCATTAGGTATTGGACCCACATGAACACCACCAGCGACCAGGACAAACCGACCTTGCTGCTCGTCGACGACGACGAAGCTTTCCGCCGCGTGCTGGCCCGCGCCATGGAACGCCGTGGCTATGCCGTCAGCACCGCAGCCGATGTCCCCGAGGCGCTGGCCGCCGCCCAGCAACACCCGCCGGAATATGCGGTTGTCGATCTGAAAATGCCCGGCGAATCCGGGCTGGTGCTGATCGAGCGGCTGATTGAACTCGACCCCAACACGCGCGTCGTCATGCTCACCGGCTACGCCAGCATCGCCACCGCAATCGAGGCCATCAAGCTGGGGGCCACCCACTATCTCGCCAAGCCGGTGGATGCCGATGAAGTGGTCGCGGCGCTGAACAAGGTTGACGGCGACTCCTCGCTCTTCGTCTCCGACTCGCCGCTTTCGGTTGATCGGCTGGAGTGGGAGCACATCCATCGCGTACTGGCCGAGAACGATGGCAACATCTCGGCCACGGCGAGGGCGCTGAAAATGCACCGGCGCACCCTGCAGCGCAAGCTGAACAAGAAGCCGGCCAAGGAATGAGCGACGCTAGCAACTCCAACGCCTTGCGCCAGCGGCTCGACAAGTGGTTGTGGGCGGCACGTTTCTTCAAGACGCGTTCGCTCGCTGCCGAAGCGGTAGCCGGCGGCAAGGTCAAGCTCAACGGCAGCACGGCCAAGCCCGCCAAGGAGATAAGGGCCGGCGATCAGCTCGAACTCTCCATCGGCCAGGTGTTATGGACAGTGCACGTCGCCGGCCTCAATGAATACCGCCGCCCGGCCTGCGAGGCCCAGCAGCTGTATAACGAGACCGACGAAAGCCGCAACCGGCGCGCGCAGGCAAGCGAAGCCCGCACGCTGGCCCCGGCCCCCGGCGCAGACCTCAAGGGCCGGCCAACCAAACGCGACCGCCGACAGATCCAGCGATTTTCCGGCTAGCGGGAACCTCTGCATACACTTGCGGGTCTGGTTACAATCGGCAGCACGATCAGCTGCATTCGCCAAAGGCTCCCATGTTCCGCACCCTCAACCAGCCTGCCCTGTGGGTAGTCACTCTCTCCGCCGCCGGTATCCTCATGGTCACCATGGGCGCCCGCCAGTCGCTCGGCTTGTTCGTCTCGCCGCTCAACACCAGCACCGGCCTCGGCATCGCCGCCATCAGCCTGGCCCTGGCCGTTGGCCAGTTCGTGTGGGGCGCCATCCAGCCCATCGCCGGGGCCGTCGCCGACCGCTACGGCCCGGGGAAGGTCCTGGTCGGCGGTTTGCTGCTGCTGGCCGTCGGCAGCGCCGTCACCCCCTTCATGGGCAGCACCTCGGGGCTCATCGTTTCGCTTGGCCTGCTCTCGGCCATGGGCTCCGGTGCCGGCAGCTTCTCGGTGCTCATCGGCGCCGCCACCGCACGCATGCCGCTGGAGTCGCGCGGCGCCGCCTCGGGCATCATCAACGCCGGCGGCTCCTTCGGCCAGTTTGTGTTCGCCCCCATTCTGCAGAAGCTGATCCAGACCGTCGGCTGGATGGGCGCCATGTGGTCGTTGGCCGTCATGGTGCTGGCCGCGTTGCCGCTGGTCGGTACACTGATGCGCCCGATCGAGGGTGGCCCGCAGAAAGCTGTGGCCGCCGACGAACCCGGCATGTGGAAGAGCGTTACCGGCGCCATGGCTGATCGCAGCTACCTGTGCCTGCACGCCGGCTTTTTTACTTGCGGTTTCCACATAGCCTTTCTGGTCACCCATCTGCCCGGCGAAGTCGATCTCTGCGGCCTGCCGCCAGCCGTTGCCAGCTGGTCACTGGCCATCATCGGCCTCTCCAACATTTTCGGCAGCCTCTATGCCGGCTCCTGCGTCGCCCGCTACCGCAGCAAATACGTGCTGTTCTGGATGTACGCCTCGCGTGCCCTGCTGGTTGCGGCATATCTGCTGGCACCGAAGACCGACCTCACCTTCTACCTTTTCGCCGCCGGCCTCGGCTTCACCTGGCTGGCCACTGTGCCGCCAACGGCAGCCATCGTCGGCAAGCTGTTCGGCGTGCGCTACCTCGGCACCCTGTTCGGCCTGACCCTGCTCTCGCACCAGATCGGCGGCTTCCTCGGCGCCTGGCTCGGCGGTCTCGCGCTGACGCAGTTCGGCGACTTCAGCTGGATGTGGTACGCGGATATCGTGCTGGCGGCACTGGCCGCGGCGGTTAACCTTCCGATTCGCGAGGCTGCTATCGCCAAGCCGCAACCGGCTTGAGGCCCGCGCGAGACGCTATCGGGCTGTAGCGCCCCCGCCCAAGCGCCTCATTTTTCACCGCATATATTGCGGTGAAAAACTTGCCCTTGCGGCGAAGCAGTGCCACAATCTCCGCATGAATAGCGGAGATAATCACACGAAAGCGCATTTTATCTGGCAGCTGGCCGACTGGCCGGCGATGCGCTACGACCTGGCGGCCCTGGCCGGATCGCTGGCCGAGGTCAGCCGCGCTCAGGGCTTGCTTCTGGGCAGGCTGGCCGATGTCGGCATGTCGCTGCGCGACCAGGCCAGCCTCGCCGCGCTGACCGAGGACGTCGTCAAGACCAGCGAGATCGAAGGTGCGCGGCTAGATATCGACTCGGTGCGATCGTCAATCGCACGCCGCCTTGGCGTCGACATCGGCGCACTGGCCCCGGTGGATCGCGATGTCGAAGGCGTCGTCGACATGGTGCTCGACGCCACCGCCCGCTGCGCCGAACCGCTGACCGAGGAACGCTTGTTTGGCTGGCACGCGGCACTCTTCCCCACCGGCTACAGCGGCCTCACCCGCATCCGTACCGGTGTCTGGCGCGACGACGCCACCGGCCCGATGCAGGTCGTTTCCGGCCCGCTTCACCGGCAGCGTGTTCATTTCGAGGCCCCACCCGCCACCCGCCTGGCAGCCGAGGCCAGCAATTTTCTGGCCTGGGCAAATGCCGACACGCCCGAGCCGGCGTTAATCAAGGCCGGGCTGGCGCAACTGTGGTTCGTGACGCTGCACCCCTTCGAGGATGGCAACGGCCGCGTTGCCCGGGCGCTCGGCGATCTTTTCCTCGCCCGCGCCGAAGGCAGCCCGCAGCGCTTCTACAGCCTCTCGGCGCAGATCCAGCGCGAACGCAAAGACTATTACGACATTCTGGAGCACACCCAGACAGGCGCACTGGACGTGACCGAATGGCTGGCATGGTTCCTCGGCGCCCTGCGCCGCGCAGTGGAAAATGCCCAGCACACGCTTGACGCCGTGCTGGCAAAGACCCGCTTCTGGCAACGCTGGGCAGGCACGCCGCTGAACGCGCGGCAGGTAAAGCTGCTCAACCGCCTGCTCGACGGCTTCGAGGGAAACCTCACCAGCAGCAAATGGGCCGCCATCGCCAAATGCTCGCCGGACACGGCGCTACGCGACATCAGTGAATTACTGGCCTTGGGGGTGCTGCGAAAGACGGCTGGTTGTGGGCGCAGCACAGCCTATGAACTGGCTGATTGACGGAGCGCCAAATTCGCCAGCGAGAACCTAGTAGTCAGTCACGCAGGTTCGCGTGGATGCCGAGGCGCGCAGCCGCGCCCCGGTCGCGCGAAGCGAACCGCAGCCATAGCACGGCTATGGCGAGGATGAGCGACAAAGCGAGTGGGGATGCGGGGCGCGCCGAACATAGCAGAATCTGCGTGACTGACTACTAGCCGTAACGATGACGAGTAAGTAACTACTGCGGGGAGAAGCTGGATTGAACCTGGCCCCTTTTTGGGGAACGGGGCTTCATGACGCTGTTGCCCTCTTTAACTGATTGCAATCGGAGCATAGGACTTGAACATTCCGATAGCTATTTGAACCACCGACCGAGTGCGGCAGGATGTGATCAAACTCGATGCGCATGGCTTCGCTAACCTTGTGTCGCTTGGTCATTCCAGCCACGCCCGGACACCAACGACCGGATGCAAGAAACTCAGAAAGAACCGCCTGCCTTACATCACCGGGGATATGCCTTGAATGCGTAGTTTTTTCCGGCGATCCGTCGCTGCTGGATGGCTTCCAACGTGACCACAAGTAGTTCAACAACCAGTTCACGCCCTGCTCACTGAGCACCCAAGAGATGGTGGCCATCTCGCTTGGAAAAAGCTGCGGTCGCCTTTGAATCTCTTTGGCAAGTGCTCGACTGTAGGCGTATGGAATCCAAATAATAGTCCGGCATTTTCTGGCTTGAATGTGAAACTGCAATTGCCCACAGAAATACACACGAAGGGAATCTGTTGCAAAGGACAACGTCACCAGCGAATTTTTCTCTTGGAGTGCGTCAAGTTCTTTCAGAAGACGCGATGCAATACGGAAGGCAGCAACTCCATCGATTGATGAGCGCGCAGACTTCGACAACACCCTATCGAAGAAAAATGCGCAGTAGTGAATGTTCCCATAACTTTTCTTCACTCAGCCACCTTCATAAGCACAGAGTTCAACATGGAGCACCCTAATCTGAAGCAGGCAGGCCACACACACAGACTCTCCCCAACTATGGGCTCCCATCAATGGATACTTTCTGGGTCGATGGCTGGTAGCTTACTGTTCCAGCATGACATAGGCAATGCACTCCTATTTGCACATCGCCCACTCATGCATTCTTTCCGTATCTGGACGAAACTCGGGCCGTTTAGCCCTTCCCCCGAATGCCGAGACTATCCCCGACTAACCCAGGCTGAGGGCAAACCGGCGAAAAGGACAGGGGATGGATGGTTCAGGTGCTTCTGACAGTAAAACGCAATCAGGGCGGTTGAACAGACGGCTATTGGGATGTCCGGCGTTACCCTACAACAATCGTATGGCATCCCCGCCGTAAAGCAGCCGTTCGTCAGGAATCGGGTTAGCGCGGCAGCGCAAAAAACAGCGCCAGCGGAATGAACAGCAGCGAAGCCGTATTGCCGATCATCACGATCGAGGCGACGCGCTCCGGCTCCTGTTTGTATTTTTCGGCAAAGATATAGTTGAGCACGGCCGGCGGTAGGGCACCGAAGATGAGCAGCATTCCGGTCTGCATGGTGTCGAGGCCGAGCAGCGGCGCGACGGCCCACGCGAGCGCCATGCCGGCGAGCGGACACAGTGCGGCGCCGACGAGGCCGAGCTTGACGTCCTTGGCGGCGGAGTCGGTGAGGCGCACACCGAGCGAGAAGAGCAGCAGCGGGATCGAGACGTCGCCGAGCATCTTGATGCCGATGTAGAGCGGTGACCACAGCTCGATTTTCAGCAGGCTCACGACAAGGCCGGCGATGGCGGCGGCGATGACCGGCACGCGCCACAGGTTCCACAGCCTAGCGTGGTGGTCGAGCATCCAGGTGCCGAGCGAGTAGTGCAACACGTTCTCGACGAAGAAGAGCACCACGGCAAGCGGCAGCGCCTGTTCGCCGAAGGCCAGCACCATCAGCGGCAGGCCCATGTTGCCGGAGTTGTTGAACATCATCGGCGGCAGCAAGGTGCGCGTATCGACTTTCATCAGCTTGGCCACTGGCCAGGCGATCAAGCCCGAACCGAGCACCACGGCAATGCCGCCCAGTGCCAGTGGCCAATTGGCCATCAGGTTGAAGTCGCGCGAAGCGAGTGCCGCGAAAACCAGCGCCGGCACGAAGACATCCATGTTGAGCTGGTTGGCAAAAGCCATGTCCGGCTTTTTGTAGCGCGCATAGAAGTACCCCACCCCGACGATGGCGAAGATGGGGAAGATGATGGCGATGATGCGGAGGAGCATGGGGGTTAGGGGATCGTCGTCATGTCAGCGCAGCCGGCCCTGGAAAGAGGACTGAGCAGCAGTGACTGCAGTACTGGATCCCGGCTTTCGCCGGGATGACGGGGGCTGGTTCGCCGTGAGAGGTCTTCACAGCACGTAGCGCGACAGGTCTTCGTTTTGCGCCAGTTCGCCGAGGCGGCCGTTGACGTAGTCGGCATTGACCAGCAGCGTCTCGGTGCCGGGTTTTCCGGCGTCGAAGGAAACTTCTTCGAGCAGGCGCTCCATCACCGTGTACAGGCGGCGGGCACCGATGTTTTCCGTGCGTTCGTTCACCGACCAGGCGATCTCGGCGAGGCGGCGGATGCCTTCGTCGGCGAAGCTGATCGCGACACCTTCGGTGGCCATCAACGCTTCGTACTGCCGCGTCAGGCAGGCGTCGGTCTGCGTCAGGATGTGCTCGAAGTCGGTTACCGACAGCGACTCCAGCTCGACGCGAATGGGGAAGCGCCCCTGCAGTTCGGGGATCAGATCGGAGGGTTTGGCGAGGTGGAAGGCGCCACTGGCGATGAACAGGATGTGGTCGGTCTTGATCATGCCGTACTTGGTAGATACCGTGGTGCCCTCGACCAGCGGCAACAGGTCGCGCTGCACGCCCTGGCGGGAAACATCAGCACCGTGGGCGTCGGAACGGCTGGCAATCTTGTCGATCTCGTCCAGGAAGACGATGCCGTTCTGCTCAACGTTATGCACGGCATCAAGCTTCACCTCTTCATCGTTGACCAGCTTGGCGGCCTCCTCATCGATCAGCAGCTTGGTCGCTTCGCGGATTTTCAGTTTGCGCGACTTCTTGCGGCCCCCTCCCATGTTCTGGAACATGCCCTGAATCTGATTGGTCAGTTCCTCCATGCCCGGCGGAGCAAATATTTCAGCACTCATCGAGGGGGCAGCCACTTCGATCTCGATTTCCTTGTCGTCGAGTTCGCCTTCGCGCAGCTTCTTGCGGAATTTCTGGCGCGTGCCATTGTCTTCAGCCGGCCCATTTTCGTTGCCGAAAAAATTGCTGCCGCGCGCTGGGGGCAGCAGGGCATCGAGCACGCGCTCTTCAGCGGCTTCCTCTGCCCGCGCACGCATGCGCTTCATGGCCGCTTCACGCCCGCCCTTGACAGCAATTTCGACCAGGTCGCGGATGATGGTATCGACATCACGGCCAACATAGCCGACCTCGGTAAACTTGGTCGCCTCGATCTTGATGAAAGGCGCATTGGCCAGCCGTGCGAGCCGGCGGGCAATTTCGGTTTTGCCGACCCCGGTCGGGCCGATCATCAGAATGTTCTTTGGTGTGATCTCCTGGCGCAGCGGCTCGGCCACCTGCGCCCGCCGCCAGCGGTTGCGCAGGGCAATGGCCACAGCTTTCTTGGCCTTGCCCTGACCGACGATATTCTTGTCGAGTTCGTGGACGATTTCCTGCGGTGTCATCTGGGTCATGCTGGCTTGCTCTCGAGTAATCCGGATGGGGTTGAAATGTATCATTTCGCGGTGGAGCTATGGCAGACTGCAATTTATGAAAACGCGGATCGTCTGCCTTCCCCCCGGCCAGTTGCAGCCCGGGATGACAGTTGCCAGCCCGGTTACCGGCGCCCAGGGCGGCGTCCTCCTCGCGGCTGGCGCGGAGCTTGACGACCATGCGCTGGCACAACTGCGCCGGCGCAATATCGAGTTCGTGACGGTTTCAGTGCCGGATTCGCGCGACGAGGCAAGCATCGCTCACGATCTCGAAGCTGCCACCACCCGCGTCGACTTCATCTTTCGCGGCGATGGCAGCGCGTGCCGTCAGGCCTTGCGCCAGACGATTCTCAGCTATCGCAGGAAACAGGCCGAATGAACGTCCCGGCCGAAATTCCCAGCCTCGAAGCCCTTCTGAAAGGTGCTCACGCCCTGCCGACACTGCCGCAGGTCGTGGCACACATTCTGCAAACGCTGAACGACGACGATGCCGATGCAGATAGCCTGGTGCAACAGCTCAACACCGACCCGGCGATCGTCGCCCGCCTGCTGGCTGCCGCCAACTCCAGCGCTTTCGGGCTCTCGTCGCAGGTAGCCACGACCCGCCAGGCGATCATGGTGCTCGGGCTGGAAACCGTGCGCACCATCACCCTGGCCACCGCCCTGATCGAACACTTCGGCCACAGCACCTCGGCCTTCGACAGCCGCCAACTCTGGCGTCACAGCCTGGGGGTAGCCACCTGTGCCCGAGTCATCGCCGAGCGTGCCAGCTGCCCACCGGAGGCGGCTTTTTCAACCGGTCTGCTGCACGATATCGGTCAGTTGCTGATGGTCGCGGTAGCACCGGAGGCTTGTGCCCAGGTGCGCATTCGTATGCGGCAGCTGAACGAATCGATCATCGTGGCCGAGCAGGCTGTCTTCGGTTATGACCACGCAATCGCCGGTGGCGCGCTGGCAATACACTGGCAACTGCCGACGGACATCATCGCCGGCATTCACGGCCACCATTTCCCGGACTCGGGCGATGACGGGGAGATCGGCGACCTGATCCACATTGCCGAAGTGCTCAGCCACGGGCTCGATCTCGGCGCAGCCGAGCACAATCACGTGCCCAACATCTCGGAAATTGCGTTGCTCAGATTGGGGATCGAATGGTCTTCATTGGCAACGCACTTCCCGGAAATCGAAGCGCGCTACGAAGGCGTGCGGCAGGCACTCAGCCTTTAATCCAGCGTTTCCAGCGTGAAATTGCGGTTGGTGTAGATGCAGAGATCGCTGGCGATTTCGAGCGACTTGCGAACCACCTCCGCCGGCGCCAGCTCGGTATTCGCCAACAGTGCCAGTGCCGCGCTCTGGGCATAGGCGCCACCGGAGCCGATGGCCACCACGCCCTGCTCCGGCTCCAGCACATCGCCGTTGCCGGTGATGATCAGCGAAGTCTCACGATCGGCCACCGCCAGCATGGCCTCCAGCCGACGGAGCGCACGATCGGTGCGCCAGTCCTTGGCCAGTTCCACGGCCGAACGCAGCAGATGCCCCTGATGTTTTTCCAGCTTGGATTCGAAGCGCTCGAACAGCGTGAAGGCATCGGCCGTACCACCCGCGAAGCCTGCCAGGATGCGCTCTTTGTAGAGCCGGCGCACCTTGCGTGCCGTTGCCTTGATGACGATGCTGCCAAGCGTGACCTGCCCGTCGCCGCCCATGGCAACGCATTGCCCGCGACGCACAGAGAGGATCGTGGTGCCGTGATACTGTTCCATGGAAGTACTCAGATTGTGTTCAGGTTTTGGCCAGCACGATGTCGGCAACCGCCTTCAGACCGACGACGCCAAGCAGTTCCGCTACCAGATGATTGGGGTGGTTGATGATGACGCGCTTGCCCTGACGCTTGATCGGGGAAAGCAGGTTGACCAGCGTGCCGGCGCTGACGAAATCAACACGCGTCACCAACGAGAAATCGAGAATCAAGGGGTCGTGTTTTTCGGCGAAGCCCTGCAGGCCGGCAAAGCGTTCGGCCTTGAGATCGCCTTTCGGCGCAAAGCTCTCGACCACCTCTTCCACCTCATCTGCCAGCGCCAGTACCGGCTTCGGTTCAAAGGCCGTCACCCGCTTCGGCTCCCAGGAGGGGGGTGACATCTCGAAGGTCACCGCGTAGTTGATCGCCATGTCTTCAAAGGCGTCCATCTTGCCCATCAGCTGATAGAGCTCCAGCAGCAACAACCAGCAGCCGGATTCTTCGGCACGCCCGGTTTCAATGCGGCCTTCGATCATGGCCGCCAGTGCGTCACGCCCGACCAGCTCGATGTCGCCTTTCTTCTTCTGCACTTTGGCCAGCACACCCAGCATGCGCTCGGCGCCCAGATCATCAATGGTCTTGACCTTGGTCAGCTCAAGCCTGAGCTTGGCATTCTTGTCCACCGCCACGTCAAGCGCAGCAAAGGCGGCATCGTTGTCACCGGTCAGGTCGCCCTTGAACAGAACAGTGCCGGCAGGCACTGCTGCTGCCTTTGCCGCCGGCTTCGGCGCCTCGCTGTTGCGCCAGGCCGGAGGAGATTTTTCAAAGGCCTTGGCGTACTCCAGACTGAGCGCATCGAAGGGTGCATGCTGATTGCTCAGCCGGTAAAAATCGAACAGCATCAGCCAGAGACGTTCGCCCGGACCGAAGTGGTGCACGTGAACCGCGTTTTCGAGCAAGGCACGGGTGGCTTCATCCTGAGCATTGGCATACAGCACTGCCGCCTGCTCGATGTCCGCTTCGATCGGGTCCATGTCGCTTTCGAGATGGATTTCCCCGGTGCTCTCGCTCAGGTCGCTGAAATCGAGGTGATGGGCGTCACTGACTGCCTTGGTGGCAACGGCGCCGGTGCTGCTCGTGAAATCGAGTGCTTCCAGCTCTCTCGGCGCCTCACGCTTGTCTTCGGTTGAAACCGCTGCAGCTGGCTGCAACGCCTCTGCCGGCTGCGTCTCGGCCAGCTTCGAACGCGGCGGCGCAGCGGCCGGCTTGGCCACCATTTTCTCGGGTGGCGGTTTCTTGAAGAAGGAAAAAACCATGCGCTTGGCTAAAACATCTCAATTGGAATTTTTGCGAACAGTTGTTTTATCACATTGCCCGATGCGCCGCAATTTCCAAACCCGCTCGGCACGGGCCTTCAGCGCCCGTGATACAGGGTTCGCACCACCCCCGAGGCCACCCCACAGAGCACCAGCGTCAGCGACAGCAGCGGGCCGAACGGTTGATCAACCAGCAGCGCCAGCACAAACGCCAGCACATAGCAGGCAACGCCAACGGCCACAGCGAAAAGCAGTGAGCGCCGCCAGCTGCCCGACCAGGCCCAGGCGATCAGCGGTGGGATGAAAATCAGGGCAAAGGCCGCCATTACGCCGATGCTCATCGTTGCCAACGCCAGTGCAACGGCGGCCAGCAGGTCGAACAGAAAATGAATGCGGCGCGACGAGCGCCCTCGGGCGCGGAAGAAATCAGGAAAGAAATGCGCCAGCAGCAAACCACGGGAAAGCCGCAGCAAGCCTGTTCCAACGACGAGCAGGCTGACGCCTGCAGCAAGCAGGTGGCTGGTGTCCGTGAAATACAGCTGACCATCAAACAGGGCATGGCCGAGGCGTTCGGCCAGCGGTAGATTGGCGACCAGCAGCACGGAAATCGACCACCCGGCCACCAGCAGCATGGCATAGGCGGCCCCCTGAACGCCGCGTGCGGCGCCCTCGAACAGGGATTTCAAAGCGGCGGCCGTCGCCGCTGCCAGCATGCCGCCCAGCATCAACGGCCAACCGACGAGCATGGCCAGCAGCGATCCGGCGGCAGCCGTCTGGGCGAAGGCCAGCGCCGCTAGCCACTCGTCGCGCAGGCGCAGATAGGCGCCAAAGAGCGGCAGCAGCACGGCAAAGCACAAGCCGGTGAAAAAGGGCTGAATGAAAAGAGGGTCGAGCAGCATCTCAAGCGCACCCATCATTGCGCTCCCAGCGGAATCAGGCGGTCGCAGACCGATGCAACGAAGTCGCTATCGTGGCTGACAAGGATCAGCCCAGCGCCGGCCGCTGCTCGCGCACGCAACGCACCAGCCAGATGCGCAACGCCATCCGGATCCAGATTGTTGGTCGGTTCATCGAGCAGCACCGCATCGCCCGGCGCCTGCAGGCAGGCCCATAGGTGCAGAAACTGGCGCTGCCCGCCGGAAAGGCGGTCGAGTCGGCCGCCAAGGCGCCCGGCCAGCCACGATGGCAAACCCTGCACGCTGGCACCGGTTAGCGCCAGCAGCTCATTTCCGGTCAAGGGCACGCCGCCCACATCCGGCTGTTGTTGCGTTTGCAGGGTCACCGTCAGACCTGGCGCGCGCACAAGCTCGCCGGAAAAAACACGGGCGCTGCCCAGTAGCGCCGACAGAAGCGTCGACTTGCCGCAACCATTGGGGCCGACAAGACCGAGAATTTCGCCTCGCCCAAGCACAAAGGAAACTGGCCCGATTACGGGTGCCGAATAGCCTGCCGTCAGCTTGCTGACATTGATGAGCATGCTTGATCTCCCTACGGCGTATGCAGCGCGGCCAGCAGGCGCTGTAGCGTGTCGTCGAACAGCGCGACGAGATTTGTTGCTTCCGGCGTTCCGCCGATCGTGAATGGAAGCACCACTGCCGGGATCCTGGCCCGCTCGGCAATCCAGCGCGAGGGCGTGTCGTACTGATAGGCGGGACGCAACACCATGCGGGCGGGCAGCGTCGCCTGCCGTGCCAGCACCTCGGCCAGATAGCTGCCGGAAGCCTCGACTCCTGGCTTCGGTTCCAGCGTACCGACTTCCTTCAAGCCCAGCCAATCGATCATGTAAGGGAAAGCGCTGTGCTGAACCAGCACCGGAACGCCCTTGAGTGGAGAGGCCTGCCTCTCCCAGCGGGCCATTGAGGTCTGCCATTTTGCCGCGAACTCCTGCAATGCCGCCTTGTAGACCATCGTTTCAGCGGGATCAAGCTCGACCAGCCGGGCCGACAAGGCCATGGCCACTTTCAGAATGTTGCGTGGATCGGTCTGGATATGCGGATTGCCAGCCGCATGCACATCGCCCTGGGCACGGTCGAGCACCTTCGGCACTTCCAGCATGCGCACCACCGACGCCGCTTCAAAATACCCCGGCTGCCCCGGCTGAATATCCCGATTGCCCGACTCACGCAACACCACGGGCAACCAGCCGACCTCCAGTTCCGCACCAGTGGCCACTACCAATTTTGCAGCTCGCGCCCGAGCGATCAACGACGGCTTGGCCTCGATCCGATGCGGATCCTGCAAACCATGCGTGGCCGAATAGACCGTCACCCGCCCACCGCCAATTTCAGTCACCAGTGCCGCCCACTCGGGAACGGTCGCGAAGACGTTGAGTGCCGCGCGTGCAGGAAGCGGCAGCAGCGCTGCCACCATGCCGATGAGCAAGAGATTTTTCATACGAACTCCTTCATTTTTCGAGTGAGCGCCTGCAAACAACGATGTATCGGCAAACGCGGCCCCTTGTCAGAAACGATGGGCGCCATGGGCGCCTAGACTCATGATGTACTGCACCCAGACCTGATTGTCCGTAACTCCCTGCATCGCCTTGTCGTGCGCAAACTGCAGGCGGACGCGCGAAAACTCATCCCAACTGTAGTCTGTCATCAGTGTCGTACGCGTCGGGGTATGGTTGGCAATGTTCAGATTCGCCTGGTTGGCGCCCAGGTCACGCCGGCCGGGATCCAACTGGTCATAGCGCAGACCCGCTCGCCAGCGGGACGAGAACTGGTAAACCCCTTGCATGTACCAGCCGGACTGGCGGGTATCGTAGCGGCTTGTCACCCCCGCACCGCCATTGCACCCGCCGCCGGCCGTATCAAGGCACGCAAAGGAACCTTGTTCCTTGCGATAGAAGTACTCGCCCTGCAGCTTGAAGTTCTGATATTTCGCATTGCCGTCCGGTGCCCATTTCCAGACAAAATCAGCCAGCCAGGTTTTCGACTTTCCGTTGAAGTTGCCCGTCGCCTCCGAGCCATCGACTGCCTGGAAACTGCCGTCGCGGTCCTTTGCCCGGGTATCGAGATAGGAAATACCCGCCAGCCAGCTATTGCTGACGCCAATGTCGTCGCCGATGTGGGCGAAGACGGCACCAGCGTTGCTGCCATTCTTGTTGTTGTCGGTGCCCGGATAGTTGGCACCATTGGCAATCTCCGCGCCAAATTCAAGGAACATCGGCGTCGGCGCCACCCATTTCAGTTGCAGGCCGTCCTCGGTATAGTTCGCGGCCTGTCCAAACATGGCCTTGTACATCAGCGGGGCATCAGCAAAATCCCAGGCGTGAGCGTGCTGCTGGTTGAGATAGCCGATCCCGGAACGATAGCGCCCGCCTTTCAGCCCGAGCCCGTAGCCCAAGCCCAGCGACTGAAAGTACGCCTCTTCGACTTCAACGTCGCTATCCACCAAAGCCAGCGTGACTTGCCCACGCCAGAATGGGCTGATATTGGCAGAGAACGCCAACTCGGTTTCATCGACGGAGAAGCCGCGAGGTTCGTTGATGTCTGTCGGCCAGAATCCGCTGATCCGGCGGTTTGGCACATCTTTCATGTTGCGGTATTGCCCCTGGAGAAGCAGCGAGATTTCGGGGTTGAACCCGTTGGCGGCAGGCGGCGCACCTGTGGCGCTGGCAAGCGGCGGGCGCAGATTTGCTTCCCGGGCGGAATTTTCGGCATCTCTGGCGACAGTTTCCGCCTTGGCAGCCGTCGCTTCGGTCCGGGCCAGTTTCTGTTCGAGCTGCACGATGCGTTGCTCGTAAGCGTCTTTCATCTGCTGCAACTGCTTGCGGATTTCGGCAAGCTCGGCATCGTTCGCCGCCTGCGCGGCCAATGGCGAAATGCCTAGTGAAAGACCTAACGACAGCGCTGTGAAAAACGCTGTCCTTGATGGCTTGTTCATGGTGACTCCTGATTGCTGGACGACACGGCTCCGGCGCCATGCGCCGGGAATGGCGGATCAATCAGGGGTGCGGTGGGCCTCGGGCGTGGCGATGAGGGATTGTGACCGACGGACCTTCTGCCGGTTCGATGGAAGCAAAAACGATCAAGGTTACGGGCAATGCAAAGACGGGGGGACTCGCCGGGGGCACCGGGCCATCCACATTCTGGCCCACCAGACAGAGGCGGCAGGCATGCGGGGGTTCGCTGCCATCCAGATGTTCGGCACCATGCGCCAGCATGGCGGCCTGGCCAAAGAACAGGGCCAGTGCCAGGAGCCAGAGCCGCAGTAGGCTCACGGTGCGCAGGACATGCATCAGGCAACATCCTCCGCCGATGTTCGGCAGAACATGGCGAAGGCCTTTTCGACATACTCGCGCTGGAAATTGCGCACGATGAAGACGAGCCGTGAATCGTGGTCCGCATCCGGCCAGGCAGGCAGGCCGGCTTCCGGGTAGCGCACATGCTGGACGCAATGGACGACGCGTGGTGCCGTTTCGCCGACAACGTCGACCAGCCCTTTCACGCGCAGGATGCGATCGCCGCAGGTCGAGAGCAGCACATCCAGGGCTTCGGCGAACTCGCCCCAAACAAAAGGTTGCGAGAAGCGCAGGACGAAGCTGTGTACCGCCGCATCGTGCCGATGGGGATCATGCGCATGCTTTGTGCCGGATTCAACGATTTCAGCAGATTCGCCGGCAGCGGCATGCACCGCCTCTTCCGCCAGCCAACGCCCGACATCGGCGATCTTCGTGGCCGGATCGTAGAGACCACAACCGGCGAGTGCGGCCGCCTCGACCGCACCACCATGCACTTCGAGCTGTGGCGCCCCCGGGTTGAGCCTTGCGACACGGCGACCAACCCGTGCCACCTGTTCCGGTGTTGCCAGATCGCACTTGGTGAGCAGCAGGCGATCTGCCATCGTCACCTGCTTGACGGCCTCCAGGTGGCGTGACAGCTGCCCTTCGGCATGGGTCACGTCGACGGCAGTGACAATGCCGTCGCTGCGAAAGCGCTCGGCAATGAAGAAATCTTCCATCAGTGTAAAGATGACCGGCGCTGGATCGGCAAGCCCGGTGGTTTCGATGATCACCCGCGAGAAGGCGGGAATTTCCTTGCGCAGACGACGCATGAACAGGTTGCGCAAGGCCCTCGCCAGATCGCCACGTACGCTGCAGCAGAGGCATCCCGAGTCGAGCAGAACCAGGTTGTCGTCGATCTTGTCGACCAGATGGTGGTCGATGCCGACATCGCCGAATTCGTTGATCAGCACGGCAGCATCGGCCATCGCCGGCTGGCGCAGCAGATGATTGAGCAGTGTCGTCTTGCCGGCACCGAGAAAGCCGGTCAGCACTGTCACCGGAATGGCGCGGCGCATCTTTTCGCTTTCGTCTAGCGCAGACATTGCTGCAGCCCAAGCGTGATGATGTCGCGCGGCAGGTCGCGGCCAATGAAGACCAGTGTGCTGATGCGCGGCTCAGGGGCCTCTTCCTGCCCGGTCTGCCACGGTTGGCCGGGGCTGGCGCCCATCAACATGTGCACGCCCTGCAGGATGACGCGATAGGGCAGATCGTCGACGGCCATGACGCCCTTGTAGCGCATCAGATCATCGCCAAAGACGCGGACAATGCCGCCAATGAAATCCTGCAGTTTGGCGCCGTCGAAGTCGCGGTCCGCGCGAAACACCACCGAGCCGATACGGTCGTCGTGGTGATGGTGAGCGCCGGCGAGAAAACCCGGCTCGATCTCAAGTGCAGCATTGAGGTTGAAGCCGCGCACGTCGAGAATTTCCGCCAGCGGCATTTCGCCGAAGTGCACCGCCATTTGCGGCGCGCGCGGATTCATCGACGCCAGCCGCTCCTGCAGATCGTTAAGCACATCGGCCGCGACCAGCTCGGTCTTGGAGAGCAGCAGACGGTCAGCGAATCCGATCTGCGCTTGCGCCGCATCATGCTCATCGAGTTGCTTGCCGGCATGCACGGCATCGACCAGCGTGATGACCGCATCAAGCAGATAGCGCTGCGAAATCGTCTCGTCCATGAAGAAGGTCTGCGCCACCGGACCCGGCTCGGCCAGCCCGGTCGTTTCGATGATGACGCGCTCGAAGCCGAGTTCCCCGGCATCGCGCTTCTGCATCAGTTCGCCGAGGATGCGCACCAGATCGCCACGGACGGTGCAGCAGATGCACCCGTTGTTCATCTCGACGATCTGCTCTTCGCCCGACAGCAGCAGCTCGTTGTCGATGCCGCTTTCGCCCACTCCGTTCTCGCTGACCGCGATCTTTTCACCATGGCGCTCGGTGAGGATGCGATTGAGCAGGGTCGTCTTGCCGCTACCGAGGAAGCCGGTAAGGATGGTGACCGGAATCGGCGCTGCCGGCGCTACGTTCGCACCGCTCACACCGAAGCCTCGTTGCACTCGGCGCAACGACCCGACAGGTCGAGTTCGGCACGCGACAGCGTAAAGCCGCCAGGCAAGGCCGGCGGGCGGGGTTCCGGCACGTCAAGGCAGAAGACGCGACTGCAGACTTCACAGCGAAAATGGACATGGCCGCCATGCTTGCCACCCGTAGCCAGGGTGAAGCGCCAGACACGCCGCTCGTCCACCCGTTTCAGTGCCAGACCGGATTCAACCAGCCAGTCGAGCACGCGATAGAGTGTCACCCGATCCAGGCTGCCCGATCCCAGTGCCGTTTCGATATCGTGATGGGAGAGCGGCAAAGGGGCTGCAGACAGCAGTTCGAGCACGCGAATGCGTGCCGGCGTCGCGCGCGCGCCGACCGCGCGAATGCGCTCAGCGAGGCTGGCAAGCGAAGAAGGGGCTGCGGTCTGGGAAGAAGTTTCCGGCATAGCGCCGGATTAAATCACAACAGAGTTGTATTTGCAACATTGTTGCAAATACGTTCAGAACAGCTCGATATCGTCCGAGCCGCCCTCACTCTGCTTGCTTCTCATGGCCTCGACGTATTGTTCGATGGCAGTGCTGACAGGCACGCCGCGCATCACGGCCTCGAACATCTCGCACTCGTCGGCTGTCGTGTACTTGGCGCGAATACGCCCCTGCAGATCGACCCATTCCTGCGGGTTGAAAATTCGCCCCTTGTCCGTCACCAGCTCGGAAAGGTCGCCCAGGCTATGCGTCACATGCGCCAGGCGTTGCGCCAGCTTGTCGTAGAACTGGAAAGCGATGATGGCCTGATGCACCATGCCGGAAACCTGACCTGCAGCACCCAGCAGCGTCTGCTTCATTTCGCTGTTGTCACCTTCATCCGGGAGCGCGGCCACGGTTTCGCTGATCATCTGCATCGAACTGGCCATGTGCGTGAAGGAGTCGGTCAGCACATCGACCGAGCTGCCACTATCGCGCATCGCCGCCTCGATCTGGCCGGCGGCCAGCTCAAGCATCAAAACCGTTTCGCGCACCTGGCTCCAGCTGAGGTCGGGCGAATGCGCGGTGGTGCCGCGCAGGGCGTTGCTTTCGGTCATCTCAATATCCCCCGGTCATTCCCGGTCAATATATAGTGCCGGCTGCCGACTGACAACTTTGGTAGCCCGCACTCAATCAATCCGCCTGGACCAGCAAGCCCTTCAGATACTCGCCTTCGGGAAAATGCAGGGCTACCGGATGATCGGGGCCGGCAGAGAGGCGTTGCAGAATGCGGGCGTCGCGCCCGGCATCGACCGCTGCGCTGGCCACGATTTTCTGGAAGAGCTCCAGCCCGATGCCGCCGGAGCAGGAATAGGTCATCAGAAAACCACCCGGATTGAGCAGGCGGAAACCGAGCAGATTGATGTCCTTGTAGGCGCGGCCGGCACGCTCGGCATGTGCCGCCGACGGTGCGAACTTGGGCGGGTCGAGCACGATCAGGTCAAACTTGCGGCCGTCCTTGCGAAATGCGCGCAGCGCTTCGAACACGTCGTCTTCCTGCCATTCGGCGCGGCTCGCATCGAGCTGCGGATTCAGCGCCAGATTGGCTCGCGCACCCGCCAGTGCGGGGCCCGACGAGTCGATCGAAAGCACGCTGGCGGCACCGCCGGCCAGCGCCTGCAGCGAGAAGCCGCCGGTGTAGCAGAAGCAGTTGAGTACGGATTTTCCGTCCGCCAACGAGCGCGTGAGCAGTCGGTTGTCGCGCTGGTCGAGATAGAAACCGGTCTTGTGGCCACCGATGACATCGACCCCGAGGCGAACGCCGTTCTCATCGATAGACAGTGGCTCAAGGGGGGCCTCGCCGTAGACCCAACCGGTGGTCGGCTCCAGCCCTTCGAGCTTGCGCACATCGGAATCCGAGCGTTCGTAGATGCGGGTGACACCAGACGCCTCGGTGGCCTTGGCCAGTGCGTTGACAATGGCCTTGCGCCATTTATCCGGACCAGCGGCAGTGAGTTGCAGGCAGATCGTGTCGCCATAGCGATCGGCAATGACCCCGGGCAAGCCATCGGATTCGCCGTGAATCAGGCGCATGCCATCCTGCCCCGCCACCTCGGGCAGCGCTTCGCGACGCGCGAGCGCAGCGGCCACGCTGCGCTTGAAGAAGGCGTCGTCGATGATCTCGTCGGCATCGAAAGTCCAGACCCGGGCACGAATCTGCGACTTCGGGCTCCACGCCGCCTTGGCCAGACGGCGACCGGCTGCATCGAGCACCTCAACGGTATCGCCTGGCCGCAGACGGCCTTCGACACGATCAACGGCTCCTTCAACGAGATGTTCATCTTCAACGGCGCCGACGCCCT
>ERZ724516.387-NODE-387-length-27643-cov-7.820610_pt1 | contig 27643 bp, 38 predicted proteins | sample MGYA00376049_ERZ724516 | MGnify/ENA primary metagenome ERZ724516 (study PRJEB28724, sample SAMN07190886) | activated sludge metagenome | isolation source: activated sludge of sewage treatment plant in Hong Hong | place: USA: Christiansburg, Virginia | collected... | reverse complement strand
CATGATCGTTCAGCGCCGTCACAAGCGTTAAGGGGTAGGAAATGGGACGTTCTCTAAAAAAGGGCCCGTTTGTTGATGCGTACCTGATCGACAAGGTCGAAGCAGTCCGCGCAACCAGCGACAAGCGCCCGATCAAGACATGGTCACGTCGTTCGACGATCCTTCCCGAGTTCATCGGTTTGACGATCGCGGTTCACAATGGCAAGCAGCATATTCCGGTTTTCGTGACCGAAAATATGGTCGGCCACAAGCTCGGCGAGTTTTCGCTGACCCGTACGTTCAAGGGTCACACCGCCGGCAAGAAGGCCAAGAAGTAAGGAGCTGACATGGAAACTCGTGCAAGTTTGCGGGGCGTACGCCTCTCTGCGCAAAAAGGCCGCCTCGTAGCGGACCTGGTGCGCGGCAAGCCGGTCGGTCAGGCTCTCAATGTCCTGGCTTTCTCCCCGAAAAAAGGGGCTGGTATTGTCAAGAAGGTTCTCGAGTCGGCAATCGCCAACGCGGAACACAATGACGGCGCCGATATCGACGAACTGCTGGTGAAGACCATCTACGTCGAAAAAGGCATGGTGCTAAAGCGCTTTACCGCGCGAGCCAAGGGTCGTGGCAATCGGATCGTCAAGCCGACCTGCCATATCTATCTGACCGTTGGTAACTAAGGAAAAGCCATGGGACAGAAAATACATCCGACTGGCTTCCGTCTAGCCGTCACCAAGAACTGGAGTTCGCGCTGGTATGCTTCCAGCAAGGACTTCCCCGGCATGCTCAACGAAGATATCAGGGTTCGCGAGTATCTCAAGCGGAAGCTTGCCCACGCATCGGTTGGTCGCGTGCTCATCGAACGCCCGGCCAAGAATGCCCGTGTCACCGTTTACTCTGCCCGTCCGGGTGTGGTGATCGGCAAGAAGGGCGAGGATATCGAGCAGCTCCGTACCGACCTGCAGCGCATCATGGGCGTTCCCGTCCATGTCTCGATCGAAGAAATCCGCAAGCCGGAAATCGATGCGCAGCTGATCGCCGACTCGATCGCGCAGCAGCTCGAAAAACGGATCATGTTCCGCCGCGCGATGAAGCGCGCCATGCAGAATGCCATGCGCCTTGGTGCCCAAGGTATCAAGGTGATGAGCGCAGGTCGCCTCAACGGTGCCGAAATTGCCCGCAGCGAGTGGTACCGTGAAGGCCGCGTGCCGCTCCATACTCTGCGTGCCAATATCGACTACGCAACCTCGGAAGCCCTGACCACTTACGGCATCATTGGTATCAAAGTCTGGGTTTACAAGGGTGACATGTTGGATCGCAACGAGCAGCCGGAAGTTGTCGAGCCGGCCGCCGATGATCGCAAACCGCGCCGCGCGCCGGCCAGGCCTGATGGCGAGAAGCCGCGCACCCGTACGGTGAAGAAGCCGGAAGGTGAAGCTGCGCCGGCCAAGCGAGTAAGAAAGGCAGGTGCCTAAATGTTGCAACCGAATCGTCGCAAATTCCGCAAGGAACACAAAGGCCGCAACGAAGGCCTGGCGACCCGCGGTACCAAGGTGTCCTTCGGCGAATGGGGCCTCAAGGCCACCGGTCGCGGACGCCTGACGGCCCGTCAGATCGAAGCGGCCCGTCGTGCCATGACCCGCCACATCAAGCGGGGTGGTCGTATCTGGATTCGCATCTTCCCGGACAAACCGGTTTCCAAAAAGCCGGCCGAAGTTCGTATGGGTAACGGTAAGGGTAATCCGGAATACTGGGTCGCCGAGATCCAGCCGGGCAAGGTGCTCTATGAGATGGATGGCGTGAATGAGGCGCTGGCCCGTGAGGCGTTTGCTCTTGCGGCTGCCAAGTTGCCGATTCCGACCACCTTCGTCACTCGTCATCTGGGGTAATCATGAAAGCAAGTGAATTGAGAACCAAGAGCGTGGACGAGCTCAAAAAGGAATTGCTGGACCTACTGAAGGCCCAGTTCGGACTGCGTATGCAGATTGCTACCCAGCAACTCACCAATACCAGCCAAATGTCCAAGGTGCGCCGCGACATCGCTCGCGTCCGCACGCTTATCCGTGAAAAGGCGGTGCAGCAATGAGCGAGACCACCAGCAACCAACGCACCCTGATCGGTCGCGTTGTCAGCGACAAGATGGAAAAGACGGTCACCGTCCTCGTCGAACGTAAGGTTAAACACCCGATGTACGGCAAGGTTATGGTTCGTTCCAAGAAATATCACGCGCACAACGAAGGAAATTCGGCGCGGACCGGGGATCTCGTCGAGATCGTGGAAACCCGTCCGGTCTCCAGAACCAAGGCCTGGGCGGTAACCAGTGTTTTGGAAAAGGCGATCGTTGTATAGCGAAGTTTGCTGAAACGCTTGCCAAGCATTCAGGGAAGCCGGTATAATCCGGCTTCTTTTTTGCTGCGAGCCATCCTGGCAGTGGCAATGATGTTCGACCCGTACGGGTTCCAAGACTGACCGCCCTGGCGGGTTAAGTTGGAGTTAATTTAAATGATTCAGATGCAGTCGACCCTGGACGTCGCCGACAACACCGGTGCCCGTTCAGTAATGTGTATCAAAGTACTGGGTGGATCCAAGCGCCGCTATGCGGGCATTGGTGACATCATTAAGGTCAGCATCAAGGATGCTGCGCCGCGCGGTCGCGTCAAGAAGGGCGATGTCTATAACGCCGTGGTGGTTCGCACCGCCAAGGGCGTGCGTCGGCCGGACGGTTCGCTGATCCGCTTTGATGGCAATGCCGCAGTTCTTCTCAACAACAAGCTCGAGCCGCTCGGCACGCGCATCTTTGGCCCGGTGACCCGCGAACTGCGTACCGAGCGTTTCATGAAGATCGTGTCCCTGGCTCCCGAAGTGCTGTAAGGAACGGGTGATGGAAAAGATTCGTAAGGGCGACGACGTCGTCGTTGTTACCGGCAAAGACAAAGGCAAGCGCGGAACCGTGTTGCGTCGTGTCGGTGAGGAGCATGTGCTCGTCGAAGGTGTCAACCGTGCCAAGAAGCACGTCAAGCCGAACCCGGTCAAGGGGCAGGCAGGTGGCATCGTTGACAAGGACATGCCGATTCATCTCTCCAATGTTGCGCTGTTCAATCCCGCTACCAAGAAGGCTGACCGTGTCGGCTTCAAGATGCTGGATGATGGCCGCAAGGTTCGCGTGTTCAAGTCGAACGGCGAACTGGTGAACGCTTAAGGGGCAGTCATGGCGCGTTTGCAACAAGTATACAAAGACACGATCGTCGGCGAGCTGGTCAAGCAGTTCGGCTACAAGTCATCGATGGAAGTGCCGCGTATCACCAAGATCACCCTGAACATGGGTGTTGGTGAGGCAGTGGCGGACAAGAAGGTTCTCGAGAACGCCGTCGGCGACATGCAGAAGATCGCCGGTCAGAAGCCGGTGACGACCAAGGCCCGCAAGTCGATTGCCGGATTCAAGATTCGTGACGGTTATCCGATCGGCTGCATGGTGACCCTGCGTGGTCCGCGCATGTTCGAGTTCTTGGATCGCCTGGTGACCATCGCCCTGCCGCGAGTGCGCGACTTCCGTGGTATCTCCGCCAAGGGGTTCGACGGGCAGGGGAACTACAACATGGGTGTCAAAGAACAGATCATTTTCCCGGAAATCGAGTACGACAAGATCGATGCCCTGCGGGGGATGAATATCAGTATCACCACGACCGCGAAGACCGACGCAGAAGCGAAAGCCCTGCTTGGCGCGTTCAAGTTCCCGTTCAAGAATTGAGGCAATCATGGCAAAACTTGCTCTGATCAATCGTGAAGAAAAGCGTCGCAAAATGGTCGCGCAATTCGCAAAGAAGCGTGCAGCCTTGGATGCGATCATCAATGACGCAAGCCTTACCGAGCAGGAGCGCTACGACGCTCGTCTGAAGTTGCAGGCCATGCCGCGCAACTCCAGCCCCTCGCGGCTCCGCAATCGTTGCCAATTGACGGGTCGTCCGCGTGGCGTGTTCCGTAAATTTGGTTTGTGCCGTAACAAGATCCGCGAACTTGCCTTCAGTGGCGAGATTCCGGGTGTTGTCAAGGCCAGCTGGTAAGAGGAGATACAGAAATGGCTATGAGCGATCCGATCGCGGACATGCTGACCCGCATCCGCAACGCCCAGCTCGCCGAAAAGGCGTCTGTGTCCATGCCGTCGTCCAAGCTGAAGGTGGCAATCGCCGCCGTGCTAAAGGACGAGGGTTACGTCGAGGATTTCGCGGTGCGTCAGAATGACGCCAAGGCGACTCTCGAAATTGGTCTCAAGTACTACGCCGGCCGCCCGGTGATCGAGCGCATCGAACGTGTCTCGAAGCCTGGTCTGCGTATCTACAAGGGCTGTGAAGATATTCCCCGCGTAATGAACGGACTGGGCGTCGCCATCGTGTCGACCCCGAAGGGCGTCATGACTGATCGCAAGGCTCGCGCAAGCAAGGTTGGCGGCGAAGTCCTGTGCATCGTGGCCTAAGGGAGAGAACATGTCTCGAGTTGGTAAGAATCCCATCGTAATTCCGGCTGGTGTCGAAATCAGCCTCGGCGAGCAGATCACGGTCAAGGGCCCCCTGGGTACCCTGAAGACCGCTGCGCACCCGTCGGTCAACGTGGCCGTCGAAGGCCAGAACGTGTCGGTGTCCAAGGTTGAAGGTGCTGTCAATGGCGGTGCCATGTGGGGCACGATGCGTGCCAATCTGAACAACATGGTGACCGGTGTTACCACGGGTTTTCAGAAGAAGCTGCAGCTGGTTGGCGTCGGTTACCGTGCCCAGGCACAGGGCGATGTCCTGAACCTGGCGCTTGGCTTCTCGCATCCGGTGGCCCACAAGATGCCCGCTGGCGTAAAAGTTGAATGCCCGACCCAGACCGAAATCCTGATCAAGGGTTCGGACAAGCAACAGGTCGGCCAAGTCGCTGCCGAAGTTCGTGCCTATCGCAAGCCGGAGCCCTACAAGGGCAAGGGTGTGCGTTATGCCGACGAGGTCGTGGTCATCAAGGAAACCAAGAAGAAGTAAGGGTGGCATATGTTTAACAGGAAAGAAGCGCGTCTGCGCCGTGCCCGCAAAACCCGGGCCAAAATCGCCGAGCTCAAGGCTGTACGCCTGTGTGTTAACCGAACGAACTGCCACATCTACGCCCAGATTATTTCTCCCTGCGGCAGCAAGGTTCTGGCTTCAGCTTCGACGCTGGAAACGGGTGTCCGCAAGGATATCCCGAACGGTGGCAACAAGGCAGCTGCCACTTCGGTGGGCAAGTTGATCGCCGAGCGGGCCAAGGCTGCCGGTATCGAGCAGGTGGCTTTTGATCGCTCAGGTCTTCAGTACCACGGTCGTGTTCAGGCGCTGGCGGAAGCCGCGCGTGAAGCCGGCCTGAAGTTCTAACCGACGGCGAAAGGACGAGGTTAAGAAATGGCTAAACCCGAAAGAAACAAGAAGCCCCAACAGGCTGAAGAGCGCGACGACGGTATGCGCGAAAAGATGGTTGCGGTCAATCGCGTCACCAAGGTGGTGAAGGGCGGTCGCATCCTAGGTTTCGCTGCGCTGACGGTTGTTGGTGATGGTGATGGCAGCATCGGCATGGGCAAGGGAAAGTCCCGTGAAGTGCCGGTGGCCGCTCAGAAGGCAATGGAAGAGGCGCGCCGCAAGATGGCCAAGGTCAGCTTGAAGAATGGCACGGTCCATCACACTGTGATGGGTCGCCACGGCGCTACCACCGTCATGATCCAGCCCGCCCCCGAAGGTACCGGCATCATCGCCGGTGGCGCCATGCGTGCCGTGTTCGAGGTTGTCGGCGTGACCAACGTGGTTGCGAAGGCGCACGGCTCGACCAATCCCTACAACATCGTGCGTGCCACCATCGACGGTCTGTCGAAGGTGAATACGCCGGCCGAGATTGCCGCCAAGCGTGGCCTGTCGGTTGACCAGATCCTGGGGTAAGGCATGTCTGACAAGAAAATCAAAGTGACGCTCGTCAAGAGCATCATCGGCACCAAGCAGGACCATCGCGCGACAGTGCGCGGCCTGGGCCTGCGCAAGCTGAACAGTTCCTCTGAACTGGTTGATACGCCGGCGGTACGCGGCATGATCAACAAGGTTCAGTATCTCGTAAAGGTTGAGGGTTAAGCCATGCGTCTGAACACCATCAAGCCGGGCGAAGGCTCCAAGAAGAATCGCAAGCGTGTCGGTCGCGGCATCGGCTCCGGCCTGGGCAAGACCTGTGGCCGTGGCCACAAGGGGCAGAAGTCCCGTTCCGGCGGCTTCCACAAGGTCGGTTTCGAGGGCGGTCAAATGCCCCTGCAGCGTCGTCTGCCGAAGCGTGGCTTCAATTCCCTGACTCGTGCCCGCAACTACCAGGTTCGCCTGGCGGACCTCGAGGCGTTGCCGATTGAAGAGATCGATCTTCTCGCGCTGCAGGTCGCCGGTATCGTTCCGGGTGACGCACTGTCGGCCAAGGTCATTCTTGCCGGTGCGTTGACGCGCAAGGTCACGCTCAAAGGCGTCGGCGCGACCAAGGGTGCGAAGGCGGCCATCGAGGCGGTCGGCGGCTCGGTCGCTGAGTAAGTACGGGAAGGGTAAACGTTGGCTGCAAATCCCAATACGGTAGGCAAGGGCGGCAAGTTCGGCGATCTCAAGCGCCGGCTGTGGTTCCTGCTCGGCGCGCTTGTCGTGTATCGCATCGGTGCGCACATTCCGGTCCCCGGCATTGACCCCAACGTTCTTTCCGACCTGTTCAATTCGCAGCAAGGCGGCATCCTCGGCATGTTCAACATGTTCTCGGGTGGCGCCCTCTCGCGCTTCACGATTTTCGCGCTGGGCATCATGCCGTACATCTCGGCATCGATCATCATGCAACTGATGAGCGTGGCGAGCCCGCAACTCGAAGCCCTCAAAAAAGAGGGTGAAGCGGGTCGGCGCAAGATCACCCAATATACGCGTTACGGAACCCTTGGCCTTGCGGTATTCCAGGGGCTCGGCATTGCCGTTGCGCTGGAAGCCCAGGCGGGCCTGGTCAATGATCCGGGCTTCATGTTCCGGTTGACGACTGTCTCGACGCTGGTTACCGGGACGATGTTCCTGATGTGGCTGGGTGAGCAGATCACCGAACGCGGCCTCGGCAACGGTATCTCGATCATCATCTTCGCCGGTATCGCGGCCGGCCTGCCCAACGCCATTGGCGGTCTGCTCGAACTGGTGCGCACCGGGGCGATGCATCCGCTGACCGCATTGATCATCTGTGTCCTGGTTGTCGTCGTCACCGCGTTCGTGGTGTTCGTCGAGCGCGGTCAACGAAAGATTCTGGTCAATTATGCCAAGCGCCAGGTCGGCAACAAGATCTACGGCGGCCAGAGTTCGCACCTGCCACTCAAGTTGAACATGTCCGGTGTGATCCCGCCGATCTTCGCCTCGTCGATCATCCTTTTCCCTGCGACGCTGGCCGGTTGGTTCGGCTCGGGCGAGTCGATGGGCTGGCTCAAGGATATCGCCGGCACGCTTTCGCCCGGCCAGCCGATCTACGTGATGCTCTATGCCGGCGCGATTGTCTTCTTCTGTTTCTTCTATACGGCGCTGGTCTTCAATTCGAAGGAAACCGCCGACAACCTCAAAAAGAGTGGCGCCTTCGTTCCGGGAATTCGTCCCGGCGAGCAGACCGCCCGCTATATCGACAAGATCCTGATGCGTTTGACGCTGATCGGCGCCGCCTACATCACCATCGTCTGTCTGTTGCCGGAGTTCCTTATTCTCAAGTGGAACGTTCCGTTTTATTTCGGTGGTACTTCACTGTTGATCATCGTCGTCGTGACGATGGACTTCATGTCCCAGGTTCAGGCCTATGTCATGTCGCATCAATATGAAAGCCTCTTGAAGAAAGCTAACTTCAAGGGATCACCAATGATCAAATAACCAGTCATGGCCAAGGAAGATTACATTGAAATGCAGGGCGAGGTGGTTGAGAACCTCCCCAATGCGACCTTCAAGGTCAAGCTGGAAAATGGGCACATCGTGCATAGCTTCATTTCCGGAAAGATGCGGATGCACTACATCCGAATTCTTCCCGGGGACAAGGTAACCGTGCAGTTGACCCCCTACGATTTAACCAAGGCGAGAATCGTTTTTCGCGCCAAGTAAAAAGTCTCTACGCAATAAACCGCAGGGCAAGGAAACACGGCTGCTTCCAAGCTCTCGCAGACGAGGAGTAAAACATGAAAGTTCAACCTTCAGTGAAGCGCATTTGCCGCAATTGCAAAGTCATCCGTCGCAAGGGTGTCGTGCGCGTCATTTGCAAGGACCCGCGTCATAAGCAGCGTCAGGGTTGATCCCCTGTCGAGTCCGGCATTTGTCAATTTTCGAAATAGTGGAGTGATTCAATGGCCCGTATTGCAGGGGTAAACATTCCGAACCATCAGCATGCTGAAATCGCCCTGACGGCGATCTATGGCATCGGCCGTACCCGCGCACAGAAAATCTGTGATGCAGCCGGCGTTGGTCGTGCAACCAAGATGAAGGACATGTCCGATACGGACATGGATCGTCTGCGTGACGAAGTAGGCAAGTTCACCGTCGAGGGTGACCTGCGTCGTGAAGTGACGATGAATATCAAGCGTCTGATGGACCTCGGTTGCTACCGTGGCCTGCGCCATCGCAAGGGTCTGCCCTGCCGTGGTCAGCGCACGCGCACCAATGCTCGTACCCGCAAGGGCCCGCGCAAAGCCATCGCCGGCAAGAAGTAATAAGGACAGGACATGGCAAAGACAGCTACCAAAGTTCGCAAAAAGGTTAAAAAGAACGTTGCCGAGGGCATTGCCCACATTCACGCTTCGTTCAATAACACCATCATTACCATCACCGACCGTCAGGGCAATGCCTTGTCGTGGGCAACGTCCGGCGGGGCCGGCTTCCGTGGTTCGCGCAAGTCCACGCCGTTCGCGGCCCAGGTGGCTGCCGAGGCCGCTGGCAAGGCAGCCCAGGAATGCGGCGTCAAAAACGTCGAAGTCCGCATCAAGGGTCCCGGTCCCGGCCGTGAGTCTTCCGTTCGTGCGTTGAATGCACTGGGCATGAAGATCACCTCGATTTCCGACGTGACGCCGGTGCCGCACAACGGTTGCCGTCCGCCCAAAAAGCGCCGCATCTAAGGAGAAAGACAAGTGGCTCGTAATCTCGATCCGAAATGCCGTCAGTGTCGCCGCGAAGGCGAAAAGCTCTTCCTCAAGGGTGAGAAGTGCTTTACTGACAAGTGCGCCATCGAGCGCCGTTCCTACGCCCCCGGTCAGCATGGCCAGAAGTCGGGCGCCCGTTTGTCCGATTATGGTGTGCATCTGCGCGCCAAGCAGAAGATCCGCCGCGTCTATGGCGTCCTCGAAGGCCAGTTCCGTCGCACGTTCGCCGAAGCTGACCGCCGCAAGGGCCAGACCGGTGAAAACCTCCTGCAGTTGCTGGAATCGCGTCTCGACTCCGTTGCCTACCGCATGGGCTTCGGGGCTTCGCGTACCGAATCCCGCCAGATCGTCCGTCACAACGGCGTTCTGGTCAATGGCAAGCGCGTCAACATCCCGTCTTACATCGTCAAGCCGGGTGACGTGGTCCAATTGACCGACCGCGCTCGTGCTTCCCTGCGTTGCAAGGCCGCCCTCGAGGCTGCCGAATCCCGCGGCTTTCCGGAATGGATCGCGGTTGACGTCAAGGAAGGCAAGGGCACGTTCAAGGCGATGCCGCAGCGCTCCGAGCTGCCGTCGACCCTGAACGAAGGCCTCGTCATCGAACTGTACTCGAAGTAATCACTGACAGAGGAAGCAAGCTCATGCAAAGCAGTGGACTTCTAAAACCCCGCATCATCGATGTGCAGAGTGTCTCGCCGGTGCAAGCCAAGGTCGTCATGGAGCCGTTTGAACGCGGCTACGGGCATACCCTGGGCAATGCACTGCGTCGCATCCTGCTGTCCTCGATGCCCGGTTATGCGCCGACTGAAGTCGGCATTGACGGCGTGCTGCACGAGTACTCTACGGTTGATGGTGTCCAGGAAGATGTCGTCGATATCCTCCTGAACCTCAAGGGTATCGTGTTCAAGCTGCACAACCGCGATGTCGTGAATCTGAAGCTCTCCAAGGAAGGTGAAGGCGCCGTGCGTGCCGGTGACATCGAGTTGCCGCATGACGTCGAGATCATCAACCCGGAACACGTCGTTGCGCACCTCTCTCCGGGCGGCAAGCTGTCCATGGAGATCAAGGTCGAAAAAGGCCGTGGCTACGTTCCCGGCAACATGCGCAATCTTGGCGACTCGAAATCGATCGGCAAGCTGGTGCTTGACGCGTCGTTCAGCCCGATTCGTCGTGTTGCCTACGCCGTCGAAAGCGCCCGTGTCGAGCAGCGCACCGATCTGGACAAGCTGATTGTCGATATCGAGACCAATGGTGTGGTCGAGCCAGAAGAAGCCATTCGCTACGCTGCCCGCGTGCTGATGGAACAGCTTTCGGTCTTTGCCGATCTTGAAGGCACGTCGCCGATCACCGAAGCGCCGCGTGCGCAGCCGGTCGATCCGGTGCTCGTCCGTCCGGTCGATGATCTCGAACTGACAGTACGTTCGGCGAATTGCCTCAAGGCCGAGAACATTTATTACATCGGCGATCTGATTCAGCGGACCGAGAACGAACTTCTCAAGACGCCGAACCTGGGCCGCAAGTCGCTCAACGAGATCAAGGAAGTGCTTGCTGCACGCGGCCTGACTCTGGGCATGAAATTGGAAAATTGGCCGCCGGCCGGTCTGGAAAAGGTCTAAGGACCTTTTTCGACCCGGGCAGTCAAGGGACGCCTGTAGAACATAGAAAGGATTAACCATGCGTCACCGTTTGGGACTTCGCAAACTCAACCGTACCAGCAGCCATCGCCTGGCGATGCTGCGCAACATGACCGTTTCCCTGCTCCGTCACGAGGCCATCAAGACCACCGTGCCGAAAGCCAAGGAACTGCGTCGCGTTGTCGAACCGATGATCACGCTCGGCAAGACGCCGACGCTTGCCAACAAGCGTCTGGCCTTCGACCGCCTGCGTGACCGCGACATCGTCGTCAAACTGTTCGCCGAGATCGGTCCGCGTTACGCGGCCCGTCCGGGCGGCTACCTGCGCATCCTCAAGTGCGGCTTCCGCAACGGCGACAATGCGCCGATGGCGTTCGTCGAACTGGTGGATCGTCCGGAGCCTACCGAGGCTGTGGAAGTCGACGAAGCTGCTGCCTGATTGCGTTAGAAAAGGACAGGTTCAGAAAAAAGAAAGGCCGGGGTTTCCCGGCCTTTCTTCTTTAGTGCTGCAGAATCTTGGAGAGAAACTGCTGCGCCCGTTCCGAGCGCGGCGTACCGAAGAAGTCTTCTTTCGTCGCGTCCTCGACGATCGCGCCCTGGTCCATAAAGATGACGCGGTGGGCAACCTTGCGTGCGAACCCCATTTCGTGGGTGACGCACATCATGGTCATGCCCTCCTGAGCGAGTTGAACCATGACATCGAGCACCTCGTTGATCATCTCGGGATCGAGTGCGGAAGTCGGTTCGTCGAACAGCATGCAGATCGGATCCATGGCCAGTGCGCGGGCGATCGCAACGCGCTGCTGCTGGCCGCCGGAGAGTTCACCGGGGAATTTGTGGGCCTGGGACTTTAGGCCGACGCGGTCGAGCAACTTCAGGCCCTTGTCGCGGGCCTCGTCCTTGCCGCGGCCGAGCACCTTGATCTGGCCGATGGTCAGGTTCTCGGTGATGCTCATGTGCGGGAAGAGTTCGAAATTCTGGAACACCATGCCGACGTGGGCGCGCAACTTCGAAAGGTTGGTCTTGGGATCGCCGATCGATGTGCCTTTGACGACAATGTCGCCCTTCTGGAAGGGCTCGAGGCCGTTGACGCACTTGATCAGTGTCGACTTCCCGGAACCGGAAGGGCCGCAAACGACGATGACCTCGCCCTTCCTGACGTTGGTCGTGCAGTTGCTCAGGACCTGGAACTGGCCGTACCACTTCGAAACGTTCTGGATGTCGATCATAAGCTGAATCTCGCTTGAAGGTGCTTCACCAGCCGGGAGACCGAGAAGCAGATGACGAAATAGACTGCACCGGCAAAAAGCAGCAATTCGACCAGTCGACCGTCGCGGTCGCCGACCTTGTAGGAGGTGCCGAAGAAGTCCGACAGGCCGATGACGTAAACCAGCGACGTGTCCTGGAAGAGAATGATGGCCTGGGTGAGCAGCAGCGGCAGCATGTTGCGGAAGGCCTGTGGCAGCACGATGATGCGCATCGTCTGACCCGGGGTCAGGCCAAGGGCCAGGCCGGCGGACACCTGGCCCTTCGAGACGCTCTGGATGCCCGCCCGGATGATCTCGGAGTAGTAGGCGGCCTCGAACAGCGCAAAGGCGACCAGGGCCGAGGTCAGGCGGATGTCGCCGATATTTTCGCCGAAGATCGATTTCAGCGCCTGCGGCACGATCAGGTAGAACCACAGGATGACCATCACCAGCGGCACCGAGCGGAACAGGTTGACGTAGAGCGTGGCCAGGTAAGCCAGCACCTTGTTCTTGCCGAGGCGCGCCACGGCGAGGAGGGTACCCCAGACGATACCGACGACGATCGCCGTCAGGGTCACCTCGAGGGTGATCAGCATGCCCTTGGCGAGCAGGGGGAGGGCGCCCGGGATCGAAGTCCAGTCGAATTCGTACATGCTTATTTCCCTCCGATCAAACCGGGTACGCGGACCTTCTGCTCGAGATGACGCATCAGGAACATGACCGTGACGTTGATCAGCACGTAAAGCAGCGTGACGGCGATGAATGCCTCATAGGGCTGAGCGGTGAAATCGACCAGTTGCTGTGCCTGTCGTGAAAGCTCGATCAGGCCAATGGTGGTGGCGACGGCAGAGTTCTTGAAGATGTTGAGGAATTCGGAGGTCAGCGGCGGTACGATGATGCGGTAGGCCATCGGCAGCAATACATAGCGATAGACTTGGGCCAGCGTGAAGCCCATGGCGAGGCCGGCATTCTTCTGGCCGCGCGGCAGGGAGTTGATTCCCGAACGTACCTGTTCGGCGACGCGCGCCGCGGTGAACAGGCCGAGACAGACCATCGCCGCCAGAAACTGCTGCGCCAGGGGGTTCATCTGCTTGAAGGCGTCGCCCATCTTTCCCGGGAGCAGTTCAGGAAGGACGAAATACCAGATGAACAGTTGTACCAGCAGCGGGACGTTGCGGAAGACTTCGACATAGGTGGCGGCGATCAGTGATAGCCATCGGTTGGGTACGGTACGCAAGACCCCGATGATCGAGCCGATGACCAGGGCAATGACCCACGCGCTCAGGGACAGGGTCACCGTCCACTTGAGACCTTCCAGCAGCCAGGTGACATAGGTCCCCTCGCCGGTTGCACTGGGTTGGAGGAAAACCTCCCAGTTCCAGTTGTAAGCCATGATCCCCCCGATTCAGATTGGGGCTGCCGGGGATTTCGCCCCCGGCAACCCGTTGACCGCAACCCGCTGACTTACTCGAATGCCTTGTCGTTAGGCGCCTTGAACAGGGCGGTCATTTCGTCCGACATCGGCATGCTGAGGTTCAGACCCTTGGGCGGGATCGGATTCATGAACCACTTGGCGTAGATCTTCGAGGCCTCGCCGGAAGTCATCGCCTTGGTCAGTGCGGCATCGACCACCTTCTTGAATTCCGGGTCGTCCTTGCGCACCATGCAGCCGTAGGCTTCCTTAGATTGAGCGGTGCCGGTGACGATCCAGTCGCCCGGTTTCTTGGCCTTGGCGATTTCGCCGTAGAGGAGCGCGTCGTCCATCATGAAGGCGACAGCCCGGCCGGTTTCCAGGGTCAGGAAGGACTCGCCGTGATCCTTGGCCGAGATGATGTTCATCTTCATCTGCTTGTCTTCGTTCATCTTGCGCAACAGCCGCTCGGAAGTCGTTCCTGCGGTCGTCACCACATTCTTGCCGGCGAGATCTGGGAAGTCCTTGATGCCGGAATCTTTCTTGGTCAGCAGCCTGGTGCCGATGACGAAGATAGTGGTCGAGAAGCCGACCTGCTTCTGGCGCTCGAGGTTGTTGGTCGTCGAGCCGCACTCGATATCGATGGTGCCGTTCTGAACCAGTGTGATGCGGTTGGCCGAGGTGACCGGCATCAGCTTGGTGTCAAGCTTGGCCAGCTTGAGGTTTTCCTTGACCCCTTCGACGGCCTTCATCATCAGTTCCTGCGAGTAGCCGATGACCTGTTGCTGGTCGTTGTAGTAGGAGAACGGAATCGAGGACTCGCGGTGGCCGAGGGTCAGCACGCCGGTATCCTTGGCCTTCTTGAGGGTTGCCGATTCCTGGGCCAGTGCCGGGGCGGCGGTGAATGCAGTTGCGAGCAATGCGGCAGAAACAAGTTTGAACAGGTGCATCATCTTCCTCCTGGGGTACCGTTAAAAACAACTCGTTTTGACAACTTTCTGCGGCCAAGTTCGCTAGCTGTTCAGCGGTGCAATGGTTGCCACTGCGACATTTCCGCAGCCTTCATAGTGAATGCTGCTGAAGCTTAGCATTTTCGATAGCGCAATGCCTCTTCCATTTGGATCGCAGGCGCGGCGCGGATCGAGTTCCAGATAGTTCTGCCAGGCAAAGCCCCGCCCTTCATCGGCAATGCGCAAGGTAATCTGATGCGCTTCCCGGCGGAAGCTCAGGCGGACGCGCTTGCCGAGATTGTCGGGGTGCTCGCTGCGCCGGTCGACCTCGCTTTTCCAGCAGTTGTCGAGCGCCAGCTGCGACTTTTCGGCATAGGACAGGCCAAGGTTGCCATGCTCGACGCCATTGACCAGCAGTTCGGAGATGCCGAACAGGGCGGCCTCCGCGTTCGGACAGGCCCGCGCGACCAGCGTGGCCAGCTCGCCGGCCTCCTCGAGGGTGCGGATGGCGAACTCGCAGGCTTCCAGCTCATGTTCGGCACTGCTGCGGGTTCGCAACTGCCGGCGCAGCGCGTTGCGGAACGAGGATTTGGTCAGCGCGGCATGGACGATCGAAATCACCGCATCGTGGTGACAGGGCATGTTCAGGTAGTGATAGGCGCCCGCCGCGGCACCCTCGCGCAACTGCTCTAGAGTCGGTGGCCGTGGTGTCTGGAGGACGATCGGGATGGTTGCCAGGCGTTCGTCGTCTCTGACCCGGCACAGAAGGTCTAGTCCGCCGCGGTTCGGCATCAGGCAATCGACGATCATCAGGTCGAAGTCTGCGCCGGGGTCCTGCAGGAGCGACAGCGCCGCCTGCAAACTGTCCGCTGCATGGAAGGTGATGCCCAATTCCGCACGGAAACAGTCGACCAGCGTGGCGAGACTCAGCGGGTCGCGGTCGACCAGCAACAGGTGCGCCTTGATCGTGTCGCCCTCAGGCAGCATGCGGCGCATGAACTCTCGGCACCGAGCATTGCGGAGACCGGCGCTTGGTGCTGCCCTGGCTGGGGTGGGTTCCGGGTTGGGTCATCGGGCGGGAGCAAGAAAATTGCGGTTCAAATCGACAGTCCGTCCAGTATAGAAGAAAGTTAGTCGTTATCGACGGCCTGTTCCTGCTGCTGCAGGGTCCACATCCTGGCGTAGCTGCCACCCGCCTCGAGCAGCGCCGCATGCGTTCCTCGTTCGATGACATGGCCGGCCTGCATGACCAGGATCTCGTCGGCGTTCATGACGGTCGACAGGCGGTGGGCGATGATCAGCGTTGTCCGTCCGCGGGCGACCAGCTCGAGTTGTTCCTGGATGGCACGTTCGGTGGCCGAGTCGAGGGCCGAGGTCGCTTCGTCGAAAATGAGGATGGGCGGGTTCTTGAGCAGGGTGCGCGCGATGGCCACGCGCTGCTTCTCGCCGCCGGACAGCTTGAGGCCGCGCTCGCCGACGCGCGTTTCGTACTTTTGCGGCAGCGATTCGATGAAATCATGCATCTGGGCGGCGCGGGCAGCGGCGAAGACTTCCTCGCGGCTGGCATCGGGGCGTCCATACCTGATGTTGTAGAAGATGGAGTCATTGAACAGCACCGTGTCCTGCGGGACGATGCCGATCGCCGCGCGCAGGCTGCCCTGTTTCAGCGAGCGCAGATCGTGGCCGTTGATCCGGATGGCGCCGCCGGTGACATCGTAGAAGCGGAACAGCAGGCGGGCCAGTGTCGACTTTCCGGCGCCCGAGTGGCCGACGACCGCCACTGTCTTGCCGGACGGTACCGCGAAGTTCAGGTTGTGGAGGATGGCGCGGTCCGGGTCGTACGCGAAGTCGACCGCGTCGAAGTTGATCTGCAACGCCCCGCCGGGCAGGTCGCGGGCATCGGGCGCGTCGGCGATCTCGCGATTTTCCTTGAGCAGGTTGAACATCCGCTCGATGTCGGTCAGCGCCTGGCGGATCTCGCGATAGACGACGCCGAGGAAGTTGAGCGGGATATACAACTGGATCAGGAAGGCGTTGACCAACACCAGGTCGCCGATGGTCATCCGGCCCTCGACCACGCCGTTGGCCGCGCGCCACATCATGGCCGTGACGCCGAGCGCGATGATCAGTTGCTGCCCGAGATTGAGCGCGGACAGCGTCTTCTGGCTGTGGGTCGCGGCATCTTCCCACTTGAGCATCTGCTCGTCGTAGCGCCGCGCCTCGTAGCTCTCATTGTTGAAGTACTTGACCGTTTCGTAGTTGAGCAGGCTGTCGACCGCCCGCGTGTTGGCGGCCGAATCGTTTTCGTTGACGGCGCGGCGAATGTCGATGCGCCAGTTGCTCACCGCGACCGTGAACACGATGTAGGTGATCAGCGACACTACGGTAATCAGCACGAAGCCGATGTCGTACTTGACGAAGAGGATGCCGAGGACCAGCCCGATTTCGACCAGCGTCGGCAGGATCGAGTAGAGCGTGTAGGAAATCAGGCTGGAGATCGAGCGGGTGCCGCGCTCGATGTCGCGCGAGACGCCGCCGGTCTGTCGCTCGAGATGAAAGCGCAGGCTCAGCGAATGCAGGTGGCGGAACACTTCGAGCGCCACCTGGCGGACGGCGCGCTGCGTGACCCGGGCAAAGAGGAATTCGCGCAGTTCGGTGAACAGGGCGGTCGAAAAGCGCAGGATGCCGTATAGCAGGAGCAGCAGGACGGGCAAGGCAAGCACCTGGTCGCTCACCGACAGCCTGTCGATCATCTCCTTGAACACCACCGGGACGCTGACATTGGCTACCTTGGCGCCGATCAGGCAGAGGAGCGCCGCCACGACGCGTAGACGATAGGCCCAGAGGTAGGGAAAAAGCAGGCGCAGCGTCGGCCAGACATGGGTTTCCGGCATCGGCTGGCCTGCCGGCGGTTTGGGGAGGGTGCTTGCGCGACGCATGTTGGGGCTGGCCTTGTAGGTATTTTCGCCAGTATATGAAAAGTTCGCGCTTTCCGCGAAAATCACGGTTTATTTGAAAACGGGCAAATCATGGGCGTCGACCACATCTGTCTTCCACAAAAACAGCCGGCCTTGCGCATGGTGCCGATGCCGGCTGACCTCAACGCGAACGGCGATGTTTTCGGTGGCTGGGTCATGGCCCAGGTCGACGTGGCCGGCGCGATACCCGCCATGCGCCGCGCAGGTGGCCGGGTGGCCACGGTTTCGGTGAACTCCTTCCAGTTCAAGCAGGCGATCTCGGTGGGCGACCTGGTCAGCCTCTACGCCGACGTCGTGCATGTCGGGCGGACGTCGATCACGGTCAATGTCGAGGTCTATGCCGAACGGAACCACGACAATCCGGTGACGGTCAAGGTGACAGAAGCGCAACTAACTTACGTTGCCATCGACGGAAATGGCAATAAACGTCCCGTTCCGCCGGAAAATCCGTAAAATCAGTCGTGTGCCAAACTTTCTTCGGGTGAAGTAAGAGAATGAAAAAGATGACCAAACGTACCGTGCCGGCAATGCTGCTGCTGGCATTCTCCGGGGCCGCTTCCGCCGCCGCCTTCCAGCTCTGGGAACAGAATGCGAGCGGTATCGCCACTGCTTATGCCGGGTCGGCGGCGGTCGCCGACAACGCCAGCACCATCTTCTTCAACCCGGCCGGCATGACACTGCTTCCCGGCATCCAGGTTTCGGCCGGCGTGGCCGGCGTCGCCCCGAGCTACAAGTTCAGCAACGGCGGCTCGAGCGGCCTGCTCGGCGCCGGTGGCGACGGCGGCAATGCGGGCGGCTGGTCGGCGGTCCCCAATGCCTACATTTCATGGCAACTGGCGCCCGACTGGTTCGTCGGCCTCGGCGTCTCAGCGCCCTTCGGGCTGAATACCGAGTATGACCAGGGCAACTGGATCGGCAGCTACCAGGCGACCAAGTCCAAGATCACCACGGTGAATTACAACCCGTCGCTGGCCTGGAAAATGAACGACAAGGTCTCGCTTGGTCTCGGGTTCAGCTACCAGACTATCGATGCCGAGTTCAGCTCGGCGGTTCCCGGGCCGCTCAGGTCAGTACAATTAAAAGGTGACGACAGTTCCTGGGGCTGGAACGCCGGTGCCCTGTTCACGCTCTCGCCGGCGATGCGCGTCGGGATTTCGTATCGCTCGGCGGTCGACTACACGCTGGAAGGCAATGCCGCCGGTTTGCCGGCCAAGGCCGACGTCAAGCTGCCGGATACCGCCATCCTGTCCGTCTGGCAGCAGGTCTCCGACAACTGGGAGGCGATGGGCGACCTTTCCTACACCAACTGGAGTACGCTGCAGTCGCTGAATGTGAACAGCAGCAACACGGGTGTGCAGCTCGGCAGCCAGAACCTCGACTACAAGGATTCATGGCGTATTGCCTGGGGGGCTGCCTACCGGGCGACCGAGGCATGGAAAGTGAAGTTCGGCATCGCCTATGAGACCACCCCGATTCCCAGCGGCAAGCTCACGGCCAGCCTGCCTGACAACGATCGCATCTGGTTCTCGTTCGGCGGGCAGTGGAACGGCGGCAGCTACGGCAAGATCGATGCCGGTTTTGCCTACCTGTACATGAAGGATCCGAGCATCAACCAGACCAAGGTCTTCCCGGGTGGCGCGACCAGCACCCTGCGCGGCAGCTACAGCGACAGTGCGATGCTGCTCGGCGTCCAGTATTCAAACGGCTTCTAGGCCGCTTCGTCAGCGCCGGGTGCCTTGAGCAGGCGCCTGGCGAACACCTTCATTTCCTTCGCCGCCTGAATGTCGCCCCGGGCCTCGGCGACGGCGATGCCGCGTTCGTAGGCGGCAAGCGCGCCGGCCTTGTCGCCGGCCTCGGCCAGCGTCTTGCCGAGCGCCTTCCAGGCAGCCGAATACTTGCTGTCGCGGTCGACCGCTTCCTGGAAGCATTTTCCGGCCCGGACCGGATCGCCGGCCTTCAGGTATTCATTGCCGAGCGAGAAGCGGAGCAGGGCGCCGTCGCGAGGGCCGCCGAGCATTTTTTCCAGGGATTCGATGCGTGGGTTCATGGGCTACCAAGGCTAAAATAAGGTTTTGCAATCCGGACAGAGGAAGTCATTCATGGCCAAGACCATCATCGCCACCGCGAACGCCCCGGCCGCCATCGGCACCTATTCACAAGGGGTGCGCGTCGGCGACACCGTCTACCTGTCCGGGCAGATCGGCCTCGATCCGGCCTCCATGCAGATGGTAGACGGTATCGACGCGCAAATCGTTCGCGTTTTCGAGAACCTCAAGGCGGTGAGCGAGGCGGCGGGCGGGTCGCTGTCCGACATCGTCAAGCTCAACGTCTTCCTGACCGACCTCGGCAACTTCGCCAAGGTCAATGAGACCATGGCCCGTTATTTCAGCGAACCCTTTCCGGCGCGCGCCGCCGTCGGTGTCAAGGAACTGCCGCGCGGCGCGCTGGTCGAGGCCGACGCCGTGATGTTTATTGGCTGATCAACTGCCGATGACCGTGGCCGGGGCACCAGCCCCGATCCGTGCTTCCGAGGCACTACGCAAGAAGCTCGCCAAGATCGGCCTCCACAGCGAGGCCGATTTGCTGGTCCATCTGCCCTTGCGCTACGAGGACGAAACCCGCATCACGCTGGTAGACCGCGCGGCGTGGGGCGAGCCGGTGCAGGTCGAGGTGGTCGTGAGTTCCTGCGAGGTACAGTTCCGGCCACGCCGGCAGATGGTGGTCCGTGCGCTCGATGAGAGCGGAGAGCTGACCATGCGTTTCTTCAGCTTCTATCCCAACCAGCAGGCGGCGCTCGGCGCGGGGTCGCGGGTCCGAGCCTTCGGCGAGATACGCGGCGGATTCTTTGGCGCCGAGATGGTGCACCCGCGCTTCCGCAAAATCGCCGACGACGAGCCGCTGCCGGCGGAATTGACCCCGATTTATCCGTCGACCGCAGGACTCGCCAATTCGGCGCTGCAGAAGCTGATCGGCCGTGCACTGGAAGACGGCGACCTGTCCGAGACCGTGCCCGACGAATTGCGCCAGCGCCTGAAACTGCCGGGCCTGGCGCGCAGCCTGCACTTCCTGCACCGGCCGCCGCCGGGCACCGACCTCGAGACCCTGCATGCCAGGAACCACCCGGCCTGGCGGCGCGTTAAGTTCGACGAGGTGCTCGCCCAGCAACTGTCGCTGCGCCGCGCCTATCTGGCGCGCCGCGAGCAGGGCGCGCCAGTGCTGGTTGCACAGGACGATCTCGGCGCACGCCTGCTCGACTGCCTGCCTTTTGGCCTGACCGGCGCCCAGCTGCGGGCGATGGCAGAAATCGCCGGCGACCTCGCCCAGCCCTATCCGATGCAGCGTCTGTTGCAGGGCGACGTCGGTGCCGGCAAGACCATCGTCGCCGCACTCGCTGCCAGCCAGGCGATCTCGGCTGGCTGGCAGGCGGCCTTCATGGCGCCGACCGAAATCCTTGCCGAGCAGCACTACATCAAGTTGCGCGAATGGCTGGAACCGCTCGGCGTCAAGGTGGCCTGGCTGTCCGGCAGCCTGAAGACGAAAGCCCGGCGCGAACAACTGGCGGCCGCCGCCGCCGACGCGCAACTGGTCGTCGGCACCCACGCGCTGATCCAGGAAGGCGTCGATTTCGCCAAGCTCGGGCTGGCCATCGTCGACGAACAGCACCGCTTCGGCGTCGCCCAGCGCCTCGCGCTGCGCAAGAAAGGCAGCAATCCGCACCAGCTGATGATGTCGGCGACACCGATCCCGCGCACCCTGGCCATGAGCTACTACGCCGACCTCGACGTCACCGTGCTCGATGAGCTGCCGCCCGGCCGCACGCCGATCAAGACCCGGCTGGTCGCCGACAGCCGGCGCGAGGATGTCGTCGGCTTCGTCAAAAAACATGTCGAGGAAGGCCGGCAGGCCTACTGGGTGTGCCCGTTGATCGAGGAATCCGAGGCACTGCAGTTGCAGACGGCGCAGGAAACCTGGGAGGCGCTTTCGGCCGAACTCTCGGGGTTGGTTGTGGGGCTGGTGCACGGCCGCCTCAAGGCCGACGAAAAGCAGTCAGTCATGTCCGCCTTCGCCGCCGGCGCCATCGACGTGCTGGTGGCGACGACGGTGATCGAGGTCGGCGTCGATGTCCCCAACGCCAGCCTGATGGTCATCGAACATGCCGAGCGCTTCGGACTGTCGCAACTGCACCAACTGCGCGGCCGCGTCGGACGCGGCCAATATGAATCGAGCTGCGTGCTGATCTACGCCGGCCCACTCGGCGAGGTCGCCCGCCAGCGCCTCAAGATCATCTTCGAGAATACCGATGGCTTTGAGATTGCGCGGCAGGATCTAAAGATTCGCGGGCCAGGGGAATTCGTCGGTAGCCGCCAGAGCGGCGTGCCCCTGCTACGCTATGCCGATCTGGAAATGGACGCCGATCTTGTCGAATTGGCGCGCGAGGCTGCCGAAGCCATGCTCGCCGGGTACCCCGACCTGGCCGAGCGCCATCTGCAGCGCTGGCTCGGGTCACGCGAGGAGTTGCTGAAGTCGTGAGCAGGGGCCCTCGGGCAGGTTGGGTGATATTGATGACACACAAGGAGTCGGAAAATCCATGAACAGAATCCTGATCGCATTGGCCACTGCGCTGATCCTCATCCAGCCCCTCTTCGTGATTGCCGCACCCGCCGACCCGGAACGGCGCAGCGAGCGCGTCGAGTTCGCCAAAGGCGAGAATTCGGCGGTCATCAAGGGCCAGGTCAAGGGCTACCGGTACGTCGATTACCAGGTCCGCGCCGGTGCCGGGCAAACGCTGAACGTCGAACTGAAGACCGGCAATGCCTCCAGCTATTTCAACATCCTCCCGCCGGGCAGTCGCGATGCCGCGATGTTCGTCGGCAGCACCTCCGGCAACCGTTTCTCGGGTCTGCTGCCGACGGACGGCGATTACGCCATCCGTGTCTATCTGATGCGCAACGCCGCGCGCCGCAACGAATCGGCCAACTTCACGCTGAGCGTGGGCGTTACCGGCATGCCGCTGGCGGCGATACCCGCCGCCAGGGATGCGCTGATTCCCGGGACGCCGTTCCACGCCTCGGCGAAGATCGCCTGCACGCCTGCGTTCGAACCCAGTGTGAGTCAGTGCGAGGCGTTCGTGATTCGCCGCAGCTTCGACGGCACGGCGACTGTCGAGGTGCGGTGGGGGGCGGGCTTGACGCGCCGCATCCTGTTCGTCAAGGGCAAGGCGGTGGCGTCCGATGCCACCGATGCGCTGTCCAGCGAGCGCCGGGGCGACCTCGGCATCGTCAGCTTTGGCAGCGACGAACGCTACGAGATCCCGGACGCCCTGCTCACCGGCGGTTGAGTTCGGCACCGGAATATGCCCAAGATCCGGCGTTGACCGCAAGCGGCCAGTCTCAGACCAGGAATCCCTCGATCAGCCGCGCGACCTCGACGGGCTGATCGTGGTGCAGCATGTGGTCGGCGTCGGCAATCCAAGCTTCGCTCAGATTGGCGAAACAGGCCCGGCGCCTCTCCCAGTCACCGGGGCGGGTCGCGAAGTCGCGGATGACCCAGGAGTCGCGACCGGCGACCCACAGTACCGGGCAGGTGATCTGCTGCCAGATCGCCATCGATTCTTCGAGGCGGAACAGGTAGGGGCCGGGCGCCTTGTGCCACGGATCGCCGTTCCAGATGACGCCGTGGCGGCGCTGGCCGGCCTTGTTTTCCCCGTCGCCGACGCGGGCCAGGTGCTTGCCGAGGAATGCGGCGCGCTCCGGCGTCAGGAAACGGTCGGAATGCATCAGGCGGCGGACGAAGGCGGCGCGGTCGGGATAAACATGCATGCGCGGGGGGGTCTTGAGGAATCCCAGCCACTGCTGATAGCGTTCCGGCGCTATCTCAGGCTGGTTGGGGGCGATGCCGAAGCCGTCGAGAGTGACCACACGCTCGACACGCTCGGGACGGATGCCGGCGTAGAGGCAGGCAATGATGCCGCCCATGCTGTGCCCGGCGAGGCAAACCTTGCCGTCGGGTGCGTAGTGGTCGAGGATGGCTTCGAGGTCGGCGATGTGCTCGGCGAAGTAGTAGGGGCGGCCCATCCATTGCGACGGTCCGAAGCCTCGCCAGTCGGGGGCGATGATGTTCCAGTCGCGCTCGAGCGCATCGACCATGAACTGGAATGAAGCCGAAACGTCCATCCAGCCGTGAAGCAGAAAGAGCGTTGGCGCCGCAGCGTCGCCCCAGCGGCGGATGTGCAGGCGCGCACCGGGCAGGTCGAGATATTCGGAGCGGGAAGTGAGCATGTCGGAGATAATGCCGATGATCAAAGTGCGATTCTGACATGCGAATACGGACAGCGAATGAGTGATGGCGCGGAAAAAACCGCCGGCGGGCAGTTTCGGCTCTTGGGCACACGGCGTTTTGCGCCGCTATTTCTGACCCAGTTCCTGGGAGCGTTCAACGACAATCTCTACAAGAATGCGTTGATCGTCCTGATTACCTTCCAGTCGACGCAATGGACCGCGATGCGTCCGGAAATCCTCGCCAACCTCGCCGCCGGGCTATTCATCCTGCCGTTCTTCTTCTTTTCGGCGACCGCCGGGCAACTCGCCGACAGGTACGACAAGGCCAGGCTCGCGCGACTGACCAAGTTGCTCGAAATCGTGATTATGTTGGTGGCGATTGCCGGATTCCTTTGGCACTCCCTGGCCCTGCTGCTCGCTGCCCTGTTCCTCCTTGGGTTGCAGGCGACACTGTTCGGGCCGGTCAAGTACGCCATCCTGCCGCAGCACCTGAGCGAGCAGGAACTGGTCGGCGGCAACGCCCAGGTCGAGGCCGGTACCTTCGTCGCCATCCTGATCGGCACGCTGGCGGGGGGGCTTCTCGCCGGCGCCGGGGTCGAAGCGGTGTGGATTGCCATGGCCGGGCTCGCCGTCGCCGGCGCCGGCTACCTGGCCAGCCGTGCTATTCCGGACGCACCGCCGCCGGCCCCCGGGCTTGTGATCAACCCCAATCCCCTGACCGAAACCTGGCGCAACATCGGTTTCGCCCGCGACAACCGCACCGTCTTCCTGTCCATCCTCGGCATTTCCTGGTTCTGGCTTTATGGCGCGATGTTTCTCGCCCAAATTCCGGCCTACGGCAAGTATGTACTGGGTGGTGGCGAGGGGGCGGTTACCCTGTTGCTGGCCACTTTTACCGTCGGCATCGGGACCGGTTCGCTGCTCTGCGAACGGCTATCGGCGCGCCACGTAGAGCTCGGGCTGGTGCCGCTCGGGTCGATCGGCCTCACCATTTTTGGCCTTGACCTGGCCTTTGCCTCGATGGCGCTGCCACCCGTCGCGGGCGAACTGCCTGTAGGCGCGCTGCTCGGCCAGCCCGGCGTCTGGCGGGTGCTGGCGGATCTGCTCCTGCTCGGCCTGTTCGGCGGCTTTTTCATCGTTCCCCTCTATGCGCTGGTTCAACTGCGCAGCGCCGCGGAGAAGCGGGCGCGCATCATCGCCGCCAACAACATCCTCAACGCCCTGTTCATGGTGGTCGGTTCGCTCGCGGCGGCAGCGATGCTCGCCGGCGGGCTGTCGATACCGATGCTGTTCGCGGTGGCCGCGGTGTGCAACGCGGCTGTCGCCGTCTTCATCTACGGGCTGGTGCCCGAGTTCCTGCTGCGCTTCATGGCCTGGGTCCTGATCCATCTTTTTTATCGCCTGCAGGCGCGCGACGTCGAGCACATCCCGCACGAAGGTGCGGCGTTGGTCGTCTGCAATCATGTCAGTTTCGTCGATCCGGTCATCCTGATGGCCGTTTCGCCGCGACCGATCCGTTTCGTGATGGACCACCGCATCTTCAGGACACCGCTCATCTCTTTCATCTTCCGCCACACGCGGGCGATCCCCATCGCCCCGGCCAAGGAGGACGCCGCGATGATGGAAAGAGCCTTCGACGAGGTCGCCCGGGCGCTCGACGAAGGCGAACTGGTCGGTATCTTCCCCGAGGGGAGCATCACCGCCACCGGCGAACTCAACCCCTTCCGCCCGGGGGTCACGCGCATCCTCGAGCGCAACCCGGTGCCGGTCATCCCCCTGGCGCTGCAGGGGCTGTGGGGCAGCTTCTTTTCGCGCAAGGGCGGCCCGGCGATGAGCAAGCCCTTCCGCCGCCCGCTGTTCTCGAAGATCGCCGTCGTCGGCGCGAACCCCGTGGCTCCCGAGCAGGCGACCCCGGCGAACCTGCAGGAGATCGTCGGGCATCTGCGCGGCGACTGGAAGTAACCGGGTGCTCGGTTAGAATTCCGGCATGGCACTGCAACTCGACCGGGTCAAGGAACGCCTTGATCTCTACGAAAAGCTGATGCGGCTCGACAAGCCCATCGGCATCCTGCTGCTGCTCTGGCCGACGCTCTGGGCGTTGTGGCTGTCGGCGCTCGGCAAGCCCGACTGGATCGTCCTCTGGGTCTTTGTCCTCGGCACCGTGCTGATGCGCTCGGCGGGCTGCGTCATCAACGATTACGCCGACCGCGATTTCGACCGGCACGTCGAACGCACGAAGGAACGCCCGCTGACTTCGGGCAAAGTGAGTACGCGCGAGGCGCTGGCCCTGTTCTCCGCCCTGTCGCTCTGCGCCTTCGCGCTGGTGCTGATGCTCGGCAATCCGCTGGTGATCTGGATGTCGGTGCCGGCCGTATTCCTCGCTGCCAGTTATCCCTTCACGAAGCGCTTCTTCGCGCTGCCCCAGGCCTATCTCGGCGTCGCCTTCGGCTTCGGCATCCCGATGGCCTACGCGGCACACCTCGGCGAGGTGCCGGCCGAAGCGTGGTGGCTGCTGCTCGCCAACGTCTTCTGGGCGGTGGCCTACGATACCGAATACGCCATGGTCGACCGCGACGACGACCTGAATATCGGCATCAAGACATCGGCCATCACCTTCGGCCACTTCGATGTCACGGCAGTGATGCTGTGCTACGCCGCGGCCCTGGCCATCCTGGGCTGGGTCGGCTGGACGCTGCATCTCGGCTGGATTTTCTACGCCGGGCTGGCGGTCGCGGCGGCCATCATGGGCGTGCATTACACCTGGATCCGCGGCCGCGAGCGCATGGCCTGCTTCAAGGCGTTTCTGCACAACAACTGGGTCGGTGCGGCGATCTTCGCCGGCATCGCGCTGGATTTCCTGATTTCAGGTAGGAGTTTCTGATGAAAGCACTGCTTTTGATTGCCGCCTTGCTGGCGGGCAATGCCCTTGCCGAAGATAGTCGACAGTTGGTCAAGTTGCCAGCGCCGGCGCAGGAGGCGCTGCGTGAGGAGATGCAGGGTAACCTGGTCGCCCTCAACGAAGTCTTGGCGTTGATCGCTGTCGGCAAGATCAGGGAGGCTGGCGAGGTGGCCGAAGCGAAGCTCGGCATGTCGGCGATGGGCAAGCATCGTGACAAGCCCTTCGACGCGCGGCCCGGTCCGCACATGCCGCCGGCCATGCACGGCATCGGCATCGATGGCCACAAGGCCGTCAGCGAGTTTGCAGCGGCGGCCAAGAGCGGCGACCGCGACAAGGCGCTGGCGCTGCTGCCCAACCTGACGACCGCCTGCGTCGCCTGCCATTACTCCTACCGCACCCGATGAAATACCACGACCTGCGCGACTTCATGTCGCAACTGGAAAAAACCGGCGAGTTGAAGCGCGTCGGTGTCGAGGTCGATACCCGCCTTGAAATGACCGAGATCTGCGACCGCGTGTTGCGCGCCGAAGGGCCGGCCATCCTGTTCGAGAAGCCCAGAACCGGCCAAACCCGGCATACGATTCCGGTGCTCGCCAACCTGTTCGGCACGCCGAAACGGGTGGCGCTCGGCATGGGCGAGGAGTCGGTGCAGGCGCTGCGCGAAGTCGGCAAGCTGCTTGCCTACCTCAAGGAGCCGGAGCCGCCGAAGGGCCTCAAGGATGCCTGGGACAAGCTGCCTATCCTCAAGCAGGTCATGAATATGGCTCCGAAAACGGTGTCGACCGCGCCCTGCCAGGAAATCGTCTGGGAGGGCAAGGATGTCGACTTGAGCCGTCTGCCGATCCAGCACTGCTGGCCGGGCGACATTGCGCCGCTGATCACCTGGGGCCTGGTCGTCACCAAGGGGCCGCACAAGAACCGGCAGAATCTCGGCATCTACCGCCAGCAGGTGCTCGGGCCGAACAAGGTCATCATGCGCTGGCTGGCGCATCGCGGCGGGGCGCTCGATTTTCGTGACCATCAACTGGCCAATCCCGGTCAGCATTTCCCGGTGGCGGTTGTGCTCGGCTGTGACCCGGCGACCATTTTGGGCGCGGTGACGCCGGTGCCCGATTCGCT
>ERZ724516.386-NODE-386-length-27663-cov-5.920241_pt1 | contig 27663 bp, 24 predicted proteins | sample MGYA00376049_ERZ724516 | MGnify/ENA primary metagenome ERZ724516 (study PRJEB28724, sample SAMN07190886) | activated sludge metagenome | isolation source: activated sludge of sewage treatment plant in Hong Hong | place: USA: Christiansburg, Virginia | collected... | reverse complement strand
AATAGGATTAGCATCACCTTGCTTTCACCAGCTGAAGGAATAAATATCGAAGAAGGATTAGACACAGGCGAGCTCGAATCGGAGGTAGCACAAAAAGCAATTAGCAATGCTGGAAAAGAGTTGGCAAGAATTCATAGACTGTCTGAAACGTCGAATTCAATAGCGTACTTAGTAGAAAGAGAACAGGACATATTCTCGCGTCGAAAACCCAGCGACTATTGGTCTGAATGTTTAAAAGGACTAGAAGACATACCAGGACTAGAAGAATTCTTGCAACGAGTAGCAAGAAACATCGAAATGCTCGATGTAAAATTCGGCGAAATTATCGACAATCATCCATTGGTTCTCACTCATGCAGACTACGATATGAAACATCTATATTGTGACCCACAAACAGGAGAAATTACTTCGATTATAGATTTTGGAGAAGCCCACGTAAGCGTTTCGCATGCCGACCTAGTCCACTGGAATACCTATTCAACAGAATCGTATCCATTTTTTTTAGAAGGCTACTTGGGTGAACGATTTAGCGTTGGTTCTATGCACGAAGGGATATTTCTAAATGAATTAGATGTTGCCTTTGCCGAAAGGGTATTTCTAGATGAATTAGATGTTGTTTTTGCCGTAGGTCAGCTAAAATGGGCAGCCGGCCGTGTCGAAAACGGTATAAATGCGGAAGCTATACATCACCTTATGAAATGCGTTGAAACTTGCGAAGGGCTCTCTGTCGGCTACCCAAATCTTGCTGTAATATAGTTAAAAAATTACCAAGCAATAGGGTCCGACACTACCTTTCGGACAAATCTGTACTTGTAAAGATTGTTTACAAGTTAAATTACTTGCATGTAAGATCCCTAGCCAGCTAACAACTCCAAAATGACATATAGAAATTCTCTTTAGATTACACCGATTCAAACTTGCCCAAAAATCTATGGCAGAGCTATTTGGCGTAGAGTCGAATACTATTACCTATCACCTCAAGGAGATTTTTAATAGCACTGAACTCGATAAAGACTCAGTTACTCGAAAAATTCGAGCAACTGCTTTAGGCCAAAAGTCCTATTTAACCAATTTCTATAATCTTGATGCGATAATCTCTGTTGGTTATCGAGTAAATTCCGTACAAGTAACTGGGGTAACTACAACACCTAAACGTGTGGCAATAAGCTAATTATCCAATAAGCCAAAATATATGCTATTTACTATTGTATAAATACGATACTTAGTATGCAATAGTGTATTGAAGAAGACATTGCAAAAATACAACATTATACGTGCCTTAAAGTTCGCTGTCGCACACCTATGTTATTCTTAAAATATGGATATGAACAATGAATACAAACGCAAAGTAGGTTTTCCGGTTTGTCAAGTAGCGAAACCTTCAACGTCAACTAAAACGCACTCTGGACTGCTAGTATTGATCCATGTTGTCAAGTAGAAGGTGTATCTGTGTCAAGTAGGAACTCTAGTAATCATACATATATCCCCGAACTTTCTTTCGATTCACCCTTAACAAATCTTATTATAGACCTCGATGCATTACGCTCTGTAACCACCTTTGGAACAACGCCTAGTCATATATTTGCTCAATTAAAGTATTTATTTCATATCCTCGAAAGTATAGAATCCGCAAGAATAGAAGGTAACAGAACAACAATTGCAGAAGTCATGGACTACAAACAGGAACATGGCGACAAACCAACAGAAGATGAACGATTTAAAGAAATTTTTAATATTGAAAAAGCGCTTAAATTCATTGATGAAAATGTTCACGAAAATAATATAGATGCAAGCTTTATTTCCCACCTACACACTATGGTTGTCGACGGGTTAGAACGAGAAGGGAGTAAAACTCCTGGAACTCTAAGACTTGAAAATGTGAGCATTTCCGGCTCGGCTCATACTCCACCTGAAGGAATGAAAGTACCTGAATTATTAGATGATCTAATAAGTTTTATAAACAATGAACAAGAATCAAAATACGATCTTTTGAAAATTGCGATATCTCACCACAGGTTTGCGTGGATACATCCTTTTGATAATGGTAACGGTCGCATGGCTAGGTTGGTGACCTATGCAATGCTTATCAAGTTTGGTTTTCCACTTGACGCTGATGGACGTATAATAAATCCAACCGGTTTATTCTGTTCGGATCGTAATAAATATTACGAAATGTTGAGTGACGCCGATCAAAATGGAGACGAAGGAATTATACGTTGGTGTATATATGTGCTTGGCGGAATAAAAGAAGAAGTGGGGAAAGTAAAGAAACTAACTGATTATAAATATTTAAGCGAAAAGGTATTGATGCCATCTATCGAAGACGCAAAAAAGATGAATGCAATTTCCAGAGATTATTCAAAAGCATTATTAAAAGTGATATCTAAACAAAAGGCAACAGCAAGTGATGTACGTTTAGATTTCGAAGACTATTACCCAGAGAAAATATCTAGAATGTTAAAAAAAATGATAGAAGAAAAACTTATCCGAAGATTTCCGAAAAATGATAGTAGAACATTAGTCCCAATATTTATTAACAACAGTCTCATGAGGTTTGTTATAAACCAACTATTTAAACAAGGTTATTTAGTAGATCAAATTAACGACCTGCCAGGTAAATAAGGCCAGCTCTTCCTTTATTGGCAATTCGGACGACTGTTAAGACCTCAAGACTGACGCTTTGGTAAGGGCATTAACTGCGTAAAATTCTATGTCGCACCCACGTGTTATTCTTAAATTATTGCAGGACAGTCGACGTCTAGACATTTGTATACTTCTTGTGATCTGACCATGGTGGGGAAGAGCCGTGTAAGACAATGAGTAGCGCGCATGTATAGCTACAGCGTTTGATGCTTGCGACAAAGTGGTGCTTGTAAAGATTGTTTACAAGTTAATTTCTTATGGTAACGATACGAACGTAACGTGATCTTTAGTCTGTGGACGTTAGTTTCCAGTTTTATGCTCGAATGCATTGAATATAGGTATAGCCAAACGCTATAAATGTTAAATTACAGAATTTTCTCAAATGGTTGTTATAAATATCCGTGTTAAAAACACTGACTACTTGTCAGTGTTTTTGTTTTCTTCTTCTTTAATATCTTCTTCGATGTGTCGCTTCTCATTTTTAGCTGCGCCTTTTGCTTCGTGAAGTTTATTTTCTGCTTTATTAGCTACATCACTAACTTTATCTTTTGCATCTTCGAAAATGTCTTTTGCTTTTTTTGTTATGTCGTTCATATACACCTTTCGTGTTTATTTATTTTTACTTAACGTTTTAATACTACTTACAATGATGGACCAATTAAAATGTAGAGCCATATAATCCCATGATCTAACAGTGAGTGGTCAAGTAGCGTTTTTAATAAGAGACATAGCCGTGTATATCGTGTTATATACAGATACGAGCGTTTTTGCTTTGCTCCCATAGGGTCCGACACTACTTTTTGGACGAATCGGTACTTGTAAAGATTATTTACAAGTTAAATTATTTGCATATTAGATACATGGCCAGCAAATATCACCCAAAAAAACATGCTGATATCTTCTTTCGGATACGATGATTTAAGCTTGTGTAAAACTTTCAATATTATTGTCATACCTTGGTTGTAGTCTGTAAGTATGACCTCTCAAATAATCGAATCGCAATACGCCAAAAACGTATTGCGTAGAATTTCATACAAAATAATTGCATATTCTACTATACAGTGCTACACTGCAGTTGTCGATGAAATAAAGAGGAGGTTGGCCATGTTCACTAAAACCCTAAAAACACTGCGTAAATCTTCAAAATTGAGTCAAGAAGAAATTGCAAAAAAACTTGATATTACACGTACAACTTATTCACATCTCGAAACAGGGAATTCTTCACCCACTTTAGAACAAATAGAAAAATTGAGTTCAATTTTCGATGTAAATCCAGAAACTTTCATAAATGGTATTGCTGATAATGGCGAAAATTACGATATGGATATCGATTTAAAAGATTATACGCTAAACATCTTACCTAGAGAAATTTTAAATGAAAATATAGAAAAATTCCGTGAAGTTTTACTTTATTTATTAGACCAAGTTTCCGGAAAAGCCAACTTTGGTGAAACAGTATTATATAAACTTCTGTATTTTATAGATTTTGATTATTATGAAAAAACTGGAAAATCAATAACGGGTTTAACTTATGTGCGTAACCATTATGGTCCAACACCAAAATTAAAAACATTTGATTCAGTCGTAAAGATGATGTCAAAACGTGGGGAACTAGACGTTGTTGAAACGCCAGGTTTTAATTCGAATCAAAAAAAGTATCTTCCACGCATCGCCCCAAGGCTAGACGAGTTAAATGCGAGTGAACTCGACCATATAAATGAAGTTATTTCTAGGCTCGGAGATAAAAATGCTAAAGAGCTAACTGCGCTGTCACATAAAGACACTCCTTGGCTAGCGACAAAACACATGAAGCCCATTGATTATCAACTTGCAAAATATCGTACAAGTGAAACGTCTGTGAAAGAGCTTGAGGATGAACTTTAATTCTGCGCCAGAATTTGAGAAAGAATTCAAAAAACTATTAAAAAAATATAAATCACTCGAAACAGATATAAAAATATTCAAACAAGTAATAGAAAACCTATACGAAGGCGACAACAAAACCGACAGAGAAAAATTTAAACAAAAATTCTTTGACGGTAAAAGAGCAACCATAGTAACGCAATCAAAAAAAGACCAAATTGCTATAAAAGCCCGATTAGATTGTGCTTACCTCAACAATGATTCATTACGCATAATATTTATAAAAGAATCCGATACAATAACACTCATAGAGATCTTCAATAAAAGCGAAAAACAACGAGAAGACAAAGAGCGCATTAGACGCTATCTGTAATAGGGTCCGACACTACCTTAGGGACAAAGCTGTACTTGTAAAGTTTGTTTATAAGTTAAATAATGCGAAGTAGCTGTGCGCCACAATCTAATATAGTTATGTATTCAGGTCACGGAAATTAAAATAGCGCAAAATAAAATAACGTTATTTATCAATGCTGATCAGGCCATTTAAATATCTCTCAAAATTTTTCCTTTAAATACTTGAACCGAACATTTGTTCGTAGTAGTTTAATTGTCACACCTTCAAGGTATAGTTTTAAACAGAACCCAAAAAGCTATAAGCAAAATGCTACAAGCTCTGAAAAGAAAGAAACATTGTTAAAGTATTAGCAATGCGAAAGGAAAACAAATGGATTCAAATCAAGCACTAGATATGGCCCTTGGTCAGATAGATAAACAATTCGGTAAAGGCGCAATTATGAAATTGGGCGACCGAGGTCACGTTGGTGTTGCATCAATTTCGACTGGAGCATTATCGCTCGATATTGCATTGGGAATAGGTGGTCTTCCTCGAGGACGCGTCATTGAAATGTTTGGTCCTGAATCTTCTGGTAAATCAACCCTTGCTATGCACGTAGTTGCAGAAGCTCAACGCAATGGTGGAACATGTGCATATATTGATGCAGAGCATGCTCTTGATCCAGTTTATGCTGCAAAAATTGGAATCAATGTTGATGAACTTTTAATTTCACAACCAGACACTGGTGAGCAAGGTTTAGAAATCGCCGATATGCTGGTGCGCTCTGGAGCACTTGATGTCATTGTTGTCGACTCTGTTGCTGCTTTAGTTCCTCGAGCTGAAATTGAAGGCGACATGGGTGATTCACATATGGGACTTCAAGCTCGCCTGATGTCACAAGCACTTCGTAAGCTTACAGCCAACCTAAATAAATCAAATACAATAATGATTTTCATTAACCAATTGAGAGAAAAAATTGGTGTTATGTTTGGTTCAAATGAGACTACACCTGGTGGTCGTGCTTTGAAATTCTATTCTTCTGTACGTCTAGATATTCGACGTATCGAATCTATAAAAGATGGTACCGACATTGTTGGTAACCGTGTACGTGTGAAAGTGGTTAAAAACAAAATTGCTGCACCATTTAAACAAGCAGAATTCGACATTATGTATGGTGAAGGAATCTCGCGTGAAGGGAACCTACTTGACGTCGCAGTTGAAAAAGAAATTATCAAAAAGGCAGGAGCCTGGTTTACTTACGAAGGCGAACAACTTGGTCAAGGACGCGAAAATGCTAAACAATATCTTAAGGATAACGTAGATCTGGTTTTTGAAATTGATGCACTTGTACGTGCAGCATGTGAGATTGAACCAGATGCAGACAAAACTGAATCTGAACTAGCAAAAAATTCTGAAGCGACACCTATTATGAAAACAGGTAAAACTAAGAAAGCTAGAGATGCAGCAGCAGCAAAAGCAGAAGCTGACGCAAAAGAGGCAGAAGAAGCCAAAGCTCCAGCAGGGACAGTACCTGCAGGAACTAAATCTAAGAGCCTGATAGATGAAAAGTCTAAAGCTGCTAATAAAAAATAGTTACTAACTATTTCAAACACAACGGCCACTGGGGTAACTCAGTGGTCGTTACTATATTCTGGATAATATGTCTTTGAGTTAAGTAGAATGTTTCAGATGGATAAAAAAGGAGCATGGATTGACTTAGTAGGCTTATTAAAATCTATATTTGATCAATATGAAAGATACCCAAATAGATATAAATTTCTAATGCCAGTAAACCCTTTGTCGCCCGAAGGATCTTCATCGCCAGGACTCATCTTCACCTTTGATGAAGAAATACAAATTCGTATATATCCAAAAAAAATATATGGCCAAAAAAATGGTTTTATAAACGGAAAGATGAACCCCTATTTTGAATTAGGAAATGGATTCAGTATTATTATAAGAGGGGTAAACCTAGAAGAATCCAATAATGAACGAATTAGTCGCTTAATTAAACCTCGCATTGAATATACTCAAGAACTATTAAGCAGAACAATAATGTTCCCAGATTATACAAAAAGTAACACTGAAATCGCTGAGATGAAACGATTAGGACGAGCCCCAACCATTCCAATAAAATATAGTAAAGAATTTGGACAAGGATTGTTTGGATTAGCCGACGTTGAAGGAGATAGGATAACCGTTGGTGCTACCCGTGGTTATATAAACCGGATGATGTTAGAACTAGAACCCTATAGAGAATCCGCCTTAACTTTATACTCATAATGAAATTAGCTAGAATATAATAATTATGTCAGCTGATTCAATAGAGATAACAAAAGATCCAAAAAGATTCTTTATAACAACTTTTGGCTGTCAAATGAATGTACACGACTCGGAACGAATTGCTGGACAACTCTTAGAAGAAGGATACGTAGAAGCCACCAGCGAAAAAGAAGCAGACGTAATAGTATTAAACACATGTTGTATCCGTGAAAACGCCGACAAAAAACTATACGGAACAGTCGGAACCTTCGCCCAATATAAAGAAACAAACCCAAACCTACAAATAGCAGTAGGTGGATGTTTAGCCCAAAAAGACAGAGATCTAATATTAAAAAAACTTAAATCAGTAGACGTAGTATTTGGGACACACAACATCGACCGCGTAGTAGACCTACTCCAAGAAAACGAAATCACACAAGAAGCAATAATTGAAATCATCGAAGAACACGAAGCCTACCCATCAGCACTGCCAGCACGAAGAGACAGTAGTTTTTCAGCATGGGTAACAATCCAAATAGGATGCGACAACAAATGTGCATTCTGTATCGTTCCAAGTGTACGAGGAAAAGAAGTATCTAGAAGGATGGGCGACATAGTCCACGAAATAGAAGACCTAGTAGCCGACGGAGTAAGCGAAGTTACATTACTAGGCCAAAATGTAAACAGTTACGGACGTGACCTAGGAGCCGGACAATATAGCCCTAAGTTTTCCGACCTACTGCGAGCAGTCAACGACATTGAGGGACTAAAAAGAATCAGATTCACATCGCCACACCCCAAAGACATGAAAGAAGACACATTCATCGCAATGAATGAATGCGAAAAAGTCTGCAACCATTTACACTTCCCATTACAATCTGGATCTGACACCATACTCGCAGCAATGCACCGAGGATACAACTCAAAACGATACCTAGAAAAATTAGAACTCGCAAGATCTATAATTCCAGACCTAGCAGTAACCACAGACATCATCGTAGGATTCCCAGGCGAAACCGACCAAGACTTCGAAGACACAATGGAAGTCACAAGGAAAGCACGATACGACAGCGCATTCACATACGTCTTTTCGCCAAGAGAAGGAACCGAAGCCGCACTAATGACCGACAAATTTGTTGATCCAGCCATAGTAAAAGAACGAATACAAATACTATGTGCACTAGAAAAACAAGACGCAATCGATACGCACAACGACCAAATAGGAAAAACAGAAGAACTATTAGTCATAGGTGAATCAAAAATGGAAGGCATGACAAGTGGACGGTCAGGTCAAAACAAACTCATCCACTTCGATCCAAAAGAAAACAAAATAAACCCTGGAGCATACGTGACTGTCAAAGTAACAAGCGCAGCATCACACTGGTTGTTCGGAGAACTAATCGAAGTATTATCAAACCCTAAAGTGAAAAAGAAACTAATACCGCTTGCCGCAATGTAAAATGTTGAACTCAAAAAAACATATTGTAATTGTCGGCCCAACTGCAAGTTCAAAATCAAGCATCGCTATAACACTTGCCCAACATTTTAATAATCAACCGATAATATCGCTAGATTCCATGCAAATATATAAAGGATTCGAAATTGGTACAGGTGTCATACCGGCCGATGAACGCAAAAACATTGAACACCACATGTTGAGCTTTCAAGACCCAACTGAATCATATAACGCCAAAAAATTTAGCGACCAAGTAAACAAAATATTAAACACGAATGAAAACAAATTCATACTGGTGGGGGGAACAGGACTTTATACACACGGTATCATCGACGGGTTCAACTTCGCTCCAACAGATGAAACCATCCGCCAAAATATTATAGAAAAATATGAACTCGACGAAAATGACCCAGACCAAGAAAAAGTAGAGATCGCATATAAAAAACTACAAGAACAAGACCCAGTCGCTGCAGAAAAAATCGACATGCTAAACGTGAGACGAATAATTAGAGCATTCGAAGTAATGGAAATAACAGGCGAAAACTTTTCACAAACATTCAAAGAAAACGGTGTACAAACATTTGGAGAACCAAAACTAGACTGTGAAATAGTAGGCATAAGATACACGAGAGAAAACTTAAAAGAACGAATCGAAATACGCATACGAGAAATGTTCGAAACAGGATGGATAGACGAGGTAAAAAAACTATTACCAAACTGGGAACGAATAGTTGCACCCGCTCAAAATGCCATAGGGTATAAACAAATCAAAGAATACGTCGAAAATGGGGAAGACGAAGAGGAATTCGAACACCTAATAGAACTAATACTCAACAAATCTATGCAATTTTCGAGAAGACAACGTAAATGGTTCGAAAGAGATCCTAGAATTAGCTGGATAAATTGTGATGACATCACATATGATGAAATGATCGAAAGGGCAATTTTTTTATGCACATAGGTAAATACGAAGGATTAGGTAATGATTTTGCAATTACTTCGGTAAGAGAAATTCAAGATTCTGGACATATTTTTAATGTTGAAACAGTCATTGATATCGCTAAAAAAATTTGTAATAGAAATTTTGGTATTGGATCAGATGACCTTTTAATACTCGATGATAATAATTCTAAATATGAAGGTTTTAGAGAATTTGTAGGAATAAAAGATTCTGATTGTGTCATGTATCTAATTAATGCTGATGGTTCCATACCAGAAATGAGTGGAAATGGTATCCGTTGTTTTGCTCAATATGCAAATGAACAGGGATATGGAACTACTGATAGTGAAAATAATATTACAGTTAAAGTCGCTACTTTAGCTGGTCTAAAAATCGTAATATTTAATTATATGGAATCAAATAGATGCATGGGTAAAGTAGATATGGGCCCTGCTATCTTTGAACCTCATTTAATACCTTTACAAAGTAACAATAATGTTATTAAAGTTAATGTTCTTGAAAAGGAAAGAATATCATATGTTACTAATACAGGAATACCACATTGGGTTATACCATTAGACTCCCTTGATGAATTAAATCTTGATGGTTTAGAACAGTTAGGTGAAGCTCTAAGGTTCGACGAGAGGTTTCCTGAAAACACGAATGTCAATTTTGTTTATATCGTAAATCCTTCAAAAATTTATGGACGCACTATCGAACGTGGAGTGGGAGAGACCTTAGCTTGCGGAACAGGAATCACTGCAATGGTTGCGTCTCTATATAAAGAGGGGCTAGTTAATGCAGAATGCGAAGTTATAGTTAGTGGCGGTATCGGTAGAGCCAGAGTGTCGGATGACACAACGTTTTTATATGGCCCAATGAATAAAATCGCAGATATAGACTTCGTTCTATAAAGGAAAAAATGAAATTTAATGCTGAAAATAAGAATAAACGTTATCATCAAAACCGTGATGTTAAACGTCTAACACAAAGTGAAACCGACTTTGATGTTATCGTCCAGAAGGCAGTGATAGTAGCTCTTGACTGGTCTGGCGTAAAAGAAGATATAGAACTTTCTTTAGATGAATTAGGATTACTTGTTGATACTGCAGGCGCGAAAGTAATATACCGCGAAACACAAAAATTAGATCATCCGAATGTTGCAACTTTTATAGGTAAAGGAAAAGCTGAAGAATTATCAAACTATATTGCAGCTAATGATATTGATGTTGCGGTATTTGATAGTGAACTTTCGCCTGCTCAACAGAGAAATCTGGAAGAGATACTCAAGGTCGATGTGGTCGATAGAGTTGGTGTAATTTTGGACATATTTGCTTTGCATGCAACTACCAAAGAAGGTATGAAGCAAGTTGAAGTCGCTCAACTTAAATATTTAATGCCACGCCTGAGAGGTAAAGGAACTTCTCTGTCTCAACAAGGTGGTGGTATCGGTACACGAGGACCGGGTGAAACAAAACTCGAAACTGACCGACGTAAGATTACTAAACGTTTAGCCAAATTAGAAGAAGATTTAAAGAAGTTAGAAAAAGTTAGATCAACTCAAAGAAAATCTAGAGAAAAGCTTCCACAAAAAAGAGTTTCAATTGTTGGATATACTAATGCTGGTAAATCTACATTATTAAACGCTCTTTCAAAGTCTGATGCGCATGTTGAAGATAGACTTTTCGCTACACTTGCACCTACTACTAGAAAACTATATGTAGGTGAAGATGGAAACTATAAGCCAAAAGTAATTTTATGTTCCGACACAGTAGGTTTTGTTAGGAATCTGCCACATCAATTGATTGAAGCTTTCAGGTCAACACTAGAGGAGGTAGCTGGTTCCCAATTGCTAGTTCATTGTGTAGATGCTTCAAGCGATGATGTACTTGGCAATATTGAAGCTGTCAATAAGGTTTTAGATGATATTGAAGTTGGAGATATAGAACAGATAATATTGTGGAATAAAATCGATCGTTTATCTGACGATCAATTGGATAAGCTCAAAGAAATAGATTTTGATTATAAAAGTAAGAATAAAAAAATTAAAGATTCATTCTTTTTATCAGCTATAACTGGTCAAGGAGTAGAAATTCTTAGAGATTTCTTTCTAAAACATCCAAGTTTATAGATAGATTCTTACAACCCAACTATAATATGTCACATGAATGCAGAAGATATTATAAATAATTTATGGCTCGAAAAAGATAAGTTAGATAATATTGTCGAACAAGATCGCGCTCGAGGAATAGTCGGCCGTGTAATAGAGATGTTGGATAACGGAGAAATTCGAGTTGCCGAGCTTATAAACAATGAAGTGGTTGTTAACCAATGGGTCAAGCATGCAATTTTGTTATATTTCAAAGTTCAACAGATGACTAAATATAATATCGGTCCTTTTGAATATCTAGATAAAATTCCTTTAAAAGATGATTATGCAAGCGCAAAAGTCAGAGTTGTACCTGGTGCAATTGCACGTCGTGGTTCGTTTTTGTCACCAGGCGTTACTCTTATGCCTAGTTATGTAAATATTGGAGCATATGTAGGTGCTGATACTATGGTTGACACTTGGGCAACTGTTGGTAGTTGTGCACAAATTGGTGAACGCGTTCATCTTTCTGGTGGTGTTGGTATTGGCGGTGTTTTAGAACCGCCTCAAGCTGCACCTGTTTTTATAGAAGACGATGTGTTCATTGGATCACGTTCAATGATTGTTGAAGGTGCAAGAGTTCGTAAAGGTGCAAAGCTCGGTGCTGGAGTAATACTAACTTCTTCAACACCTGTTATAGATTCTAAAACAGGCGAGGAAGTATCGCGTGGAGATGTCCCAGCAGGTGCTGTTTGTATTATGGCTACGCGTGAGAAAAAATTTGATGGAGGTACATTTGGTTTACCTTGTGTATTGATTTTGCGGTATTTAGCCGAAGGTGAAGTGCACGATAAATTATTGTTGAACGATATTCTTCGCGAGCATGGTGTTGCAACTTGAGTACTACGAATCTTTTGCTTGACGTCAACCCAAATGATCTTCTTGCACTAACAGCAGCACTGGTTGATATTCCTTCTATCAGTAAAGAGGAAAAGCTAATTACTGATTATATAGAAGAATATATTTCTATTATACGCCCATCAGCAAATGTAATCCGCATAAATAATTCTGTAATTGTCCAGTTGAATCATGATAAAAATGAAGAATTACCAGTAATATTTGCAGGACATAGCGATACTGTCCCACCTGCATCTTCTGGTGATAGCGCTAATCCCTCTAGAGTTGATGGTGACAAACTTTATGGTTTGGGGACTTCTGATATGAAAAGTGGTTTAGCTATAATGTTGCGTCTATTACATAATATTAATGAGAAATCTACTTTTATTTTTTATGAAGGTGAAGAAATCTCAGATGAATTTAATGGCCTTTGTTTTCTTTCTGAAAATAACCCTGAATTGTTAAAAGGAAAATGGGCTATTCTTTTAGAACCTACTGATGGAAACTTAGAAATGGGATGCCAAGGGAGCTTAAATGCCAACATTAGCTTTAAAGGTATAGCTGCACATAGTGCACGACCACATTTAGGCGATAATGCTATATATAAATCTATGGATACTTTGAATAAAATAAAAACTCAATCTGAAAATTTAGAGATTCTTGAAGTTGATTCCTTATCCTACACAGAGAGTTTACAGATAACAGTTCTTCATGCTGGTAATGCTACGAATGTACTTCCAGATAATTTGACTTTTAATTTGAACTATCGCTATCAACCATCTAAGACTAAAGAAGCAGCTATTGGGTTTATTTCTGATCTATGTAAAGATGCAGATGTTATAGATATCTACGATGTTTTAGAAGGAGCAATGCCCGCATTTGATCATCCACTTATTGATCTTGCTAAATCTAAAAATATCGATATTTTGGCTAAAGTAGCATGGACTGATGTTGCACGTTTTTATGCTTTAAGTGTGCCGGCATTAAATTGTGGGCCGGGTTTAGTAGAAATGTGTCATCGTGCTGATGAACATACTTCAATAACACTTTTAGATTCAACATATAATTTGTTAAACGAATTAGTTAATGCTGATTAATTGCTTTGAGCACTTTGTGTTTGTAAAGTTATTGGCTCTATTCCCATACCAAGCGGTGTCGGAGCATCGGGTAATTGATCATCTGGGACGAAAGTAGCACCGGAAGCATTATTGGTATTTAAACCCGCATTGGTTTCAATACCAGTGGTAGGTAAGTCAGTATTTACTGCATCAGGACCTTCTCGTTTCGCTGCCTTAGCATGTTCAGCCAATGCTGCTGATCCAAGGTGCGCACCTCCTGCACCTGGCATATTGACAGTTACATTTACACGATCATTACCAATTAGTTCATTTCGTTTTTTAGCTTCTAGTGCTGGTGTACTGTTAGGATCCATATTGGGTAAATCTTGTTTTGTTACTTGTCCTGTTGTTGGAGGGATTCGCCCACCAACAATCTGACCAGTTACAGGATCTACTTGATTTAATGCTTGCTTACCATCTAGTGTCGTAACTAAGTTATTTGTAGGTACTCTATTATTTATTTTTTCCTCTGGGGTAAGTTCTGTTGGTGATTTTTCAGTTTTAGCCAATTGGGCATTAGTTTTTTCTATTTCGTTAGTTCGAATTTTTGCTAGTTCTTTAGCTTTAGCTCTAGCTATTTCTTGTCTTCGTACTTCTTGCGTTTTTAATCTTGCTTCGATTCGGCTTTGTCGTTCAGTAGATTCCTTAGTTTTTGCTTCTAATTCTGCTAATCTAGTCAACTCAGTCAACTTTGCTAATTTAGCAGTTTCTTTTGTAGCGCTATCAACTGTTTTTTGTACAGAATTCTTAATAGTAGGGTCTGGAATTATTGCAACTAAACGATCGGTTAATTCTGGTCGACGATTTTGACTTTGATTTAATTCGTTTAATCTACCTATAGCCACTAATCGCTCCATTTCAGCTGCTCTTCTTGCAGCACAATCTATAGAACGAGGTGTTTTTACTTTTAATACAGCCACTAAAAACACTTCCTTTGAGAACTAGGTCGTAACACTCCGATTATATACCTTATTGTAAGAAAACGCTACAAATATTTGTAAATTTTGTGTTTAAACAATTAGGAAGAATATTATAAAAACTGATAATAAATAAAACTAGTCTCCTAGACCAAATGAACCTAAAGCAATCGGCGCAATTATAGGTGCAACAGCACTTGCTACAGTGACACCAAGACCAATTTTAGCTGCTTTTTCTAATAATTCTACAGCAAATGAACCACCAAGAGTTTCTATAAAACTTGGTGTATCAGTATCTTTCGCACGTTTAGCAATTTCAGCTGCTTGTAAATCTGCTATTTGTTGTAAACGTAATGCCTCTGTAGCTCTTAGGATTTCTACTTGTTGTAGTTCTGCTGCTCGTTGTGCTAATTCTTCTGCACTCATTGTTTGTACAACTTCTTTTGAAAATCCTTCGGCTATAAGAAGTTCTTGATTCTCAGTTACTTGATCAACTAATAATTTTAATTTTTTTAATTCTTCTAATTGTTCACTAGGTGAGATATGTAAAGTAGCAGCACTATTGTGTCGAGTCGTATTTGCAAAATCTGGTCTTGGAGTTGCTAATTGATCTAGAAAAGTAGAGGTATCTGTAATTGCGACTGTCCTTTCAGTGTCGCTACCTGTAGGGAATGTAACTCCCTTTTCTTTCTTCTTCCCAGAAACATAAGCATCAGGGTTTAAACTAGCAAGATCAGGGTTTAAAGCACGTGCAAGATCTCTGAGTGCTTTTGGTGTCGTACCAAGTTGGCTAAAAAAATAAGTCGTGTTCGGAGTGTTCGCGTTAGATGAATTAACATTGCTTACTACGACATCAGTTTGATTTCTCATTGCATGCCTCCGATCCTTCTGTTTAGTAGGTCTACACCTATCGAAGAGGTTAACTTAATTATAACTTATCTATATGCAATAATACAAGTTTTTGGACATATTTATTTCCAATGGGTAACTTATTGTGGTTAAAACATTTAAATATGTCTTATATACGACGTAAAACGGTCACAACTTTACCGAATATCTTTAAATTGTATTCTTTTAGTACAACATCACTCATTGATGGATTCGAGGGCCTTAAAATTATTTTTCTATCTTTCTTGATAAATGTTTTTATAGTTGCCTCATCGTCATTGATACCAGCAACGACAATATCGCCGCTATTTGCCGTATTCTGCTGACGAACCACAACATAATCACCATCAAAAATGCCAGCGTCGATCATGGATTCGCCTCTTACTTTTAACATAAATAAAACTCCATCACCAGTAAAATCTTCTGGGAGGGGATAGCTTTCATCAATTGTTTGGTCGGCTAGGACTCCTGTTCCAGCAGATACAGATCCAATTAATGGAATATGTTTTACGGGCCTTCGCTCGGCAATTGCACCAGATCCCGATTCATATGACATTTCTATTGCTCTTGGTTTGGTGGGATCTCGTTTTAGAAAACCCTTAGATTCAAGGGTTGTAAGATGGTTTTGAACTGTGGCAGGAGATTTCAGGTTCAATGCCTTTGCTATTTCTCTTACGCTTGGCGGATAGCCCTTATCTTTTAAGTTCTCGTCTATGAACTCAAGAACTTCTTTTTGACGAGAAGTTAAGCCTGCTCTGTGTTTTGTTTCAGCCATGTTAGTCACTTTCTAAAGTATTTAGTTATCAGGTTTATCACGGTTCTTTTAGTTGACGTTATTTACTATAGCTCTGCATAACATCAAAGTCAAACATTTGTTCGTATAAACTTGACACGAACGAATGTTCGTCCTAAAGTACATGTGTACTTACAAACATCTGTTCGTTAATGTCACACCCCTGTGGTTTAATAAAACAGTAGACGGTAGGTAGAAATATCGTTTTAAATAAATCTTATAGAAAGACATAAGGAGCTAGAAATGGGTAAAGCAGTTTCATTAAGAGAAGCAGATTTAAATAGTCAAATACAAGGCCATTTTGTTAGTAGTTTTGCATCAGATAATTCAATTAAAGGTAACTTCGCTGCATATAAAAACTCATTGAGTTCATCAATCTATAAAGATAGAAGGGTTTCTGTCAGTTCACAATCACCAAAGACTCTAAAGAGTGTGGAACCAAAAGAGGTTCGTAGTACTAAAGCATCCCCCCGTTTTAGTGCTAAAAACACACGCTTTAGTAGTGAAGTACGTAAGAGAATAGTAGTTACATTATTAGTTGCTATTTCATTTCTTGCAGTGCTGATCCCCGCAAGCCAGGCTTTTGGCGGACTCTCCCTCGGGTCTTCTAAAAGCTCGGCTGTGGTCAATAAAAATGATACCGTAAAAACTATTGTTGTTAAAAGTGGAGATACACTTTGGTCAATAGCTTCACATCTTGAACCGAACAAAGATCCAAGAGGTGTAGTAGACACTTTAGTAAAGGCTCGTGGTACATCAAATTTAATAGTTGGTGAAACTATCGAATGGACGAAATAAATGTATTAGTCTTTTAATGTGAAAATAAATGAAATAAACATATCTTTATTAAAAAAAATAGATATAACTAACAGAAAAGTTCAGATTGCGATAGCAGTTCTTGTCGTGATTGTAATAGGAGTAATAATATTTCTATTTTCTGGAGGTAGTGAAGATAAATCTGGCTTTAAAGAAACTACTACATCAACAACAGAAGTCACAGTGCCGTCAAATACTCCAAATATAGCTCAACCATGTTCGCTATTGACAGCAACTGAAGCAACTACATTACTAGGAAGTACTACAAAAGACGGAGTAAAAGCAGATATAGATGAAGACACTATGCGATGTAGATATGATTCAATTACACCAGATGGTAAATACTTTTTAAATGTAAATGTATATGTATTCAAAACAAAAAAAGCATATAACTCTACAAAGACAGCCAATAATGGAGTTACAATACAAACAAATGTAGATGACGGCTATTATGCAATGCGTGAGAAAAAGATAGAAATCGAGCGAATAGTAGCTATACGATCTGGTGATAAACGAATAGCACTTTCTATTTCAATAGCATCAATAATGCCGAACCAGACAATAGATAAAAATACTACATTAATACCTGATGCAAATAAACTAGCTGAGTTCACGGGTAACACTATGGCAAAATTAAACAAGAAATAAGTGAGGTAAAATGGGAAACGACAATACAAAAGATGATGGCGATGGTTTTAAAAGAGACGAAACTCTTGGAGAGCAAATAAGAAGAGACATGCATGATAACGATGCAAAATTCGATAAGAATCAAGAAGAAAAACCAAATAAGTCAAAAGAATTATCTAAAAAAATAACTAAGAAAATATTGAAAACAAAACTTCCAGTTTGGCTACTCGTAATAGCTTTTATATGTTTTTCATTTTTTAGACTCTATGTATATTTCACACAGGTAAGCCCAGTAAATTTAAGACCTGCAGTAGAAAATGCGGTAAATGTTAAAATAATAATAACTTCTTGTAAGGATGAACTAGATAGCAAGAACATTAAAGTTCGTGATGAAGAAAAACGCATTGAAAACGCATTAAAAAAAGATGAGAAGGTGCTGGATGCATCTGTAACAATTGAGAGAATAGATTGTACGAAATAGTTAGGACACAATGAACGAATCAATAAATGGAATTAACCCATCAATTGAAAGTATCAATAAGGTATTAGTAGTTGTCGCACATCCAGACGATATAGATTTCGGATGTGCAGGGACAGTCGCATGGCTCACTGAAGCAGGCAAGGAAGTATCTTATTGCCTAATAACTAGCGGTGATGCTGGTGGAGACAATGATGGTCTATCAAATGTACAAAGAATTGAGATAAGAGAACTTGAACAAACTAATGCTGCAAAAATCGTTGGTGTAGATAAAATTCATTTTTTAAAACAAAAAGATGGAATGATTGAATCAACACTTGATTTGCGTGAAAAAATTACAAGAATCATTCGTAAAGAAAAACCAGATCTAGTGATAACACAATCACCAAAACGAAGATACGATCGGATTTATGCTAGTCATCCTGACCATCTAGCTACAGGTGAAGCAACATTTTGTGCTGTATATCCAGACTCACGAAATCCAAATGCGTTTGGGCACTTATTAGATGAAAATTGCATGCCACACCTTGTTCCTAATATTTGGGTAATGGCAGATGAAAATCCCGACACGTTTATTGATATTACAGTACTTATTGATAAGAAACTAGATGCATTGTTTGAACATAAAAGCCAAATTCAAGATCACGCCAAAGTTACCATAATGATAAAAGAATGGACCGGAGATATGGCGAGTTTAGCAGGAATGGAAAAGGGTAAATATTGTGAAGGATTCAGATTTGTTAATACTCAGTAGCATGAAAAACAATAATATAATATAAAGAAATCCCTTTAATTAAAAGAAATATGCACGGAACCATAAATCTAGACTAGATTCTACTAATTGAGTTTTTCGAAAATTAACATTTCAAATATACTCAATGTTTAGATTGTTGAGCAATTAAAACACGGATTGCAACAAAACAGGAGTATACGTGCGAAAAGACGACCAGGCTAGTGAACAAGACTTTATAAATTCAATATATGCAAGGCTTGAAGATATGCGTAAAAGTGCTCAAGCTATCGAAACGTCATACTCAGAAGTAGGACGAGGGGGAACCCACCAAGCAAAATATGAAAAAGATGCCGCAATTTCTGTTGCTAGGCAAAGATTAGGTTCGTTAAATATTAATTCACAACCACTCTGTTTTGGAAGACTGGATTTAGAAGACGATAATGCAATTGAAGAAAAAACTACAGTTTATGTAGGAAGAATCTCAATTTCTAATGAAGAGCAAGAATCATTAGTTATCGATTGGAGAGCACCAGTAGCGGAACCGTTTTATAGAGCAACGCCAATAGACCCTCATGGAGTTGTGCGAAGAAGACACTTCCATATGTCGGATAAAAAAATTATCAGGATGGACGATGAAGTATTCGATGAAAATAAGGCAGAAAAAAATAAATTACATGTTGTAGGCGAAGCAGCATTATTAAGTGCTGTTTCTAAAAAACGTACAGGTCGTATGGGCGATATTGTTGCTACGATTCAAGAAGAGCAAGATCGTGCAATACGAGCACAATTAAACAAAGTTTTAATTGTTACAGGTGGGCCAGGTACAGGTAAAACAGCAGTAGCCCTACACCGAGCAGCATATCTGCTTTATACCTATAGAAATACACTTGTAAATTCTGGCGTATTACTAGTCGGGCCCTCAAAAACATTTCTTAGATATATAGATGAAGTACTCCCATCATTAGGGGAGAACGATGTGTTCTTAAGAACAATAAATACAATTAGAACAACACAACAAATTCATGAATATGATACGAGAAAAAATGCAACACTAAAAGGTGATATTCGCATGGTATCTGTTCTAAAAAATGCTCTATCTGATAGACAACATCCATTAGATAAACCAAAAGATATAACTATAGATGGTTATAAATTAAATCTAAATAAGCGTAATACACAAAAAATAATAAATCACTTAAAGGAACGTCCAGGTACTCATAATCAAAAAAGACCTATGTTTATAAGGTCTATAGTAAACGAATTAATTTCACAATATAAAAAACAGATGGTACGCGCATATCAAAATTCATCAACAAAAAAAATTGAAAATTCTGCAGTACAAAGCAATTTAAGATCATTGGGTAACAAGGTAATTGATCCAGATATTGTAAAAAAAATACTCGATAAACAGCACATACCTGAAGTATGGCTCGAAAAGATGGATGACCGTATTAGACATAACGATGAAGTAAAAATTTCCATAGAACGAATGTGGCCAGCACTAAGTGGGTCAGAGCTGTATCACGATATGTGTTCGTTCAAAGCGCTCATTTCAAGCGCATCTAAAAATATACTCACAGAAAATGAACAAAATGCACTATATAAAGATCGGGCAGAAGATATAGAATCTGTTCAGTGGACAGATTACGATATAGCACTTATAGATGAAGCGGATTCTATATGCGGTCCATTAACTTCATCGAGGAATACTAGGAAAAGAACAAACTACGATAGCGAAGAAGAAAATGCCTCAAGGGTTATTGGAGAACTTGGTCTAAAAGGTTACATGACAGCATCTGAGTTGGCACAACGTTACGGCGAAAAATCGAATAGTGAAATAACTTCAAGTGATACAATAAAAACATTTGGTCACGTTCTTATCGATGAAGCACAAGATTTTTCACCAATGCAATGGCGAATGATTGCAAGGAGGGTGCCATCAATGTCAATGACGATTGTAGGTGACTTTGCACAAGCCTCTCATCCCGGTACATGTAAAAATTGGGATGAAGTATTAAACATACTCAATGGTGTAGCTAAGACTAATGATGAAACAGTATTGTTGAGTGTCAATTATCGTACACCTGCAGAGGTGATGGATTTCGCTCATGACATTATGCGCGAGGTTTCACCTGAACTGGCACAAACTCAAGCTGTGCGAGAAGTTGGTTATTACCCAATAGTTGAAATCGGAGACATAAACATAAATAGTGTCGTTAAATATGTGAAATCAAATTTTAACGATGAAGGTACCATTGCAGTTATAGCGAATCTAGAAATACATAAAGAACTAGAAGAAATATTAAAAGAATTCGATGCGAGTGCTGAAAATTCAAAATCAATTGATACAAAGGTAGCAATACTTCAAGCTGTAGATGCAAAAGGTTTAGAGTTTGACCACGTGATCATTTATGATCCACACGAAATAGTAGGTGATGTAAAACGGCCAGCAGGGTGGAAGTCGCTTTTCGTTACCCTAACCAGGGCAACGCAGTCTTTGGTTGTCATAATGGATGAAAAATACGATGACCGTTTAGCAAAAATTATTCGATCTCATCAAAAGTAAAGTAAGGTAAAAATTATGGTATTTAAAGTCAAAGAAATACAAAATGTAAACTGGGATGTTAGTGATATTGTTAAGAAATATGAATCCTTAGAACAACTAACAGGATTAGTTGAATCAAAAGCCACTGTTCTTAAAAAATTTGAAGGAAAAATAGCACAATTAGATATCGGATCATTTTTAACATTTATGAAAGATTATGGGGAGTACTACGAATTAAGTGTTCGAGCTATGGACTATGTAACTCTTCGATATAGTGTTGCAACCAATGATGAAATTGTAGCTGCACAAATGCAAAAAATTGATGAACAATTTAGCGAGCTTTCTGCAAAACTATCTTTTATAGATATTGAAATTAATGATATTGATGATGATAAATTTCAAAGTATAATATCGCTGCCGGAAGCAAAATTTTGTTCATATTCTTTAATTCAAACTAGGAGATCTAAAAAATATCAACTAAGTGTAAAAGAAGAATCTTTAATATCGCAATTAAGTGTAACTGGTGAATCTGCATGGTCGAGGCTATACGAAGAGCTATCTTCAGCAATTGTAGTAGACATAAAAGATGAAGATGAACCTGTAATGCTATCTAATGCATTAGCATTTCTCCATTCTCCTGATCGTGAAAAAAGAAAACATGTAGCAAAAGCGATATCGGACTCTTTTGAAAAAACATTAAAAACGCATACGTTTATTTTCAATACATTAATAAATGATCATTATATAGAAGATAAATTGCGTAAATATCCAACTTGGATCAGTGCTAGAAATTTAGAAAACGATGCCAGTGATGAATCTGTTGAGGTGTTAGTTAAATCTTGTACATCGCGTTACGACATAGCTCAAAGATGGTATAAGTTAAAAGCAAAATTATTAGGTTTAGATAAACTTGAATACTATGACAGATATGCACCTTTATCAAGCGTAGAAGTTAAAGTCACTTACGCTGACGCTTGTAATATTGTACATGATGCATATTCGAGTTTCTCAGACAAGATGACAAAAATATTCGAAGATTTCATGAATAATGATTGGATAGATGCATCTGTTAAAGAAGGCAAAACTGGCGGTGCTTTTTGTGCTCCCGGAGTATCTGATCACCATCCATTTGTCTTATTAAACTGGACAAATTCAAGGAATGATGTTCTCACACTTGCACACGAAATGGGCCATGCCTGTCATGCTGTATTGGCAGCAAAACAAGGACCATTCCATCAAGATACTGGATTAACATTCGCAGAAACTGCATCTGTATTTGCTGAATCAGTCACATTTAATCGATTGTTAAATATGACTGAAAATAAAGAGGAAAGATTAGTGCTGCTTGCAGAATATATAGATGGACAAATTGCAACAGTATTTCGACAGATTGCTATGCATAGATTTGAGACAGAGGTTCATAATCATCGCAGAACAATTGGCGAGCTAAGTATTGAAGATATTAAAAGATATTGGTCAGAAACACAACAAGAGATGTTCGGCGAATCAATTATTCCAAACCATGATTACTCTTCATGGTGGACATATATTTCTCATGTTTTTGAGGTGCCAGGATATGTATATGCATACGCATATGGACAGTTATTAGCGTTAAGTGTATATGCGAAATATAAAGAAGAAGGCGAAAGTTTTGTTTCTAAATATGAAGAGATGCTTTCTTCTGGTGGATCAAACTCACCTGTGGAATTGGCAAAGCTTGTAGGTGTTGATTTAGAAGACCCTGAATTTTGGAATAATGGTCTTAGCATAATTGAAGATATGGTAAATAGTGCCGAAAGTTTAGCTTTGGAGATTAGCAGAAAATAGCTTCTCTAATCGGCCAAGACCAACATGACCATAGCTTAAAACTCTTGAATGAAAGTCTTTAAGTGAGAACCAACCCTGTAAACGTTCACGTTCATCTTCGCGGATCTCACGGATTGTTTTTTCACCTACTTTATAAGAAATCGCTTGACCAACCCAACCTAAGTACCTATCAACTTCATCTTCACAATAAGCAGGTGTTTCTCTTGCATATTTAATTAGTAAATCAACTGCCATTTTACGATTGAAATAAGAACCGCGTTCAAAAATTAATGGAGCATCATTAGGAATTTGATATCCACATTGTAATCCTATATCGATTACAACTCTTAGTGCTCTAAATAGTGAAGCTGCATACATACCTAGGACATAACCGGGGTCGCGCATAAGGTTTAATTCCACCATGAGACGCTCAGCATAAAGTGCCCAGCCTTCAGCCATACCATTATTACACGCTAGAGTTTTTTGAAAGTGCGATAGATCATCGCCCAAACATTTAATAGAACCTAAATGCAAATGATGTCCCGGCACAGATTCGTGAAAACAGGTGGTGGCTTCAGCCCAAGTAGAAAATTTAGTTTTTCCATTTATGGGATAGTAGGTTCTAGCTGAACGAGTGAAATCATCTGAACCAGGAACATAAAACATAGAATAAGTTGCAGACTCTTCAATTGTTGCTGCTTCAATATTCTTTAATCTAGGGTCAATATCGAAGTGCTTACCGTCTAGGTCGTCCAATGCTTCAACAATTAACATTTTTAAAAAAGATTTAAGCTCTCCAGGAGTATGTAATGTATATTCTGGGTCCGATTCTAAGAAATTTACAGCAGCTAAATAACCTTCGCCTGGTGTAATTTTTGCTGCAACGGTATCGGCTTCACGAAGTAGAGTTCTTACTTCCTCGAAACCCCAAAGAAATGTTTCATAAACATCAATTTCTTTACCCAAGTGGCGCTGAGCACTCCTTTTATAATATTCAATACCTACAGCATCTCGTTCAATTGTTGAATTTATAATTTTAGACTCTAGAAATTTTTTAAAATCTAAAAAAGCAGATGGTGCAACTGAATTTTGAAATAACGGTTCAGCTGCATATATATCACAATTTCCAATCATACGCGCTATTTGACGGTTGCGTGGCAGAGCCTTTTTATTTTTAGCGAACAATAATGTCTCTTTATAGCTGTTTAATGACTCTGGAATTTTTGCTATTTTTATAGCGAGGTTCTCTCTAGCTCGCTTCGATGAAAAATCGATATTTAATGTTGATACATGAATAAGATCCAATGGATTGTCAATGAACGAAATGCCACGAAGATAATCCAAGGAGTCATATTCATCAACTAAATCCTTACAATAGTCACCAAGTACATCCGAACATAGTTTCTCATTAAAATCTTTTGGTAAATGATTATTTAATTGTTTAATAGTATCTTTAGCTAGAATCGCAGTATTGTCATGTCTTAATGGTGATAAATCTCCAATTTGATCATCATATGCAGAGAATCCCTCTTCAGAAGCTTCCAATGGATTTAGATCATTAATTTTTTTAAGAAAATCATCTGCAATATTAAATATCTCTCGATCCTCTGGATCACGATTTTCATGAGATTTTTTCATACACGACCATTCTTATACAATTTTATGTGTTGTAGGTGGTAATCTTTTAGATATGACAGAAAATAATTTAAATAATCTTGAAAATACTGAGACTCGTGAGGAATCAGACACAATGGGGACTGTTTTAGTACCTGCTAATAGATATTGGGGCGCACAAACACAAAGAAGTCTTCATCATTTCTCTATAGGAAATGATTTGATGCCTAAAAGTGTCATAAGGTCTATGGCGATATTGAAAAAAGCAGCAGCCTTAACAAATAGGGATTTAGGAAAATTAGATAAAGATTTATGTGATCTAATAGTGCAAGCTGCAGATGAAATTATTGACCATAAATTGGATGGTGAATTTCCATTATATATTTATCAGACAGGATCTGGCACTCAAACCAATATGAACGTAAATGAGGTAATTGCTTCTCGAGCTAATGAAATCTCAACAGGTATTCGTGGGGGTAAATCTCCTGTACATCCAAATGATCATGTAAACATGAGCCAATCTAGTAATGATACTTTTCCGACTGGAATGAATATCGCCGCAGTTGAAGAAACGGTTCGAGTCCTATTGCCGGCTGTTAAATCATTGAAAGATGAATTGGATTCGCGTAGAAAAGAGTTTGATCCTATTGTAAAGATTGGTCGTACTCACTTACAAGATGCTGTTCCTTTAAGCTTGGGACAAGAATTTTCTGCTTATGTAGCACAGTTAGCATCTTCAATAGCACGGATAGAATCCACGCTTAAAGATCTTTCTGCACTAGCTATCGGTGGAACTGCAGTAGGTACTGGTTTAAATGCTCATCCTGAGTTCGGTTATAGATGTGCGATGCATATAAGTGATATTTCTGGTCTTGACTTTTTTTCTGCAGAAAATAAATTTGCTGCACTTGCTTCGCATGGAGATATTGTTTTTGCGCATGGTGCAATTACAACTCTTGCAACTGATCTTATGAAAATTGCAAATGACATTAGATGGTTAGGTTCAGGACCCCGTTGTGGTATTGGTGAATTAGTGTTGCCGGAGAATGAACCGGGATCATCAATAATGCCTGGTAAAGTGAACCCAACACAAAGTGAAGCTATGACTATGGTTTGTGCTCAAGTATTTGGTAATAATAATACGATTACTTTCGCCGGCTCTCAGGGGAATTTTGAACTAAATGTTTTTAAACCTGTGATAATTTTTAACTTTATTCAATCAGTGCAAATAGTTTCAGATGTTTGTAATACTTTTCGAGAATTTTGTATTGAAGGACTGCAGGCAGATAAAGAAAAGATTGAAAGCTACGTTCAAAGTTCGTTAATGCTAGTAACTGCATTAGCTCCTCATATTGGATACGATAAGGCTGCAGAAATAGCTAAAAAAGCTCACAAAGAAAATACAACATTAAAAGAAATGTCATTAAAGCTAGGATATGTTTCAGATTCTGATTATGACAGTTGGGTAGTACCTGCAGAAATGATTTAATCGCATCTATTTGTTTTTATTGATCCTAGATTTAACCTTTTCGCTTTCGATGAACTACTAGAACTAAACTATTTATATTATGGCGCCACAATTTATATATACTATGCATAATTTATGTAGGTTTATTCCACCTGATCGCGACATTTTAAAAGACATAACTTTGTCTATGTATCCTGGAGCAAAAATTGGCGTGATTGGTGGTAATGGTGCAGGTAAATCCACATTATTAAAAATCATGGCTGGGCTAGACGACGGATATACTGGTGAAGCAAGAATGACTCCTGGTTTTTCGGTTGGATATTTGGCACAAGAACCCCAACTTGATGAAAGTAAAACTGTAGGTGAAAATATTACTGATGGTCTTGGAGAACTGGCTAATTGGCTGAAAAAATATCAAGATGTATGCGACGCAATGGGTGAGCCTGATGCAGATTTCGATAAGTTGTTAGCAAAACAAGCTGATTTACAAGATAAAATTGATTCCGCCAATGGTTGGGATATAGAACGTACATTGGAAATTGCTATGGATGCGTTGCGTTGTCCTAGTGCTGATAGCTCTGTCGTAAATTTATCAGGTGGCGAAAAACGTCGTGTTGCTTTATGTAAACTCCTTTTATCTAAACCAGATCTATTATTACTTGATGAGCCAACAAACCATTTAGATGCAGAGTCAGTTGCATGGTTGGAGAGATTCTTAAAAGAATATGCTGGAACGGTTGTTGCCATTACCCATGATAGGTATTTTTTAGACAATGTTGCAGGTTGGATTTTAGAGCTGGATCGAGGTAGAGGTATCCCTTGGGAAGGTAATTATTCTTCTTGGTTAGAACAAAAAGAAGAACGCCTATCATTGGAAGATAAACATGATAACGCACAACAAAAAACCTTAAAACGCGAGCTTGAGTGGATGAAAATGTCGCCTAAAGGTCGGCATACCAAATCTAAAGCACGTATTACTGCATATGAGGATTTAGTTGTTGCAGCTAACGCAGCAAAAAATGATGGCGATCCTATTTCAATTTTAATCCCGCCAGGACCTCGTCTTGGAGACAAGGTAATAGAGGCTAAAGATTTGACGAAAGCATTTGGTGATAAATTATTACTCGATGGTGTAGATTTTTCTATTCCACCTGGTGCGATTGTAGGAATCATTGGACCTAATGGTGCTGGAAAAACTACTTTGTTTAAAATGATCACTGGGGTTGAGAAACCTGATAGCGGAGACATAGAAGTTGGTTCAACTGTGAAACTTGCTTATGTTGATCAATCTAGAGATATTCTTGATGATGATTCAAGTGTTTATGATCAAATTTGTGAAGGTGTTGACCGTATTATTGCTGGTGGTCGTGAAATGC